>Ga0180215_1003789_pt1 | contig 13946 bp, 17 predicted proteins | sample eDN3rd37CBELigBY_FD_128871 | JGI IMG/M metagenome (GOLD analysis project Ga0180215, IMG submission 128871) | Enriched backyard soil microbial communities from Emeryville, California, USA - eDNA 3rd pass 37_C BE-Lig BY (version 2) (version 2) | ecosystem: Environmental > Terrestrial > Soil >...
CTATGACACCACAATGCACCTTGGAGACATTGGTCAGTATCGTATCAAATCTGAGTCGCCAGACGGTCGACCGGAAATCATGGTTGGTCACACCGTCAGTAAGGTAACTTTTCGACCGATGAGCGATGAAGAGATTTGGGCGTATGTAAAAACTGGTGATCCTTTAGATAAGGCGGGCGCGTACGGTGTACAGGGGATTGGCTCGGTATTTATTGAAAAAATCGAAGGAGATTTTTACAGTATTATGGGGCTTCCCTTGAACCTTCTTTATCAGATGTTGTTAAGGTTTGGAATCCGCTTATTTCATCAGTCATTGTTGAGTTGAATATTTTTCGTTTCTTTCGAAGGCGCCTATCATTGGCGCCTTATTTTGTTGTTTCCTTATATGCTCAACCAATGTTCCTTTGTTAGGTCTTTTGTCCAAAACATAAATTAAAAAGAAGCATAAATTATCCCAAGACTTATGCATAGTAGAGGTGGGATTATTGACGAAAAAGTATAGATTTAAGTTTAAAGTTTCTAAAACTACAAAGCGTAAAAAGAAAAGAGGCAGAAAAAAAGTAATATACAAAATTAAGTGTGTAATAAGACGTTTAAAAATAATTTGCCCAAAACAACCTTTTATTGAAGTTAAACCAAAAGTAAGAAGATACTTTTTTATTGCACCCCATGACATTCATTTATCAGGAGAAAACATAGTTTTGTTTCCCAATCAGTTTGTTGATGATAAAGGCGAAACCGTTGCCAAGTTTATTGACTTTGGTCAAGAAGGTTACTTCAATTTGTACGTTAACGGAGCATTGCAAGAGGGGAAGTTATATCACGTAAATTCCGATGAGTTAACGATTATGTCGACGGGTCAAACGATTTACAAAGGAACCCCTGTTATCCTTGAATCAATCGGATTTATGATAGAGAGAAAAATAATAGGTAAATCCACTTGAAGATTAGCCCTGACGTTCATCTTCATTCAGAATATGATTATATTGTAATTACGTTTTATGAGGAGGTTTGTTATCATGGCATTACAACTTATGAAGTTACTTGTTACGGCAACAACGACAGTTGAAACGGTTCCATCGCCACAAAAGTTTTTCTATGTAACAACTGGTGAAACCGCGGCGGGTGCAACATTGACGATTGATACAGCCGATTTTTTCGATGATACTGGGGCAGCAGCAACTGATCTTCCTGCATTGGCGACAAACAATAGCATGTATAATGTTTACATTAACGGTGTGTTGCAAATGCAGGGGATTTCAACCTATACTCCCGGAGCCACTACAGTAGGTTCACTGGTGATTAATGTACCCGCAGGAGGAGAACCTATTTTGGCGGATTCGCCGATTGTATTAGAAGTAATAAATTATGTTCCAACTTCTACTACCACGGTAAACACGTGATCTAATTAAGAGATGAGAAAAAACGATAGTGAAGGAGTCCGGAGTCATTCCCGGACTTTTTTGCGTTTGGCAGCGCATCGTACTAACGGGTGGGGAGAATTGGATGACGGAGTCGGGTAACCTTGTAAGAGAAGGGAAAGTCGAATACCATCGATGGCTCCGAAGGTAGGAAGGCTTCGGGAGAAAACTGAGACGTGACACAGTGGATGTCGTTTCCATCATACAAATCGTTAGCTGTTGTACTAATCCGTCATGGATAATGTACAATAATTAAAATGGTTAAAGTGTGGAAACTTGCAGGGAAAGTCACATTGGTGGTTGAATGATCTCAAGAGTTGTCCACGCAGTCTCCGACACCAAAACCGGGGCTTATGCGATTCAAGTTATCGGCGCAACGCTGGTGGATTGGATCGAAGGCGACTTTTATAACGTTGTAGGCTTGCCGCTTTCTCTGCTGACGGATCTGTTGGAGTCTTCGTTTGGCATAGCGGTATTGAAGAAGGGGTAGACTCTTATTCTTTCAGGGGAATCCGTTTTCTACTTCCGTCTTCTCCTTCTCATCGTGTAATAAGCGGAAATATTCCGACTGCAGCATGGTTGCTCGTCTGCGTACGTCGAATCTCCCCTATAATGAACGTAATTTCATTAGGATTTGGGGGATGTTTGATGATGGCGGCGCATGCTTTCACGCTAAGGGAGGTTCCCGCCGATGAGCGGCCGCGGGAGCGGATGCTTGCGGATGGGCCGGGAGTGCTTAGTAACGCGGAATTATTGGCGATTCTATTGCGGACAGGTGTCCAGAGCGAGTCGGCGGTCATGCTGGCGCAGCGGCTGCTTCGCTCCGTGGGCGGGCTGCGGGGTCTCGCCGGCAGCGGCTTGGAGCAGCTGTGCGAGCTTCGCGGCATCGGCCCTGCCAAGGCGCTGCAAATTCTAGCGGCGCTGGAGCTTGGGAAGCGCATGGCGCGCACGGAGCTGGAAGCGGCGCCGGTCATCCGGTCGCCGCAGGATGTCGCGACGCTGGTTATGGAGGACCTGCGGTATTTGCAGCAGGAGCATTTTGTGGTGTTGTTCTTAAACACCAAGAACCGGGTTATTGCCAAGGAGACGCTGTCTGTCGGCAGCTTGAACGCCGCGATCGTTCATCCGCGGGAGGTGTTCCGCTCGGCGATCAGGCGCAGCGCCGCATCCGTCATCTGCGTGCACAATCACCCGAGCGGCGACCCTACGCCCAGCACGGAAGATTTGCAGCTGACGAATCGCTTATCCGAAGCAGGCCAAATTATAGGTATTGAGCTGTTGGACCATATCATCATCGGCGACCGCCGTTTCATCAGCCTGAAGGAGCGCGGCGACTTGTAGATGGCGGTGATTTGCCTCGCGGCCTACGACTGTAAGACGAAAATTCGTCTTATAGCGTGTTAAAGAGGGGGTAACCGCCGTTGTAAGAGGAAAATTCGTCTTAGCGCCGGATTGGGATCCCCGCCGCCATTCGAACTTTAACGGAATCATTTCCGTTGGAACCCGCTGAAATGCGCTTGGATGCAACTAATAACGGAAAAACATCCGTTAGAGAGTAGAGAAAGGACGGCCGGATCTATTGGAACGGAAAATTTTCCGTTGCGGGAAGCAGCGAGACCGGGTATAGTGTTTTCCATTATTAAATTGCAATGGATGCGCAAACTGATGTTAGAACAAAGCCTTGATCGATGAAATTTCACAGAAGCCAGACCGCGTTTAGAGGAAGCCTTTGTTGAAACATCAGTGTGAACCCACGTTAAGTTGCAATGGGTACGCACACTGATGTTATAATAATTCAGATATTGACTTATGGTGGGACAGAAGGGAGCTGCTTACATGTTCGGCGGAACAAGAGATCTCGGGATCGATCTCGGTACAGCAAACACGCTCGTGTATGTGAAAGGTAAAGGAATTGTCGTCAGGGAGCCGTCTGTGGTGGCCCTGAGAACAGATACAAAAACAATCGAAGCGGTCGGCGAGCAAGCGAAACGGATGATCGGGCGCACACCCGGCAACATTCGTGCGGTGCGGCCGATGAAGGATGGCGTGATCGCTGACTTCGATACGACTGCGACGATGATGAAATATTTTATTCGTCAGGCCCAGAAGCAGCGTTCGTTGTTTACTCGTAATCCTAGCGTTATGGTTTGCGTGCCGTCAGGCATTACCGCCGTGGAAAAACGCGCGGTAGAAGACGCGGCAAGGCAGGCAGGCGCCAAAGAAGCGTTCACCATTGAAGAGCCGTTCGCTGCAGCCATCGGCGCGAACCTGCCGGTATGGGAGCCGACGGGCAGCATGGTCGTGGACATTGGCGGAGGAACGACCGAGGTTGCGGTCATTTCGTTGGGAGGCATTGTGACGAGCCGGTCGATTCGCGTAGGCGGCGACGAGATGGATGACGCCATCATTCAATACATTAAGCGAACATATAATCTTATGATCGGGGAACGGACGGCGGAGCAGCTGAAGATGGATATCGGCTCGGCTTTGGCGACGGACCAGGCGGATTCCGTTGAAATTCGCGGACGGGACTTGGTCTCGGGACTGCCGAAGACGATTGCCGTAACTTCGGATGAAGTGACCGAGGCGCTTGCCGATACGGTTGCCGCGATTGTAGAAGCGGTGAAGGTAACGCTTGAACGATGCCCGCCGGAACTGTCGGCTGACATTATGGATCGCGGCATTGTTCTAACGGGCGGCGGAGCATTGCTTCGCAATCTGGACAAGCTGCTTGCGAAGGAGACGGGAATGCCCGTTGTCGTCGCTGAAAATCCGCTCGATTGTGTGGCGATCGGTACCGGGAAGGCGCTGGAAAATATCCATCTGTTCAAGTCTAGACCGGGGCTGAATTCCCGTTCGAAAAAATAAAACGGAACATGTACGTCCCACGGGATCTGCGGTGAGAGGATGCATGGGAATCAATGTTTAAATTTATGGGGAACAAGAGGCTGTTTACACTGTTGGCAGCCATTATGTTTTTTATCGCGTTGATGGGCTTTACATTAACCGTACGGGGAGGAGCGACCTGGCCGGAGAAATTCGTCTCGGACACGGTCGCCTTCGCCCAAGGCCTTGTATATAAACCGATGCGTTCTATTGCCGGTTTTTTTGATGATGTCCGGAGATTGAAGACCGTGTATGAGGAAAATCAGGCGCTGCGCCTGACACTGTCACAGTATGCGCGGGATACGGCACGGTTGAACGATTTGGAGGCGCAGAACGAGCGCTTAATGGAAGCGTTGCAGTTTACGGAAAGACAGAAGCAAGAAGATAACTATATCTACAGAATTGCGGAGGTCATCTCCGAAAGCCCTGATCGGTATAACCGAACCATTAAAATCAATCTCGGAGAGAGAGACGGGATCAAGGTAGATATGGCCGTGGCGACGGTCGACGGATTGATCGGCCGCGTCGTAAGGGTGGCGCCGTTCACTTCGAACGTCCAGCTCATTACGGACTTGAACGGAGAGTCGGGGAATGTGAAGGGGATCGCGGCCACCGTGCGGGGGAATGAGGGCGAGTCGTTCGGCATGATCGAATTCTATGACGCGGAGCAAGGCACGCTCTTGATGACGAAGATCGAGCAGACGGATCAGCTGAAAGTCGGCGATACGGTGGTTACCTCGGGCCTTGGCGAGCTGTTTCCGAAAGGCATCGTTATCGGAACCGTCATCGACAGAAGAGTTGGGGATTTCGGCTTAACGCACACGGCTACAATAGAGCCCGCCGCACGTTTTACTCATCTTCGGGAAGTTTTTGTCATAGAGGTGCCTACCTTTGATTAATCCTCAAATCCGCAAATGGTTCCTGATCTCGGTAGCCCTGTTGCTTTTATTTATCTTTGAAAGTTCGCTGCTGCCCTGGCTCATACCGCCGATATGGCGTACGGAGTTGTTGATATACCCAAAGCTGGTGTTAGTTTCTATTTTATTTATTTCTATGTTTTCCAATCGCCGAATCGGGGTTCTATACGGGTTGGCGCTCGGTTTATTGCAGGACGCTGTGTTTTACGGGCATATGATCGGGGTCAATTCCTTCGCTTACGCCATCTGCGCGTATATTGCGGGACTAATCGTGAAGCCCCCGACGATTCTCATCGTTCCTGTATTTTTCATTCAACTGTTATCGTTGCTGTTATACGAGTTAACCACCTTTGCCATTTACCGATTATTTAACATCTATGATGCGCCTTTCGGCTGGGTTTTCACAGACGGCATGCTGCCTAGCGCGTTAGTCGGTTTATTCTTCGCGTTGGCGTTATATTTGCCTGCGCGCAAGTGGCTGGAATCTCCCAGCGTGGAGCGGGAAACCGACGAAGAATCGTAGCATGCAGGAAAATGACCGAAGAAAACCGAATGGTATAGCGGAGAGGGAGGCGCAAAGGTTTTACATGTCATCGAAATCACTTGTTACGATCAAAGGCATCAAAGAAGGTCTGCTGTTCGTCCTGGACGATGAAGCGCCGCTGACGGAAGTGATCCAGGATTTAACGTACAAGCTGGAGCATACGCATAGCCAATTTTTAACCGGCCCGCTCGTTCATGTCTTCGTGCGGTTGGGGAAACGTTCCGCAACGGAAGAAACGAAGCAATCGTTGATAGAATCATTTTCAGCTCGGGGAAACCTGATTGTACAATCCATTGAGAGCGATCCGATCGAAGCGGAGCCTGTACTTGCAGCGGCCGCGTCTGGCATGAAGACGTTCACGGGCATCGTTCGCTCCGGACAGACGCTGCATCACGACGGGAATATGCTCCTGATCGGCGACGTCAATCCCGGCGGCACCGTTACATCGACAGGAAACATCCTAGTGCTGGGCTCGCTGCGGGGCTTAGCCCATGCGGGAATAGGCGGAAATCACGAAGCGGTCATCGCCGCCTCGCATCTGCGCCCGACCCAGCTTCGCATCGCTGATATCGTGTCCCGTCCGCCGGACGAATGGGGTTTCGAAGAGGCGTTCATGGAATTCGCATACTTGCACGAAGGTGTCATGGAAATCGATAAATTGAGCCGGTTGCATCGGATTCGGCCGCAACTCGGCATGAGCAAAGGAGAGTGACGTCCTCATGGGAGAGGCAATCGTAATAACATCGGGGAAGGGCGGCGTCGGTAAGACGACGACTTCGGCGAATGTAGGAACGGCGCTGGCGCTTCTTGGCAAAAAGGTCTGCATGGTCGATACGGATATCGGATTGCGCAACCTTGATGTCGTGATGGGACTCGAAAATCGGATCCTCTATGACTTGGTGGATGTCGTGGAAGAGCGGTGCCGATTGAAGCAAGCATTAATCATAGATAAACGATTCGAACATCTGTCTTTGCTGCCGGCGGCGCAAACGAAAGATAAGCATGCGGTTACGCCCGAGCAGATGAAAAAAATCATCTCGGAATTAAAGCAGGATTATGATTATGTGATCATCGATTGTCCCGCCGGCATTGAGCAAGGCTTCAAGAATGCCGTGGCTGGCGCGGATCGGGCTATCGTCGTGACGACGCCGGAGAAATCCGCGGTACGCGACGCGGACCGGATTATTGGCCTGCTTGAGAAGGAGAACTTGACCGATTCTCCGAAGCTTGTAGTGAACCGCATCCGTCCGAATCTGATCGACAACGGCGATATGCTCAGCATCGATGAGATTTGCTCGGTATTGGCGATCGATCTGCTAGGGCTCGTTCCCGACGACGAGCACGTGATCAAAGCGTCAAATTCGGGGGAACCGACGGTCATGAACCCCGATTCCCGGGCGGCGATTGCCTACCGCAATATTGCGCGCCGCATTCTCGGCGACGCGGTGCCGCTCATGCCGCTGCATCAGAAGACTGGCGTGCTGCAGCGAATTAAGAAATTTTTCGTCGGATAGAAAGCGGTAGCTTATGAACGTTCTGCAAAAAATAAAGAAAATCGACTGGGCGATCGTTCTGATTCTGCTCATTTTTATGGGCATCAGTACATTGCTGATTCATAGCGCCGGCTATAATGACAGCAAGCTTGCAAATCATTACATTCGGAACGCCGTCTTCTATGCGCTAGGCTTCGTCGTATTGTTCGGTACCGCATTAGTGAACTATAGAATATTGCTGAAATTTGCGCCGGTGTTTTATGTAGCCAGCGTCATTAGCCTTGTGGCGGTCCGATATTTCGGCGTAGTTCGGGGCGGCGCGCGGGGCTGGTTTGAAATACCGGGCATCGGTTTGGATTTGCAGCCGGCGGAGCTCATGAAGCTGTTCCTCATCTTGATGCTCGCCTATTTCTTAGCGCGAAAGCAGGGTGAACCGTTACAATTTACAACCGGTGTCGTCCCGGCAGGCCTCATCGCCTTCATCCCTTTCGCGCTCGTCATGCTGCAGCCCGATTTAGGCAATGCGATCATTTATTTTGTCATCATTATCGCGATGCTGTGGATCGCCAACGTGAAATATTTGCATGTGTTGATCGGCTTGGCCCTCGCGGCGGGGTTAATGATCGGAGCGGTAACGGTAATTGATCAGTATCACGATGAGATTGAGCAATTTCTGGAAGAGAAAGACGCCGGACACTGGATGGACCGGATCGACGCATACTTGTATCCGGAGAATGCGACGAGCGACCAGACCTACCAGATCAACAATTCGAAGCAAGCGATCGGCTCCGGCGGCCTGTTCGGGGAAGGGTACTTGCAAGGAACATCGGTGCATAATAATTACATTCCGATCACGTACTCCGACTCGATCTTTGTCGTGCTGGCGGAGGAGTTTGGTTTTCTCGGTTCTTCCATCGTGCTGCTATTGTTTTTCCTGCTCATCTATCGGCTCATTATCGTCTCCCTCATCAGTGTGGAGCCGGGAGGAGCTTATATTATTACGGGTATTGTCGCGATGTTCGTCTTTCAAATTTTTCAGAACATCGGCATGTTCCTTCAGATTCTCCCGTTGACCGGCATAACACTGCCCTTTATTTCCTACGGGGGCTCATCGCTCATTATTAACATGATGTCCATCGGGTTGGCGCTAAGCATTCGGATTCACGCCAATCAACCGTTGGACGAAGACGAACTTTCATAAAACACCGCAGGCAGCGGATATTGTCCGATCGAAGGGCAGTATCCGTTTTTTTTCATTCTCATAACCGGGTTGGACAACTCATAGGATGTAAGAAACAAGCTATCTCGAAAGAGGGGAATGGGTGGACCATGGACCGGTATGAAGAAATGCAAAAAAAAATGCGGGAACGCTTGAGCCGCTTGCCCGAGGAGCGGGAGGAAACGGAACATGAACGCTTGCTGCGGGAGGACCCCGAATACAGATGGTATAAAGAAAGCAATCCCTGGAGATCGGAGCCGGCGGGCACATTCGGCTTGTTCCGGATCCAATCGCTGCTGTCGCTTGTGATCTTCGCGCTAGTATGGGCGATGTTTCAATGGAATCACCCGTCCCTCGTCCAGGGGCAATCCTTCGTCCGTACCGCGCTCACTGAAGAACTGCAATGGCATAATGTATACGCATGGTACCGGGATCGTTTCGGCGATATCTCGCTCATGATCCCGACGCTTCAACGGGACAAGGGACAAGCGGAGCGGGTGCATGCCGATTATTCCCGGAATTATATCGCCCCTGTCGCGGGAACGATCGTGGAACCCTTCGGCGGCGTCCGTTCCGGTGCCGGCGTTGTCATCCGTACCTCAACGAATACCGTCTCCTCCATCGACACAGGACTGGTATTGTATGCGGGAGGGACGGCGGATTCCGGCCAGATGGTTGTCATCCGGCATCCTGACGGAATTGAGACGGTTTACGGCTTCTTAAGCGAAGTGCACGTGAAAGAGAATGATTGGGTGGAAGCAGGCGATGTCATCGGCCTTGTACAGCCGTCGGTCTCCGCGTCCGCGGGAGGATTGGTCTATTTTGCGGTGAAAAAAGGTAACAGCTATGTGGACCCAACCGATGTCTTGGCTCTATGAGTTGTGGCCGCTTCGGCCGTTCGGCACCCGTTTCCGTCTCCACCCTCTGTTTACGTTGATGCTGTTTCTTTCTGCGGTTACGGGACATTTTATGGAAATGATCACGCTCTTCGCCATTGTGTTGATTCACGAGATCGGACATGCCGTCTGTGCAAAGCAATTGGGCTGGCGGGTCCGCGAGGTGCTGTTGACGCCTTTCGGCGGTGTCGCGGTTACGGATGAAGACGGCAGCATACCGGCTAAGGAGGAAGCGCTTGTCGCCGCTGCGGGTCCCGCGATGAACGTACTGATGATCGGTTTTGCTTACTTGATGCTGTCATTGGGGATTTGGACGCATGCATGGACGATATACTTCGTGCAGGCAAACACCGCGTTGCTCCTCTTTAACCTGCTTCCGGTGCTCCCGCTCGACGGGGGGAAGCTGCTGAGAGTCATGATCGGATATGCGTTGCCGTTCTATAAGACGTTAAAGGCGACTACCTTTTGGTCCATTCTCGCGAGCGGTCTTATGATCGGCATCGCGTTCAGTACCTTCGGTCAAGGCGGCTTGGAGCTGAATTTGCTGCTGATCGGATCGTTCCTGCTGTATGCGAATTGGTATGAGTGGAAGACGGTGCCTTACCGCTTCTTCCGGTTCCTGCTCGGGCGCGGCCGGCGTGTTGCCGGTTGGATGAAGGCGGGCGTGAAGCCGGATCCTCTGCTGGTTGCAGGGAACACGAGACTCGCGGAGGTGGTGCGCAGGCTTAAGCGGGAGAGGCTGCATATTATCGTTGTGATGAATGGTCCCGGGGATGTAGCTGGCGTCCTCCCCGAAGAACGCTGCACGAAGCACTATCTGGAAAAGGAGCAAAATCGTGCAGTGTCAGATCTTTTCATGTAAAATAAAAAAACAACGGGAGAAGCGCAAACATTTTATCGATACAAAGGTGGGACGTTTCTTGAAACAAATCGTGGTGCACGGTCAACGGAACGAGACGACTGTCGCACTCTTAGAAGACGGGAAACTGACGGAGTTTTTCGTAGAACGTCCGAATGTACGCAAGCTGGTCGGCAATATCTACAAGGGAAGGGTGTCGAATGTGCTGCCGGGCATGGGGGCCGCGTTCGTGGACATCGGTCTCGAGAAAAATGCCTTTCTATACATAGACGATTTATTGCCGGCCCACTTGGAGCAGCAGCCGAAGGTGAAGCCTTCCATCGACAAGCTTGTGAGGGCGGGCGATGAAATTCTCGTGCAGATCGTGCGCGAGCCTGTCGGTACGAAGGGCGCGCGGGTCACGACGCATTACGCGTTGACCGGCCGGTGGCTTGTCTATATGCCGATGGCTGGGTATATTGCGCTGTCGAAGAAGATCGAGAGCGAGGAAGAGCGAAGACGGCTAAAGGCGTTCGGAGATCAGTTGTGCAGAGAAGGTGAAGGTTTAATCCTGCGTACGGTCGCCGAAGGAGCGGATTACGAAGCGTTGGAGAGCGATATGCAGATGCTGCGAACCCGCTGGCAGCGCATTTCCGCAGCCGCGGACGCATTACCTGCGCCGTGTGAAGTGTACACCGATGTGGAACTCGTTCCGCGGCTCATTCGGGATATCGTGACGGATGAGATAGACGAGATTGTCGTAGACGATGCAGAGCGGATGCAGGAAGCGAGAGCGATGCTGGAATCGGTCGCTCCGCAGCTGACGGAACGGGTACGGCTTCACCAGGGCAAACAGAACGTCATGGAGGCATTCCATATCAGGGAACAGCTCGAGAAGGCGCTGCAGCCGAAGCAGTGGTTGGCAAGCGGCGGTTATCTCGTCATTGACCAGACTGAGGCGCTTACCGTCATCGATGTGAATACGGGGAAGTATACCGGCTCGACCAATCTCGAGGAAACGGTGCTGACGACGAATATCGAAGCGGCGGGGGAAATCGCCCGTCAGCTTAGGCTTCGGGATATTGGCGGGATCATCATTATTGACTTCATCGATATGGAGCAGGAGGAGCACCGCGAACGAATTGTGCAGGCGTTGGAAGCGTCGGTGCAGAATGACCGCACGAAGGCGCATATCGTCGGCTGGACGAAGCTGGGGCTTCTGGAGATGACGAGGAAGAAGGTGCGGGAGCAGAAGGATACGCTCTTCTTTGTCCCTTGCAAGGCTTGCGGCGGTCGGGGGAAGGTTCGGTCTTCTACGATATTTTAATGCTGCGGACAAGAAAGTGTCTTGCATGTTTGTTGGGCAAATGATATACTCTTTGGAGTGCGTCGTTTGATAGCGGCCACCGCGCTTATCAGGTTATGAAGCATTCAGCCGCTTCGCGCGGAGGATCACCTGAATGAGGCGAGTCTTATACAATTGAGGGAGGTGCATACGATGTACGCGATTATTGAAACAGGCGGTAAGCAATACAAGGTGCAAGAGGGCGACGTGATCTACGTCGAGAAGCTCGGTCTTGAAGAAGGTTCGCAAGTGACGTTCGACCAAGTGTTGGTTGTAGGCAGCGGCTCGGAAGTGAAAACGGGGGAACCGCTCGTAGCCGGCGCAACGGTTACCGGTAAGGTAGAGAAGAACGGCAAAGGCAAGAAGATCATTGTCTTCAAGTACAAGCCTAAGAAGAACTACCGCAAGAAGCAAGGTCATCGCCAACCGTACACGAAGGTTGTCATCGAGAAGATTCAAGCGTAAGAGGAATCTCTCATGATCCGCGCGGAAATTAGAAGGGACCCGGACACAAGGCGGATTACCGGCTTTCGCATCGAAGGGCATGCGCTTTTCGCGAATCGGGGGAACGATATTGTGTGCGCGGGAGTCTCGGCCGTCACCGTAGGAACGGTGAACTCCGTTGAAGCGGTTGCCGGGGTAGAGCTTGCGGTACGAATGGAAGAAGGTCTTCTTCACGCTGATGTACCGAAGGCGTTATCCGAGGCGCAGCAGCATTCCCTTCAGTTGTTGTTGGAATCGATGGTTATCATGCTGCAAACGATCGAAGAATCATACGGTAAACATATAAAGCTCGAAGAACATTACGAATAGAGGAGGTTGACACCATGTTGAAATTAAACCTTCAGTTGTTCGCATCCAAGAAGGGTGTAGGCTCGACGAAGAACGGCCGCGACAGCATCGCGAAGCGCCTTGGCGTGAAACGTGCTGACGGCCAGACGGTAACGGGAGGCAGCATCCTCGTGCGCCAACGCGGCACGAAGATCCACCCGGGCAACAACGTCGGCATCGGCAAAGACGATACATTGTTCGCAAAGATCGACGGCGTTGTGAAGTTTGAACGTTGGGGCCGCGACCGCAAGAAAGTTAGCGTGTACCCGGTAGAGAACGCGCCGGTTGCAGCTACGGTAGAGCGGTAATATAAGCATCTAGCGAAGATGACAAAGTCCTGACCTGCGAGGGTCAGGACTTTTTGTATACATAGATGTCTGTTATACTTGTCCGCAAGAGGAAGGTTCAGGGGGATGTTATGGAATACGCGGAGAAACAAGACGTGCCGGTTCACGACTTAGACAAACAGCGGCAATTGTGGATCGACACGTTGAGCCACGCACGCCATGATTGGATGAACGATCTGCAGCTCTTGCTCGGTTATGTGCAGCTGCGCAAGTATGATAAAATAGCCCAATATGTGGACATGCTAAAACAAAGAATGACGGAAGAAAGCCGCGCGTCTAAATTAGGTCATCCGGGGCTGATTGAGGCGCTGGTAACGTACAAGACAAGAATTACGCCTTATGAATTTGTGCTTCGCATCGGGCAGACGGATTCGAAGGATCTGCGGGATGCTGCACCGGTGCTGAATGCCGCGGAACGCGCCGTTCGCAGGCTGCTCACCGGTTTTGAGGCTTCGGCGTTACGGGGAGAGGCCGGAGATGAAAACCGGCTCGAGTGCTCCGTGGAGACGAAGCCGAGAAGCATGATGGTTCGATTTACATATCAGGGTGCTTACATGCCGGGTATGCTGCGCAATGAGGTAGGCGCTCTCCGGGCCAGCGGGCTCAACGATGTAACGATGCAGCTTGAGGAGTATTACGAGGCGCGGGAAGCGCGGGTAGAGGTCACTATTTCGGTCTCCAATTAATGGGAGGAAAACGATGTTTGTAGATGTTGCTAAAATATACGTAAAGGGCGGCGACGGCGGTGACGGCGCCGCTTCGTTCCGCAGAGAGCTGTACGTGCCGGAAGGCGGACCGTCCGGGGGCGACGGCGGCAAGGGCGGCGATTTAATATTTCGGGTGGACGAAGGCTTGCGTACCTTGATGGATTTTCGCTACCAGAAGCACTTTAAAGCGCCGAAGGGCGAGAACGGCCGCAATAAGGCGCAGCATGGCAAGAATGCGGAGGATCTGATTGTCCGCGTCCCGCCGGGTACGGTTGTGATTGACGACGACACGAAGGAAGTCATCGCTGACATGACTCGCCATGGGCAAGAGGTGGTCATTGCCCGCGGCGGGAAGGGCGGTCGCGGCAATATGCGCTTCGCGACGCCGAACAATCCGGCCCCCCACATTGCCGAACGAGGCGAAGAAGGGGAAGAGCGCTGGGTCATTCTGGAACTGAAGGTGATGGCGGATGTCGGGCTGGTCGGGTTTCCGAGCGTCGGC
>Ga0180215_1003790_pt1 | contig 13941 bp, 14 predicted proteins | sample eDN3rd37CBELigBY_FD_128871 | JGI IMG/M metagenome (GOLD analysis project Ga0180215, IMG submission 128871) | Enriched backyard soil microbial communities from Emeryville, California, USA - eDNA 3rd pass 37_C BE-Lig BY (version 2) (version 2) | ecosystem: Environmental > Terrestrial > Soil >...
GCCGTCGATGGCCAGCGTCTCGTGGAAGGCCTCGGCCACCGTGACGGCGTCCTGGCCGGTCATGGCATCGACGACGAGGAAGGTGTAGTTCGGCTGCACCCGCTCGGAGATGCGCCGCACCTGGTCCATCATCTCGGCGTCGATGGCGAGGCGACCGGCCGTGTCGACGATGACCACGTCGCGGCCCAGCCGGCGGGCCTCCTCCACACCGCGCCCGGCGGTCTCGACCGGGTCGCCCGGCTCGGAGAAGACGGGGACGTCGATCTGCCGGCCGAGGGTGCGGAGCTGCTCGACCGCGGCCGGGCGCTGGAGGTCGGCGCCGACGAGCAGCGGGTTGCGGCCCTGGGCCTTGAACCAGCGGCCGAGCTTGGCCGAGTTGGTGGTCTTGCCGGAGCCCTGCAGGCCGGCCATGAGCACGACCGTGGGGGGCCGGGAGGCGTAGGTGATCCGCAGCGTCTCGCCGCCCAGGGTGTTGACCAGCTCCTGGTGGACGATCTTGACGACCTGCTGGGCCGGCGTGAGCGACTTCGACAGCTCGGCGCCGGTGCAGGCCTCGCGGATGCGGCTGATGACGCCCCGCACGACCCGGACGTTGACGTCCGCCTCGAGCAGGGCGACGCGGATCTCGCGGAGGACCTCGTCGACGTCGTCGTCGCGCAGCCGCCCCTTGCTGCGGAGGCGCTTGAAGATGCCTTCGAACCGATCGGACAGCGCGTCGAACATGCGGCGGTCCAGGGTACCGGCTCAGGCCGCCGGCCGACGAAGCGCGCTGTCGAGCGTGGCGGCCAGGACGGCCGCTCCCCGAGGCCGCGACGTCATGTCATGCCTCCGCGAAGAGGGCGTCGACGAACTCGTCCGGGTCGAAGTCGACGAGGTCCGCGACGGTCTCCCCCAGCCCGACCAGCTTCACGGGCAGGCCGAGCTCCTGCTGGATGGCGAGCACGATGCCGCCCTTGGCCGAGCCGTCGAGCTTGGTGAGCACGACGCCGGTGACCTCGACGGCCTGGGTGAACTCCTTGGCCTGGGTGAGCCCGTTCTGGCCGGTGGTGGCGTCGAGCACGAGGAGCACCTCGGTGACCGTGCCGGGCTCGCGGTCGGCCACCCGGCGCACCTTGCGCAGCTCCTCCATGAGGTTGACCTTGGTGTGCAGCCGCCCGGCGGTGTCGGCCAGGACCAGGTCGGCGCCCTTGGCCGCGGCCCGCTGGACGGCGTCGAAGATGACCGAGCTGGGGTCGCCGCCCTCGGCGCCGCGGACCAGGTCGGCGCCCGCCCGGTCGGCCCACGTCTCGAGCTGCTCGGCGGCCGCGGCCCGGAACGTGTCGCCGGCGGCCATGACCACCTGGTGGCCCTCGCCGGCCTGGCGGGCGGCCACCTTGCCGATGGTGGTGGTCTTGCCGACGCCGTTCACGCCGACGAAGAGCCACACGTCGGGCTTGCCGGGCGCGCCGGCCAGGCGGAGGCTCCGGTCGGAGCCCTCCAGGCGGGCCCGGATCTCCTCCTTCAGCGCGCCGAGCAGCGCCTCGGGCTCGGTGATGCCCTCGGCCCGCACGCGGTCGCGCACCGCGTCGAGGAGCTCCATGGTGAGGTTCACACCCACGTCGGCGCGCAGCAGCGCCTCCTCCAGGTCCTCCCAGGTCTCCTCGTCGATCCGGCCGCGCCCGCGGACGGAGCCGAACGCGCCGGCGAAGACCGACCGGGCCCGGGCCAGGCGGTCGCGGAAGCGGGGCCGCTCGACGACCGGCGGCGGCTCGGGCGGTGCCTCGGGCGGTGCTTCGGGGGCCTCGGGGACGGGCTCCTCGACGACGACGCCGGCCAGCGCCTCCTCGATCTCCTCCACCCGGTCGGGCGCCAGCTCGGGGGGCGCCTCCTCGGTGGACGGGGCAGCGGGTGGCGCTTGGGAGGTGGTGGGCCGTGGCGGCGCCGTCGGGCGCGACGGCCGTGGCGGCGCCGACGGCCGGCCCACCGCGCCGCGCTGGGGCGGCTCGAGCTCGATCCCGCGGCTGCGCCGGCGGTTGACGACGACAACGCCGAGGCCGGCGACGAGCACGACGACGGCGAGGATGAGCAGGGCGATCTCCATGGGAGGCCCACCCTACCGATCAGGCCGCGCCGACCTTCTCGCTCACCACCCGGCTGGAGCCGCCCGGCTGCATGGTGACGCCGAACAGGCAGTCGGCCGCCTCCATGGTGCGCTTCTGGTGGCTCACGATGATCAGCTGCGCCTCGGACCGGAACTCGTGGATCAGGTCGAGGAAGCGGTGCAGGTTGACGTCGTCGAGGGCCGCCTCCACCTCGTCCATCACGTAGAAGGGCGACGGGCGGCTGCGGAACACCGCGAAGAGGAAGGCCAGCGCGGTGAGGGAGCGCTCCCCGCCCGACAGCAGCGAGAGCTTCCGCACGTTCTTGCCCGACGGCCGGGCTTCCACCTCGATGCCGGTGGAGAGCAGGTCGTCGGGGTTGGTGAGGATCAGCCGGCCCTGGCCGCCCGGGAACAGGGTGGCGAAGAGCGACGAGAAGTTGGTCGACACGTCGGCGTAGGCGGCCGAGAAGACCTGCACGATCTCGGCGTCGACGGCGCGGATCACCCGCTGGAGCTCGCGGCGGCTGGCCTTCACGTCCTCCAGCTGCGCCTCCACGAAGGCGTGCCGCTCCTGCAGGGCGGTGAACTCCTCGAGCGCCAGGGGGTTGATGGGGCCCATGAGCCGCAGCTCGCGCTCCAGCTCCCGCACCCGGGCAGCGGCCGACACGCCCTCGGGCAGCTCGGGCGCCGGCGCGGCCAGCGCGACGTCGGGTTCGGTGTCGAGGTCGCGCCGCAGCGCCTCCACCACCTGCTCGAGGCGCATGCGCACCTCGGCCTCGTCGATCTCGGCGCGGCGGGCCTTCTCCCGCTGCTCCTCCAGGGCCCGCTCCTCGGCGGCACGGCGGCGCCGGAGGCCGTCGAGGCGCTCGGACACCTCGCGGCTCTGCTCCGACTGGCGACGGCGCAGCTCGTGGAGCTCGGCCAGCTCCGCGTCCACCCGGGCGGCGTGCGCGGCGACCAGGGCGGCCAGGCGGTCGACGGCGACCAGCTGGCGGTCGAGGCGCACGCGGCGGGCCTCGGCCTCGGCGCGCTCGGCGGCGTCGGCCGCCAGTCTGGCCTCGACCTCCTCGGACCGCCGCCGCAGCAGCTGGCGGCGCTCCTCGATCCCCGCGGCCCGCACCTCGAGGTCGGTGCGCAGGGCGGCCACCGCCGAGGCGCGCTCCTCCAGCCGGACCCGGGCCTCCCGAGCGGCGCCGGCCCGGGCGGCGATCTCGCGCTCCTCGGCCTCGAGGGCCGGCAGCCGCGGCTCGAGCTCGGCGAGGCGGCGGCGCTCGTCGTCGAGGCGCTGGAGGAGCTCGGCGTGCTGCGCCTGCAGGGCCTCGGCCTCCGTCGCTCCCTCCCCCAGGGTCGACCGGAGGCGGGCGAGGCGGTCGCGGCGGGAGGCGAGGGCGGCGGCGTTGGCGTCGCGCCGGCGCACGGCGGCGGCCTCGGCATCGCGGGACTCCCGCAAAGCTGTGCGGGCCCGGGCGAGCTCGGCCTCGGCCCGACGGGCCTCGTCCTCGGCGGCCGCGGCACGAGCCCGAGCCTCTTCCAGCGCGCCGGCCGTGGCCCCGGCGCCGGCCACGCCGACGCGCCAGCCGCCGGCGGCGAACCGGTCGCCTCCGCGGGTGACCACGACCGCGCCCGGGTGGCGGCGGGCGACCTGGAGCGCCTCCCGCCAGTCGCCCTCGACCGCCACGGCCCCGGCCAGCAGCCGGTCGACCAGCGCGGCGACGGCCGGGTCGGCGGTGCGGACGTGCGCCCGCACCGGCTCGCCGGCCGCGGGCGGCGCCGCCGGCAGGGCGGGCTCGCCCAGCGCCAGCACCGCGCCGGAGGCGTCGGAGGCGTGGAGGTGCTCGAGCGCGGCGGCCGCGGCCGCGCCGTCGCGCACCACCACCGCCGCGAGGGCTTCGCCGGCGGCCGCCTCGAAGGCTTCCTGCCAGCCCTCGTCGACGGCCACCAGGTCGAGCAGCGTGCCGATCACCCCGTCGACGCCGGCGAGGCGCTCGGCCCCGGCCCGGGCGCGGGCCTCGTCGAGGGCCAGCGCGAGCGCATCGGCCCGGGCCCGCCAGGCGTGGCGCTCGGCGTCGGCCTCGCGGCGGGCGCTGTCGGCCCGGTCGACGGCCTGCTCGGCCGCTTCGCGGGCGGCGGCGACGGCGTGCACCTCCTCGGCCAGCGGCGCCTCGGCGGCTTCGGCCTCGGCCAGCTCGGCTTCGACCTGGGCGACCTCCGCGGCCTGCCGGTCGGCCTTCTCGCCCAGCCCTTGCAGGCGGGCGGCCACCCGGCCCAGCTCCCCCTCGCCGCGGTCGAGGGCGGTGCGCAGCGCGCCGATCTCGCCCCGCAGCTCGGCGGCCCGGCCGTCGGAGGTCGGCAGCCCGTCGCCCCAGAGCGCCTCGACCTCGGCCCGCTCGGCGGCCAGCGCGGCCTCGGCCTGCTCCAGCTCGGCGGCCGCCGGCACCAGCCCGGCGGCCTCGGCCTCGACCTCCTCGAGCTCGGCGTGGAGGCGGGCCGCTTCGGCCTCGAGGGTGGCGACCACACCGGCGTCGAGCAGGCCCCCGCGGTCGCGCTCGATGCCGCGGCGGCGCTCGGCCAGCAGCGCGGCCAGGCCCCGGGCCCGCTCCCGCACCGACTCGGCCCGCACCAGGGTGTCGCCGAGATCGAAGCCGCCGAGGGCGGAGAGCTCGGCTTCGGCGGCCAGGACCGCGGCGTCGAGCCGGCCCAGCTCCTCCTTGCGGGCCGCCTCGTCGCCGGCCAGCGCGGCGCGGTCGCGGGCCAGGTTGGCCAGCCGCGAGCGCAGCGCGCCGACCTCACGGCCGGCGAGATGGACCCGCAGCGCACCCAGCTCGGCCACCAGCTCGCCGTGGCGCCGGGCGGCCTCGGCCTGGCGCTCCAGCGGGCGCAGCTGCCGGCGGACCTCCCGCAGGAGGTCCTGCAGGCGCACCAGGTTCCCCTCGGTGGCGTCGAGGCGGCGCTGGGCCTTCTCCCGACGGCGCCGGAACTTGAGGACGCCGGCGGCCTCCTCCACGATCATCCGCCGGTCCTCGGGCCGGGCGTTCAGGACGGCGTCGATCTGCCCCTGCGAGACGATGACGTGCTGCTGGCGGCCGACGCCGCTGTCGGAGAGCAGCTCCTGCACGTCGAGCAGGCGGCAGGGGACGTTGTTGATGGCGTACTCGCTGTCCCCGCTGCGGAAGAGGGTGCGGCGGACCGTGACCTCGTTGAACTCGATCGGCAGCAGGCCGGCGGAGTTGTCGATCGTGAGCGCCACCTCGGCCCGGCCGAGGGCCGGCCGCTTGGCGGTGCCGGCGAAGATGACGTCGTCCATCTTCTGGCTGCGGACGCTGCTCGGCGCCTGTGCCCCCAACACCCAGGCGATGGCGTCCACGACGTTGGACTTGCCGCTGCCGTTCGGTCCCACCACGACCGTCACCCCCGGCTCGAGCTCGAGCGTGACGGGGTCGGCGAAGGACTTGAACCCCTTCAGGGTCAACGACTTCAGGAACACGCGCCGCCGACCCTAGCGGCGCCCGCCCCGCGCCCCAGGGACCCCGCACCCTCTCACTTCTGGCAGCTTCGGCAGGAGAACGAGGAGCGGTTGCCGAGGCGGAGGCGCTGGACGGGCGCGCCGCAGCGCGGGCAGGGCAGGCCCTCGCGGCCGTACACCCGGTGGGCGCGCTGGAAGCCGCCGGTGCGGCCGTAGAGGTCGACGTACTGGGCGTCGGCCAGCGACGAGCCCCGCGCCTCGACCGCCGCCCGCAGGACCTTCGGCACCACCCGGGCCACCTTGCGCACCTCGGCCGCGGTGAGCGACCCGCCCGGGCGGAACGGGTGCACGCCGGCTTCGTGCAGCACCTCGTCGGTGTAGATGTTCCCCAGCCCGGCCACCCGGCGCTGGTCGAGCAGCACCGCCTTCACCGGGGCCCGTCGCCCGGCCAGCTGGCGGGCCAGGTCGGCCGGGGAGAGCCCGGGCTCGAGCGCGTCGACGCCGAGCCCGGCCAGCTCGGGCCGGTCGGGGCCGGTCACGAACAGCTCGCCGAAGGTGCGCGGGTCGACGAACCGCAGCACCCGCCCGTCGTCCAGGGCGAGCACGGCGTGGGTGTGCGGCGGCGCAGGCCGGGCGGGGTCCTCCAGGCGGAGCTGGCCCGACATGCGCAGGTGCACCACGAGCACGGTGCCGTCGTCCAGCTCCACCAGCAGGAACTTGCCGTGGCGCCCCACGGCGCGGATCCGCCGACCCGCGACCGCCTCGACGACCTCGTCCGGAGGGTGTCGTCGCACGGTGCGGGCGCCGGTCACCGTGGCGGCGTCGACCCGCCGGCCCACCACCTCGGCCGCCAGGTCGCGCCGAAGCACCTCGACCTCGGGCAGCTCCGGCACGTCAGCGCTCGCCGGCAGCGGCGTCGTCGGCGACGGCCGCCACGGTGCCGGCGTGCGCCGCGGTGCCCTGCCCCGGCTCTCCCTGCCCGGCGCCGGCATCGCCGTCGGCCCCGTTGGCCACCTCGACGCGCAGCGCCTCCTCGCTCAGGAGGCTCCAGGCGGCCCGGGCCGCAGCCTGTTCGGCCCGCTTCTTGGAGCGGCCCTGGCCCCGGCCGAGCACCCGGTCGCCCACCACGGCCCGGGCGCTGAACTCCTTGGCGTGGTCGGGCCCGGCCTCCTCGATCTCGTAGCGCACCGGGGCACCGAGGTCGCGCTGGGCCTGCTCCTGCAGCAGCGTCTTGAAGTCGAGCCCGCGCAGGCCCTGCACCGCCTCGGCCACCCGGCCCTCCATGAGCCGCAGGACCAGGGCGTAGGCGGCCTCGATGCCGCCGTCCAGGTAGACCGCGCCGATCACGGCTTCGAGGGCGTCGGAGAGGATCGACGGCTTGTGCCGACCTCCCGCGGCGTCCTCGCCCTTGCCGAGCAGCAGCGCGGCGCCCACGTTCAGCTCCACCGCCACCTCGGCCAGGAAGGCGGCGTTCACGACGGCCTTGCGGGCGTCGGTGAGCTGGCCCTCGCTCAGCCCTTCGTAGGTGCGGTAGACGTGGTCGGCCACCACGAAGCCGAGCACCGCGTCGCCCAGGAACTCGAGCCGTTCGTTGGACGGCTCCCCGGGTTGCTCGGCGCACCACGAGCGGTGCGCCATGGCGCGCGCCAGCAAGCTCGGATCCCGGAACTCCCACTGCAGCGCGTCGGCCAGCGCGGCGAGGGCCTCCGGAGACGGGCCGGGCGCGCGGGGCGGCGCGGCGGACCTCCTAGCCGACCCGACCGTGGACGTAGTCGACGGCGTCGCGGACGGTCTTCAGGTCCTCCATGTCCTCGTCCTCGATCCGGAAGCCGACGGTGCGCTCGCCCAGCTCCTCCTCGAGGGCCTCCACGAGCTCGATCAGCGCGAGCGAGTCGGCCTGGAGGTCGTCGGCGAAGGACGCCCCCTCGGTGATCTCCGAGGGGTCGATCTCCAAGATGTCGGCCAGTCGGTCACGGATGAGCTCGAACACGGCCTGGCGATCCATCGGGCTCCGCTCCACGTGGGTCTCGGCCGGCACCTTGGCGACCTCCGAGGTCAGGGACTAGGGGCGCAGCGATGCTACCGCCGCGACCGGTCAGACGGAGACCAGGCTGTCAACGGTGCCGTAGCCGTTGGCCTCGAAGGCGTCGGCCGCGGGATCATCGGCCCACTCGCCGCCCTCGAGCAGGTAGCGGAACCGGTAGGTCCGCCCCGGCGCCAGCTCGATGGCCACCGAACGGGTGCCGTTGGAGCGCTTGCGCAGCGGGTGGGCCAGGGGGTCCCAGCCGTTCCAGTCGCCCACCACCGACACGGCGCGACCCGGGTCGGGCACCGCGAACGTGAGCTTCACCCGGCCGTTGCGCCGCTCTCGACGGATCATCTGCCTCGTCCCTCCTCGTGTCCGAGGCCGTCTCGACCCCGGCCGGGCGCAGCATGACCGCCGGTCGCCGGAGGGTGGTGGATGCCCGGTCAGCCCGGCGACAGGGTGTGACGGGGAGGCGTTCGGGCTCAGGCGCCCTGGGCGACGGCCGCCCGGAGCCGGCCCACCAGATCGGCCTCCACCATCTCCCGGGCCACGGCGATGGCGTTGAGGATGGCCCGCGCCGAGGAGGACCCGTGGCTGATGATGCAGACCCCGTCGACGCCGAGCAGCATCGCCCCGCCGTAGGTGTCCGGGTCCATCGACTGGTACAGGGGCGTCAGGGCGGGCAGCAGCTGCTGGGCCGCGGCCTCGGCCTGGGGGGAGGAGCCGAAGGCGGTCAGCAGCGCCTCGATCAACCGCCGGACCGTGCCCTCCATGGTCTTCAGCACCACGTTGCCGGTGAAGCCGTCGGTGACCACGACGTCGACGTCGGTGCTCATGATGTCGCGGCCCTCGACGTTGCCGACGAAGCGCACGCCCGGCGCGGACGCCAGGAGCTGGTGGGTCTCCTTCACGAGCGGGGTGCCCTTGGCGGCCTCCTCGCCGATGGAGAGCAGCCCCACCCGGGGCTCGGCCACGCCGAAGCGCTCCCGGGCGTACACCGAGCCCATCTGGGCGAACTGCACGAGCCACTCCGGCTGGCACTCGGCGTTGGCGCCCGCGTCGAGGAGGATGGTGGGCGTCGAGCCCGGCACCGGGATCGGCGTGGCGATCGCCGGCCGGCTCACGCCCCGGATCCGGCCCATGCGCAACAGGGCGCTGGCCATGGTGGCGCCCGTGTTGCCGGCGCTGACCATGGCCGAGGCCTTCCCGTCGCGCACGGCCTCGGCGGCGCGGACGAGGGAGGAGTCCTTCTTCCGGCGCACGCCCTGCGCGGGGTCCTCGTCCATGGCGATGACCTCGCCGGCTTCGAGGACGGGCAGCTCCCCGGCCAGGGGGGCCAGCTGGGCCGACGGCCCCACGAGCACCACCGGGACGCCGAGCTCGGCGACGGCGCGCTGGGCGCCGGCGACGACCTCGCCGGGCGCCTTGTCGCCCCCCATGGCGTCCAGGGCGACGGGCAGCATCGACGGCAGCGGTTCGGGTGCGGGTGACGCGCTCAGTCGACGTCGATGGCCTGGCGGCCGTTGTACCACCCGCAGCTGTTGCACACGACGTGCGGCAGCTTGGTGGCGCCGCAGCGCGGGCAGACGCTGCGCGGCGGGGTGCCGAGGCGCCAGGCCGACGCCCGGCGGCTACGGCTCTTCGCCTTGGAGGTCTTCTTCTTCGGGACGGCCATCGTGCAGTTCCCTCTCGGAGAGCGGCCCGTCGACGATAGCGGGCCGGAGCCGAACCCGTCGAAACCGGCGCGGTCGAGCCGACCGAGACGTCCGGCTCAGCCCTCGTCGGCGGCGTCGAGCCGGAGGTCGCCGAGGGCGGCCCAGCGGGGATCGAGCTGCTCGTGGTGGTGCCCTTCGGGCTCCTGGTTGAGGTCGACGCCGCACGTGGGGCACAGCCCGGCGCAGTCGGGCCGGCAGACCGGCGCCAGGGGCAGCTCCAACATGAGGGCGTCGCGCACCAGCGGCACGAGATCGACCTGCTCGCCCTCGAGCGCGAAGGCGTCCTCGTCGACCGCCCGGGACGGGTCCTGGAACAGCTCCCGCACGGCCACGTCGAGATCGCCCTCCGCCCGCTCGAGGCAGCGCCGGCACTCCCCTTCCCAGGGCGCCCGGACGTGGCCGGTGGCCACGATGCCGTCGGTCATCGACTCGAGCTCGAGGTCGACCTCCACGAACGTGCCGTCGGGGATCCGCGTGTCGATGACGGCCACGCCCTCCACCGGGATCCGCTCCTGGACGTGCAGCCGGCTGGCCGGCCGGCGCAGCAGCTCGGCGACGTTGACCAGGAAGCGGTCGGCGTCGCCGCGGCTCATCGCGCTTCGTCCTGGTCGAAGAAGGCGTTGGCCGCGTCGGGCTCGGCCGGCGCAGGCGCCTCTTCGCGCGGCAAGGCGGTGGCGGTGAGCCGCTGCCGGCCGGCGGCCACCGTCTTCATGACCCGCTCGAGGATGATCTCGAAGCTCCCGAGGCGCTGGTCGCAGAAGTCCTCGACCTCGTGGCGCATGCGGTTGGCCTCGGCTCTGGCCGACTCCACGATCTGGCGGGCGCGGTGCTCGGCGGCCCGCACCACCTCGGTCCGCTGGACCATGCGCTCGGCCTGCGCCCGCGCCGCCTCGAGGATGTCGTCGCCCTCCCGGCGCGTCTTGGCCAGGTACTCGTTGCGCTCCCGGAGCATCCACCGGGCGGCCCGCAGCTCCTCCGGGAAGCGGGCCAGCGCCTCGTCGAGGAGCTCGATGACCTCGTCGCGGTTGATCATGGCCGACGACGACAGCGGCATCGTCTTGGCCGACGACACGACATCGATCGCCCGCCGCAGCAGCTGCTCGGTGTCGCTGATGCGCTGGAGGTCGGGCTCGTCGCCCACGGGGCCGCCGTTCACGACGCGAACCTCTCGGCCAGCCGCTTGGCCACGATCGGCGGCACCATGCCGCTGATGTCGCCGCCGTGGGCGGCGATCTCCCGGATGTAGCGGGACGCCAGGAAGGCGTGCTCGGGCGCCGTGGGGAGGAACACCGTGCGCACGCCGGAGACGGCGAAGTTGGTCTGTGCCATCTGCAGCTCCACCTCGAAGTCGGAGGCGACCCGCAAGCCCTTCACGATCATGTCGACGCCCAGGTCGCGCGCCGCGTCGACCACGAGGCCGTCGCAGGCGACGACCTCCACGTCGGTCAGGTGGCCGACCGACTCCTGCCACAGCGCCACCCGCTCCTCGGCCGTGAACAGCGACGTGGCCTTCTGGGGGTTGTGCATCACGGCGACCACGACCGGGCCGAACAACGCCGCGGCCGTCTCCACCACCGCGAGGTGGCCGTTGTGGGGCGGGTCGAACGACCCTGGGTAGAGCGCCTTGGACACGTTGGGGGCCTCCGCGCCGTGCGTCACAGGCGGCGCACGAACGTGACCACGGTACCGCCGTAGCGCTTCGACCTCACAAGCGTCCACCCTGGTCCGGGGTCCAGGGGCCGGTCGGACTCGGCGACCACGAGGTCGGCGTCGAGGGCGGCCAGGAGCTCGGACCAGCCGTCGAAGGCGTAGGGCGGGTCGACCAGCGCGAGGTCGAACGGCCCGTGGGGCCGGGCCACGAACCGGCCGACGTCCTCGCCGACCACCGTGGCCCGGTCGGTCAGGCCGGTGCGGGCCAGGTTGGCGGCCAGCACCCGCCGGGCCGCCGCGTCCCGCTCCACGAACGTGCAGGAGGCCGCGCCCCGGGAGAGGGCCTCGATCCCGAGGGCGCCGCTGCCGGCGAAGAGGTCCACCACGCGTGCAGCCTCGACGGCGTCGAGGGAGCCCAGGGCGTTGAAGACGGCCTCCCGGACCCGGTCCGCGGTGGGCCGGGTGGCCCGGCCCGGCGGGGCCTGCAGCGGGCGGCCCCGAGCCGATCCCGCCACCACGCGCACGGCGCCCGACGGTAGCCCGGGGTTGCCGTTCCCCGGGCCCGTGCCAGGGTGGGGGCCATGGCCGACGACGCCTGGCCCGACGACGGGACCGACCTGGCCCCCGACCCGGTGATCACCTGCATCGACTGCGGCGGCCCGGCCCACCTCCTGACCGAGGCCCCCGAGTTCGGCTGGGCACCGGGCGACGTGGCCGTCTACCGCTGCCGGGACTGCGGCGACCGCTGGGACCTGGTCGTCCCCGAGGTCGACGACCCCTAGCGACCCCGAGGGGTGCCGTGGCACCCGCAACCCCGCCGCCGCGAGGGACCGGGCGACGCGCGTGGCATCCTTGGAGGACGGCGTGGTCGGCAACGCCGTTGCGAACACCGGAGGATGGTCAGGTGGGTTTCAAGGTCGGGGACCGGGTGGTCTACCCGCATCACGGGGCCGCGGTCATCGAGCGCAAGGAGAAGCGCGAGATGTTCGGCGAGACCGTGGAGTACCTCGTGCTGCGCGTCACCCACGGCGACCTGATGCTCATGGTGCCCGTCGACAAGGCCGAGGAGGTGGGCATCCGCCCGCCGGTGAGCCGCGACGAGGTGGAGGACATCCTCAACGTGCTCGCCAAGAAGGACGCCCGGATGCCCTCCAACTGGTCCCGGCGGTTCAAGAACCACCTGGAGAAGCTGAAGTCCGGCGACGTGTACCAGGTGGCCGAGGTCGTGCGGAACCTGTCGCTGCGCAGCCGCGACAACGGCTTGTCGAGCGGCGAGAAGTCGATGCTGGTGAACGCCCGGCGGGTGCTGGTGTCGGAGCTGTCGTTCTCGCTCGACACCACCGAGGACGAGGTCGAGAAGCAACTCGACACCGTCCTCGCCTGACCCTCAGCGAGTCAGCAGCGCAGCTCAGCTGCGCAGCAGCCGGTCGGCGTCCTCCTCGCTGAGGAGCGCCCGCACCTCCTCCGCGAGCTGGGGGTGGCCGGCGAGGTGGGGGTCGGCGTCAACGATGGCGAACGCCTCGGCCCGGGCCACCTCCACCCACTCGCGGTCGCGCCGCAGCGACGCCAGCTTCAGGTCGTTGCGCCCCTTCTGCTGCACGCCGAACAGGGTGCCCTCCCCGCGCAGCTCGAGGTCGACCTCGGCCAGCTCGAAGCCGTCGGTGGTGCGCACCAGCGCCTCCAGGCGGGGTGACTCGACGACGTCGGGCCGCGCCAGCAGGTAGCACCACGACGCGGCCGCGCCCCGCCCCACGCGGCCCCGCAGCTGGTGGAGCTGGGCGATGCCGAACCGGTCGGCGTCGAGCACGACCATGACCGTGGCGTTGGGCACGTCGACGCCCACCTCGATCACCGTGGTGGCCACCAGCACGTCGAGGTCGCGGTCGCGGAAGCGGTCCATGGTGGCCTGCTTCTCGGCCGGCGGGACGCGCCCGTGCAGGATGCCGAGGCGCAGGTCCCGCAGCGGCCCGGCCGCGAGCCGCTCGTAGGTCTCCTCCGCCGAGGCCACCTCGAGCTTCTCCGACTCCTCCACCAGCGGGCACACCACGTAGGCCTGGCGCCCGGCGGCCACCTCCTCGCGCACCTTGGCCCACGCCACCTCCTCGGCGTCGGGCCCGGTGGGCCACACCGTGGTGACAGGCGTGCGGCCCGGGGGCAGCTCGTCGAGCACGGACACGTCGAGGTCGCCGTAGACGGTGATGGCGGCCGTGCGCGGGATGGGCGTGGCCGTCATGACGAGCACGTCGGGCAGCACCTCGCCGGCGCCCTTCTCGCGCAGGGCGGCCCGCTGCTCGACGCCGAAGCGGTGCTGCTCGTCGATGACCACCACGCCGAGGGACCGGAAGCGGACGCCCTCCTCGATGAGGGCGTGGGTGCCGATCACGATGTCGACCTCGCCGTCCTGGAGCCCCGCCAGGAGGCGGCGGCGCTCGGCCGCGGTGGTGCGGTGCGTGAGCAGCTCCACCCGGAGCGGCCGGTCACCGAGGAGGCTGCCGGGGTCGGGCACCGACAGGTCGGCCAGCAGGTGGCGCACGCCGGCGGCGTGCTGCTCGGCCAGCACCTCGGTGGGGGCCATCAGCGCACCCTGGTGGCCGCCCTCCACCGCGGTGAGGAGCGCGGTGACAGCCACCACGGTCTTGCCGGCGCCCACGTCGCCCTGGAGCAGCCGGTGCATCGGGTGCGGGCCCGCCAGGTCGGCGTCGATCTCGGCGATGGCCCGCTGCTGGGCGCTCGTGAGCGGGAAGGGCAGGCGCTCGTGGAAGCGGCGCACGAGCTCGCCGCCCACCGCGCGCGCTCCCTCACGCGCCCGGTGGAACTCCAGGAGGGCGAGGAGACCGTGCGCCTCGGCCTCGCGCGGAAGGGCGTCCGCGACGACGCGCGCGAGCCACAGCGCGTCGTCGGCGAAGCGGCGCTTGAACGGCTCGTCGCCGCGGCCGAAGCGGTACTCGAGCACGCCGTCGGCCAGCGCCTCGCGGATCGTGTGGGCCAGCAGCGCGAAGCCCGCCGA
>Ga0180215_1003792_pt1 | contig 13928 bp, 3 predicted proteins | sample eDN3rd37CBELigBY_FD_128871 | JGI IMG/M metagenome (GOLD analysis project Ga0180215, IMG submission 128871) | Enriched backyard soil microbial communities from Emeryville, California, USA - eDNA 3rd pass 37_C BE-Lig BY (version 2) (version 2) | ecosystem: Environmental > Terrestrial > Soil >...
CGTCTCGGGCGCGTCGGGCAGCGGCTCGGAGGGAGGAGCGCTCCTGGGAAACTCGGTGAAGCCGAGGTTCCGGATCACCCGCCTCACCGGCGTGGGCTCGCCGGCCTTGATCCGCTGCGGCGCCAGGATCGAGGCGGGGACCAGGTCCGGGAGCGACTCGCGGCAGCCGATCCACTGGCTCGACCAGATGAAGGGCAGCGGCTGGCTGATCATGTTGTCCAGGTCGTGGATGTAGTGGAACCGCCACTCTCCATCCTCGAGGTAGCGGCCGTGCGAGCCCTGCTGCGCGAGGGGGATCCGCCCCTTGACCTGGACGGTGACGCACGCTGGCTCGGAGGGAGTCGCAGGCGCGTCGACGTAGAGCATGCAGCTCTTGGAGTGGCGGACCTCGTCCAGTCGACAGGCAAGCCCGGGCCCCCAGCTGCAGTCGGCGTCCGTCTCGCAGGGGAGCCTGCAGAAGGTGTCGACGCACGGGACCTCCTTGCCGTCGACGGGGTCGCAGGCGAGCTGGTTCGGGTCGTGGTTCCCGTAGTCGTCCCGGGGGGCGTAGCACTTCGCAGGGTAGGCGGCGGCGGTGGCGTCGTCGCTCAGGTTGGGGGCCGCCTGATCGCCGAAGACGATGCCGGGGTGGAAGTTCCAGGCGGGGGCGGTGCCGCGGTTGCAGACCTCGATGGTCGCCTCCACCGGCTGGCCGAAGAAACAACCCCACGGCATCTCCACCGAGAGCGGGGTGCTCAGCTCCAGCTCCGGCATGTCGTGGATCATCTTGTTCGACGAGCTCGCCCGGTTGTTCGAGACATCCGACTCCGCGACCTCCCGCCTGGGATCGATCTCCAACCGGAAGGTGTATCTCGTGCCCCGGATCGAGTTGGGGACGATCACCGGCGCCGAAGGATCCGCGCCGACCTGCAGCGAGAAGCTCTCCCCCACCCCGAGGCCCGCCTCGACCCGCCCCTCGAAGAGGAGCTCGTCGTAGACATGGACCGACAGGTCCTCCGGCTCGTCCGGGACCATCCAGACCTGGTAGGCGAAGGGCCCCGCATCGTCGTTGCCCACGTTCTGGATGGTGATCGGGAAATCGACTGCTTGAAAGGCGGACGCCCGGGGCGGGGCGGTGATGCTCCCCGCCAGATCCGGGCCGATCGAGACCTGCTCGTCGGAGCAGACCTGGTTGTTCCCCTCGTCGATCTCCGCCAGCTCCTGGTCGGGATCGACGGCGACGCAGACGTAGTACTTGCCGTTCTTGGGACGGTTCTCCGACGTGAAGGAGTCCTGGACCAAGGCGTGGCTCCCTCTGGCGACCGGCACCGGGGCCGTATGGGAGAAGACCCTGTGGCTGATCGTGGAGCCGACGATGAGCTGCTGGAGCTCGGACAGGTAGACGTCGAACTTCGCGTTCGGGACGTCCTGCCCGCCGACGTTCTGCAGGGTGACGGCGGTCTCGAGGCTGATCTGCCCCGGGGCGACGCCGATGGATCCGGGGACGACGGATCCCGTGAGATCCACCCCGTCGAAGTAGCCGTACTGGACCGTCCGATGCGCCGGGAAGTGATCGAAGGCGGTGCACTTGGGGTAGTCGACCCCGTCGAAGATCCCACCGGTCGGTGTGCAGGCGACGCCGGTCCTGGACGGCCCCATCACGCCGGCGATCACGGGCGCGGGCTGCCCCGCGACCTCCCGCCAAGGCAGCGCGGTCTTGAAACCCCAGGCGACGTTCAGCCAGGGGCGGTTGTTCGGATCCTCGAAGAAGCCGCCGTACGCGATCCGGAAGATGTTGTTCGGCTCCGTCCCTTCGTAGAGCCAGATCTGCGCGGTGAACTGGTTGCTCGTGCCGCTGGGTCCGTTTCGCCGCTGGCACTCCCACTGGATCACGTACTGCCGGTTGGGTGCGGTGCCGAGCTCCTGGGTCTGGATGGCGCCGGCGTTCACATTGCAGATGTGATCGCCCCACCAGGCCGCGATCAGCCGGATCGGATTCCCGGCGCCGATGAAGCTCGCCGGCGACTCGATCGTCACGCTGCTCTCGGCGGCGTGCTCTCCAAAGGTGATGTAGCCCTTCGTGCCGATGTTGATCGCCTCGTAGGCGACGCCGTCGAATCGAAACTCGAAGGGGAGGCGATGGTCCCGTTCGGATCCGGCGATGCCGTCCGGCGTGCCGCCGCTGCGCGTGATCACCGGCACCGCTGGCCGCCCCCCGGGGATCGGCAACCTCTGAAACGAGCTCTGCCACACGGTGGCCTGGTAACCGGGATAAGCCGCTGCTCCGGCCGCCACCAACGGGACAGCCAACGCCGAGAAACCGAGCAGCATGGAGACAAGAGTTCGCATCATCCGGAGGGCTCCCCTGAGCCGGTGGTGCAGACCTTGGCCTGCGTTGTCGCTGCGAGGAGGGCCCTCGTCCTGGGCTCGCTCCCGCGTGGAAGGTGAAGACCCGGGATCAGTCGCTCGGTGCCAGACAGGCCACGTGATACGACGCGGAGACCTGCGAGCCCGGCTTGGGAATGAAGAGCGGCGTGAAGTCGATGGCGTTGGTCTCCGGGTCGTAGGTCCAGACCCGGGCGTTGGACTCGTTGACCGGGGCCTTCCGGGAGCCGTCGACGAAGACCTCGATGTCCGCCTCGGTCGGGGTCCCGAATCCTCCCTGTCGCCGCGCCGGCTGACCGCGCAGGAAGAAGCGCGCCGAGAAGCCGAAGGCGCCCTCCGACATCTTCTTCAGGCCCTCCGCCCAGTTGTCGCTGACCATCGGGGTGCAGATGTCGATCCAGACGCCCTGCGTCTCGTCGACCCCCACGAGGATCCGATCCCCCTCGTCTGCGTGGCAGGTGCGCGCCTCCCCGGTCCGCGGCCCGGTAATCGCGTGCAGCTTGACCATGTGCCGGTTGCGGGAGCCGCCCTTCACCGACCGGAAGAACTCCACGTAGTCGAGGGGCAGCATGGTGTTGCCGCGGATCTCGTGGGCGTGGTCGCGCTCGTCGGTCACCATGATGATCGAGAGCGATGCCTCCTTGCGGAGGAAGCCCGCGTTGCCGTCGTTCCAGGGGGTGTTGTAGCGGGAGTCCTTCACCTCGTTGATCAGCGGTTCCGAGAGGGCCCGCTTGGCCGCCTCGTAGGGCTGCTCGTCGTCGTGACAGATGCCGACCATGATGTTGGAAGCCCAATGCTCCTCGAGGTCCGGGGTGGTCGGGGTGAGGATCCGCGGGCGGCTCCCATCCACCGGATAGAAGCGACCGTCCTCCGCACCGGTGACGCCGCCCGGGCAGCTTCCTCCGCTCCGCAGGCCGGTGGTGGTCAGGGCCATGCGGAAATCGATGTTCTGGTTGTTGGCGAAGGTGAGGAAGGCCGGCAGGTTGGTGGCGAGGGAGTTCTGGTAGGGGAGCATGGAACCCGAGTTGTCGATCACCCAGAGGATGTCGACCTTGGGCGGCGCCTTCTGGTCGAAGACGTCGGTCTGCACGGCGTTGAGGGTGCCCTCCCCGCGCAAGGTCGCCACGTAGGGCTCCGAATCTTCGACCTCGATGCGCACCGCGCCGGTGAACTCGCCCACGTCCTGGGGAATGAAGGCCACGGTGATCTCGTCGCGCTCGCTCGGCTTGAGCAGCCTGCCGAGGGGCCTGCGGAGCACGACGAAGGCGTCCGCGTCGGCGGTGTCGTTGATCCGGGCGCTCTGGAGGCGGAGCGGGGTCTGGCAGACGTTGCTGACGGTGATCACCTTTTCGCTGGTCTGACAGCCCGGGGCGACCCTCCCGAAGTCGATCTCGGCGGGCTCGATCGACAGGCAGGGGCTCGCGGAGGCGCCGCGGAGGGAGACGGTCTGGAACTGGCGATCCGGGTTGGAGATCTGAAACTGCACCTTGCCCAGGAGCAGCGCCTTGTACGCCAGGGGCGCGAAGGTGACGGGGACCCGCAGGGTCTCGCCGGGAGCGAGCTCGGCGCTCGGGATCGGCGTCAGCGAGTAGGCGGCTTCGCTGTCGTCGCTGAGGCGCAGGTCGTTGATCAGACAGGCGTCGAAGCCGAGGTTCTCGATGGCGAAGTCCTGGGTGATCTGGCCCCCGCGATCGACGACGCCGAAGTGGAGCTGCCCCGGTCGCACCTCGAACTCGCATGGCTCGAGGCTGCGGCCCTGGCCCGATACCCGGGTCTCGTAGACGCCGTCCGGCGCCGCCGACGACTCGATCGCGATCGTTCCCTCGTCGAAGCTGTCGTCGACGGGATCGTAGGTGACGTCCACGAAGAAGTAGTCCTCGACGGCATAGCCCTCCGGCGCCGCACCGAGGGAGCCGTCCCGGTTCCGGATCGTCGGATGGAACCGGTCGCTGCTGGAGTAGAGGTCATCCACCAGGAGGGGATCGACCGGCGCGCCGCTCACCGAGCTGCCGGCGTTGATGCAGCGGTACGAGACCGTCACCGGCATCCCGACGGCGACCATGCCGAAGTCGATCGCCTCCGGCGAACAGGTGAGCTTGGGGCCGCCGCCGAAGCCGCTGAGGCAGGCTTGCAGGAAGCTTCCCCCGCCGGTCATCTCGTCGGTCTCGATCTCGAGCTCGCTCAGAAAGAATCCGGACGCAGGCGGCTGGAACCGGATCCCCACCTGCGCCGTCTCCGAGGGGGCGATCGCGATGGGGGGCGCCGTCGCGACATGGAAGGGAATGGCGCTGTCGCCGGAGATCCGGAAGCCGAGGATCTGGACCGGGTCGGTTCCGACGTTCTGGATCGACAGGGACCGCTCGCTGGTCGCGCCCACCTCCACGTAGCCGAAGTCGAGGCAGGTCTCGGGCTCGATCCGGAGGAGGCTCAGCACCGTATTGGCAAGGATCTCGACGGTGGCGAGGGGGTTGCCGTAGGCGTCGACCATCGAGAAGTAGAGATCGTTGCGCCCCATGGCCTCTGCCCGGAACTTGATCCGGTAGGTCAGGGAGCCGTTGGCCTCGACCTCGCCGGCTCCTTCCACCGACGCGGAGAAGAAGTCCTTGGAGCTGCCCATGAAGGAGTGCTGCACCTGGAGCGGGTACGCGATGGGGTTGGAGCAGCGGAGCGAGAGGCTCTTCTCGGTGCCCTTCACCACGTCGCCGAAGTCGAGCTGTGGGTCGCAGTCGAGCGAGGGGCGCACCGGATTGCCGACCAGGCGCACGCTATGCTTCCCCCCGCCCTTCGCCTCGTTGGTCAAGAGATCGAAGATGAGCTCGTCGGGGCTCTCCCGGACCTCGGTCGGTGCATATTCGAAGGAGAGCTCCGCGGACGCGCCGGGCCCGAGGCTGAGACCGTCTGAAGACAAGGCCAGGTGAAAGGGCCTGGCGACGGTCCCCTTGATCAGGAGCGCGGTGTTGCCGACGTTGCGGATCTCGATCGTCCGCCGCTCCTTGGCCTTGACCGGGACGACCCCGAAGTCGACCAGGTGCGTCGCCCTGCCGTCCGGATCGGCCAGGAAGCTCGCGATCATCACCGGGTTCTGGGCCCGGACGCCACCTTCGTCACATGAGCAGGATCCAGCTGCCAGGCCGAGCGCCAGCAGCGCCCCCATCGCCAACCGATGGGACCTCGGTCGCTCCATTCCCTTCATCCTGGTGACCTTCTCCCCTCGCCCCGCTCCACATGAGCCCCGACCCTACCGTATGTGTGACGAGCGAGACAATCGGTGAAGGACGGGGCGCAGCGACGTCCGCTGAGGGTTTCTTCGAGCCGAGCGTCGGCGTCCCCGAGAGGGGCCCCCGGCGATTCCGGATGTCCACTCACGCGCCCGAAGCGCGAGGCTCGCCTGTCGATGCGCATGCGAATCTCCGACCTGCAGGGATCTGTCCGAACTGCTGGCGGCTCGTGATCGCGCCGCTACCGAAGATGGTCGCTCGAAGGCGCTCTTTTGTTGCCTTCATCGGTCTTCGTTCTTCTTACGCAAGTGTCCGAAAGGCAGCGGCCCGCCGAGGCTGGCGTGTCCGAAATCTCCGACGGACGGGTCGTGATGCGGGGCGTCAGCGGACCTCTCTCACTGCAGGTGAGAGGCTGCGGGAGGCTTCGCGCGTCGCCAAACCTCCGCTCTCGGTGGATAATGGTCTCGAACCTCGCCCGAGGAGGGATCGATGGGCCGCCAGACGCTCTTTTTCGCTTCGCTCGCTGCGGTACTGACGATCGGCTGCCCGGGGGCCCGAGAGCCAGCGCTGGTCCGAGAGGCCCCCGATCAGGCGCGGGCGCCTGCACGGGTCTCGTCCTCGGGAATCGGGTTTCGGCTGGCGAACGCGGACGAGAAGGTCGAAGCGAGGGTGGAGCGGGCGGTGGCCGAGGGGGTGCCGCTGGCGGTGGCGGAGGCGGCGCGGATCTTCGGTCGGCTGCCTGCGCTGGAGGAGGAGGCGGAGGACGCGCTGGACTTCTCGATGCGAGAGGGGTCGATCCCGCCCCCTCGACCAGGGATCACGATCGAAGAGAAGTTCCCGCCGGCGATGAAGGGTCCGCCAGCGGAGGAGACCACGCCGACCGGGCCGCTGACCGTCGAGCGCTTCGCGCCGGAGGGAGAGGTGCCGCTGGCGCCGAAGGTCTCGCTGACCTTCTCGGAGCCGATGGTTCCGATCACCTCGCTCGGCGCGCTCTCGGAGGAGGAGGTCCCCGCCCGGATCTCGCCGGAGACGCCGGGGACCTGGAGCTGGCTCGGCACCAGGACCTTGGTCTTCCAGCCGGCGAAGCGGATGCCGATGGCGACCTCCTTCACGGTGACGGTGCCCGCCGGGGCGAAGGCGATGAGCGGGCAGACCCTGGCGCGAGAGGTCCGGTGGGGCTTCCGGACGCCGCCGCCGACCCTCGAGCGCCTGGTCCCCGGAGGGAGCTCGGTGGGGCTCGAGCCGGTGATCGTCGCGACCTTCAACCAGGCGATCGATCCTGCCGTGATGCTCGACACCGTGCGGGTGACGGCTGGCGACCAGCGAGTCCCGGTGCGCCTCGCCACCCAGGAGGAGATCGACAAGGACGAGGTGGCGCGACGCCTGGTGCAGCAGACCGCGGACGGGCGATGGGTGGCGATCCGCCCCACCCGGCGGCTGCCGAACGAGACCCAGGTGGAGGTCCGGATCCCGAAGGGAGCGGTGGGGGCCGAGGGGCCGCTTCGCTCGGCGGAGGAGCAGGGCTACGGGTTCCAGACCTTCGGTCCGCTGAAGCTGCAGACGTGGAGCTGCGGCTGGAGAGGCCTCTGCCTCCCGCGTTCGTCCCTCGATCTCACGTTCTCGAGCGACCTCGACCTCTCTCGCTTCGCTCCCGAGAAGGTGACGGTCTCGCCCGAGATCCCGGGGATGAAGATCGACGTGGAGGGGAGGCGGATCCGGCTGAGCGGCAGGACGAAGGGCCGCACCGCGTACACGGTGCGGGTCGATGCCGGCATCGCCGACGTGCACGGACAGACCTTGGCCGAGCCAGCGACGGCGACCCTGGAGATGGGGCCCGCACCGTCTCGAGTTTTTTCGACGGGGCAGCAGATCACCGTGCTCGATCCTGCAGGACCCGCGCAGTACACGATCCACTCGGTCAACGAGAGCGCGCTTCGAGTCAGGGTCTATGCTGTGTCGCCGGAGGATTGGAAGGCCTTCGACTCCTGGAACGACGACTCGGAGAGCCGCAGGGAGGAGATGCCGGCGGGGCGGCTGGTCCGGGACGAGATCGTTCATCCTCGGGAGGATCCCGACGAGCTGGTCGCGACGACGATCGATCTCGCCCCCTTCCTCGAGGAGGGCCTCGGCCATCTGGTGGTGCAGGTGGTGCCAGCGCGCGAGATCGAGGAGAGCGAGCGCAGGCCCGAGCTGGCTGTCTGGGTGCAGGCGACGAAGCTCGGCCTCCACGCCTTCCTGGAGCCGGATTTCGCCACGGCGTGGGTGACCCGCCTCATCGACGGGACGCCGCTGGACGGGGTGGAGCTCTCCCTCTTCGGCGATGGCAGCTCGGCGACGACGGAGGGTGGCCTGGCGACCCTCCCCCTCACCACCAAGGGCTATCTGCTGCTGGCGAAGCACGGCAAGGACACCGCGTTCTTGACGGGAGAGCTCTACTACAGCGGCGCCTTCGTGGGGTGGCGGGAGCGGGAGAGGGCGAGCTGGTTCCTCTTCGACGATCGCGGGATGTACAGGCCGGGCGAGGAGGTCCGCATCAAGGGCTGGGTCCGCTCCTCCGACCTCACCCGCGGCGGGGACCTTTCACTGGTGGAACGGAACCTCCTCCGCGAGGGGATCCAATACCAGGTAAAAGATCGCAGGCGCGCCGAGCTGACGAGCGGGACGGTGGAGGTCGACGATCGGGGCGGGTTCGACTTCAGCTTCACCCTCCCGTCGAACGTCAACCTGGGCCAAGCGCTGGTGGAACTGGAGCTGGTCGACTCTCGTCGGCACGGGAAGGGGTTCCACCTCTTCCAGATCGAGGAGTTTCGAAAGCCTGAGTACGAGGTCCGGACCAGCGTGACCGAGGGGCCGTACTTCGCGGGAACGCAGGCGGTCGCCACGGTCAGCGCCTCGTATTACGCGGGGGGCGCGCTCCCCGACGCGCCGGTGAAGTGGGAGGTCAGCCAGACCTCCGCCTCGTTCACGCCGCCACGGCGCAATGACTACCATTTCGGTCCAGCCCGCCGCTGGTTCTGGGGCTCGCGGCGGGACGAGGGGAATGCGAAGCGGGAGAGCTGGTCGGCGATCACGGACGTGCGGGGCGAGCATCGGCTTCGCCTGAGCTTCGACGCCCTCGAGCCTTCGTACCCCTTCAGCCTCGCCCTGAACTCAACTGTCGAGGATCTGAACCGCCAACGCTGGACGAGCCGCACCTCGATGCTCGTGCACCCGTCGGATCGCTACGTGGGCCTGCGCCTGGAGAAGAACTTCGTCCGCGCGAAGGAGGAGCTCAACGTGGATCTGGTGGTCGCCGACCTCGAAGGTGCGCTCGTGGCCGGGAGGCCCGTCGAGGTGCGGTCGGCGCGAATCGAGACGACCCGTCGAGGGATGAAGTCCGTGCAGGCGGAGGTGGACGTGCAGCGCTGCTCGGTGGAGAGCACCGCCGATGAGCTGCCGATCCGCTGCACCCTTCCCACCACGGAGGGCGGCCTCTACCGGGTGACGGCGGTGGTGGAAGACGAGCAGGGGCGCAAGAACCAGTCGTCGATGGAGGTCTGGGTGCTGGGCGGAGACGGACCTGCGCGCGCCGCCCTCGACGCCGAAAAGGTGACGGTGGTCCCGGACAAGGACGAGTACCGGCCGGGAGAGACGGCGACCGTGGTGGTGATCTCGCCCTTCGTCCCTGCGCAGGGGGTGCTGACGGTTCGCCGGCAGGGGGTGGTGCACCTGGAGCGCTTCGTGATGGAGGAGTCGTCACAGACGCTGCAGGTGGAGCTCGACGACTCGATGGTGCCGAGCGTGGATCTCGCCGTCGATCTGGTCGGCGCCTCTATGCGAGAAGGTGCGAATGGGGCGCCGGATCCTTCGCTGCCGCCGCGCCCCGCCTACGCGAGCGGATCGGCGAGGGTGAAGATCCTCCCGTCCACCAGGACCCTCTCGGTGAAGGCGACGCCCGCGGCGCCGAAGCTCTCGCCGGGAGGCAGCACCACGATCCAGGTGGAGGTCCGAGATCCAAGTGGCCGACCGGCGAAGGACGCCCAGGTGGCGGTGTTCGTGGTCGACGAGGCGGTGCTCGCCCTCTCGGGCTACGAGACGCCGGATCCTTTGGCCGCGTTCTATTCCAGTCGCGCCGGGGCCGTGTCCTCCCTCGAGAGCCGCCGATTGGTCACGCTGGCGGATCTCGAGCCGGAAAAAATTCAGCTCGACAGCGACAGCCCTGGCATCGGAGGGCTCGGGAGCCGAGGCGCGGGAGGGGGCGGCCTCGGCCTGGGAGGCCGGGGCACGCGGGGAGGCGGGCGCCGGGCGAACCAGCCTCCAGAACTTTCGAGCTTTCTAGATGCGCTCGACGACGGCACTCCCATCGAGCTGCGCAAGGACTTCTCCTCCCTCGCCCTCTTCGCGCCCAAGGTGCGCACCGACGCACGCGGCAGGGCGAGCGTGCCGCTGAAGCTCCCCGACAACCTCACCCGCTACCGGGTGATGGCGGTGGCCGCCGCAGAGAGCAACTACTTCGGTTCGACCGAGGAGACGATCACCGCCCGCCTGCCGCTGATGGTCCGGCCGAGCGCGCCGCGCTTCCTCAACTTCGGCGACACCTTCGATCTCTCGGTGGTGATCCAGAACCAGACCGACGCCGCGGTCGAGACCGCGGTGGTGGCGCGGGCGACGAACCTCGCGATCGACGACGCTGCGCGGAGGGTGACGGTGCCTGCGAACGATCGGGTGGAGGTGCGCTTCCCTGCGTCCACCGTTAAGGCGGGGACGGCGCGGTTCCAGTTCGGCGTCGCGGCGCAGGGTTTCTCCGACGCGAGCCAGATCGAGCTGCCGGTCTACACGCCGGCGACGACGGAGGCCTTCGCCACCTACGGCGAGCTCGACGAGGGGGCGATCGCCCAGCCCTTCCGGATGCCGGAGGCGGTCTTCACCCAATTCGGCGGCCTCGAGGTCTCCACGAGCTCGACCCAGCTCCAGGCCCTCACCGACGCGGTGATCTACCTGTCTCAGTATCCCTTCTTCTGCGCGGAGCAGGTGGCCTCGCGGGTGATGGGGATCGCCGCGCTGCGGGATGTGCTCTCCGCGTTCCAGGCAGAGGGGCTCCCTTCGCCGGACGCGCTGCAGGCCTCGATGGCGGAGGATCTCGATCACCTCGCCGAGGCGCAGCGGCCGAACGGGGGGTGGGCCTTCTGGAAGGGGCAGTCGGAGACCTGGCCCTATACCTCGATCCACGCTGCCCACGCGCTGGTGCGCGCGAAGGAGAAGGGCTACCTGCCGAAGGCCGAGACGATGGATCGCGCGATGAGCTATCTGCGAGACATCGAGGCGCACATCCCCGGCTGGTACGGGGCAGATGCCCGCCGGTCGATGGTCGCCTACTCCCTCTACGTTCGCTGGCGAAACGGGGACGCGGATCCGGCGAAGGCGAGGCAGCTCATCGAAGAGGCGGGAGGCGTGGAGGCGCTGCCCCTCGAGGCGCTGGGCTGGATCTGGCCCAGCCTCCCCGGGGGCGGCTCTGGCATCGACGACCCCACCCGCGCCGCGATCCTTCGCCACCTCGGCAACCGCACGACGGAGACCGCGGGGGCTGCGCACTTCGTCACCACCTACGGCGACGACGACTGGGTGATCCTCCACTCCAGCCGCCGCACCGACGGCGTGCTGCTGGACGCGCTGATCAGCGAGGCCCCGGACTCCTCCTTGATCCCGAAGCTCGTGAAGGGGCTGCTCGCGCACCGGAAGGCGGGGCGCTGGTCGAACACCCAGGAGAACGCCTTCATCCTCCTCGCCCTCGATCGCTACTTCGCCACCTATGAGAAGGCGACGCCGGACTTCGTCGCTCGGGTGTGGCTCGGCGATCACTTCGCCGGCGAGCAGACCTTCCGGGGGCGCTCCACCGAGCAGCGCGAGCTGCGGGTGCCCATGACGTGGCTCGCGACGAACGCGTCGGGGACCCGGGATCTGGTCCTGGGGAAGGAGGGGCCCGGACGCCTCTACTACCGCCTCGGCATGCGGTACGCGCCCACCGACCTGGAGCTGCCGCCGCTGGATCGCGGCTTCGAGGTCACCCGCACCTACGAGGGCGTCGACGATCCGGACGACGTGCAGCGGGGCGAGGACGGGAGCTGGAGGGTCCGCCTCGGCGCCAGGGTGCGGGTGAAGGTGTCGATGGTGGCGCCGTCACGCCGCTACCACGTGGCCCTGGTCGATCCGATGCCCGCTGGCTTCGAGGCGTTGAACCCGGCCCTCGCCGTCACCGGGGAGATCCCCAAGGATCCCGACGCGCGGGTCGACGGGGGACGGGGCGGCCGCAGGTGGAGCTGGCTCTGGTCCCGGTCGTGGTACGAGCACCAGAACCTGCGCGACGAGAGAGCCGAGGCCTTCACCTCGCTGCTCTACGGCGGGGTCTACGACTACAGCTACGTCGCCACCGCCACCACGCCGGGATCCTTCGTGGTGCCGCCGCCCAAGGCGGAGGAGATGTACGCCCCGGAGACCTTCGGCAGGGGTGCGCAGGATCGGGTGATCGTCCAGTAGGACGACCTCGGTCTCTGCACCGGGGTCGAGGCGTCGCGGCGCTCGGGGAGGCGGGGCTTGTCGCCCTGCCATCCCCTCCCCAGATTGCAGGCTCGCTGGCGGGCGGGGGGCGCTCCGGGTGTGTCCTCCCGCAGCCTGCGTGGGGGGAAGATCATGGCTTGGAGTACGCCGGTCGCGGCGAAGGGGACGAAGCGGATCCGGGTGCTGCACGCGCTGGGGCGGCTGAACGCAGGGGGGGTGGAGACCTGGCTGGTCCATGTGCTGCGCCGGATCGATCGGGAGAAGTTCCAGCTCGATTTCCTGGTGTCGACGGAGGAGCCGGGGAGCTACGACGAGGAGGTGCGCGCCCTGGGCGGGTGGATCGTCCCCTGCCCCAATCCGCACCGGCCCTGGGGGTACGCGCGGGCGCTCCTGCGGATCCTGGAGAACGAGGGGCCCTACGACGCGGTGCACGCGCACCTGCACCACTTCAGCGGGCTGGAGCTCTGGGCAGCGGAGCGGGCGGGGGTGCCCCTCCGGATCTGCCAGAGCCACCTGGACTCGGCCTGGGTGGATCGGTCGGCGGGGCTCGCGCGCAAGAGCTACCTCGCCCTGGGGCGGGCGCTGATCGCGGAGCACGCGACCCATCTGCTGGCGGTGAGCGACGACGCGGGGCGGGCGCTCTACGGCGAGGCGGCCCTCTCGGATCCGCGCTACGGGCTGATCCGCTGCGGGGTGGACTTCGAGCGCTTCGGGCGGGTGGAGGATCGGGGGCTCCTGCGGCGCCAGCTCGGGATCCCGATGGACGCCAAGGTGGTGGGGACGATCGGCAGGCTGGCGCCACAGAAGAACCAGGCCTTCCTGCTCGCGGTGATGGCGGAGCTGATCGCGCGGGATCCCTTCTACCGGCTGGTGGTGGTGGGGGATGGGCCGCTGCGCGGGGAGCTGAAGGAGCGGGCTGCATCGCTCGGGATCTCGGACCACGTGACCTGGACCGGCGCGCGGACCGACGTGGAGCGGCTGCTCCCCACCTTCGACGCCTTCGTCTTCCCGTCGCTGGCGGAGGGGCTGGCGCTGGCGCCGCTGGAGGCCCAGGCGATGGGGGTGCCCTGCGTCTACTCGGAGGCGATGCCGAAGGAGGCGGGGGTGGTGGAGGAGCTGGTGCATCGCCTTCCCCTGACCGCTGGCTCCTCCGCCTGGGCGCGGGAGGTGGAGGAGGCGATCTACGCGCCGCGGCCCTCGAGCGCCGAAGCGCTGGCAAGGATGCGGGCGAGCCCCTTCGACATCGACTCGAGCACCCGATCGCTGGAGCTGCTCTACGGAGGCTGAAGGCTTCCCGCGGAGGCGCGCAGCCCGGGTACGCATACGAGGCCCTCGCCTTCGCGGGAGCGACCACGCACTTGGGCCCGCTTCAACGAGGGCGTTCGACGTCTCCTGCCGCGATCTGATGAATCTCCGGCGCTGCGCCTCGACTTGGGGTGTCCTCGCGGCCGGGGTCTCCGGGCTATAGGGATCGGCGATGAGAGTCGAGACCCCAGCCGCCGCCGCGCCCCGTACGCTCTCGTTGCGCGCGAACTTCTCGTGGACCTTGGTGGGGAACGTCACCTTCGCCGCGTGCCAGTGGGGGATGATCACCCTCCTCGTGAAGCTGGGAGATCCGGCGGTGGTGGGGCGGCTCGCCTTCGGGCTGGCGGTGACGGCGCCGATCTTCATGCTCTCGAACCTGCAGCTTCGGGCGCTCCAGGCGACGGAGACCGCGGGAGAGCTTGGCTTCGCGGACTTCGCCGGGGTGCGGCTGGTGACGACCCTGCTCGCGATGCTGGCTGCAGGGATCGCCGCCTGGGTGGGAGGCCA
>Ga0180215_1003797_pt1 | contig 13911 bp, 14 predicted proteins | sample eDN3rd37CBELigBY_FD_128871 | JGI IMG/M metagenome (GOLD analysis project Ga0180215, IMG submission 128871) | Enriched backyard soil microbial communities from Emeryville, California, USA - eDNA 3rd pass 37_C BE-Lig BY (version 2) (version 2) | ecosystem: Environmental > Terrestrial > Soil >...
ATGTATACAGGGGATTATGTACTCGCAAGATCATTGGAATTGATTACACAATTAGAAGATGAGAATTTGCATAAAATCTTATCTGAAACAATGGTTGAATTAAGTATCGGTGAAATCGAACAAATTCGTGATAAATATGATTTTAATCAGTCTTTTACGAATTATTTTAGAAGAATTAAACGAAAAACTGCACTTCTTATTGCAGCAAGTTGTCAATTAGGTGCTATTGCAGCTGGTGTACAACCTGAAATTCATGAGAAATTATTTAAATTCGGTTATTATGTTGGTATGGCTTTTCAAATTACAGATGATATATTAGACTTTACTTCTGATCAAGAGCGATTAGGAAAACCTGCAGGTAGTGATTTATTGCAAGGAAATATAACACTACCCGTTCTTTTTGCTTTAAAGAATGAAAAAATAAGAAATGAAATTGTGAAGGTTAATGAGTTTATGGACTTGGGAGATTTACATAAAATTATTGAACTTATTAAATCTTCTAATGCGCTTGAACGGGCCAATTCTATTAGTCAATTATATGTTGATAAAGCTTTGAAAATATTAAATGAACTACCTGATTATGAAACAAAAGAGCATTTGCGTACTATAGCAAGCTTTATCGGAGAGCGGAAGTTTTAATATATTCTATCCTATGAAAACATTTGCAATAGCGTTTTCATAATGTTATTATTTTTGTGTGTAATACTCACACAAAGAATAATTACATAAAAGGGATGGAAGAGACTATGGAAAAAACATTTTTAATGGTAAAACCTGATGGGGTACAACGTAATTTAATTGGTAGCATTGTTGCTCGCTTTGAAAGTAAGGGTTTTCAATTAGTGGGAGCAAAATTAATGCAAGTTACTCCAGAAATCGCTGAAAAACATTATGGGGAACATAAAGGAAAGCCATTCTTTGGCGAATTAGTTGAGTTTATTACATCTGGTCCAGTTTTTGCAATGGTATGGCAAGGTGAAGATGTCATAAGTCAAGCTCGCCAAATGATGGGGAAAACAAATCCTAAAGATGCACTACCAGGAACAATCCGTGGTGATTATGGTTTAACAGTTGGTAAAAACATTATCCATGGATCTGACTCACCTGAAAGTGCTGAAAGAGAAATTTCAATCTTCTTTAAAGAAGAAGAACTAGTAAACTATACAAAAGCAACAGATAGTTGGATATATTAATTATAAGATTAACCTCTGCTATAAGGCAGAGGTTTTTTATTGTGGCTTTGTTCTTATGAAAGGGTATAATGAACGTATGTATGAAAATTAAATTAATAAACTAGGGGGAAAGAGATGCGATATTTAACAGCAGGAGAGTCGCATGGACCAAGTTTAACCGTCATAATAGAAGGATTACCTGCAGGTCTTCCATTGACAGCTGATGATATAAATAAATCGCTTCAAGAACGTCAAAAAGGATATGGTCGTGGAAGAAGAATGCAGATTGAACATGACCAAGTAATCATTACTGGGGGAGTCCGACACGGATATACATTAGGTTCACCAGTCTCATTTATAATTGAAAATAAAGACTGGAAACATTGGAAGAATATTATGCAAATTGAACCTATTGAAGATTCTACTAATATTAAGCGACAAATTACAAAACCAAGACCTGGACATGCTGATTTAAATGGTGGAATTAAGTATGGACATCGTGATTTAAGAAATGTGTTAGAGCGCTCTTCAGCTCGTGAAACTGCTGCGAGAGTGGCGGCAGGGGCAGTTGCAAAGAAACTACTTTCAGAGCTGGATATCTTTATTTGTTCCCATGTAGTAGAAATCGGCGGAATAAAATCTTCCGTTGAGCCAAAAGATCACCCACTCGTTATTAATGAAAAAGCAAATCAATCACCTGTTCGTTGTCTTGATGACGACGCATCTATTAAGATGATGTCATTAATAGATGAGACAAAAAAGAATGGAAATTCAATAGGTGGAGTCGTTGAAGTAATAGCAACTGGAGTCCCTCCAGGCATAGGAAGCTATGTTCATTCCGATCGTAAACTTGATGGTAAAATCGCTAGTAGTGTAGTTAGTATAAATGCGTTTAAAGGAGTAGAATTTGGTATTGGGTTTGAAGCAGCAAGAAGATTCGGTAGCGAAGTACAAGATGAAATTGCTTGGAGTCCCGAAAAAGGTTACTATCGTCTGTCCAACCATTTAGGTGGGTTTGAAGGTGGAATGACAAATGGAATGCCGATTATTGTAAGGGGTGTAATGAAGCCAATACCAACACTTTATAAACCATTAATGAGCGTAGATATTGATACAAAAGAAGTTTTCCATGCTAGTATTGAACGCTCTGATTCTTGTGCAGTACCAAGTGCGTCGATTGTTTGTGAACATGCTGTTGCATGGGAAATTGCCAATGCTATAGTTGAGCAATTTTATGCGGATCAATTTATAAAATTAAAGCAGCAATTAAAAGAATATCGTGAATATGCGAGAGGGTTTTAATGGAAAGAGTTGAATATGTTCAAACAAAAAATCATCAATATCCAATTTTTATCGGTGATACTGCTTTAAAACACTTAAATTTTTATTTAATTGAAAATTCACCAAGCAAAATCTGCGTCATAACCGATGATTGGCTACAAATCCATCATTTACATCATGTACTTCGTGAGATTCCGAATAATATAGAGACTTACATATATACTGTTCCTCGTGGAGAAGCAGCAAAAACGATTGAAACTTACTATAAAATTATGACTTTTGCACTTGAAAAAGGATTAGACCGTAAATCTCTTTTTATCGCATTTGGAGGAGGTTCAATTGGTGATGTAACTGGTTTTTCTGCATCAACGTTTATGAGAGGAATTAAATATATTCAAGTTCCAACAACTTTACTTGCTCATGATAGTTCAATCGGTGGAAAAACTGGAATTAATCATCATTTAGGGAAAAACTTAATTGGTTCATTCTATCAGCCAGATGCGATTTTCTATCAACTATCATTTTTATCTACTTTGCCAAAACATGAACTAAGAAGCGGGTTTGCTGAAATCATAAAGGCTGCAATGATTCATCGTAATCCATTTTTAGAATCACTACAACAGCAGTTTTCTAAATTTGATGACTTAAAGGCTGAAAATCTACTTGATCCAATCATGAAAGCCATTGAAACAAAAAAGTTATTCGTGGAAGAAGATGAATTTGAGCAATCGGTAAGAGCCTATTTAAACTTTGGACATACTTTAGGTCATGCAATTGAACATAGCTTACCCAATCATCAAATTACTCATGGGGAAGCTGTTTTAATTGGAATGATTTTTGCATTAAGACTTAGTAAAAAGATTTATCCATCCGAGTTTTCACTAGAAAATTTTATCCACTGGGTAGAACATCTCGAATATGAAATTTCTATACCAAAGGGCATAGAAATAAAAACTTTAATTGAAAGAATGAAAAAAGACAAAAAAGCAGTAGAAGGTAAAATCCATTTTGTTTTACTACAAAAGTTAGGTGTTCCCATTAAGGTTAAAATTGATGAGAAAATGATTATTGAAACGCTAGAGGAAATGTAAGTTATATGTTACTCAAATAAAATTTATGATATCGAAAGGAAATTTTGTAATGAGTATAGTACTAGCCAATAATGTTCAAAAGATTAAAGGGAAGATGAGTGTTCCTGGGGATAAGTCAATTAGCCACCGTTCCATTATGTTTGGGGCTATCGCAAAAGGAAAAACGTATGTATACAATCTACTGAAAAGTGATGATGTGTATCGTACGATTGATTGTTTTCAAAAATTAGGTGTCAATATATATGAAAAAAATGGACGGATTGTAATTGATAGTGATGGCTTTTCTAGTTTTAGAGAACCTACCGATATTTTATATACAGGTAATTCGGGTACTACATCAAGACTCTTACTCGGAATTCTAGCTGGAACGGATTTTTATTCGGTAGTTAGTGGGGATCAATCATTAAATCGACGTCCATTTAAACGGGTAACAAAACCGTTAGAAATGATGGGTGGGAAATTTATTGGTCGAAATGATAACAATTTCCTTCCTCTATCTGTTATCGGAAATAGACTCTCTGGGATAGAATATGAATTACCGATTGCTAGTGCACAAGTAAAATCAGCACTAATTTTTGCTGGTCTTCATGCATCTGGTACTACTACAATTATTGAACCGATTGCAACACGAAATCATACAGAGAAAATGCTTATGAACTTTGGTGGAAAACTTATACGAACAGAAAATAAGATAATAATCCAAGGAAATCAATCTCTAATAGCTTCTGAATGTTTTGTCCCAGGGGATTTTTCATCTGCCGCATTCTTTATAGCTTTGGCATTACTTGTACCAAATTCAGAGCTCATTATTGAAAATGTATCTTTAAATCCTACTAGAACAGGACTTCTTGATATTATCCAGAAAATGAATGGTTTTTTTGAAATCTTGGATCAACGGTTAGCTGGCGGAGAAGAAATAGGAACAATTCGTGTATGTTCGAGCCAATTAGTTGGGACAACGATTAGTGGAGATCTAGTTCCTAGAACAATTGATGAAATACCAATTATCGCCCTTTTAGCAACACAAGCTGAAGGAATCACCGTGATTAAAAATGCCGAAGAATTAAAGGTAAAAGAAAGTAATCGGATCGATTCTGTAGCAACTGAATTACAAAAACTTGGTGCTGACATAGAACCAACAGAAGATGGAATGATTATTAGAGGGAAAACAAAGTTAACTGGTGGTCAGGTGAATAGTCATGATGATCACAGAATCGGAATGATGCTATCTATTGCATCCTGTATTGCGAGTGGAAATGTACAAATTAATCATCCTCAATGTGTGTCTATTTCATATCCGAATTTTTATGAAGATTTAAGAAGAGTAATTGAAAATTAAATCCTCCAACAACTATTATTTTTTATGAATTAAGCATAATTTTTAAAATTTCATCATAGCTTGTCATAAGACCAAAGGAGGTGGTTTTATGACATATATTATTGAAAATGCTAACCTTTATAAAAATAATCAGCTTTATAAAACATCGCTTTTGGTAGATAACCAAAAGATTTTATCTGTTCAACCTACTTTTTCTAAATATAGGTATATGAAAATGGATGCCAAAAATTTTATTATGACCCCTACCAATGTTTTTTATTGTAAAGGGATTCCGGAATTAAAAAATTATACTACGGAAAGAAATTATTTCATCACTCAATTCCTCTTAAAAGGTTGTACAACAGTTTTAGTCTCCACTGAACCAATTGAATATATTTATGAACTTGACGCAAAAGTGGAAACTGTTCGTAAGCTCTTTTCTAGAAGTCCCCTTGACTATATCATTGGGTTAACCATTCCATTAAAACTTTTAACACCAGAGCTCGTCAAAAAATGTAAACGTAAAAAAATACCTTCACTTTTTATCGAGCTAAATGATCCTAATGAATTGAAGAACATACCATGGGGTTGGATACGGGAAGCGATTTTTCCTTATAATTTTCCTTTCATACCTGTATTTCATAATCATGAAAACATAGAAAAGAAATTAACAGTTTGGAATGCAATTTTAACAAAAGAAAAAATACCACACTTATCGGAAATGCTTTATGAAAATAAACCAATATCATTTCCTAGTTTAAAAAAAATCGGAATTTATCCAATGAAAGGATATTTGCAAGTTGGTGGTGAATTAACTTATAATCTATATTTGCTTAATGAAAATGATCATCTACACGAAATTAATGAAAGGTCTTTAACGATCACCGTTCATAAAGGAGATGTAATAAGGGCTGGTAATAAAGTTTATTACAATCCGAAAAAGGGAGAAGAAATTGTAATAAAAAGACCTTCATTTTTCTTATAATTCATTTTTGCAATAGTTGTAGTATTAAAAGGAGTATTAGACATGGATAAAATTTCACAATGTGTACAGGCTTTACTTAATGGTAATCTAGATAAGGCATATAAAATATTGAATGAAGTAAAAAATAAAGGTAACGATGAAGAAAAATCAATCTTAGCGGATGAGCTTTCATCATTAGGTTTTTTAGAAGAAGCAAGCGAATTATATAAAATATTGGTTAATAAACATCCAAATCGAGGAGACTTATTAATTTCTTTATCTGAAACGTTAATTAATTTTGATCAGGAAGAAGAGGCACTTCTATACCTACATCAAATTAAATCTAATGATCCTTCATACATTGAATCATTATTATTACAAGCTGACCTTTATCAAATGCAAGGATTATTTGAAGTAAGTGAACAAAAATTACTTGAAGCTGAACAATTAGACCCTGAAGAAGAAGTGATTCAGTTTGCCCTAGCAGAACTGTATGCTTCAATTGGAAGGTTTAGTGAAGCGATTTACCGGTACGAGATCGTTTTAAAAGAAACGGATGAAATAGGCGGTATCAATATCATTGAGCGATTAGCGGAAGTTTATTCAGTAAGCGGGGAATTCGAAAAAGCATTGAAATTTTATGAAGAGGCAACAAAAGATCGTTTAGACGTCAATCTTCTATTCGGCTACGGCCTTACTGCATTCCAAGCTGCTCAATTTCAAACCGCAATTCAAAAGCTAGAAGAAGTAAAATCGCTTGACCCTGATTATGAAAGTGTCTATTTACCACTTGCTCAAAGTTATGAAAAAGAGTTGGATTTAAACGGTGCGTATAAAACGGTAGTTGAGGGAACAAAAATTAATCCATACCATAAAGAATTGAAAAGTTTTGGTGGGAGAATCGCTATAAAACTTGGAAAAGAAGAAGAAGCTGAGGGATGGTTGCGCGATGCTCTATCCATGGATCCAATCTTTATTGAGGCATTAATTACATTAAGTAATTTATTGTTATCACAAAATCGCTATGAAGAAGTAATCGAATTGTTAGAACCAATCATCAGTGAAGGGGACGAAGACCCATATCTTCTTTGGGATTATGCTGTAGCAAATCAGGAAGAAGAAAGATTTGATGAGGCATTAAATGCTTATGAAAGAGCATATAGTATTTTAAAGAACAATGAAGAGTTTTTACAGAACTTTGGTTTTTTCTTACTAGAGGAAGGAAATCAACAAAGAGCTGTAGAAATATTTAAACAATTACATGAAATGGATTCGGGAAATATCGAATATATTGATGTTTTAGAACGGTTAGAGAACCATATTAGTTAATCCAAAATCATGAAGAAGGAGGGAAAACCTATGGCCACTCCTGTATCCGTCAACGAGAAAAAAGAATTTATTCGTTGGTTTCTTAATCATTATCAGTTAAAAAGACGGGAATGTGTATGGATCTTAAATTATTTAATGAGCCATGATCAATTAATGGAAAAAGTTCATTTTGTTGAATATGCAGAGTACTGTCCAAGAGGTATTGTCATGAGTACTCAATGCGTGGACGATGTTCCATTCCGGTTCTATAAAGATTCAGTTATGACAACAGATGCCGAAAAATCCTTCCATGATATACGTTTAAATCGAGATCAAGATATTTATATCCAACTAAAATTTAAGCAAGTACATCAATCCTATCAATATGTGGCAGTACTAGAGGTAAACCCATATATGCCAGATATAATTCAAATATCAGAACAAGAACGGGAATTGGCAGAAAAATTTCTAGAAACGTCAATTAAAAATTTTCATATTGAGAAATTGAGAAAAGCGATTGATACAGCACTTGATAATAGGGATGAGAAACAATTTTTCATTCTAACGGAACAATTAAATGAAATTATAAAAAGTTAAAAGCCTTGTGTATGCAAGGTCTTTTTTTTGTTAATAAATGTGAATATTGACACAAAGGTTTCTAAAAATGTTCACAATTTATTCATAAATTTAATAGAGGGTATGCTATTATTAATTTAAAATATTCTGCTTTCAATGAAATTAATAATAGGAAGGTGAATGAATGGAGTGGAATGCGAAAGAGTCTGCTTCCTTTTTTGAGTCGAGAGAATATATTGATACTTGCTTAGTTCCTATCATACCTCTTTCTTTTGATCATGATGGGAAGGACTGTGGAAACAGCTCTGAGTATATCTTTAGAATTTCAAAACAAATCGAAAATCAATTTAAAGGAAGAATACTTCTAACACCACCATTAACATATTTCAAATCGTCTACACAAGAATTTAATAATCAAGTTTTAGAAGAATGGTGTAAACAATTTGAACAATCGAATTTTAATTATCAAGTTTACATATCAAGTGATCTTGATTGGAAACCGATTGTCGAAGAAAAGGGATATACTTTTATTTGGCTCCCTGCTTTACCGATGTTACAAATGGATGAATCTAGTAAGATGAAAGTGATTTTAAGTCAGAGTGAACAATTATTAAATATTTTTACTAGTCAATGGAATAAGGATTAAAAATAGTTATTTTAAAAAATCTTTCATATGTTACTAATTTATTATTTTTTACAATAACTATTATATTGACCTTATTTTCAGAATGATATATCATGAAAATGTCATAATTTTTAAGGATATTTGTCTATTCAATGACTTAGATAGGGGGGAATGGGATGAGTGAAAAACAACAGGTTACTAGACGCCAATTCTTAACATATACGCTTATGGGGGTAGGCGGTTTTATGGCAGCTGGAACCGTCATGCCTATGCTACGTATGGCAATTGATCCTGTACTACAAGTAAAGGCTGAAGGGGATTTTATAGCTACTGGTGTCAAAGTAGATGAATTGACAAATGAACCAAAACGTGTAGACTATCAGTTTGAACAACAGGATGGATGGTATAAATCAACAGTTACACAAACTGCTTGGGTTTATAAAGAAGGAGATGAAATTATTGCAATGTCTCCTATTTGTAAACATTTAGGCTGTAACGTGAACTGGAATTCAAATCCAAATTTTCCAAATCGTTTCTACTGTCCATGTCACGGTGGTTTATATGATAAAGACGGGACAAATGACCCGAAAACTCCACCACGTGGTCCGTTAGACCGTTATGACTATGAAGTTAAAGATGGAATACTTTACTTAAGTAAGCGGGCAAAAGCAAGAGGGGGAGCTTAATAATGTTAAATAAAATTTATGATTGGATCGATGAACGACTCGATATAACCCCATTATGGAGAGACGTTGCCGATCACGAAGTTCCAGAACACGTGAACCCTGCCCACCATTTTTCAGCGTTTGTTTATTGCTTTGGGGGGTTAACCTTCTTTGTTGTTATCATACAAGTTCTTTCAGGTATGTTTTTAACAATGTACTATGTGCCTGATATTACACGTGCATGGGAATCGGTATACTATTTCCAAAATAATGTTGCTTACGGTGCAATCGTAAGAGGTATGCACCATTGGGGTGCTAGTATCGTTATCGTCATGATGTTTTTACATACTTTACGGGTGTTCTTCCAAGGTGCTTATAAGAAACCTCGTGAACTTAACTGGATTGTCGGGGTATTAATTTTCTTTATTATGTTAGCACTTGGTTTAACTGGATACTTATTGCCATGGGATATGAAAGCGCTATTTGCGACAAGGGTTACATTGGATATTGTTCAATCCACACCATTAATTGGCGATCTATTAATGAAATTGATTGCTGGAGATGAATACGTCGTCGGGGCACAAACATTAACTCGTTTCTTTGCGATTCATGTATTCTTCCTGCCAGCTGCACTATTAGGACTAATTGGACTTCATTTCTTAATGATTAGAAAACAAGGTATTTCAGGTCCACTATGATTTTTGATTTTTACTAATAGTATTATGAGATATGCAAATCTTGTTTGAGTTTATTCGGACAAAGAAGGGGGAGAATTCATGCATAGAGGAAAGGGAATGAAATTTGTCGGCGATTCTCGCGTTGCAATCAATAATAGAAAGCCAAATATACCAAAAGATTACTCTGAATATCCTGGGAAAACGGAAGCTTTTTATCCTGATTTCTTATTAAAAGAGTGGATGGTTGGAGCGGTTTTCTTAGTCGGCTTTCTTTGCTTAACGATTGCACATGATCCACCACTAGAAAGAATTGCTGATCCAACAGATACAACTTATATTCCAGTACCAGACTGGTACTTCTTATTCCTATATCAATTATTAAAGTACTCATTTGCTTCAGGTCAATTTAATATACTTGGTGCATTCATAATTCCAGGTATTGCATTCACTGCATTAATTCTAGCACCATTTATTGATAGAGGTCCTGAAAGACATCCAACTAAACGTCCTTTAGCTGTTGGTTTTATGTTATTGGCGGTTTCAGCAGTGTTTTATTTAACTTGGGAAGCTGCTGCTCATCACGACTGGGAAGCTGCTAAAGAGCAAGGTAAAATTCGTGATGCAGTTGAGCTTGACAAAACTGCTGAAGGTTATTTAATTGTTGAGCAACAAGGGTGTATAGGCTGCCATGGTACGAACCTTGAAGGTGGTCAAGGACCTGCATTAGTAGGTACTGAAAAATCAGTTGATGAAATTAAAGATATCGCTGTTAATGGAATAGGTTCTATGCCAAAAGGACTCTTTACAGGTACTGAAGAAGAGTTACAAAAACTTGCTGAATACATTAAGAGTATCGATCCAGATGGTGCAAAATAATTTGATAGCATATAAAAACTGGTGAATTTTCGCCAGTTTTTTTATTTCACGATATTATTGTGTTTCTTTGTAAATTTCCATTAAAATGAATGATAGTTATAACTTTTATACTAGTTAAGTGAGGTGGAAAATTTGTCAGTTTGGAATTTGTTTTATAGTGCAATTACTAGAAGGTCGTTCTTAATTATTCTACTAATTATAAACATTGCAGGAACAATTTATGGTTATGATTGGTACGGGTGGCAATTGAGGGATACTCCTCCAATCTTTTTAATTTTTGTCCCTGACAGCCCAACAGCAAGCCTTTTCTTTGTTTTTGTATTAATAGGCTTTTTAATGAAAAAGAACTTTCCGTTATTTGAAGCTTTAGCAATTATCACTTTATTCAAGTATGGAATATGGGCAGTTGTAATGAATCTACTAACCCTAACCACTTACGGAACATTACCATGGCAAGGTTATATGCTTATTGCATCTCATTTAGGTATGGCAATTCAAGGATTACTTTATTCGCCATACTATCGGATTCAGTTAAAACATATCATGCTAGCTGCTATTTGGACTTTACATAATGATGTCATTGACTATGTTTTCGGAATGTATCCTAGATATAATCTTGATCAATTTATATCACAAATTGGCTATTTTACATTTTGGTTGAGTATTGTATCTATTGGAATAACATATTATTTATGTGTTCGAAAAAATCATAAAGAATTGGAATTTTTCTATCCAACAAATAAATAAATTAAGGTCTACTCTTTTCCCTCTTTTCATACATATAGGTATTGAAGGGGGGACAAGGATGAAACTACGAGTTGTAGTAATAGTTTTATCATTTTTACTAATCATTTTTCAACCTCAATTGACATATGGGGCAACTAATTCTAATTCGAATATGAATACTTTGGAAATACTGAATGATCTTTCGATGGAGGCCCTTCAGTTTACGACAATTAAGCGTTATGATGATGCGGAAAAAGTCTTAGTGCATATGAAGACGATTTTATCAGATTCTACGTCATATCCTTTAACGCTTTCATATGATGATATTAGAGTTTTAGAAATCTACTTAAACGATGCTCTTAAAATGTTTTCACTAGAAGACGTAGCAGAAGAACAATTGCACAATAGTTTGTTGACATTTAGACTTGTCGTGGATGCCATTTCTTCTAATCATTCCCCAATGTGGATTGCAATGGAGGACAAGCTGATGTCATCATATCGGATGTTTAAAGAAGCAATCATCACTCAAGGATCTAATTATAAAGAAAGTTTGGAAGCTTTTTTAAACATTTATGATATGCTTTATCCAAGCATAATGGTCGATGTGTCTCTTGATAAAGTTCAAAAGGTTGATGTCCAAATCAAATATATTAGAGACCATCAAAATGAGTTTGTAAACAGTCAATCTGCTATTGAAGCTATTGAAGCATTACAAAGAGACTTAGAAAATTTATTTTCTGAGTCTGAATCTGATGAAGCTGATCCTTCATTATGGTGGGTAATTATAACTACTGGTGGAATCATTATTTTAACACTTGCATATGTTGGTTTTAGAAAGTATAGGGGAGAAAAACAAAGAAAACAAAAACTTGAGAATGAGCATAAAAATTGACATGAAAATACCTTTCGAATATGATATTTAATATCAAAACATATAAAATAGACATACAATTTTACTAGGAAAAATATGTTTAACGGAGGGTATAAATGGAATTTATCATTTACTTTATCATCATTTCTCTTGTTCCAATTTGGGCAAGCATGAGAGTAAAAAGCACTTATAACAAATTTTTGAGACAACCTAATTCAACTGGGATGACAGGTGCCCAAGTTGCAAGAAGGATATTAGATTCAAATGGCTTGTATGATGTTCAAATTGAAGAGTATAGTGGTTTCTTAAGCGATCACTACGATCCAAGAACAAAGACTGTGCGTCTATCATCAGCAAACTATCACGGAACATCTATCGCTTCTGCTGCAGTTTCAGCCCACGAAGTTGGCCATGCTCTCCAAGACCAAGAAGAATATGGGTTTTTACGTTTGCGTGCATCTTTAGTTCCAGTTGCAAATTTTGGATCAAATGCTTCGTTTTTCTTGCTATTAATTGGTATTATGTTTAATATGTTTGAAATGGCTATTTTAGGCGTAATTTTTATGGCTTTTGCAGTATTATTCCAATTAGTAACACTACCAGTTGAGTTTAATGCATCTAGCCGTGCAATGGATCAAGTTGTTTCTTTAGGTATTATCCGAAATGAAGAAGAGCATGGTGCGAGAAAAGTTTTAAATGCAGCAGCATTAACATATGTAGCAGCAGCAGCTGTCGCATTAATTGAATTATTACGATTTGTTTTAATTATTGTTGGTATGAATAATAGTGATGATTAATATCTAAAAGAAAGAAGCGGATTTTTATCCGCTTCTTTTTTAGTGTTCAATAGGATTTTTATTTTCGTCTAATGTAAAACCTTCACCTAACACATCATGAACGATGGAAATGGAAACAAAAGCATGAGGATCTACTGAAGTAATGAGATTTTTTAATGAAACGATTTCGTTTTTTGACACAACGCAATATAATACCTTTTTTGATTCTCTTGAATAAAATCCACGACCATCTAAAATCGTAATTCCACGCTCTAATTCGTTTATAATTTTTTCACCAATTTCTTGATAGCGATCAGATATAACCATAGCGCCTCTTGCAGAATAGGCTCCTTCTAAAATTAAATCAATCACTTTTGCTCCAATATAAACGGCTACAAGAGTATACATTCCTCGAATGGGTTCTAAATAAGTAAGTAAAGAGAGAGTTATAACAAGTGCATCAAAGAAAAACATAGTTTTACCGATTGCAAACCCAAAAAACTTATGTGCTATTCTTGCAATAATATCTACTCCACCAGTAGTCCCACCATATCGGAAGATAATTCCTAATCCGACTCCGATGAAAACACCTGCGAAGAGAGCTGCAACAATTAAATCATTTTCAAGAGGTATAATAATTTGGTACCGTTGAAAGATTTCTAAAAAGATGGAAACAAATACAGTTCCAATAATGGTATAAATAAAGGTATTTCTTCCAAGAAGTTTCCATCCTATAAAGAAAACTGGAATATTTAATACAAGGTTTGAAATGGCGGGATTAATTTGAAAGATGAAATATAATAAAAGTGTAATCCCTGTCACTCCGCCTTCTGCCAATTGATTTTGCATATTAAAATGAACAATACCAAATGAGTAAATGGCAGCACCTAAAATGATAAAAAATAGATTTTTTACTTTTAAATTAAAAATCATATGTATAGTCCTTTCCTTAGGAGTTTCTTTTATGAATTGTCCGCATATGGCG
>Ga0180215_1003799_pt1 | contig 13909 bp, 12 predicted proteins | sample eDN3rd37CBELigBY_FD_128871 | JGI IMG/M metagenome (GOLD analysis project Ga0180215, IMG submission 128871) | Enriched backyard soil microbial communities from Emeryville, California, USA - eDNA 3rd pass 37_C BE-Lig BY (version 2) (version 2) | ecosystem: Environmental > Terrestrial > Soil >...
GTCAGACGGGGCGTAGGCGATGTGCGCGACCCCCAGGAAGGGCAGCAGGTGGTGCTCGCAGATCGACCGGAACTCGATGCCGCGCATCACCACCAACTCGCCGTCAGGGGCGCCCTCTAGGGCGTCGAGCAGGTGCGTCAGGGGGTCGACGCCCACCCCGGAGAAGAACTCGGCGTACGCCTGCCCAACCCGCTCAGGGGTGCGGCTGAGGCCGGGACGCGACGGGTCTTCCCCGATGGCGAGCAACAACTCGGTGACCGCTGACTGGATGCGCGCGACGTTGACGCCTGCGGCGACACTGCCTGAAGTGTGGGGCACGGGATGTCCTAAGCGGTGGCGATGCCGGGCGCCTTCCGGGGCGCACGCTTCGTCTTCGGCTTCGGCTCCGAGTCAACGCCGCCGTCGACGGAGCCGGAATCGATGGGCGCCTTCGCGGGGAGGGGAACTGGCGGCCGGGTCGACACCGGTCGCTTGTCGCTCGACAGCCACTGCGGTCGCTCAGGCAGTTTCTTCACATTGGCGAAGATCTCGGCGATCTGGTTGTGGTCGAGCGTCTCTTTCTCGAGCAGTTCGGAGGCCAGGGTGTCGAGGATGTCGCGGTTCTCGGTCAAGACCTTCCACGCCTCGTCGTGGGCGGCGTCGATGAGCGCACGAACCTCGACATCCACCTGCTCTGAGAGGCTCTCGGAGTAGTCGCGGGAGTGACCCATGTCGCGGCCGAGGAACATGTCACCCGACCCTGAACTGAGCTTCACCGAGCCGATGCTCGCGCTCATCCCGTAGTCGGTGACCATCTTGCGAGCCGTGCTGGTGGCCTTCTCGATGTCGTTCGATGCCCCTGTGGTGGGGTCGTGGAACACGATCTCTTCTGCGACCCGGCCACCCATCGCGTAGGCGAGCTGGTCGAGCAGTTCGTTCCTGCTCACGGAGTAGCGGTCTTCGGTCGGCATCACCATGGTGTAGCCGAGCGCGCGGCCGCGCGGCAGGATCGTGATCTTCGTCACGGGGTCTGTGTTGTTCATCGCCGCAGCGACGAGGGCGTGGCCACCCTCGTGGTAGGCGGTGATCAGTTTCTCCTGGTCGCGCATCACCCGACTGCGGCGCTGCGGCCCGGCCATCACCCGGTCGACCGCCTCATCCAGCGCCCGGTTGTCGATCAGTTGGGCGTTGGAGCGTGCAGTGAGCAGGGCGGCCTCATTGAGCACGTTGGCGAGGTCAGCTCCCGTAAAGCCCGGCGTCTTGCGAGCCAGGACTTCGAGGTCGACGCCCGCCGCGAGCGGCTTGCCCTTCCCGTGAACTTCGAGAATCTTCTGGCGGCCCTTGAGGTCGGGCGCATCCACACCGATCTGGCGGTCGAAGCGGCCGGGGCGCAGGAGGGCGGGGTCGAGGATGTCTGGACGGTTCGTCGCCGCGATGAGGATGACGTTCGTCTTGACGTCGAAGCCGTCCATCTCGACGAGCAGCTGGTTGAGGGTCTGCTCGCGCTCGTCGTGGCCGCCGCCCATGCCGGAACCGCGGTGGCGCCCGACGGCGTCGATCTCGTCGACGAAGATGATGGCAGGCGAGTTCTCCTTCGCCTCTTTGAACAGGTCGCGCACGCGGCTGGCGCCCACGCCCACGAACATCTCGACGAAGTCAGACCCCGAGATCGAGTAGAACGGAACGTTCGCCTCACCAGCGACCGCGCGCGCGAGAAGGGTCTTGCCGGTTCCGGGCGGGCCATAGAGCAGCACACCCTTCGGGATGCGCGCGCCCACGGCCTGGAACCGTGCGGGGTCGGTGAGGAACTCCTTGATCTCGTGCAGCTCTTCGATCGCCTCGTCGGCACCGGCGACGTCGTCGAAGGTGACCTTTGGCGACTCCTTCGACACGAGTTTGGCCTTCGACTTGCCGAACTGCATGACCTTGCTTCCGCCGCCCTGCATGCTCGCCATGAGGAACCAGAAGATGAGGCCGATGATGATGAACGGGATGATGAGCCCGAGCATCGAGGTGAACCAGCTGCCGTTGTCGACCTCGTCGTCGTAGCTCTTCAGGCTCGAGTTGTTGACGGCCTCGACCACGTCGGCGCCGCGAGCGGCTGCGTAGTAGAACTGAACCTGCTTGCCGTTCTCACCCGCCTGCTTCAACACCAGGTCGACGCGCTGCTGACCGTCGATGATCTTCGCAGACTCGACCTTGTCGTCATTTAGCAGGGCCATGCCCTTTTGGGTGTCGATCTCTTGGAAGCCCGTGCCGCCGAGCAGGCTGAAACCGACCGAGACGACGATGATCGCCACGGCGATGTAAATCAGCGGGCCGCGCAGAAACTTCTTGAGATTCATAGTGCTTGTAAGGGTAGCGTGACCCCACCGAGCGCCGGCCGCATGTTTGCTGGAGGCGTAACGCCTCCAGCCTCAGCGCGGCTACTCGTAGACGTGCGGGGCGAGCACGCCAACGCCGCGCAGATTGCGGTAGCGCTCGGCGAAGTCGAGCCCGTAACCCACCACGAAAGCGGGCGGGATGTCGAAGCCGACGTAGCGCACATCCACCTCGACCCTGGCCGCCTCCGGCTTGCGAAGCAGCGCGCAGATCTCAACGGATGCCGCGCCGCGGCTCTCGAGGTTCGACCGCAGCCACGACAGTGTGAGTCCGGAGTCGATGATGTCTTCAACGATGAGTACGTGCCGGTCGTGCAGGTCGGAGTCGAGGTCTTTCAGGATGCGCACGACACCGGAAGACTGTGTACCTGAGCCGTACGACGACACCGCCATCCAGTCCATCTCGATGTGGATGTTGAGCTCCCGCGCGAGGTCGGCCATGACCATCACGGCGCCGCGCAGCACACCGACGAGCAGCAGTTCCTTGCCCTCATAGTCGGCCTCGATACGCCTGGCGAGTTCCGCGATCTTCGCGTGGATCTCATCCTGCGTGAACAGTGTGCTGCTGAGTTCGCCTTCGACGTCGCTGAATTCCATTGTCAGTGAGACTCCTGCTTCTGTGTTGCGGCCGTGAACACCAGCCTTTGCCCGTGCCGTTCAACCCTAATCCCCGGCAGGTGCAGCGGGCCCTGACCGTGCCAGTCGGTGACCAGCCGCGCCACCTCGAGGGTCTGCTGCCTGCTGAGAGCCACCCCGAACTCGGCCGACACTGTCAGGCGGATGATCCGCTGCCGCAGGGCTGCCGGGTTGGCCTGCAGCCCGCGCACGCTCAACGCGATTCCTGCCTCCGCGTGGTCGGCCAGGTCTTCGATGAGCTCCTCGGCGAAGTGATCGAGCGCGGAGCCGTCTTCGCGCAGCTGTTCCGCCGTGCGGGCGAGGGCTTCTGCGATCCCCGGGCCGAGCTCCGCTTCAAGTATCGGGAGCACGTTGCGTCGCACCCGCACCCTGGTGAACGAGCTGTCGGAGTTGTGCGGATCGTGCCACGGCTCCAAGCCGGAGTCTTCACAGAACGCCTCCGTCGTCGACCGACGGATGCCGAGCATCGGCCGCAGCAGGAGGTGGTGGGAACCCGAGCGGGAAGGTTCAGGGTCATCCGGAAGCCCGCTGTGGCTCAGCTCTGCCCGCACCACTGGCGACATTCCCTGCAGGCTATTGGCGCCGCTGCCCCTCGCAAGACCCAGAAGAACTGTCTCGGCCTGGTCGTCGAGAGTGTGCCCGAGCAGCACCGCCGCGGCATCCGTCGTCTCGATCGCAGCCGCGTAGGCGTGGTACCTGGCCTCGCGGGCCGCTGCCTCCGGGCCCCCTTCCGCGCCCACCGTGACTCGCGTCACGATAATCGGGTGCAGCCCCAGCTCCGTCGCCTGCTCGGCGGCGCGCTGCGCCACCCGAGCAGAGCCATCCTGCAAGCCATGGTCGACGATGATGGCGCCGGCACGGATGCCCGCCCGGGGCGCCTCGAAGGCGGTCGCCGCGGCCAGCGCGAGGGAGTCAGGCCCGCCGCTCAGACCGACCAGTACCAGTGGTCCTTCGGCAGGCTCCGGGGCCGGGGGACGGAACGCCGTGAGCAGCGCAAGCGATTCGCGTACCGCCCGCCGCACATCTGCGATCGCCGGGGTGAGGCGCGGGCGGCGGGACGTCATCCAGTAACGTTATTCCAGCAATCGCTAAAAGCAAGGAGCACAACCCATGGCCGCCTACGACGCCGTCATCGAGATTCCCAAGGGAAGCCGCAACAAGTACGAGGTCGACCACGAGACCGGTCGGGTGTTCCTCGACCGCGTGCTCTTCACGGGGTTCGTCTACCCCACCGACTACGGCTTCTTCGAGAACACTCTGGGGCTCGACGGCGACCCGGTAGACGTGCTTGTGCTACTCGACTACCCGCTCTTCCCCGGCGTCGGCGTGAGCGTTCGACCGGTTGGTGTGTTCAACATGACGGATGACGGCGGCTCAGACGCGAAGGTCATCGCCGTTCCCGCCAAGGATCCGCGCTGGGAGCACATTCAGGACGTCACGGACATCCCCGAGTACACGCGCAAGGAGATCGAGCACTTCTTCGAGCACTACAAAGACCTCGAGCCGGGCAAGTGGGTCAAGACCGAGGGGTGGGGCGACGCTGCCGAGGCGGAGGCCATCGTGATCGCCGGCATCGAGAAGCTCAAGGCCGAGCACGCCTGACGTTCGTTCAGTGGCCGATACCGACCATGCAGTCGAGTCGGCCGTACTCCCACAGGTTGTCCCAGTACTCGGTTCCCGCTGAACCGCGCCCGAGCTCTGTGACGTCGACGACACAGTCGCCGAGCACTCCGGAGCGCGCGTCGCTGTCGTTGCGGAAGCCGTAGTAGGTCCAGCGGTTGGCCCAGTTGCCCGGCTCGGGCTCTGCGCCGGGGGTGTCTGGCAGCAGGGCGATCGCCGTGCCGCTGCCCGGCCCGTTCAGGTCGGGGAATCCGTGCTCGCTGCGGTCGATGGGAAGGCCGACGACGGTCTCTCCCGTGTCTGGGCCGAGTGCGAGCCGAACAGAGCGCTCGGCGGGCCACGCGGGCGTGCCCGCGCGCAGTGTCGCGACGATGTCGATGATCTGCAGGGTGGTCGCGTTCTCGGCGAGCTCCTCGCGGTCGCTGACGATGCCGCTCTCGTCGCCCTGCGCCTCCAGGTACGCGGCGATCGCCTCGCCTTCTGCAGAGTTCCACGCGTGCGGGTAGTGCGCCGTGAGGCGCAGGTCGAGCACGGAACCGTTGGGCGCGGTCGCGGACGCCGTAACGGTGAGCACCTCGTCACCCGGCACAGAAGGCAGCACTGGTGCCGGGGGCGGTTCTGGTGGGTCGGTCGGCTCCGGCGCGGCTGTCTCCGTCGGAACCTCGTCGCTCAGTTCAGGCTGCGGTGTGCATCCGACAGCAAGAGTCGCCGCCAGGGCAATGGTCAGGCCGGCCGCGACAGTTCGCCCGATCCCGATACGGTTCGCCATCATCGCCTCTCTGACCGGGCCATGGGAGGCGCCGTCACCACCACAACGTATGGGGTGGCGGTCGGCGTTGACAAGCGGCCCGAACTACAGGCTGACGCCCCGCGCGCGCAGGAAGTTGACCGGGTTCGTTGCCGTGCCGTAGTTGCGCACCTCGAAGTGCAGGTGGCATCCGGTGGAGGTTCCCGTTGTGCCCACGCGGGCGATGACCTGACCGACAGACACGTTCTGCCCGACGCTCACGTGAATGCCGCCATTCTGGATGTGCGCGTAGCCCGTGGTGAGCCCGCCACCGTGGTCGATCTTCACGAAGTTGCCGTAGCCGCCGTTCCAGCCCGCGTAGATGACGCGGCCGCTCGACGCAGCGTAGATGGGCGTGCCGCATCCGACACCGAAGTCGGTGCCCATGTGGAACGAGGATGCGCCCTTGGTCGGGGGGACTCTGGGTCCGTAAGAACTGGATGCGTGGCCACCGGATGGCTTGGTCCACCCGCTCGAGGATGCGCCGCCATTCGCTGCAGCGGCGGCCGCCGCCGCAGCTGCAGCCTCGGCCTCCTTGCGCTTGCGCTCGGCCTCGGCCTTGCGCCGAATCTCCGCACCAACCTCGTACTGGGCCTCAGTGAGCTTGCGGTTCTCGACCAGCGACGCCAGCTGCGCCTCGAGCCGCTCCTGGTTTCCCGCCTGCTCTTCGAGGGCCGCTGCAGCAGCATCCGCCGCCTTCTGCGCCTCGATCATGGCCTTCTCTGCGGCGTCGGCGAGATCTTTGAGCGCGTCTTTCGCGAGGTTCGCCTGGTCGGTGAGTGCCTGCGCGGCGTTCTGGTCGCGTTTGGCCTTGGTGTAGATGCCGTTCGATTGCTGACTCACCTTGCTGGCCATGCCGAGGCTCGACAGCAGGTCGGTCTGCGACCCCTCGCTGAATACGAGCTGCATGGTGATGTCCTGGCCGCCGACGCGCTGCACGCGCGCGGCGATCTGCCCGGCCTTGCGCATCGACTCGGACGCCTTGACCTGCGCTTCGTCTGCCTGCTGCTGCAGCAGGTCAACACGGAACGCGGCCTCGTCGTATGCCAGTTGGGCCTCGTAGTACTCCTGGCCCTTCTTCTGCGACTCCGCCTGTGTGGCGACGACGTTCGCCTCGAGCTGCGCGAGCAGGGCTTTCAGGCGCGAGATCTCGGCCTTCTTGGCCGATTCGCTCTTGCGTGCTTTCTGCACGTCAGACCAGCTGGGGTAGCTGGCCGCCCACGCGTCGGATGCCTGGGCGACGATGGCTCCGCTTGTCACCGTGACGAGAATCGCCAGCATGGCGAGCCACCTCATGGTTCGAGTGCGAACCTGTGCCATCTGATTTCCCCCGACGTCGTGACGCGAATTGTCACGTTAGTAACATTGTTAACAAATGCCACACTAACAACAGCGGCATCAATTAGGCCACCCCTCCCCGTTCGGGGGGTAGGTGCTCTCGCCCAGAACCATCGACACCGCGCGGCGGTCGGTTAGATGTTCACGCCCTCATTGCGCAGGTAATAGACCGGGTTCTTGGCGACGCCGTGCACCCGCACCTCGAAGTGCAGGTGGCATCCGGTCGACACCCCAGTGGTGCCGACGACGCCGATCTTCATGCCGGGCCCCACGGACTGACCGACACGCACCTTGATGCCGCCGTTCACCATGTGCCCGTACGAGGTGGTGATGCCGTTGCCGTGGTCGACCTTCACGAAGTTGCCGTAGCCGCCGTTCCATCCGGCGTACACGACTGTGCCCGCATGCGCGGCATAGATGCCCGCGTTGCACGGCGCACCGATGTCGACGCCCATGTGCCACGACGAAGCGCCGTTGGTCGGGGGCACGCGCGGGCCGAACGAGTTGGGCGACGCGTAGCCGATCGACGGACGGGTCCAACCGGAGTCGCTGATGGGTCCGGCCTGGCCAGCCCCGGCACCCCAGGCCGCCTCGACACCCTTCTTGTACTCGGCCTCTGTGACGCGCCGATTGGTGACGAGGGTCGCGAGCTGCGCCTTAAGGGTTGCCTGGTGGGCTTCCTGCTCCTCGAGGGCTGCGGCCGCGGCATCCGCTGCCGACTGCGCCTCGACCATGGCCACTTCTGCCGCGAGTGCCAGCTCTTCGAGCGCCGCCTTGGCGACGTTGGCCTGGTCTGTGAGTGACTGGGCCGTGTTCTGGTCTCGTTTGGCCTTGGTGAAGATTCCGGATGCCTGCTGGCTCACCTTGGTGGCCATACCCAGCTGGCTGAGGAGGTTCTCGTTGGCGCTCTCGTTGAAGAAGAGTTGCACGGGCACGTTCTGCCCGCCCGCGCGCTGGGTGCGTGCAATGATCTGCCCGGCCTGGCGGATCGACGAGTCTGCGATGAGCTGCGCCTGATCTGCCTGCGTCTGCAACTGCTCTGCCTTGTAGGCGGCCTCGTCGTAGGCGAGCTGGGCCTCGTAGAAGAGTTCGCCCTTCTCTTGGGCAACCTCCTGGGTCTTGGCGACTGTGACCTCAAGCTGCTTCAGCAGTGCCTCGAGCTTGGCGATCTGCGCCTTCTTGGCCGCCTCACTCTTGCGCGCCTTCTCGACCTGGGACCAGCTGGGGTAGTCCTTGGCCCACGCATCGTTGGCGGTACCAAGAATGGTTCCGGAGACCGCAAGGGCGAGGATGATGAGCAGGGCCCAGACGCGTGAAATGCCGGGCCTGGAGCCGTGGGCGAATACCATTCGACCCTCTGCCTGCCCCATGTTTGCCCCCGGTTTCCGCTTCAGGACGCGCCGACCACGTTCGTCACACCGTTAACACAAGCAACCCTAACAACAGGGCACTCGAGACTCTAGAGCGCAGCACACGCTAGCCAGGTTTCAGGTGCGACTTGAAGGTTAGGGGTGTTCGGTGGCCGGATGGTGGCATCCGCCCGGCGTGGTGAAAATTGGGTCCACTGGCGGTTTGGCGATTTGCCACGCGCACCGTATGCTTTCTTTTCGGTAGCTACGAAGTGAGCAGCTTCACGGCCCCATCGTTTAGTGGCCTAGGACACCGCCCTTTCACGGCGGCAGCACGGGTTCGAATCCCGTTGGGGTCACGCAATGTGTTTCATGCAGTATCATTTTCAACTTCATAGCTTGGCCCTGTAGCGCAGTTGGTTAGCGCGCCGCCCTGTCACGGCGGAGGTCGCCGGTTCAAGTCCGGTCAGGGTCGCAAGGCGAGTAGCCCATCCGAGAGGGTGGGTTATTTTTCCTTAGTGACGGATGCGATGCATCCCGCCACGGCTCTGTAGCTCAGTTGGTAGAGCGTTCGACTGAAAATCGAAAGGTCACCGGATCGACGCCGGTCGGAGCCACTGGAACCCCGCGTAGCTTCTACATCGCGGGGTTTCTTCTTTCTGCGGGTCAGAGCGGTCGGCGGGCACCTCGTCGGAGGTAGCGACCGGTGACCCATGCGGAAAGGCACGGCACGCAGCTGATCGGTGATCGACGCGCGAGCCGGTCTGCGACGGCGCAGTCGATCACATCCGGCACGGATTATCGGGTGCGACGCGCGCAGCGAGCGGCAGACTCGAGCGAAGAAAGGGGAAACGTGATCGCGGCACTGAATCGGCTTGTTGACGTAATCGAAGCGCAACTCGACGCAGAGATCGACGTGGCGGAAGTTGCGAAACAAGTTGGCACGACCGAATACCACCTGCGGCGCATGTTCTCGTCGCTGGCCGGAATGCCACTGTCGGAGTACATCCGCCGCCGGCGCATGACCCACGCCGCAGCCGAGGTGATCAACGGTACCGACCACCTGGACGTTGCCGTCCGGTACGGCTACGGCTCTTCGGAAGCCCTCAATCGGGCATTCAGCTCAGTGCACGGGGTAGACCTCGCGCACGTTCGCAAGCACGGTGGTCCCCTCCGCTCGCAACCACACCTCAGGTTTCGCCTGACCGTAGAAGGGAACGACCCCATGGAAACCCGCATCATCGACCGACCCGCCTTCCGCCTGATCGGCCACGCAACTCGGGTGCCACTCATCCACGAAGGGGTCAACCCGCACATCCAGAACCACATCGCGTCGCTGCCCCACGACGAGCACGCGCGCCTCAAGGCCATGAGCTCCGCGGAACCAGCCGGGCTACTGCAGGTCAGCGCCGACGTCGACCCGGACTACACCGAGGGCAGCCAACTGACCTACCTGCACGGGGTGGCGATCACCCAGGAGGCACCCGTAGCCGACGACCTGGACACCATTGACGTGCCCGCAGGAACCTGGGCGGTGTTCCACACCTCCGGTGCTTACCCCGAAACCCTTCAGCGGGCGTGGGCGGCCACAGCCACAGAATGGTTCCCCTCCAACCCGTGGCGACTGCGCCCCGGCCCCTCGATCGTCTCGGTCATCGAACGCGCACCCGACTTCTCGACGGCGACCTGCGAACTCTGGTTGCCGGTCGAAAGCAACTGACCCTGTCAGCTCCGGCGCCACAAGCACTATGGTGGCGCAATGACGGATCGGATCTTCACGGTCGGACACTCCACGCATCCGGTCGACGACTTCACCGCGCTGCTGAAGGCGCACGGCGTCGAACAGGTCGTGGACGTGCGCACGGTGCCCAAGTCCCGCCACAACCCGCAGTTCTGGCGTGACGCGCTCGACAAGAGCCTCCGCGCCGAAGGCATCCAGTACACCTGGCTTCAGGCGCTCGGCGGCCTGCGCCACGCGAGCAAAGACTCCCCCAACACCGGGTGGCGCAACACGTCGTTCCGCGGCTACGCCGACTACATGATGACGGATGCGTTCACCGACGGTCTCGAGAAACTGCTCGCCCTCAGCGCCGACACCGCGACAGCCATCATGTGCGCGGAGGCCGTGCCGTGGCGGTGCCACCGCTCACTCATCGGGGACGCCCTCCTGGTTCGCGGAGTCGAGGTGCTCGACATCATGTCGCCAACCCAGGCGAAGCCACACACCCTCACCAGTTTTGCGCAGGTCGACGGCCTGAGAATCACCTACCCACCAGAGTGATGCGGTTGCGGAGCCGCCACCGCCGCTGCACGCTGCACGCATGAACACAGACACCGTCAGGCAATTGACCGTGGCCGTATCTGCCGTGCTGGGCATCGTCGGGGCCTTCATCGGCTCGGGAGCCGCGGGCGGAACGCCCATCGCCGAAGCGGCGGGAGGCGCACTGTCAGCCGACGCAACGCTCATCGCTCCGGCCGGCCCCGCATTCGCCATCTGGACGGCCATCTACCTCGGTCTGCTCGCTTACACGGTGTGGCAATTCCTCCCCACCCAGCGAACGGATGCGCGGGAACGTCGCCTCGGCTACCCGATCGCCGCTTCCCTCCTGCTCAACGCAGCCTGGATCCTCATCGTGCAGGCGGGCGCCATCTGGGCGAGCGTCATCATCATCGTGGTGCTTCTCGGCGTGCTCAACCAGGTGTTCCGTACGCTCAGGCACCTGCCCGCCCGCAGCATCCCTGCCGCCATCATCGTCGACGGCACCATGGGCCTATACCTCGGCTGGGTGTGCGTGGCCACCGCAGCCAACATCACTGCGGCGCTCGTCGACTCCGGCTTCAACGGATTCGGTCTTCGCCCCGAAGCCTGGGCCGTCTCGCTGCTCGTCGTCATCGGGGTGATCGGTGCGCTACTCGCCTGGTGGGGCCGCGGACGACTCGCGCCCACCGCAGCAATAGCGTGGGGCCTGGCCTGGGTCGCCGTCGGGCGGCTCGCCGACCAACCGGAGAGCACGGCCACCGGCATCACCGCCATCGTCGTCGCCGTCGCCCTCGTCGTGCTCACCGTTGTTCTCCGGATGCGATCAGCCCGAGGGAATGAACAGGCGCCTCGCGTAGTTTGACCCATGACGACGCAAATCTGAGACGAGGAAACCCGTGCCCACCATCGACCTGACCGCAGACGTATTCGAGAAGACCATCACCGAGCCCGGAATCACGCTCGTCGACTTCTGGGCCGACTGGTGCGGGCCGTGCAAGCAGTTCGCACCCATCTACGAAGACGCCAGCAACAGCAACACCGACATCACCTTCGCCAAGGTCGACACGGACGCTGAACAGGCACTCGCTGGAGCAGCGGGCATCACCTCCATCCCCACCCTCATGGCGTTCCGCGACGGTATCCTCGTGTTCGCCCAGCCGGGCGCCCTACCGCGGCCGGCACTCGACCAGGTGATCGACGCCGTGCGCGGCCTCGACATGGACGAGGTGCGCGCGAAGATCGCGGAGCAGGAGAAGGCCCAGGACTAAGCGGCCTACAGCGCTCCCGCCGCGAACGTGTCACACGCAGCGGCGCCCTGCTCGAAACCCGTCTCGAACCACTGCTGACGCTGCTCGCTTGAGCCGTGCGTCCACGCCTCCGGGTTCACCTGCCCCTGCGTCGACTCCTGGATGCGATCATCACCGATCGACGCCGCCGCGTTCAGCGCATCCGCCACCTGCGCCTTCGTGATGGGCTTCAGGAAGGGGGTGCCGGAGTCATCCGGAACCGTCGACGCCTCCCCCGCCCAGGCGCCAGCAAAACAGTCGGCCTGCAACTCGAGACGCACCGCATCAGACGTCGGGCCGGTGCCACCGCGCTCGATCGAGTCCATGGTGCCCTGCAGGTACTGGATGTGGTGGCCGAACTCGTGAGCGACGACATACATCTGCGCGAGCGGGCCGCCCTCAGCGTCGAAACGGTTGCGCAGCTCGTCATAGAAACCGGTGTCGAGGTAGACAGTCTGGTCACCGGGGCAATAGAACGGACCGACCGCGCTGGTCGCTGAGCCGCAGGCCGTGCTCACCGACTGCTCGAACAACACCAGCGGGGGAGGGGAATACGCGGAACCCAGCTCGCCCTCCCAGTACGCGTCCATCGACTGGGCAGCGAAGTCGAGCCTGCACTCGAGGTTCGCGTTCGCATCCGCCCCGGTCTCGCAGTTCTCCAGGGTCGTGTCATTCGCGGTGGAGCCACCCGGTGCACCGCCGACCAGCCCCGTGAGGTCGACGCCGAGCGCCTGCGAGATGAGCAGAATCGCGATCACACCGATCCCGCCACCGCCGAGCGCGAACCCGGTGTTCCTGCCCCGCTTGGAGACGCGTCCACCCCCGCTTCGCGCGTTGTCGTTGAACGTCATACGCAGAAGTTACCCCCGCAGACGGGCGCGTGCCCTGTGGGTTTCTGAGAACAACGGCCGCTACTCCGACAGTACGGCCAGCAAACCCTCACCGTACTTCGCCAGCTTGCTCTCACCCACACCGGTGATGGTTCCCAGTGAATCGATCGTCGCCGGCCTGCGCAGGGCGATCTCGCGCAGCGTCGCATCGTGGAACACGACGTAAGCGGGAACCCCCTGCTGTTTCGCTTCTGCCGCCCGCCACGCACGCAGGCTCTCGAAGAGGTCGATCGCATCCGGTGGCAGGTCGATGTCGACCTTCGAGCGTTGCCGCGAGCGAGGCCGCTGCGGCCGCTCCGGCTCGCGGCGCAACAGCACCTCGCGCTCGCCCCGCAACACCTCGCCGCTCGACTCGCTCAGCACCAGGGTTCCGTAGCCTGAACCGTCTACGGCGAGAAGTCCCTGCGCCAGGAGTTGGCGCACCACCCCGCGCCACTCCTGCTCGCTCAACTCGGTGCCGATACCGAATGTTCTCAGCGAGTCGTGCCCCCACTGCTGCACCTTCGTCGTCTGCTTGCCGAGGAGGATGTCGATGCTCTGACCCGCCCCGAACTTCTGGCCGCGCTCACGCTGCAGTCGCACGATCGTCGAAAGCAGCTTCTGCGCGGGAATCGTGCCGTCCCAGGACTCCGGCGGAGCCATGCAGGTGTCACAGTTGCCGCACGGTGCGCTCGACTCACCGAAGTAGCTGAGCAATTGCACGCGGCGGCACTGCACGGTCTCACACAGGGCGAGCATGGCGTCGAGGTGCGCGCTCTGGGCACGGCGGTGTGCCTGATCGCCGTCGGAAGCATCGATCATGCGGCGCTGCTGCACAACGTCCTGCAGCCCGTATGCCAGCCATGCCGTAGAGGGCAGGCCGTCCCGACCGGCGCGTCCGGTCTCCTGGTAGTAGCCCTCGACAGACTTGGGCAGGTCGAGGTGGGCAACGAAACGCACATCCGGCTTGTCGATGCCCATGCCGAACGCGATGGTGGCGACCATGACCACGCCGTCTTCGCGCAGGAAGCGCGCCTGATTCTCAGCCCGGGTACTGGCATCCAGCCCCGCGTGGTACGGGAGGGCCGAAATGCCGTGGTCGACCAGGTACTGGGCGGTCGCCTCGACGGATGCGCGCGACAGGCAGTAGACGATTCCCGCGTCGCCATCGTGCTCAGACCGCAGCAGCTTCACCAGTTGGGACTTCGGCTCGGCCTTCGGCACGATACGGTACTGGATGTTGGGGCGGTCGAAGCTCGCCACGAAGTGCTTGGCATCTCGCAGCTGAAGTCGTTCGGCGATCTCGGCGTGAGTCGCCTCGGTTGCCGTGGCCGTCAGCGCGATGCGCGGCACGGCGGGCCACCGCTCGTGCAGCATCGACAGCTGCAGGTAGTCGGGGCGGAA
>Ga0180215_1003800_pt1 | contig 13908 bp, 13 predicted proteins | sample eDN3rd37CBELigBY_FD_128871 | JGI IMG/M metagenome (GOLD analysis project Ga0180215, IMG submission 128871) | Enriched backyard soil microbial communities from Emeryville, California, USA - eDNA 3rd pass 37_C BE-Lig BY (version 2) (version 2) | ecosystem: Environmental > Terrestrial > Soil >...
TGTGCTTGCGAACACGCCGACAATAGGATAGACCCAACCGCGTCCGAGGAGACAAGCTGCCGTAGCTCAGTGGTAGAGCACTCCCTTGGTAAGGGAGAGGTCGAGAGTTCGATCCTCTCTGGCAGCACCAGCCCTCCTGTCGTGATTTTCGCGAAGTTCGATAGGACCTCAGGTTCCGGTCACCCGTTTGGCACGAGGGTGGTCCGCATGGTCCTGGCGGCACGCTCCCCCCAGAACCAGCCCAGCCTCCAAGAGTTCCACAAGCGCATCCTCGTCCGAGCGCGGGCGTGAGATGGTGCAGCCGCCTGGCAGAGCGGTGAAGATGGCGGCCCTTGAACCCCATGCGGCTCCGGAGCGTATCGGAAGCGCATGCCGAACAAAGTTACCAGCAGGTTTGGGACAGTTCCGCGAGGCTCTACACTGATCCCAAGATAGCCTTGGGAATAGAGCAGGAAGCCCGCCTTTCGAGAGGCGGGCTATACGTGTCGCAGGACGGATCTACCTTCATCAAAGCTTAGCTAAATGGTTCAGATCGTGTTCTGCCCCATCTGCTTGGCGATGTACTCGGCCTGCCGGATCGCCAGAGCGACAATCGTGAGTGTCGGGTTCTCGGCGCCGCCAGTAGTGAACTGACTGCCGTCCGAGATGAACAGGTTCGGAATGTCGTGCGACTGGCCCCACTTGTTCACCACACCATCCCGCGGATTCTCGCTCATCCGGTTCGTCCCCAGGTTATGGGTCGAGGGGTATGGCGTCGTCGGGAAGGTGCGGGTGGCGCCGACGGCCTCATACATGGCGCCGCCCTGCCGATAGGCATGGTTGCGCATGGCAATGTCGTTGGGATGGTCGTCGAAGTGCACATTGGCCACCGGCATCCCGAACTTGTCCTTCTCCGACGAGAGGGTGATGCGGTTTGATTCCTGGGGCATGTCCTCGCCGACGATCCACAGGCCGGCCATGTTCTCGTAGGAATCCAGCGCCGAGGTAAACTCCCTGCCCCACGCCCCCGGATCGAGGAAGGCCGCCATGAACGGAAGACCCAGAGATAGAGTCTCAAGTTCGTAACCGCCGACAAACCCGCGATCTGGCTTGTGTCCTGCCTCGTCACGCACGATGCCTGCCATCGTCGTCCCACGCCACATGCGAACGGGCTTGTCGAATACGGCGTACACCGATCCGGTCATGTGCCGCATGTAGTTCCGGCCCACCTGGCCTGACGAGTTTGCCAACCCGTTAGGGTACTTGGAGGACTCCGAGTTGAGGAGCAGGCGCGGGCTTTCGATGGAGTTGCCGGCGACAGCGACGATACGGGCCTTCTGGCGGTGCTGGTTGCCGTCCTTGTCAGCGTAGACGACACCCGTCACCTTGCCTGAGGCATCGTGCTCGATGCGCAGCACGTGGGCGTTCGGCCTCACCTCGAGATTGCCGGTCGCCTCGCCCTTCGGAATCTCAGCATACAGGGTCGACCACTTGGCGCCGAACTTGCAGCCCTGGAAGCAGAAGCCGGATTGCTGGCAGCCGGACCGTCCATCCCGCTCCGCCGAGTTGATCGCCATCCGACCGGTCGACACGTCCTGATAACCAATGGACTTGGCGCCCTTCTCGAAGACCTTGTAGTTATTGTTTCCCGGCAACCCGTCGATCCCATTGGTGCGGGTGACGCCCATCCGAAACTCGGCCTTCTCGTAGTAAGGTTCCAATTCCTTCAGGGTAATCGGCCAGTCGAGCAGATTCGCACCTTTGATGTCACCGTAGACGGACCGCGTCCTGAACTCATGCTCCTGGAATCGGAGCGAGGCACCAGCCCAGTGCGTGGTCGAACCGCCCACAGCCTTCACGATCCACGCCGGCAGGTTGGCGAAGTCGCGAGCAACCCGCCATGACCCGGACGTGGTCCGCATGTCCGTCCAGGCGAGCTGGGCGAAGCTGTCCCATTCATCGTTCACGAAATCCTCGATCTCATGCCGGGCTCCGGCTTCGAGAATGACCGTCTTGATACCTTTCAGCGCGAGTTCCGTTCCAAGCGTACCACCGCCTGCACCAGAGCCAACGATGACCACTACGGAGTCGTCATTGAGGTCGAATTTTGCTGCCATTTTGAAGTCCCCTCTCAGAGCCAATCGATGTCGTCGAAGCCGCGATGGAGATAGCCGCCATGAATGGCGGACTCGCCCTGGTATCCGAATACGGGCCAGACCTCCTTTTGATTATAGAGGCTCACGACGAGCCCTCCCCGCACCTTCTGGAAGAAGGGATCCTTCTCGAGCTCCCGAAGAATGGCGACGCGTTGGGACTCCCATCCCACATCGACATATCGGGTCCCGTACTTTTCCTTGGCAATCTGATCGAGCTTGGCGATGCCTTCTTCGACGAGACTCTTCAGGCCGGCATCGGTGGCCGATTTTGTATCGTACTCCTTCAGGGCGATGGCATAGAAGCGATCCGCAAGACGGTCGTGCGGATAGATGTCCCGAGCCATCTGGATCAAGGTCTGCATGGTTTCGGGCTTCAGTGTCTTTACCTCAAGGCCCCAAGCCTCCAACGGATTGATGATTGCACCTGCCGAGATCATGAACGCGGCTGCACTCGCACCCTTGAGCAGCGAGCGGCGTGATAGACTGACGTCGTTATCCTTCATCAGATCCTCCTTGGATTATTTCCTCGTCAGAACGTTTCTTGTTGTCTGAAAGCGACACGGGGCGCCGTGGTGTGCGGCGCCCCGTGTCAGGTCTCATTTGTACCGGCCATGCCGTTGAATCACCTCGATCTTGTAGCCATCAGGGTCTTGGACGAAGAAGAATTTCGCCAGGAGAGCCCCGTTATGCATGAACTCCTTGATAGGGTTGGGCTTCAGTCCGAGGCTCTCAAAGCGCTGGTGCTCGGCCTCTAGTTCGTCGACGACGAACGCGATATGGCCGTATCCGTTGCCGAGATCGTAAGGTTCTGTCCGATCATGATTGATCGTGAGCTCAACCTCGAAGTCGCTGCTGCCATTGCGGAGGTAGACCAGAGTGAATCCGTCGAACGAAAGGCGGTCGGCGACACCCAGTCCGAAAGCCTTGGAATAGAAGTCGACTGAACGGCCCTCGTCCAGAACCCTGATCATCGAGTGGACTGCCTTTGCCATGCGCTGCGTTTTCCCCATCGTTGTTGCACGATACGGGAACAGTAGCGCCGATCAGCCGGCCGCGGGTGTTACCGCGGTACTACATGGGGCAGGAGCACTGACCTGTTTGACCGTCGCCGAGCGATGCTCGGTCGATGCCAGCGCTTGCTCACACGCCTCGCTGAGGTAGACCAGGCAGGTGCAGCGCAGAAGCGAGGCGAAGTTGCGGACCTCGCCATGGAGAGCCTCCGCCTCGTCGTGCAGGGTGGCCAGGAACGAGGTGAGCGCCACGCCCTCGCGCCGCGCGATCTCCTCGAGGACACGCCAGAACTTGGCCTCGATCTTGATGGATGTGCTGTAGCCGTTAAGGCGCACGGACCGCGTGACATAGGCGTAGCTGTCAGGCGATTGGCTGGCGTAAATCTGGCACACTGGCTTTCCTCCGATATCGGGGCTTCCCCACATTTTCATCCAGTTGAGCCGGATTAAGGATCAGGAGCAAGAGCCAAGCCGCATCACGGATCAGGATCGCCCCGCGGTTGATCTGGCTGCCGTCGAGAGTGATCAGCGCGACCACAGTTGAACATGATGCAACTTTGGAACTTATCGGAGGCATAGGTTTAACTGTGTTGCAAACAGATTTGCGACAGCACCCATTTTTCCGCTCAGAGCTGGCACGCAGGATCCGCAGATCGCTGCCAATTGCGCTCGCAAGCATCGCTTTTACGATCCGGGTATAGGAATTTTTCTTGCCACAAATGGCAGCGCTACGTCTGCACCAACGAGTTGACACCGCTTCCCTCGACCGAACGGAAAGAGAATTCCAAGTGATGCTTTATCATCCACACCATCGCCTGGTGGGCACGGCCTGATGTGAATCGACGCAGTTCGTGGCCCTCTTTCGGCGTAGCTCGTCCGTCGGAACCAAACGGGAAATCGAGTGCCATGCCGATGCGCGCTTACGAAAGAACTCCGAGCCGAGTGGAACCTGAAATGCGGGGTTTCTTCTTTTATTCGACCGGATCCCCTAATCCTTCGCTCTCCAGCTGAATTTCATAGGGTGTACGGGCCCGCTCGTAAGTGGTTGCGGCGACAACCTCATCGGACATGCCCTCCGGTTCGACATTCGCCGATCGTCTTGGCTCCTTGCAGAGGTTCTCGCAAATGCTCCACGTCGCCCGTTTGTTGCTATCCTCAATGCGCTTATTGAACTTCTCTTGCCGCTCAAACCAGTTGGTGAGATGGCCAGACTCCTGGGCGCCAGCGAGGGTTGCCAGGCAAAGGCATGGGATCGCCAGAAAGAGTGACTTCAGTCGCATCGTCGTACTGCCAAAGATAATCCTGTCAGGAGCGTATGCCCGGCGTTATTGCATCGGCAAAATGCCTAAAGTGAAATCGCCGTCTCAAGAAGATCCCTGGAGTCGAAGCCAAGCGACTATAAAGGATGAAGCCCGCTCCACCCGACTTTTGGGCGTACTTCCGATATAGGACTGCACTCGTCCCTTGCCGCCGAAGTTCAGGCGAGGCTCTGAAGTATCGGCATAGCCAGGCTGGGGACGTGTAATTATGTTGTATTGACTGGCGCCTGGACCTGATCTCCTGCTGGGATCCGAAGAACCTTATGCTCTCCTTGTGGTCGACTTAGGATCGACGGCGAATTATGGCTGACGCCGTATGCAACAAGAGCCTGTCATTCTGTGAACCATCGTTTTTCTTCGACAGCTGGTCAGCGTCCCTCCCTCTGGCTGTTGGTGTTGATCACCTTCAGTGGCACCTTGGCGATGCACATGTTCGTGCCTGCACTGCCTGCCGTAGCGCAGGATATGGGCGCCAGCATCTCGGCCGCTCAGATGACGATCAGCATGTACATCATCGGGCTGGCTTTCGGGCAGCTCATCTACGGCCCTCTCTCTGACTGTTTCGGGCGCCGCCCAGTGCTGATGGTGGGACTTGCCCTGTACACGGCGGCCGGCCTTGCAGCCGCCTTGGCGCCGGATGTCGATACTCTCATAGTCGCTCGGCTCCTTCAGGCGTTTGGTGGGTGCGCCGGCCTCGTTCTCGGGCGCGCCATAGTGCGCGATATGTCAGGTCCCGAGGATGCGGCACGGCAGCTTGCCCTGGTGAACCTCGTCGTCGTGATCGGGCCCGCGGTTGCTCCGCTGATAGGAGGGATGCTGTCGTCATCCCTTGGCTGGCGATCGATCTTCCTCCTGCTTATCTCGTTGGGCGCGACAAACCTCCTGCTCGCATGGCGCCTCCTGCCGGAAACCGGCCTGCCATCTGGCCAGATCAGCGTCTCATCTCTGGGACGAGACTATCGAGGACTCCTCGGCTCGCCGGCATTTGCGGGCTACGCAATCGGCGGAGCCTGTGCCACGACATCCATGTATGCCTTTATCGCGTCAGCGCCCTTTCTCTTCGTCAACGAGCTTCATCGCCCTTCGTACGAGGTTGGGCTCTATCTCGGCCTCTTGGCGGTAGGAGTCTCGCTGGGCAGCGCCGTCGCAAGCCGCCTGATCGGTCGCATAAGCATCGAACGGTTTATGATCGGAGCGAACCTCCTGAGTGTGGTGGCCGCCCTGGCCTTTCTTGGAGTGGCTTTGCTGGGTTGGTTGTCCGTGACCCTGGCCGTGGGTCTGATGTGCCTGTTCACCTTTGGCGCCGGTATGTCGAGCCCGGCAGCTTTGACGAAGGCGGTGAGCGTCAATCCAAGGACGATCGGCTCGGCATCCGGCTTATACGGGTTCACGCAAATGGCGATCGGCGCCCTGTGCACCACTCTCGCAGGGCTGGGACAGGATCCGGCTCTCGCCGCCGCAAGCGTGCTCGCTGCCGCTGGATTGACCGGCCAGCTCGCGTTCTGGGTCGCGTTGCGCCATGAGGCAGGCAAGAATCCGTGAGGGAAACGCAGATCGAAGAATGAGATCTGTCGATGAGGCGGAGTGTTAGCAGCCAACATTCCCTGCTGTCGCCCAGCAGGGAATGTCGGTTTCATGAGCACCGTCTTGGAGGACCGACGCTATCGCTTCAGTTACCTTGGATGAAGCGGCTGAGGAAGAGGCGCGTGCGCGGGTGCGTCGGGTTAGATAGCACCACGTCCGGCGGACCCTGCTCCACCACCACGCCGCCATCCATGAACACCACGCGATCGGCCGCTTCTCGGGCGAAGCCGATCTCGTGGGTCACGACGATCATGGTGAGGCCCTGATCGGCAAGGTCGCGCATGGTCGCCAGGACCTCGCCGACGAGTTCGGGATCGAGAGCCGAAGTCGGCTCGTCGAACAGCATCAGCTTCGGTTTGATCGCGAGCGCGCGGGCGATGGCGACGCGCTGCTGCTGCCCACCCGAAAGCTGGCGCGGATAGGCATTCGCCTTCTCGGTGAGGCCGATCCTCGCCAGAAGCTCCATGGCGTAGGCAAGTGCTTCCTTGCGGCTCTGCTTGTGCACGCCGACCGGAGCTTCGATGATGTTCTCCAGCGCCGTCATATGCGGGTAGAGGTTGAACTGCTGGAACACCATGCCGATCTTGCGGCGCTGCACGGCAATGGCCCGGTCGGAGAGCTTGTGCAGCCGCCCGCCGCGGAGCTGATAGCCGATCTGCTCGCCATCCACCTCGATGGAGCCGCGGTCGATGGCCTCAAGATGGTTGATGCAGCGCAGGAAAGTGGACTTGCCCGAGCCCGAAGGTCCGAGGATCACTACGACCTCGCCCGGCATCACGTCGAGATCGATGCCCTTCAGCACTTCATTCTCGCCGAAGGACTTGTGGACGTTGCGGGCGCGGACCAGAGGCTCGGCGGCCGCGGGGACGATCTTTTCGGCGGCGGTCATGCGGGCTCCTCCACACGGACTGCGCGGACATTGGCATCGGAAGCGCCGCGCTCGCCGCGAGCGTAGTAGCGCTCGATGAAGCCCTGTCCGACATTGAGAATGGACGTGATGATCAGGTACCAGATCACGGCGACCATCAGCATCGGCATGACCTCGAAGGTCCGGTTGTAGACCGCCTGCACCGAGTAGAGCAGGTCCGACATGGCGATGACGCTGACGAGCGAGGTCGCCTTGATCATGCTGATGAGCTGGTTGCCGGTCGGCGGAATGATGGAACGCATCGCCTGCGGGATGATGATGCGCCGCAGGGCGCGTCCGCGGGTCATGCCGAAGGCGTCGGTTGCCTCGACCTGCCCCTTGTCGACGGACAGAAGGCCGCCGCGGATGATCTCGGCCATGTATGCCGCCTCATTGAGAGAGAGGCCCGCGATGGCTGCGGTCATCGGCGTGATCAGATCGTTGGTGTTCCAGCTCGCCAGCGTCGGGCCGCCGAACGGGATCGCGATCGAGATCTCCGGGAACAAGGTCGAGAGATTGTACCAGAAGATCAGCTGGACCAGCAGCGGCGTGCCGCGGAAGAACCAGATGAACAGGCCCGCCAGCGAGCTGAACAGCGTGTCGTTCGACATGCGTGCGATGGCAAGCACGAGACCGATGGCGGTGCCGATGATCATCGCCACCACCGTGAGACCGAGCGTCACCGACAGCCCCTTCAGGATCGAGTCCGCTGTGAACCACTCCGCCACAATGGGCCATCCGAAGTTCGGGTTGCGGGCGACGATCCAGGCAAAATTCGCTGCCACGATCAGAACGAAGGCCCAGAGAAGCCAGCGGCCCCACTCGATGGGACGGTGCGCGTTGACGACGTCCCTGAGCTCGATGGAAGGAGTGATGGTGCGCTCGGTCATGTCGTCACTTCTTCGCCAGGTTGATTCCGGGCTCGGCGATCATGTTGTTCGCGAGGCCCCACTTCTTCATGATGGCCTCGTAGGTGCCGTTCTTCTTCAGCTCCTGGATGGCGCCGAGCAGAACCGGCCCGAGCAGTGAATCCTTCGGAACCACGGCGCCCTGGAACAGATCGTCGAAGCCGTTGGACTTACCGACCGCTGCCAGCTCCAGCTCGCCGTTGGACTGCTGCACGAAGTAGGTCAGCGGCGCCTGCGACGAGAAGAAGGCATCGGCACGCTTCGAACGGACTGACAGGATGGAGGTCGGCTGGTCGGTGTAGGACTGGACCTGCAGCGCCGGCTTGCCATCCGTCGCGCACTTCTCGGCCTGGGCCTTGATCACCTTCTCGGCCGATCCGCCCGCCTGCACGGCGATGCGGTGACCGCATGCGTCGTCGAGGGAGTTGATGCCCTTCGGGTTGCCCTTGTGAACCGCAAAGACGACGTATTCCTGCACCCAATCGACGAAATCGTTGGCCTCCTGGCGGGACTTGAAGTCGCCGACCGGCCCCATGGAGAACTGATAGCGTCCGGACTTGATGCCGCTGAGCAGGGCCGAGAGGCCACTGACCGTGGCATGCTCGATCTTGATGCCAAGCAGCTGGCCGATGGCATCGGTCATCTCGGCGCTCGCTCCGATCATGGTGCGGGTGTCGGTGACGATCTCATAGGGAGGGAACGACCCGCTGTTGACGGAGATCATCTTGTTCGACGACTTGATCTCCTCCGGCAGCTTGGCGCGCAGCTCCTCGTTCATCTTCTGCTGTGGAATCTCGCCGACTGGCGCAGTCTGCGCGAAGGCTGGAGTGGACATCGCCACGGCGACTGCGGTGGCACAGAGAATGTTGCGAATGCTCATGTGTTCGTTCCCTTTCTGGCTTATGAAATTCAGGCGGCCTGCGTCTGCGACGGCGCGGACTGAGCGAGTTCCGGGCGCGCGAAGCGCCGGTTGGCGAGAACCGGCAGCACGGAGCGCGCGTGCGTGATGCGCGCCGGATCGATCTCGGCAAAGAGGAGCGTCGGCGCCTCGCCGGCGCGCGCAATTGCCACGCCGAGCGGGTCGACCACCATGCTGGCGCCGATGTTACGCTCGCCGCACTCGCCGACGGCAACCACATAGCAGGTGTTCTCGAGCGCACGGGCCGTAACCAGCACCTCCCAATGCGCCTCCTTGCCGAGGCCGCGCACCCAGGCGGCAGGCAGCACGATCATGTCGGCGCCGTCCACGGCGAGCCGGCGCGCCAGCTCCGGGAAACGCAGATCGTAGCAGGTCATCATGCCGACCTTGAGACCGGCAATCTCGATGATGCCAGGGATTTCGTCGCCCGGCTGCACGTTCGTCGATTCCTTGGCCGAAAAGGCATCGTAGAGATGCAGCTTGCGGTACTGCGAGACAATTTTGCCGTCGCGCACGGCAATGAGCACGTTGAAGACACGGCCCGCGCCGGACGGCACGTGGATGCAGCACATCATGGTGAGGTTCGAGCCGCGGCTCGCCTCGAGAACCTGCGTCATGAACGGACCGTCGAGGGGCTGTGCGGTCTTCAGCACGATGTTCGGATCGGCGATGTCGCGTGCCAGAATGCCTTCCGGAAGGACGAGAAGGTCGGCGCCGCCGGCCTGAGCCTGCTTCATCAGGCGAATGCAGGTCTCGGCATTGTCCTGCCACTCGCGGCTGACGGCAAACTGTCCAAGGGCGACTTTCATGCGTGTTCTCCTGCGAGGTGAGGAACGGCCGGAAACAGCTCGTCCGGCGTGAGATCGGTGTCGGCGAGGTTCTGCTTGCGGATCTCACCGAGGAAATCCGCGATCATCCGGCGGTTGGGCTCCAGCCCGCTGGCGTTCCAGTCGGGCGGCAGATCGCGCCCGCAGCGGCCGAGCTCGTCGATGATCCACGGCGTCGTGTCGGCGTATCTGCGGCGCTTCTCCAGCCAGACGCGCTGGGATTCATCGAGAAGGTCGCTCAGTTCCTGCGCGAGCCAAGGATGCTGCGCGGCGAATTCCGCCTTGATGCCGAGGATGTGGATGCCGGGAATGTAGCCGACGGCGTTGAAGTAGGCGAGTTCCGTACCGTGCAGATCTGATAGGAGATGGCGGAACTTCGATCCGCGCTCGAAGAAGCCGACGGGCATGAATGGTGTGAACACCGCGTCGAGTTCGCCGCTCTCAAGAAGCTCGAGCATCGGCCGTTCGCCCGGCACCGCCTCGATGCGGCCAGGCTGCGCATAGGGACCGAGCCGGTCGACGATGGGATGCGACTCTGTCAGGCGGCCCGCATACCAGCGCACGTCCTCGATGCCGACACCGGCTTGCGCGAGGGCGGCGCGCGTCCAGGTATTGCCGGAGTCCTGCCAGCCAGTAACGCCAATGCGTTTGCCTTTGAGGTCTTGCAGCCGTGTCAGCGGGCTTGTGCTGGCGGTGATGATGCAGCGGTGTCGGAACCCACGCATCAGGAAGTTCGGCACACCGAAGATCCTCGTATCGCCCCGTGACCGCCCGGTCGTATAGCGGCTGAACGAGATCTCGCTCGCGTCATAGCGCGGGTCGCTGGCGAAATCCTCCGGAAGCGTAGCGACCCGGTCCACCTGCACGTCCAGGCGCTGCGAGCGAACGTCGCCGAGCACGAGCGGCGTCATGTAGTCCCAATCGCGCAGGGCCAGACGGACTCTAACCTTCACAATGTTCTCCAGCCTTACATCGGCAGAACTCTCCTGCCGGACAAATGTTTGCCTGGATCGAAAATTAAATGTTCAATTCATCTGATCAATGTTTATTATGTTACTGAACATTAAAAGACAAAACTGATGGATCATATTCCCGAAACCGATTGGCTGGTCGAACGGCTGAAAGAACGCACCGCACGCGGCATCGCAGTGGAGACGAGTGCCCTCATCCGTTCGGGGCTGCTGCCCATCGGCGCGCGCCTGCCAACGGTGCGCGATCTGGCCTACAGGCTCGGCATCAGCCCTGCGACAGTCTCCGAGGCCTGGAGCGAGTTGCGGCGACAGAAAATGATCACCGGACGCGGGCGCACAGGCACCTACGTCTCTGGCAACACGATCGCGCCGCGTCCAGCGCGCATGGGCAGCGTCGGGAATTTCGGCGAAGGGGTGCTCGACCTGACCATGGCCGTGCCCGACCCCGGCCTGTTACCGCCTCTGGCTCTAGCCTTGGCTCACGCGGTACAGGCGGAAAACCTCAACAGCTACGAGCGCATTCCGATCCTGCCCGAACTGCGGGCCGCGGTGGAGCCGCGCTGGCCCTACCGACCGGAGACCTTTCTCGCCACCAACGGTGGCTATAATGCCGTCTACTCGGCTCTACATGCCCTGGTCATGCCGGGCGCTTCCATTGCCATCGAAGATCCAACTGCCATGCGCATTCTCGACATCATCGAGGATCTCGGAGCCGAGATCATTCCGGTCGAGTGCGATGCTGAAGGACCGCTCCCGTCCTCGCTCGCCAAGGCGCTGCAGAAAAACCCCACGGCCTTCATCTACCAGCCGCGCACTCATTCCGTCACTGGCCGCGCGGTGAGCCGGGAGCGGCTCATGGAACTCGCCGACACCCTGGAGGGAAGCGATTGTTACATCATTGAGGATGATGGCGTGGGCGACGTGTCTCCGCTGCCTCCGATCAGCATGGGAGACCGCTATCCCAACAGGGTTATCCACATCCTGTCGTTCTCCAAGTCGCTCGGGCCGGATCTTCGCCTTGCAGTCCTGTCGAGTTCAGTCGCCGTTGCGAGACAAATCCAATCCTATCGCAGCTTCAGCTCCGGTTGGACGAGCCGGCTGCTGCAGGCTACGACAGCATGGCTTCTGAACGATGCCGGGAGCATGCGCACGGTCACCGATGCGCGCGTCATCTACGCAGAACGTCGGACGGCGCTCACCGATTCGCTCCGCCAGCGAGGCATCCCCATCGAGGCGGGGGATGGGCTGTGCATCTGGGTGCCGGTGATGTCTGAGCAATACGCTCTCGTCACGTTGGCGGCACGTGGGATCGCTGTGCTTCCCGGCACGAAATGCTCAGTACGGCCGACCAACCACATCAGGGTTGCAACTGGGATTCTCACAGATCGATATGAATTCGTTGCGACCTCGATCAGGCTCGCGGCACTTGGTAGTTCTGGTTGAGATCCTTTGGTGGACGGCCGCCTCGTTCGAGATAAGTGGCTTCGCAGCCTAGATCGCCCAATGGGACGTTTCCTCGATCAGGCTGGGGACACTTTTTCGTTTCGGGGTTCCTGACATAACCTCCCTTAGAGGGGAATCTCAGCGCGAACGACCATCTGCTCACCATCGAGGCAAACGAACCGAAGCGATATACATAGGAGTTCTCATGAAGAAGATCGGCTTTCTCTCCTTCGGACATTGGTCGCCCTCACCCCAGTCGCAGACGCGCTCTGCCCGTGATGCCCTCCTCCAGTCCATCGACCTTGCCGTGGCAGCCGAGGAACTCGGTGCCGACGGCGCTTACTTCCGCGTCCATCACTTCGCACGCCAGCTCGCTTCGCCCTTCCCGCTGTTGGCGGCGATCGGCGCGAAGACGAGCCGCATCGAGATCGGTACCGCTGTCATCGACATGCGCTATGAGAACCCTCTCTACATGGCCGAGGATGCAGGCGCTGCCGATCTGATCAGCAATGGGCGTCTCCAGCTCGGCATCAGCCGGGGTTCACCTGAGCAGGTGATCGACGGCTGGCGCTATTTCGGCTACGCCTCGGAAGAGGGCCAGAGTGATGCCGACATGGCTCGCCATCATGCAGAAGTGTTTCTGAACGTCCTCAAGGGCGAGGGCTTTGCCCAGCCGAACCCGCGCCCGATGTTTCCCAATCCGCCCGGCTTGCTTCGGCTCGAGCCGCATTCGGAGGGCCTGCGCGAACGCATCTGGTGGGGATCCGCCTCCGACGCGACTGCCATATGGGCCGCACAGCAAGGCATGAATCTCCAGAGCTCGACCCTGAAGGCGGACGAGACGGGCGAGCCGTTCCACATGCAGCAGGCCAAGCAGATTCGCCGCTACAGGGAAGCGTGGAAGGAGGCGGGGCACGCCCGAGAGCCTCGCGTCTCGGTCTCGCGTTCGATCTTCGCCCTCGTGGACGACCGCGACCGCGTCTATTTCGGGCACGGCAAGGACAGCGATCAGATCGGCATCATCGACAACATGCGAGCAATCTTCGGACGCTCCTACGCGGCCGAGCCGGACAGGCTCGTGGAGGAACTCAAGGCGGACGAGGCGATTGCGGAAGCCGATACGCTGCTTCTGACCGTACCGAACCAGCTCGGCGTCGATTACAACGCCCATGTCATCGAGGCCATCCTGAAGCATGTCGCTCCAGCACTGGGCTGGCGGTGACAGCGAGGCGTCCCTCGCCTTCCTGGCAGAGGAATTCAACCGGTCGTGAAGGCGGTCACACGTCCGTGGATATCACCGTCACGTGGATCATCATGAGCTTTGGGGCTCAGACAGCGGGTGGATTCAGCCGCGCGAAACCTTCCTGGCGGCGGTACGGGAAGTACGGATAGGGAGCCGTGACGGCACTGACGGCATCCAGACGCGCAATTTGGTCAGGCGTGAGCCTCCAGCCGATGGCTCCAAGGTTCTGGCGTAACTGCTCCTCGTTACGGGCGCCGATGATGACGGACGACACCGTCGGCCGTTGCAGCAGCCAATTGATCGCAATCTGCGGGATGCTCTTGCCCGTCTCGTTCGCAATTTCGTCGAGCGTATCGACGACGCTGAACAGGTGGTCATCGTCGATCGGAGGGCCGAAGCTCGCCGTCTCGTTCAGGCGGCTGCCCTGGGGCAGCGGCTGTCCCCGCCGGATCTTTCCGGTCAGCCGCCCCCAGCCGAGCGGGCTCCACACCAGGGCGCCGACGCCCTGATCCAGCCCGAGCGGCATGAGTTCCCATTCGTAGTCGCGGCCTGCCAGCGAGTAGTAGACCTGGTGAGCCACGTAGCGCGGCCAGCCATGCCTGTCGGCAGCAGCCAGCGACTTCATCACCTGCCAGCCCGAAA
>Ga0180215_1003801_pt1 | contig 13906 bp, 12 predicted proteins | sample eDN3rd37CBELigBY_FD_128871 | JGI IMG/M metagenome (GOLD analysis project Ga0180215, IMG submission 128871) | Enriched backyard soil microbial communities from Emeryville, California, USA - eDNA 3rd pass 37_C BE-Lig BY (version 2) (version 2) | ecosystem: Environmental > Terrestrial > Soil >...
ACTGCTGGTGGAAAGAAATCGGCTAGTGACGGCGCGTGGAATTCTCCGGCTGCCAAGGTGGTGACGCTCAGCGCTCTCTCCCGTAGTCGGCCGCAGGCATTGCCGTCTGCGGTTCGATCGGACATTGACGATCCAACAAGTCGACAAGGTCGGCTCGCGTATTCGCCAGCTGCTGTGGGCTGTCTGATCGGCCCCGCGTCTGTCGGTGTCGGCGACTCTCGTCGACTCGGCGGCCATTTGAACACGACCGCCTGCAAAGATACAACCGCGACGGCCCCTCAGGACTACCGGCTGGTCGCAACTCGCTTGGCATTACCCTAGCAACACATCTACGACAACGCGTAGGGGGGTACAGACGCTGCAGGGAATTGACAAGTGCAACTACTCCCCTTCGTCGTTCCCCGCATTACCCGAATCGGGCACCACGTACAGCGCCCGCTGCGACACCACGCCGTACGTCTCCGCGCCCAGCACGATCACCAGAGCGAACACGATCGTCAGGACCAGCGCACCCTTGCTGTAGAAGTCCAGGGGCTTGAGCAGGGCCATCACCACGATCGCCAGGATCAGCTTGAGCAGCCACGTGCCCAGCAGCACCGCCCCGGCGGTCGTCGCGGGCAGACGCGAGGTGAGCAGCACCCCGAGCGCAGTGAACAGGATGAACCCGCCACCGACGGCCGCGCCGATCAAGGCACCCCACAGGCCCGGCATTCCCGCAACGAGCACGGAGATCACGGCGGACACCACCGTCAGGGCGACCAGCCCGAGCGCGCCGTACCGGACGGCCGCGCGCATCGGCGCCGACGGATCGGGCAGGGCGGGAAGTGGCTGAGCAGGCTGATCGGAAGAGGTCACGGGTATCAAGCCTAACCGACCTCGCCGTCGCCTCCCCCGGGCCCGTGCACCGGATCGGGGCCGTCACCGTGGGCCTCGGCGTCACTGTGACGCAGCGCCGGCACCGCGGTGACGACGAGCGCGAACACCAATCCCGCCGCGGTGAGCAGCACCACTGCGCGGCGATCGATGAGTGCGGACCCGACCGCCCCGAACGCGAGGACGCCGACCCACAGGTAGATCAGCAGCACGACGCGCCGATGCGAGTGACCGATCTGCAGCAGTCGGTGGTGCAGGTGCATCTTGTCCGGGCTGAACGGGCTGACACCCGCCCGGGTGCGCCGCACGATCGCGAGCAGCAGGTCCAGGATCGGGATGAACATGACGGCGCCGACCAGGAGGAGCGGCGACAGCAGACCGAGCAGGTCGCGGGTGCCGTACGCGGCCAGCGGGATCCTGCCGGAGGCGCTCGTGGACACCGCGGCGAGCATGAGTCCGATGAGCATCGATCCCGAGTCGCCCATGAAGATCCGCGCCGGCTGGAAGTTGTGCGGCAGGAAGCCCAGGCACGCACCGGCCAGGGCCGCGGCGATCAGCGCGGGCGGGTAGGCGCTGACGTCGCCACCCTGGTCGGCCAGCAGCCCCACGGAGAACAGGCAGATCGCGACCGCAGCGATGAGCCCGATACCTGCGGCGAGACCGTCGAGGCCGTCGACGAAGTTCATCGCGTTGATCATCACCGCCGCGACCGCAACGGTGATCAGACCGCCCTGCAGCTGGTCGAGGACGAGGGTGTTGCCGCTGAACGGATCGAAGATGACGATCCAGCTCACCCCCATCACCGCGAGCACCCCGGCGGCGGTGACCTGGCCGACGAACTTCGTCAGCGCGTCGAGACCCCAGCGGTCGTCGATGATGCCGACGACGACGATGATCGACCCCGCCACGAGCGCCGCGCTCATGTCGGATGTGTATTCGAATCCCCGTGTGAGCGCGGGCAATTGCTGCGCGAAGACCAACCCGGCGACGAGCCCGAGATACATGCCGACGCCACCGAGCCGGGGCGTCGGAACCACGTGTACGTCGCGTTCGCGGGGTGCCGCGACGGCACCGAACCGGATCGCGGCGATCCGGACGAGCCCGGTCGCCAGGAACGTCACGACCGCGGCGGTGAGCAGCACCAGCAGCAGCTCGCGGAGGGGCACACCGGCGCCGCGGCCCGACTGGGCCAGTACCAGGGCAGTGTCGACGGAAGTCACCTACGCAGGTCCCTGCCCGTCACTCCCCGCCGGGGCGCAGACGGGCCGGGTCCTCGCCCAGCACCTCCGCGATGTCCTCGATCGCCACGGCTCCCTCACGGAGGATGCGCGGACGGTCCGAGGTCATGTCGACGATGGTCGAGGCGACCGCGTGCTCCGACGGTCCGCCGTCGAGGTAGACGCTCACCGAGGCGCCGAGCTGCCGGCGGGCGTCCTCGACGACCGCGGCGGGCGGCTGCCCGGAGACGTTCGCGCTCGAGACGGCGAGCGGGCCGACATCACGCAGCAGTTCGAGGATCACCGGGTGCAGCGGCATCCGCAGCATCACCGTGCCGCGGGTGTTTCCGAGATCCCAGGCGAGTGACGGTGCCTGGGGCACCACGAGGCTGAGCCCGCCCGGCCAGAACGCCCGGATGAGTTCGCGGGCCTCGGGACGGACCGTGCTGACCAGGCCGTCGATGGTGTTCCAGGAGCCGACGAGCACCGGGACCGGCATGTCCCTCCCGCGACCTTTCGCGCGCAGCAGACTCGCCACCGCGTCGCCGTCGAAGGCGTCGGCCGCAATTCCGTAGACGGTGTCGGTCGGCACCACGACGAGCCGGCCCGCTTTCAGGGCACCACGTGCCGCGTTGATGCCTGCTGATCGGGAATCCGGCTTACTGCAGTCGTAGACGGTGCTCACGCGACCATCCTTCCATCCGCGGTGGCGTGCCCGACGTCACCCTGTTCCGTCACGCGTCCGCTCCGGTTCCTCCGGCCGCACGGGCGCGTTGCGCCTCGACGTCCGTCGGCACCCGCATCGCGACGACGAATCGCGGCCGGCCCGCCAGATCGGGGTGTTCGGCGACCTCGCCGAACACCCGGCGCTGGGCGAACAACTCTGCGGTCTGCGCACCGTTGGTGTCGTCGTGTTCGACGGCCACGGCCCCTCCGATGCGCAGCCAGCGCGCGATGTTGGAGACCATCGGCTTGATGACCGACAACCCGTCGGGGCCACCGAAGAGCGCGGAGTGGGGGTCGTGGTCGATGACTTCGGGCTCGAGTTCGGCGCCTTCGGGAATATAGGGCGGGTTCGCGACGATCACGTCGACGCCGCCTTCGAGTTCGGTGAGCAGGTCGCGGTCGGTGACGTCGCCCTGGTGCAACACGATCGGGGTGTCGCCCTGCGACGCCCGGTACTCGGCGTTCCGCCGGGCCCACGCGAGCGCCTTCGGCTCGAGCTCGACAGCGTGGACGACCGCGTCCGGCCGGGCGTGCGCGATCGCCAGGGCCAGCGCACCGGAACCGGTACACAGGTCGAGCACGACCGGGGACCGTCGCGGGTAGCTCTCGAGGAACGCCAGTGCCCAACCGAGCAGCAGCTCCGTCTCGGGACGCGGCACGAACACCCCGGGTCCCACGGCAAGGTCGATCTCCCCCATCGCCGAGGTCCCGGTGATGTATTGCAGCGGGATCCGCTTGGCACGCTGGGCGATCATCGCCCGGTAGGCATCGACCATCGCAGCATCGACCAACGGCACCAGGCCCAGCCTGGTCCGTTCGATTCCGAGCAGGTGCGCGGCGAGCAGTTCGGCGTCCGCGCGGGGGCTCGGCACACCCGCTTCCTCGAGCACCGACACCGCCTCGATGATGGCCAGGCGCAGAGGTTGACGATTCACGGCGTACAGACTGCCATGCCGGTCACGAACGGAGAACGGATAGGTCGGGGTCGGCACACCGTCGGCCGTCCGCGGATAGCGTCGGGCCGTCCGAGGACTACGAAAAGGGAGTGCCATGACGAAGTCGAGAACAGCCCTGCGTGCCACGATTGCGGCCGCGTTCGCCGGCGCCACGACCGTCGCCGTCGCGGGTGCCGCGGCCGCCGAACCCATCGACATCCAGCCGACGCCGCTGCTCTGTCAGGGTGGAATCGCGACTGTTCAATCGGTCACTCACACCGAACAGGAGGCCGTCGAGGCCGAGGAACTGCTGTTCGTCGTGAACGAGCAGGGCGGTGAGGGCGGAACGATCAACTGGTTCAACCTCTCCAACGGAACGTCCGGCTCGGCGTCGTTCGCACCCGACGAGCAGTTCAGGGTTCCGAACGCGCTGGTCGAACCGGAGGCCGGCACCGTGATCTCCGCGGTGTGGGGGATGTACGAGAACTCCGACGGCGAGAACTGCTTCCTGCTGCCGGGCATCGACCTGGCCGAGGTCCCGGCGGAACCGGGCGATCCGGACTGACCGATCGCCCCGGCTGATCCGAGCAGGCCCGGCCCCGCAGGTCACTCAGACGCAGGCCACTCAGACGCAGGTCACTCAGAGGTGAGGATTACTCTGCGGCGAGCCGGGCTTCGCGGTCGGCCTGCCCCAGCGCGTCGAGCAGAGCGTCGAGGTCGCCGTCGAGCACGGCGTCGAGGTTGTGCGCCTTGAACCCGATCCGGTGATCGGTGATGCGGTTCTCGGGGAAGTTGTAGGTGCGGATTCGCTCGGACCGGTCGACGGTACGGACCTGACTGGCCCGGTCCGCGGACGCCTCGGCGTCGGCGGCCTCTTCGGCGGCGGCCTGGAGGCGGGCGGCGAGAACCTGCATGGCGCGAGCCTTGTTCTGCAGCTGCGAGCGCTCGTTCTGGCAGGTCACGACGATCCCGGTGGGCAGGTGGGTGATGCGCACGGCCGAGTCGGTGGTGTTGACGCCCTGACCGCCCTTGCCCGACGAGCGATACACGTCGATACGCAGATCGTTCTCGTCGATCTGCACCTCCTCGACCTCGTCCGGCTCGGGGTAGATGAACACGCCCGCGGCGGACGTGTGCACCCGGCCCTGCGATTCGGTGACCGGCACGCGCTGCACGCGGTGCACGCCGCCTTCGAACTTCAATCGGGACCACACGCCGTCGCGCACGTCGGTCTTCGACTTGATCGACAGCGTCACGTCCTTGTAGCCACCGAGATCGGAGTAGGTGGCGCCGAGGACCTCGACACGCCAGCCGGCACGCTCGGCGTACCGGGTGTACATGCGGGCCAGGTCCGCCGCGAACAGGGCGGATTCCTCGCCGCCCTCCCCCGACTTCACCTCGAGCACGACGTCGTCGCCGTCGTGCGGGTCGCGCGGAGCGAGCAGGTCGGTGAGCGTCTTCTCGAGTTCGGCGACGGTCTCTTCGAGTCCGGGGACCTCCGCGGCGAACGCGGCATCGTCCGACGCCAGCTCACGGGCCGCCTCGAGGTCCTCGCGAGCGGTCTTCAGCTTCGTGTAGGTCGCCATGACTGGGGCGAGCTCGGCAAAACGCTTGCCGACGCGCCGCGCCGCTGCCGGGTCGTTGTGCAGTGCCGGATCGGACAACTGCTGTTCCAGACCCGCGTGTTCGGCCAGGATGTCGTCGACGGCCGACGGCTTGGTCTGCCCCGCCATGGGTTCGCTCCACTCTGTCTGTCGTGCTGTTCGCGTATGGGTGCACGCGAACGGGAAAAGCCTGTGAAAACACCGACGCCCGGTCTGTGACTATGACAGAACCGGGCGTCGGCAGGGCAGCTAGCTGTCGGCAGCGGCCTTCTTCGGGGCGCGCTTGCCGTAGCGAGCCTCGAAGCGGGCAACGCGTCCGCCCGTGTCGAGGATCTTCTGCTTGCCCGTGTAGAACGGGTGGCACTGCGAGCAAACTTCGACCGTGATACGGCCGGACTCGGCGGTGCTGCGCGTCTCGAACGTGTTCCCGCAACCGCAGACGACGGTCGTCGCCACGTAGTTCGGGTGGATTCCTGCCTTCATGGTGTCCCTTTCGATGGCCGCCGGGTCGCCTTCGCCGTTCGAAGACGTGAACCGGGACCGGACTCAGCTGTTCGATTATGCCAAACGCAGGCCCGGGGAAAAAATTCCCCGGGCCGCGCTTCTAGTCCTCGAGTGCCCCGGGCGCGGTCTTGGTGACCTGCAGGAGGAACTCGACGTTGCTCTTGGTCTTCTTGAGCCGGTCGATGAGCAGATCGATCGCCTGGTGCGAATCGAGTCCGGAGAGCACGCGGCGCAGCTTGTGCACCACCGCGAACTCGTCGGGGCTCATGAGCAGCTCGTCCTTGCGGGTACCCGACGGATTGACGTCCACCGCCGGGAACACGCGACGCTCGGCGATCTTGCGATCGAGCTTGAGCTCGGCGTTACCGGTGCCCTTGAACTCTTCGAAGATCACGGTGTCGCCGGTCGAACCGGTCTCCACCATCGCGGTCGCGATGATGGTGAGCGAACCGCCGTTCTCGATGTTGCGAGCAGCACCGAGGAACCGCTTCGGCGGGTACAGCGCGGTCGAGTCGACACCACCGGACAGGATGCGTCCCGAGGCCGGCGAGCTGTTGTTGTACGCGCGCCCGAGTCGGGTGATCGAGTCGAGCAGCACCACGACGTCGCGACCGGCCTCGACGAGCCGCTTGGCCCGCTCGATGGCGAGCTCGGCGACCGACGTGTGGTCTGACGGCGGACGGTCGAAGGTCGAGGCGATGACCTCGCCCTTCACCGAACGCTGCATGTCGGTGACCTCTTCGGGACGCTCGTCGACGAGCACGACCATGAGGTAGCACTCGGGGTTGTTCGTCGAGATCGCGTTCGCGATGTCCTGCAGCACCGTGGTCTTACCGGCCTTCGGCGGCGAGACGATGAGCGCACGCTGGCCCTTGCCGATCGGCATGATCAGGTCGATCACGCGGGTGGTGAGCACATTCGGCGTGGTCTCGAGACGCAGCCGCTGGTTCGGGTACAGCGGGGTGAGCTTGTTGAACTCGGGGCGACGCTTCGCCGCCTCGACCTCACCACCGTTGACCGAGTCCAGACGCACCAGCGGGTTGAACTTCTGACGCTGGTTGCCCTGCTCGCCCTCGCGCGGCACCCGGACGGCACCGGTGATCGCGTCACCGCGGCGCAGGCCGTTCTTGCGCACCATGTTCATCGACACGTACACGTCGTTGGGGCCGGCCAGGTAGCCGGAGGTCCGCACGAACGCGTAGTTGTCGAGGACATCGAGGATGCCTGCGACGGGCTGCAGGACGTCGTCCTCGCGAATCTCGGGCTCGCGGGAATCGGTGCCGGTCGCCTCACCGCGGTCACGTCCACGACGGCGCTCACGGAAGCGACGACCCCGGCGGCCGCGGCCGCCTTCTTCGTCCTCGCCACCGCGGTTGTCGCGGTCCTGGCGCGGGCCCTGACCGCGATCCTCGCGCTGGGCACGGTCGCCCTGTTCGCGCTGGGCACGGTCGCCCTGTTCGCGCTGAGGCCGCTGGCGGCCGTCACCCTCGCCCTTGTCCTCGCCGCGTCCACCCTGTTCGGGGGCCTGCTCGGGGGCCGGGGCCTCGGTCTTCCGATCCTGCTCACCCTGTTCGGTGGCCTGCTCGGCACCGCGGCGACCGCGACGCTGACGACCGCGGCGGGGGGCTTCGGCCTCGCCGTCACCCTGGGGACGCTCGCCGGCCTCGACCTGGGTCTTCGGCTGGTCGGCAACCTCGGCCTTCGGCTGCTCGGCAGCTTCGGTCTTCGGCTGCGACGCAGCGTCGGCCTTCGGCTGAGCGTCGGCGCTTTCCGGTGCGGCCGTGCGCGTCCGGCGCGTACGCGCCGGTCGTGTGGTCTCGGCGGGCTCCTCGGACACCGCCGCCTTGTCTGCGGCCGGAGCGCTCGACACGCCCCCGCCCTGGCGTTCCTTGATCGCGGCGATCAGGTCGCCTTTACGCATCCCGGAGGTGCCCTTGATGCCGAGTTCGGCCGCGAGGGCCCGCAGCTCGGCGAGCACCATGCCCGAGAGGCCGGCACCGCGACGCCCAGCGGCGCGCGGCGAAGAGGTCTGCGAAGAATCGTCCGCCTGCTCCCCCGCGGATGACCCCGGGACGTCGAGAACAGGCGTAGCGATCAGATCCGTATCGGTCACGGAGATCCTTTCCTTCCCTCACTCGCGCCACGCAGAGTCGAGGGTTCGTTCCCACAGATCAGCTCGTGCACCGATCCGGGATTTGCCTAACTGTTCACAGGATCGAACGGTCGGCACGTCCGCTATCACGCCATCCCCCGGCAGTTACAGTCCCTTGACCCCTGGAACGAGGACATGTGAGGGTCGGTCAGGATCTGGCGCTCCGATGGAGCTGGAGACAATACCCTGAAGAGCCGACGGCTGAAACGCACGACGTGCGGACAAAGCACAGGATAGCGACGAACTGTACGTTGAGCAAGAACGCAATCCCGCCGCGGCGTGTTCCCGGCCCCTGTCGGGAGGCTCAGATCACCTCGACCCCGCCGGCGACCTCGAGTTCGAGGACCGTCAGGTCGTCCGCTTCCGCCGCGGCGCGCAGTTCGGCGGGGAAAGGCTCGGTCGTCAGGGCCAGCACGGTGGGTCCGGCTCCGGACACCGTGGCGGCGATTCCCGCCTTGCGGAGCACCGCGATCCACTTGGTGGTGAGCGGCAGCGCCGGGGCCCGCTGTCCCTGGTGCAGCATGTCCTCGGTCGCGGGCATCAGCAGGTCGGGACGCTGGGTCAGCGCGACCACCGCCAGCGCGGCGCGGCTGACGTTGAACGACGCGTCACGATGCGGCACGAGATCGGGCAGCAGTCCGCGGGTGTGCGCGGTCGACGAGCGGACCGACGGGACCAGCACGACGACCTTGATCGCCGGGTCCACGGCCAGCTTCACGGCCCGGTAGACACGCTGCTCGGCGTCGACACCGGCTTCGCTCCACGACACGACGGCACCGCCGAGAACGCTCGCCGACGCGTTGTCCGGGTGCCCCTCGAACTCGGAGGAGAGCTGCACCAGCTGCGCATCGTCGAGCGCCCGCTCCGGTGCGACCTTGCGCACCAGGCCGTTCGCCGCGGCGAGTCCACCGACGACGGCGGACGCCGAGGACCCCAGGCCCCGCGAATGGGGAATGACGTTGCGGCACACGATCTCCAGGCCGTCGGCCCACACACCCGCGGCTTCGAGGCCACGTTCGACCGCGCGCACCACCAGGTGGGTGGGACCCCACGGCACCTCCTCGGCGCCCTCCCCTTCGACGCGGATGTCGAGACCGGATCCGGTTGTGGTGACGGTGATCTCGTCGTACAACCCGAGAGCGAGACCGAGCGAGTCGAATCCGGGCCCCAGATTCGCACTCGACGCGGGAACCCGGGCCGTCACCGAGATCCCTACCGGCAGAGTCTGCGTCATGTCCTGATTCCCAACAGAGGAGGGCGAGGCGGTCACTGTGTCTGCTCGAGGGCTAGGCCAGTTCGAGCGCCGAGGCCACAGCGACGGGGTCGACCGGGATCGGCTGCACCACCGGAACGTCGCGCAGGGCGGTGTCCGGGTCCTTGAGCCCGTTGCCGGTGACGGTGCACACGACCCGGAGGCCGCGCGGCAGCCAGCCCTCCTTGCTCGCGGCGAGCAGACCCGCGATCGAGGCCGCCGACGCCGGCTCGACGAAGATCGACTCGGACTTCGCGAGCAGGTGGTACGCCTCGAGGATCTCCTCGTCGGTGGCGGCACGGAACGCGCCGTCCGACTCCTCCTTCGCGGCGACCGCACCGTTCCACGACGCGGGGGCGCCGATCCGGATCGCGGTGGCGATGGTCTCGGGATCCTTGACCGGGTGGCCGAGCACGAGCGGGGCCGCACCGGCGGCCTGCACACCGAGCATGCGGGGACGACGGGTGCTCACGCCGTCGGCGTAGTACTCGGAGTAGCCCTTCCAGTACGCGGTGATGTTGCCCGCGTTGCCCACCGGGAGCACGTGCACGTCGGGAGCGTCGCCGAGCGCGTCGACGATCTCGAACGCGGCGGTCTTCTGCCCCTCGATACGGACGGGGTTGACGGAGTTGACCAGGCCGATCGTCGGGAACTCGGCGGTCGTCTTGCGGGCCAGCTCGAGGCAGTCGTCGAAGTTGCCCTCTACCTGGACGATCCTGGCGCCGTGCATGACGGCCTGGGCGAGCTTGCCCATCGCGATCTTGCCCTGCGGCACGAGCACCGCGCAGCCGATGCCGGCGCGGGACGCGTACGCGGCAGCCGACGCGGAGGTGTTGCCGGTGGAGGCGCACAGCACTGCCTGCTTGCCGGTCGCCAGCGCCTCGGTGACGGCCATCGTCATGCCGCGGTCCTTGAAGGACCCGGTGGGGTTGAGCCCCTCGACCTTGACGTGGACCTCGCAGCCGGTGATCTCGGACAGGCGGGGGGCCGGCAGCAGCGGCGTACCACCCTCGCGCAGCGTCACCGTCTTCCAGCCCTCACCGATCGGCAGTCGAGAACGGTACGCCTCGATCAGGCCGGGCCACGGGGTGTGCACGGGGGTGATGTTCTTCTCGGCCGCGCTCATTCGGCGGATCCCTCCAGTCTCAGGACACTGGTCACAGCAGTTACGGATTCGAGTTCATCGAGTGCTGCGACGGTACTCGACAACGCTTCGTCGGTGGCGCGGTGCGTGACCACCACCAGGCGGGCACCGTTCCCGGCGCCTTCCTGGCGCACGGCGGAAATGCTGACCCCGCGCTTGGCGAACTCGGCGGCCACGGCGGAGAGCACACCTGCCCGGTCCGCGACCTGCAGGTTCACGTAGTAGCGGGTCATGATCTCGCTCATCGGCGCGATCTCGAGATCGGCGTACTTCGATTCGCGGGGACCACGACCACCCTGCACGCGGTTGCGCGCGGCCATCACCAGGTCGCCCATCACCGCGGACGCGGTGGGAGCGCCGCCGGCACCCTGGCCGTAGAACATCAGGCGGCCCGACGCCTCCGCCTCGACGACGACGGCGTTGAACGCGCCGGACACGCTCGCGAGAGGGTGCTCCCGCGGCACCAGCGCGGGATAGACCCGCGCCGAAACCTTGTCCTTGCCGTCCTCGGTGGTGATGCGCTCGCAGATCGCGAGGAGCTTGACGGTGCAGTTCAGCGCGCGAGCGGACGTCAGATCGGCGGCGGTGATCTTCGAGATGCCCTCGCGGTACACGTCGGCGGCGGTGACGCGGGTGTGGAACGCGATGGACGCGAGGATCGCGGCCTTGGACGCGGCGTCGAAGCCCTCGACGTCCGCGGTCGGATCGGCCTCGGCGTAACCGAGCCGGCCCGCCTCGGCGAGCGCCTCGGCGTAGTCGGCTCCGGTCTCGTCCATCGCCGACAGGATGTAGTTGGTGGTGCCGTTGACGATGCCGATGACGCGGTTGACGCGGTCGCCGGCCAGGGACTGGGTCAGCGGGCGGATCACCGGGATAGCACCGGCGACGGCGGCCTCGAAGTACAGGTCGACGCGCTTGGCCTCGGCGGCCTCCGCGAGTTCACCGGTGTACTCGGCGAGCAGCGCCTTGTTCGCCGTGACCACGGACTTGCCGGCGTCGAGCGCGGTCCGCACGAGCTTGCGGGGCAGGTCGATGCCGCCGATGACCTCGACGACGATGTCGACGTCGTCGCGCGCGATCAGTCCCTCTGCGTCGGTGGTGAGCAGCTCGACCGGGATGCCGCGGTCCTCGGAGACGGTGCGCACCGCGACACCGCGCAACTCCAGCGGCGCACCGATGCGTGCCTCGAGATCGGCTGCGTCGTCCCGGATGATGCGGACGACCTCGGCGCCCACGGTGCCGTGGCCGAGCACCGCCACGCCGACGGGACGCGGCGCCTGACTGGTCCCCGTTTCGGTCGTCACTCCGTAACCTCCAAGCTGAGCAGATCTTCCACGGTTTCCCGACGCAGGACGACGCGGGAAACGCCGTCCTTGACCGCCACGACGGCGGGACGGGCCAGCAGGTTGTACCTGCTGGACATCGAATAGCAGTATGCACCGGTAGCGGCGACGGCCAGCAAATCCCCGGCCTGGACATCAGCCGGCATCCAGGTGTCGCGGATCACGATGTCGCCGCTCTCACAGTGCTTGCCGACGACTCGCGAGACGACCGGATCGGCGTCGCTGACGCGGGAGACCAACCGGGACTCGTACTCGGCCTGGTACAGGGAGGTGCGGATGTTGTCGCTCATGCCGCCGTCGACGCTGATGTAGCGGCGGCTGTGGCCCGCGGCGACCGCGACGTCCTTGATAGTGCCGACCTCGTAGAGGGTGATCGTGCCCGGTCCGGCGATGGCGCGGCCCGGTTCGACCGCGAGGGTCGGGGTGGGCAGCCCCGCCAGGGCGGATTCGGTGCGCACGATGTCGAGGAGCTTCGCGGCGAGTTCCTCGACCGGCGGCGGGTCGTCGCTCGGCACATACGAGATGCCGAGGCCACCTCCGAGGTCGACGATGCTGAGCTGGGAGGTCTTGTCCACGCCGAACTCGGCGACGATGTCGCGGAGCAGGCCGATCACTCGGTGTGCGGCCAGTTCGAAGCCGTCGACGTCGAAGATCTGCGAGCCGATGTGGCTGTGCAGGCCGACCAGCCGGAGGTTGGCGGTCTCGAAGACCCGGCGCACGGCGGCCATCGCGACCCCTCCGGCGAGCGAGAGACCGAACTTCTGGTCCTCGTGCGCGGTGGAGATGAACTCGTGGGTGTGCGCCTCGACACCGACGGTGACCCGGATCAGCACGTCCTGCACGACCCCGGCTTCCCCGGCGATCGCGTCGAGCCGGTCGATCTCGGCCATCGAGTCGAGCACGATGTGCCCGACCCCGGCCTCGACCGCGGTGCGCAGTTCGGCGACGGACTTGTTGTTGCCGTGCATCGCGATCTTCTCGGCGGGGAACCCGGCGTGCAGTGCGACCGCGAGTTCACCGCCGGAGGCGACGTCGAGGCACAGGCCCTCCTGCTGCACCCAGCGGGCGACCTCGGTGCACAGGAACGCCTTGGAGGCGTAGTGCACCTTGGTGTCGGGCCCGAACGCCGCGGCGATGTCGCGGCACCGGGACCGGAAGTCGTCCTCGTCGATCACGAACAGTGGGGTGCCGTACTTCTCGGCGAGTTCGGTGACGGGAACCCCGGCGATGCGGACGACGCCGTCGTCACCGCGGCTCGTGCCGCGCGGCCACACCTGCCGGTGCAGCGCGTTCAGTTCCTCGTGGGTGGTGGGGCGTTCGGGCAGGCCCGGTGCGTGCGGGATCTCCGCGTGCCGCGGACCCGCGGGATGCGCGTTCACATCCGCTCCGGAGCGGTGACGCCGAGCAGGCCGAGGCCGTTGGCGAGAACCTGACGGGCCGCCGCGCACAGCGCGAGCCGCGCGGTGTGCAGGTCGCCGGGCTCCTCGTCGCCCTGCGGGAGGATGCGGCACGCGTCGTAGAACCGGTGGTAGGCGCCGGCGAGTTCTTCGAGGTAGCGCGCGACCCGGTGCGGCTCGCGCAGTTCCGCGGCCTTCGCGACGACGCGCGGGTACTCGCCGATGGTGCGGATCAGGTCGCCCTCGCGATCGTGGGTGAGCAGCGCGAGGTTCGCGCCCTCGGCGCTGAGGCCGAGGTCGGCGGCGTTGCGCGCGATCGACGAGAGGCGGGCGTGCGCGTACTGCACGTAGTAGACCGGGTTCTCGTTGCCGGCGGAGGCCCACAGCTCGAGGTCGATGTCGATGCTCTGGTCGACCGACGAGCGCACGAGCGCGTAGCGGGCGGCGTCGACACCGATCGCCTCGACGAGGTCGTCGAGGGTGATGACGGTGCCGGCACGCTTGCTCATCTTCACGGCCTGGCCGTCGCGCACGAGGTTGACCATCTGGCCGATCATGACCTCGACGGTGTCGGGGTCGTCGCCGAATGCGGCAGCGGCGGCCTTGAGCCGGCCGATGTAGCCGTGGTGGTCGGCGCCGAGCATGTAGATGCACAGGTCGAAGCCGCGCGAGCGCTTGTCCTGGAAGTAGGCGATGTCGCCGGCGATGTAGGCGGCGTTGCCGTCGGACTTGATGACGACGCGGTCCTTGTCGTCGCCG
>Ga0180215_1003804_pt1 | contig 13892 bp, 13 predicted proteins | sample eDN3rd37CBELigBY_FD_128871 | JGI IMG/M metagenome (GOLD analysis project Ga0180215, IMG submission 128871) | Enriched backyard soil microbial communities from Emeryville, California, USA - eDNA 3rd pass 37_C BE-Lig BY (version 2) (version 2) | ecosystem: Environmental > Terrestrial > Soil >...
GCAAATAGACAATGGTTTTTCCAGTTCCTACACCCGCTTCAGCAAAGATTACCTTTTTCTCTTTAAATGCCTTTTCCAGCTGAAAGGCCATAAATATTTGTTCGTCACGCAGTTCAAAGCCTGTCTCGGGCAGAATATCATAGAAAACATCCCCAATCCATTCGCCAAGCTTTTCATAAAAAGATTCACTTTTGGACACTGCAAATGGAAGCTTGCTTTGCATCCGTACCCCTCCGAAAGAAACTGAATAAAATTAAGCGCTTATTTAAAAGCGCTCATGATTAACAGTTTTAAATTTTACAAGCATCACCCATTTTATCTTAAATTACTTATGGGCTCAAGCAAAAAGAAAAACCTGACCGCAAAAGCCAGGTTTTCATTTATTTTCTTAATGAAGACGAATACGATAGCGCCTGCTGCAATTCACTTTGAGCATTTAATAATTGATTGAGAGCCTCTAATGAACTTCCCTGTTCGTTTTTAATTGCTTCAATTGATCCAGACAGCGCCTGAGAAATTTTAGGAAAATTAATCACAGAATGCTTCATTTCGCTCACTCCTGTTTAATGATATTAATATCATATTCAGGAATTTCCGCTATTATACCCGATCAGTCCGAGGCGGGCGCTTGCCCCAATATTGGTAATAATCCGTTTTTATAAATCCATTAAACAGCTTCCGTTTTTTTGTTGCTTCTTTTCCGTAGAGTTTTTCAAACTCTTCATCTGAAGTAAGAATATAGACAGACCATGTATCTAGAGGAACTAAGACTTTCCCCATTTCTTCATACATTTTTTGTACGGCTGCTTTATCGCCAAGTCTTTCACCATATGGCGGGTTGCCGACAAGAACTCCATATTCCTTTGAAGTTGTAAAATCCTGAATCCTCATTTGTTTAAATTGAATTAAATCACCAAGCCCTGCCTCAAAAGCATTTTCCTCAGCAATTTTGACCATCCGGTGATCAATATCTGATCCGGAAATATCCAGCGGCTGATCATATTTTGCCAAATCCTCCGCTTCGATTCTTGCTTCATCCCAAATTTTCTCCGGAATCCAATGCCAGGCTTCGGATACAAATTCACGATTAAAGCCTGGAGCAATATTTTGCCCGATTAAAGCTGCCTCGATGGGAATTGTTCCAGAACCGCAAAATGGATCAACAAAAGGCTTATCTGGATGCCAATTGGTTAGCATAACTAACGCTGCAGCAAGCGTTTCCTTTATAGGTGCTTCCCCTTGGCCAGTACGATAGCCCCTTTTATGCAGACCGCTTCCTGAAGCATCGATGGTCAAAAGGGCAACATCCTTATGCAAAGAAACTTCAATTTTGTAAAGCGGTCCGTTCTCCTCCAGCCATCCTGTTTTTTTATAATGTGTTTTTAGTTTATCGACAATCGCTTTTTTGACGATAGCCTGACTGTCCGAGACACTGAAAAGCTTTGATTTGACGGATTTCCCCTGTACAGGGAATTCAGCATTCTCAGGCAAATATTCTTCCCATGGCAGAGCCTTCGTCTTTTCAAATAATTCATCGAAAGAAAATGCCTTAAACTCACCGACTTTGATCCGTATTCGATCGGCCGACCGCAGCCACAAATTAGCCCTGGCTATCGCAAGGGCATCACCTTTAAATGAAATTCTGCCGTTTTCTACTGTACAATCATAACCTAATTCACGAACTTCTTTAGCCACCACAGCCTCTAGACCCATCGCAGAGGTGGCAATAATATCATATTTTGTCATAATTTCACCCTTATTTCATTTCATTCTTTTATCATATATGTATTTTTCCTGCAAAACAAGGACAAGAAAAAGAGGCTGTCTTAGACAGCCTCGTATTGTTATCGTATTTAATCTTCCCACTAATAACGTTCTGTAAGCCATGTTTTGTACCTTGGTACTGCAAGCGACCTAAGTCTCGTACTAAGGCGGTAATCATCTATCTACAGGATTGAACCTGTCCTTCTCCTTGTTCATTTCCTAAGAGAAAGTGCCCCTACCATAATTTGGGTTTCTCGCTCGCGGGGTTTACCTCGTTCCACCCTTTTTATTTCTAAAAAGGCTCCGTCACTGTGGCACTTTCAAGGTACTCATACCATATCCTGCATGGACTTAGGTATTTTCCCTGCCGTCAAGCTAGCTTAGCCAGCCTGCCCTAGCTTATGAATTGGCTAGGCACGAACACTACAGGCATCTCAGCCCGTGCGAGCATGGACTTTCCTCTGCATGAAACATGCAGCGATTACCCGAACGCTATTAATGACAAGTTTTATTATATGTAACTTTGTAATTAATAGCAATGGTATTCATTTGGAAAAAATGTTAAAGTTTCTTAGTCATACAATTTACTGCCAAAAACATGCTTTTCCAGATTGGATAGTCTTTTTAATATGTCAAAGTTAGTGGTTCCTGCTGTCTGGGCTGCAGGACGTCTTGATGCATCTTCAAGCTGCTTCTTTAATCTCATATTTTCCTGCTGCAGCTCCTCAATTTCCTGATGAAAGGTTTCGTAATCTTTGATCACCCAATCCAAAAATTTGTCAACCTCTTCTGGCTTGTAGCCTCGCATAGCTGTTTTAAATTCTTTTTCTAAAATATCCTTAGCTGTTAATTTCAATTTATCGGATAACATGACAATCACCTCAAGTATACCATCATCATATCTATTTTTTCAAAGATATGTATTTTTGTCAATTTTTCTTCATTACATTTCAAAATTTTTAAGCTGTTCTTCTTCAACAAGTACCTGAAGATCCTCAAACGAAATAAGGCGGATCTCATAATCGGCTTCTTCCTGCCGGTTCTTTGCCGCTTCATATAAATATTTAGGACTTCCCTCTTTATCAGTATCATAAAAAAGAAGTAAAGTATCGCTCTTATTCACAAAAAATTGGTTTTTCAGCCGAAATTGCCATGGTTTTTCATATGGCTTGCGTGTAACCGAATCAACAAAGTCTGCTTGTGAAAGGACAAACTCATATATTTCCTTATTTGCTTCGTTCCATTTTTCTTCCTGATTTAAGAATGGAGTAATCACAGCCAGCTGAAGCTCGTGATAGCCTTCAAGCTGCAGATCAAAAACAGTTTCTGCTGCCCAAAGCTCCGTTCCAAGCTGTCCGCTGATAATTACCCACTCTAGGCCCTCTTCCACTAATGCTGTCAGTGCATTTTTTAGAGCTAGTTTTATGTAGGAAACAGCGGGATCATTATTTTTAAATACACCGATTTCAAACGGTTTATACCCCGATACAACTGCAATTTTTGCCAATTTGGCATTCCCCTTCAATCTTTGTTTAGCATAATGGATTCCTATGTAAGAAAACAAGGGCAAAAATGCCCTTGTTTTTAGTATACATTAGTATTTGCATTTTTTCCCGTAGTAGCCTGGCTTTTGTCCTGTATATGCCCCAGCAACTTGGCCTGGTGCCGCTCCAGGGTACATGCCTGGTCCTGCGAATCCTGGTCCTGCAAATCCTGGTCCTGCAGCTCCTGGTCCGAATCCTGGCCCTGCGAATCCTGGTGCTACAGCTCCTGGTCCAAATCCTGGTCCGAATCCCGGTCCAGTAGACGCACCTGCTACAACATTTTGAGCAGTTGGAGGCGTGTTTACAACAGATTGTGTATGCGGGAAATAATGCTGAAACTGAGTGTTAACATGGTTAACTGTAGTAGTATGACTCGGATGAACAACCGGCTGGATATTATTTTGGAACGTATGGTTCACATTACATTTCGGTGGGCATACAATTGCAGGCAAAACATTTGTAGGTCTTGGTCCACAATACATATTACGATCCCCTTTCCTTTTTTTAGTTTTTGTTTACATTAACAGCCTATGAAGAAAGGGGGAATCTTGTACTAATGAAAGAACCTAAATTAAACCCATTTTTTAAATTTATTCATCTATTATTATAGAAAACTATAAAAACTGTCTTTTAAATTTGAGAAAAGAATGGCCGTAAATAAAATCACGATGAAAAACAAAAATAAAATCGTCTTGTACATAAGCCCTGCCTCTCTAGTTCTAATTAATCTTACACACAGTTCACAATTGTACAGGTTTCATCGTTATGTTTCAACTAGGAAAAGGCAGGTGAATATGTACATTTTTTGAAAGTTCATTGCGTTGATGCAGCGTTTAGTTTCCTTTCTAGCCTATTGATTCGTTTTTCTATTTCCTCATCTGATTCGGAAAAGTTTTCAGCTCTAATTGCATATTGCAGAGCTTTTTCCAAGCTAATTGTCCGATGCTCAAAGATTTTTGACAGTTCTATGCATGCCTCAAGCTGGAGTTTAGGATTTTGACCAAATTCAGCCACATCCTCCCACAGCCCAGCAGCCTCCTCCCAGCGTTTTTCCTTTTTATATTGAAACGCAAGGGCATGTTTTGCTTGATGTGCAACATCTGCATCTCCTCCGGAAATACGGGTAAACATCTTTTCGGCATGTTCAGACTCTCCAATATGAGAAAACCATCTTCCCACCTCATAAAACTCTCTCGATGTTTGCCTATCATCAAGACCTAAGATTTGAAAGGAAAGATGTGTATATAGGCTTATTAAAGATAAAATGTCCATTTCATTGTGCTTTAATATTCCAAGCATCCCTTCCGGGTCTTTTCGTTCAACGAAATCAAAATAAATCATTGGTGCCAAATGCCCAGGTAAGTCATCCTTTCTTTCAAACCCTAAAACTTCCTTTTCTACCACCGAAAGTTTTATTCGATCTAATTTATGCTTCCACATTCTCCTTGCAGCATGGTACAAATCAAAGTGACCATATGGCGGAAGCTTAGGTACATGCTCCTTTATCAGCGTATGCTGCGTTTTCACCTGTGGCCAATCAAAAGATTTGCCATTATAAGTTGCCATTGTTGTATAGTCAGCACTTTCTAAAAAACTTTGATATAACGGGACCTCAGCTCCTGGATGCGGAAGGATATGCTGTTTTAACTTAATTTTATCCCCGCAAAGGCTAGCATGTCCTAAAATAAATATTGAGTTCCCAGCTCCTCCGCCAAGCCCAGTTGTCTCTGTATCAAAGAAAAAAAAGCTTTCAGCGCTGTGTCCCGATGCAGAAAGCGGATGTGGGACATCTGACTGGTTCCATTTTTTTACTGCTTCTGAAAATTGAGCAAACGTGTAAATACCATGCTTGTAATCAATCGGATATTCCTTCTCTCGAATAAGACAGTAACTATGATCAAAGTAATAAGGAAAAACACCTTCCTCTTCCCATTTATTCAAGTATGGTATATCTTTTTTTGTTTCTGGCACCACTTTATGGGACTCGGTTTTTCCAGCTGTCTCATGCGATAGATGGGGTTTCAGCCTATTTAATTTATTTTTAATGGACATGCTGCTCACCAGTGCCATGATTGTTTACAAAAAGCGCTAGAATTTGCAGTACATCCCTTTTCGCTGTTTCGTTCGATGTATCCGTCCCAATACAGGAAGGGCAGCCGTTTTCGCAAGGACATTTTTTGACAAGCGCGAGCGCCTCTTGTAATACATATTCAAAATTTCCATAAATTTTTTCACTTAGACCCACTCCGCCAGGATACCTGTCATAAAAAAAGATCGTCGGTTTATCATTATGTGCCGATTTGACCTGCGGAACGACATGAATATCCTGCGGATCACACATAACAAAAAGCGGGGCAATATGCCTTAGAGCATGGGACGCTCCAATTAATCCCTGTTCCAAACGCTCCTGTTTATATTGCAAATATTCCTCGTTAAACGAAAACCAGGCTGAGCTTGTGTGCAGTTCCTCTTCTGGAAGTGAAATTGGGCCAGAACCAATATTTTCATGTGTTTCAAACTTTATTTTTTTAAATATCGTAGCCATTGCCCTTACACTCACATCGCCGTAGCCAATCTCTCCTGCAGCAGCTGTTCTGTGACGGTCCTGTTCAAGGACGGCTAGCGATACAGCCAGATTGGCATCTGTATAGTAATCAGTTTCCACTTCACGGACAAAAGCTTTTTTCTCCTCCCAATCTAGAAGTTCTACCTGATATTGGGTCCCTTGATGCAAATAGATTGCTTCCTCATGTAAAAGGGTCATCGCAGAAAACCTGTCCATTTCTCCAATAACCTTTACACTGCCTCGGATGGTCTGATCAATGATCACAACATTTTCCTGGGAGGCTGAGCGAAGACTGATGTTATGTGCAGGAAATGCGTCGTTCATCCAATAAAATTTATCTCCATTTTCATAAAGAACCCGCTCCTCAGCTAAATATTCAAGGACCTCTTCAGTTTCAAAGAAACCAAACCGTTCCCCTTTTTTGAACGGCAATTCATAGGCTGCACATTTAATATGATCTATCAATATGATTAAATTATCTGGATTAATACGCGCCGTTTCAGGGCTCCTATTAAAAAAGTAGTCAGGATGACCAATGACAAATTGATCAAGCGGACTGGAGCTGGCCACCATGATAACCAGTGATTCACCATGACGCCTTCCCGCTCTTCCTGCCTGCTGCCATGAGCTTGCTATCGTTCCAGGATACCCTGTCATGACACATACCTGCAGCTGGCCGATATCAACACCAAGCTCCAGGGCATTTGTACTGACAACTCCGTAAATATCCCCATTCCTTAGGCCTTTTTCAATCTCCCGCCGTTCGGTTGGAAGGTATCCGCCTCTATAGCCGCGAATAGCTTTTGGCCCTAATTTGTGTTTTATCAGCTCTTGTAAATACGTAAGCAATATTTCCACTCTAACTCTGCTTCTGGCAAAGACAATTGTTTGAATTTTATTTTTCAAAAAATGGCCTGCAAGCCTTCTGGCCTCAAGAGTAGCGCTTCTGCGGATATTTAACTGTTTATTGACAATGGGAGGATTATAAAACACAAAATGTTTCCTTCCGCTCGGGGCACCGTTGTTATCAATTAGCTCTACAGGCTTTTCGATTAATTTTTCCGCAAGTTCCAAAGGATTGGCAATGGTAGCTGATGTACAGATAAATGTAGGATCACTGCCATAAAATCGGCAGATCCGCTGTAAACGGCGGATAACATTGGCCACATGGCTGCCAAAAACCCCCCGATAAATATGCAGCTCATCTATGACGACAAATTTTAGGTTTTCAAATAAAGAAACCCATTTTGTGTGGTGCGGCAGAATCGCGGAATGGAGCATATCAGGATTTGTGATGACTACATGCCCTGCTCTGCGGACCTTTTGCCGAATATTTGACGGGGTATCCCCGTCATAGGTATAGCTGTTTATTAATAAACCTGATTCATCGATGATTTCATTGATTTCACTCTTCTGATCCTGTGCCAGTGCCTTAGTCGGAAAAATATAAAGGGCTCTTGCATGAGGATTTTCTGTGATTGTCTGCAAAACAGGAAGATTGTAGCAAAGCGTCTTTCCTGATGCCGTAGGTGTTACGGCCACAATACTTTTCTCTTTTATAGCTGATTCATAGGCAGATTTTTGATGGGTATACAAGCGGGAAATGCCTCTCTTTTCAAGGGCATTTCTTATTGATGGATGTACACTTGCTGGAATTTCCGCCGTTTTGGCTTCTTTTTCGTCAATTGTGTGCCAGCACACAATATTTTTGCTAAACTCTTTATCTATTTTTAATTCATTCATTATTTCATTTAAGGTTTTCCGGACTTTCATGATATTCACCTCATATCTCCTATTTTACCGAATAAGCGTTCGTTTATAAAGGAAAACTTCCTCCCCCTGAATAGGAATTGATGTAGATAGTCGTGTTTGTTTTTTGCTACAATAGATTTAAGTGTGGATTTCTATAGAGGTGAAAAATAATGCATACCGATGAAATAAAAAAAATTCTTTCTAAATTTACCTTATTTCGAGATTTAAGTGATCACGAATTAGATAAAATTGTTGAGATTTCAATCTCAAGAGAATGGAAAAAAGGCAGTCATGTATTTCTGCAGGATGATCCGCTGGAAAACGTTTACTTCGTCAAAAGCGGAAGGATTAAAATTTATAAAAGCGATATAAACGGCAGAGAGCAAATCGTGGCCATTTCAAAAGACGGCGATATGTTCCCTCATGTCGGTTTTTTCCGTAAAGGCGGCTACCCAGCATTTACGGAAGTACTTGAAAACTCTGTCCTGGTCGTTGTTCCGATTGACCAGTTTGAAAAAGTACTGATTGAAAATCCTGAGCTCTGCATTAAAGTATTCAAAGTCCTTGGGGAAAAAATTGTTGATCTTCAGGAACGCTTAGAATCACAAATATTAAATAACACATACGAGCAAATTATTAAACTGCTTGTACGACTAGCCAAACAGGACGGGAAAGAGCTTGAGGATGGCACCTTCCTTCTAAAGTCCGAGTTCACGAACAAAGACTTAGCCAATATGATTGGAACAACAAGGGAAACAGTAAGCCGAACCTTAACAAAGCTAAAAAAGGAAATGCTAATTGAAACAGACGAACACGGGGACTTAATCATTGATACAGACAAGTTATTTGATGAGATTTTTTAAATAACAGTTCTTTTACCTCTAACTTTCGAACAATTACCGCCAACTTTTCATAAGATATGATGGGCGCGCAAGCCATCATGTTTTATGAAAGGGGCAAGCAATTGTGAATAAGGAAAACAAAAAGGAAAAAAATGAATCATTTGGGGATTTAATGAAGTCTGTGAACCAGTTTTTTGATGAAAAACCGGTTAGGGGTTTCTTACAAACGATTGACGAGTTTTTCAAAAGTCCTTTTCCCTTAGCTGCAGCATTTCCAGTGAATGTCAGGGAAACCGCTGAAGAACATATTATTACGGCTGAGCTTCCCGGAATAAAAAAAGATCAAATTCAAATTGATATTCTTGATAATTATCTAACGATTACCGTCCAATCAAATGAAATCATTCAAGAAGAAAATGAACAGCAAAAGATTGTAAAAAGGCGCCAATCCATGCAGCGATCCAGCCGAACTATACCTTTTCCACAGCCAATTCTGGAAAGCAAAGTAAAAGCTACCTATCAAAATGGACTGCTGCAAATAAAGGTGCCTAAGCAAAAAGGAAAACAAATTGTTATTGATCAGTTAGACTAAAAAACAAGCAGCAGCCACTGCTTGTTTTTTTGTCAATTTTATTGTTCTATTTTCGAGGTGTCCAGCCACCTATTAAAATACCCGGCAGGCACACTAAAATAGGCTTTGGCAAACCGAATAAATTCGTTTGTATCTGCTTCCTTATACTGAAAACGGTGATAATAATCGGATAGGAATTGCATAGCAGCATCCTTGACATTATCCCCTTTTAACTGATATTTTTCCTCTATCATTTTTAAAAGTTCCACCGCGGGCTGGCCGTATATGTATCCCGAATTTTCCACTTGGTCCAACGGAATATTTGAATACTGTCTTCCCAGCCCTAAGGATTTGATCGTATCCATACGGCGATTTGGAATGCTGAACGCCTGTTCCTTGGGCTGATTTCTTCCCGCATAAAAGTACATCGATGTGGCAAACTCAGTCATTCCTTCATCAATCCAGGCCTGATGGTATTGGTCACTTGAAACCACTCCGTAAAAATACTGATGGGCGATTTCATGAACAACTGCATTGCGGTAGAAGGACGTATCCTCGTAATATGGATTAATTGTCACAGCACCAGAGTATTCCATAAACGGACCGGCATCTAATAGAATATCTAATTGCTTATGCGGATATTTTCCGATTTTCTCTTGATAAAAGGACAAGGCATCTTTTGCGAGCTTCAGAGTTTCCTCTATATCTTTATGGTGATCATCTCTTGAAAACAGCCGAATCTTCACGTTATCAGACGCCTCTATATCATATTGCTGCATATCTGTATCCTTGATAATAGCTATAAAAAAGTCACGGACCTTTTTTGCACGAACTTTCCCTTTGGTTACTCCTGATTCAGGGTCCTTTTCTGCAGTTGATACAAACGTATACCCCTTTGGCAGCTTGTAGGAAACGCTGAAGTTTGAAAAGTCTGTGTGAAAAGTTTCCATCCCGTCGGAATAATCCTCTTTGTTCCATTTCCCATCTTGGAATACAGCCGCCATTGGATACCAATGAGCCAGATAATAGTTATCCTTAACCTTTGAAAAACGAACACCCTCCTCTGGAATGGTAAAGGAATAAATAACTTTCACCTTGTGGGTTTTTTTCTTCTTCATCGATTCTGGAATCTCAACCCTTAATGTGTCATTTTCTAGGGTAAAGGACGCCTTCTCCCCGTTGACGGCAATTTCTTTCATTTTTATGTTTGCATAACCCTTAACAGAGGCAAAAGAATGTCCTTTTTGAAAGACGTTTGGAATGAAATAAAAAATTAAATCATCCCAATTTTGCTCTGATCTATTTTTCACCTGTATATTTGCCGCTGTTTCAAACACACCTGTCTCGTTCATTTCAAACGACAAATCATACTTGGCTTCACTGCCGCTTTTCACGCCAATATCAGCATCTTTTGTGCTATATACGTATATTCCTGCAGCTGCAAAGATCATGCACAATGCCAATAGACCCAATTTTTCACCGTCTGGCACCCACTTACGCTTCGCTTTAAAGGTCTTTCTTACAGGTTTATATGGTACGTGCTGACCAGTCTTTATCCAAGGTGTTCTAGAGTAATTTGCTTGGAAGCGATTTTTCAAGCCATTTGCCAGCAGGCTAAATGAAAAGGTTGTAAATAAAAGAACAATAAGCGGAACTATAAGAATGTGCGTATTGCCATATATATTTCCCCTAGCTTGACCAACAAGTCCAGCGAGTTCCTTGGTAACAGAAAGATAAATGAGCGGATCAAATCGGACGGTTGTGCCGCCAATGAAAATATTAACCAGCGCCAGCTGCCCCATTAAAGTAATAACATATACGATTTCAAGGATAAAAGTGACCAGCAACGATTCCTTTAATAAAGGAAAAATATGTACCCAAATAATTCGATTTCTCCCAGCACCCAATACCTTCGCCGATTCAATAAAAACGGATGTATTCAATTCAGCTGTTTTTTGCCTGACCGACGAAACAATACTCGGAATACTTATTACTGATGCAAGGATAATAAAATAGCCTACTAATGTACTAGTTGGAAGAGGACTATTAAAATTGATTGGCCGCATAAAGAAATAAAGGATTAGGAATAATGGAACATAGCTCCAGGCATTTTCAAATGCGATCATCCATCCTGGCGTTCTTTTCCAAGTTCCTATATATAAGCCAATAATTGTCCCAAAAAACATCTTGATGAAGGTCACGATTAAAGCTATGAATACGGTATACCTGATCCCATGAAGAACCATGGTCATTAGATCATAGCCCCAGCGGTCTGTCCCAAAGGGATAGCTTTTATTTTCAAAGGGTTCCATCGGCGGTGAAAGAACCTTGCCATTGACATATTGCGTTGCCAGCATCTCAGACAATTCATGCGGGGACATCATTGGGCCAAATACACTAATAAAAAGGATAATGAATACAAAACTAATACCAAGATAGAGCTGGTAATTCCATTTAAATATCTTATTCATAAATAAATCCCCGTTTAAAAAGATAAAGTACAAGTCTAATTGATCCATAAACTATGGCAGAGATCACAAGCATTGAAAATAACCCGATAATTACCGGCTGCACATCCGTACTTTGAAAGATGAATTTTGTTATGCCAGATACATTCATAATGTATTCGACAATAAAAAGATTCCCGGCTGACAGTGAAATCATCTTTACTGTTTCCGCCTTAATGAAGGGCTCAATATTTTTATAGACATGCTGAAAGTTTATATAGTTTATCCCCATTCCTTTAGCCACTGCTGTCCTGATATAATCTTCTCCGCCAGTCTGATAATACTTTACCGAGACAATTTTAAATAAATAAAGAGTTGGAGCAATGCTGACAAGCAGCGTCGGAAACCATAAATTGAGTGCGCCTGCATCTGGACGCAGCGAAACAATGCGTATGCCTGTCCACTTATAAAACGAAACAGCAAGGATTAATGAGAAAATAATAAGAATAAAGTCGGGAATCGCTGAAAGCACACTTAGGATAAAGTTAAAAACCTTTGCTGCCCGATATCGGCTGATAAAAACGCCAAAAATAATACTTAAAATCACAGCTGCATTACCGCTAATAACCATTACTTTTAAGCTAGTAAGAAAATTATCGCCAATATCCTGTGCAATGTCTCTCTCCTGCATCCCAAGCTGGTAAGTTCCAAGACTGCCAGATAGTATTTGGCTGAAAAAATGCCGAAAAATCTCAGGCAATTGGCCAAAGTTCCATACAAGCCCATCCTTTTCAGGGCCAATGCTAATAATTAGCGGGAGAGCAGCAAGAAAGATAATTAATATTAAAATGATTGCCAACTGCTGAAAGAACCGAAACATGCCGACACTCCTAGAAAATTTAGATAATTCATTTTTTCATTTTTTGTAAAAAGAGTCAATAAAAAAAGGGGAAGGGGCTCCCTTATACTTTAATTATTCCGCCTATCCCCTTCACCATTGATGAAACCTGATTTACAGCATTTAACATCTGACCTGCAGTATTAACCATTTTATTAATATCCAGTGATCCGTCTTGCCCTTTAAAGGAATTCATGATTGATTGTACGCCAGAAGGATTCTTTGGGATAAATGATTGCTTAGGGTACGGATTCATATAGTAATTTGCCTGCTGAGGCTGTTTGGACACAGGTGTTTCCGGCTCCAATGGGTTTTGGAAGATGCTGTGGGCATAATTATTTGTTCCTGGAGTCTGAGCATGTGCTTGCATCATCATCTGGTTTGGCGGGTATCCCTGAGGTCCCATATAATTTTGCATCATCCCTGGAGTCTGCATATGTGGCTGATTGACTGGATATTGATTTGGGTAATTTGGATAAAAGGATGCCCCTTCTTGTAAGTATGGATTGCCCCACTCCCCTGTACCAGTTTGGGGATAGCCTTGAGGCATTTGCTGCATCATATTGGGTGAAATCATATGCGGGTAGGTTTGTCTTTGCACAGGTGGATATATATTATAGACGTGCCCATAGGAATTGGGCTGTAAATGAGCTCTTTGCTTTATTTGACCAAACATGGGCAAAAGTTCCTCCTTAATTTTTTCATTACTATAAATTATGAAAGAAAGGCCCATTGGGTGAATGCTGTAAACGATTACATTTTTTGTCTAACCCTGTCGGAAGTCTAAATATTTTAAAAATGAGGATAAGCTTATTAAATATGATAGGATAGAAAAAAAGAAAAAGTGTTTTATAACTTCAGAGGATGGGTCAAGAACTTTTAGCCATTTTATGATTTCCGCTTTATATGCGGAGAAAAAATGAGGAGGGAATTTTAATGAATGTTCACGAACTGACAAAAATGTTTCAGCAAATGCGGGATTGCGGTCCTGAAAGTGTTAATGAACTACTGGACTTTACGAAAAAAGCCTATATTCAAAACGTTATTTGTATTACGGAATATCGTAAGCTCGTTCGTGAACTTGAGGAAATGGGAGCAGAAATCCCTGAATTCTCTTAATCCCTCGATACGCTCGATACGTACGCGGCTTAAATGTCAGATGGCAGGTCTTCTTCCTTTACGGGAGAAGGCTTTTTCTTTTCTGCTAGTTCGATAATATTATTGAGTATAAATACGGTCGAAGCCATCATATGGTTAAAGCGGCTCCTGCTTGTTTGCGGAAAAAAAGCCTGAATAGAAAGTGCTTCCATATGCTCCTCAGCTGCATCAATTTGCTGCTGATAAAGATTCTTTGGCCTCTCTTCCTGTACAAATTGTTTAGCTAAAATGGCCCATTGATCCTTTACCCCTTTTACCTTATCTGCAAACGGCTTTACCTCATGATAAAAATCACCGTCTAAGCCCGTTTCCTTCACCTCAGCATACTTTCTTGCAGAGAAATCCATATA
>Ga0180215_1003806_pt1 | contig 13884 bp, 11 predicted proteins | sample eDN3rd37CBELigBY_FD_128871 | JGI IMG/M metagenome (GOLD analysis project Ga0180215, IMG submission 128871) | Enriched backyard soil microbial communities from Emeryville, California, USA - eDNA 3rd pass 37_C BE-Lig BY (version 2) (version 2) | ecosystem: Environmental > Terrestrial > Soil >...
CGTGCCGTTGCCGAGCTCACCGTTCAGCCCCGATCCCCAGCAGTAGACGGTGCCGACGGTGGTGAGGGCGCAGGTATGGTACTGCCCGGCGCTTATCGAGACGAAGGACACCCCTGCCGGAGCCTGTACCGCGGTAGGCGTGGTCTTGTCGCTAGAACCCCCGAAGCCGAGCCGCCCGTCTCCACCGTTCCCCCAGCAGTACGCGGTGCCGGTGGTGGCGACTGCGCAGTTGTGACCGGAGCCGGCGGAGATCGAGACGAACTTGACGTCGTCCGGCGCCGTGACCTGGACGGGCGTGGCGGCGCCGGAGTTAGTGCCGTTCCCCATCTGTCCCTCGTTCCCGTACCCCCAGCAGTACGCGTCTCCGGTCCTGGAGAGGGCGCAAGCGAAGCCACCACCCGCGGAGATGGCGACGAATTCCACCCCAGCTGGCACGGCGACCGAGACCGGGATGCCGAACATGCCACCCTCACCGTTGCCCAACTGGCCCGCGTAGCCGAACCCCCAGCAGTAGGCGCCGCCGCCGAGGACGAGCGCGCAACTGAAGTTGGATCCGGCGCCGAGGGTACGCGCTTCGACGGGGAGCCCCGGCTCGATCGTCGCTTCGTCCGGCGTCGCTCCCGCGATCCCCACCACGAAGGTGAAGGACTCCACGGTCGAGGGGACGTGCCACTGCCAGGTCTTGGGGAGGGATCTCTTCCCCGAGGCGAGAGCCTGCGAGTACTGGAAGTATTCCGTGTTCGTCGAGATGAAGGTGTCTTCGCCGTCCGCGTTGGCTACGGTGACGGTACCGGTCCCCTGTGTCACCGCGGGTGCGTTGTGGAAGAAGACCCGGATCCCATCGGGGTGGACGGTAGCGCCGTCGGCCGTGCCGAGGGCTTGGGTCAGCAGGTTGCGTACGGTAACATCGGCACTGAAGGTCTCGGCGGCTTCGTCGTACTTGACGTTCGAGGACTCGAGCAGGACGTAGACACCCTGCCCGCCCAGCACCGCCGCAGCCACCCCGTCGGGAGTGGCGGGGTCGTTGGGGGCGCAGCTGAGGGTCGAAGCTCCGACCTCCGCACTGCAGGTGAGATAGGTCCACGCCGCATCCGCATCGGGCGACGTTGTCCGGGCGGGCGCCATCGGCTCTCCCACCTCGCCGCACCCGCCCGCCACCGCGCTCAGCGCCAGCAGCAAGCCAGCTTCGCGCCAACGAAGCATACAAAGAGCTCCTAGGGGACAGAACCCCGGTTGAGTGTTGGTGACGAGACCGACTCAGTACGGCGAGCCCGAGCCACGACTTCGCTTCTGCTCATGGCGAGTGCGTGGGGGACCGTCAGATAGTCGAGTCCGGCCACGTTGCCGTGACTGTGATCTCGTCTAGAGCCGTGCTAGATGGAGGGAATGTAGGAGAGTATCCGATCCGGACGGGTCATGGCGAGATCGTGTCGGTCGAATCTTATAGGTGGACCATTAGTATTACCGTGGCCCTCCTATTGTCAAGGATCTCGCGCGCAAGGGGCGCCCAGTCCCCAGGCTGGGGGCGCGGGCCACCAGTCGTGTGCTCGGCCGCTGCGCCGCGCCCCTCCGCGCGATCCGCCGGGGGCGCGGCGCAGCTGTCCGGTCAGGCGTTGTCGGCGGAGCAGATTACCGACAGCGCGTTCCCGTCCGGGGTACGTCCGGCGTAGGCGTACACCGCGAAGGGGGTCGCGCCCGGCAGCAGACGCCCGGTGCCCGGGGTGTGCTGCTGCCGACCGAACAGGGCGAAGTTGAAGACCTTAGTCACCAGGGTAGGCAAGGTCTGGTTGTCGGTGTCGCCGGTGCCGAGCACGCCGTTGATCCCCGCGCCCCAGCAGTACGCCTCGCCCGTGGTGGTGACCCCGCAGGCGTGGTAGCCCCCGGCGGCGATGGAGGCGAACTTAACCCCCTGGGGGGCCGCAACGAGTACGGGGGTGGACCTGTACGACGTCTCACCGTCACCCAACCGGCCGGCGCCGCCGTCGCCCCAGCAGTAGACGTCGCCTTCCAAGGTGATGGCGCAGGCGTGGTTCGTCCCGACCGCGATGTCGACGAACTTCACGCCGGCCGGAGCGCGTACCGAATCGGGCTTGTTCTGATGGGTCGCGGTGTTCCCGTTACCGAGCTTCTCCGAGGACGGAGAGCCCCAACAGTAGGCCGCGCCGGACGCCGTGACGGCGCAGGTGTGCGAGCTACCGGCGGCGATCGACCGTGCCGAGCATCTGGGCGAGAAGGTTACGCACCGTCACGTCGGCACTGCAGATCTCGCTGGGTACATCGTACTCGACGTTGGTGGAAGCCAAGAGCACGTAAGTACCCTGTCCGCCGAGCAGTGCCCCCGCAACCCCATCGCCCGACGTGGGCGAATCCACGGTACATGAGACTCTGCCCGTGTTCACCTCCGCTCGGCAGAGGAGCACGGTCCGCACCGTTTCCAACTCGGGATCGTATTCCCGGATCGGTGAGAGCGGTACATTCTCCCGCGTGCACCCGGCGAGCAAGGCTACGCCGGCGCACACGGCTATCGATCTGCGCCAATCCATCATCGGAATGCCTCCCTCGGGACTGCTCCCGAGCTCTTTTCTACATGGAAAAGGGGTATGTGGCTGAATTCAGCCAAATGACGGATAACCGCCAGCACCGACAACCGCTATCTTCGATGGTAACGAGCGCGGTGCCTGGGGCTAAGTATTCTGTAATGATGCCTCCGTCGTACCACGTATTCGAGGCATGTCGGCGATGATAATTGTTGCGAGTTGGGTTCCGAAAGTCGAGCGGAAATGGACAAATAATTGTGGTGTAGTATTGTTCATATCAGGATGTTTTTTGGGGGGGCGAAGGGGCCGATCCGGGTCGTTGGCAGTGGCAGCGACGGAATAGTCCTGCCGTCATGGCGTGTTGGCGATGGGGGGGAGTTGGTGTGAGGGAACCACTCTGATGAGGCGGAGAGACGGCGGTAGGCGCGGCGCAGGTCGCGCCCGCTCTACCACCGAAGCTCAGCCGTGCAACTGGGGGGGGCGCTCCAGGAACGTGAAACTGGAGATGTTCACGACTTGGGTGGTGGGGGGAGGGAGTCTTGGGCGATGCCGGTCCCGCCTCACCTCCGCGAATAGCTTTCGATCCGATCGTAGCGCGGTTCGGCGAGGAAGGCTCCGCTCCGGTCGATGACACCGTACTTCCCGTCCAGACGGACGATGGCGCGGCCGCGGTCGAAGGGCGTCACGTCGTCGAAGCGGGGCTCGATGGAGAAGGCGCCGGTCCGGTCGATGTACCCCCACTTCCCGCCCACCTTCGCCGCGGCTACCCCGTCGGAGAAGGAGCCGACCTGCCAGTCCGCTCGAGGAGCGATCACGTAATCGCCGGTGGCGTCGATGAACCCCCACCCCAAGCCGTCGTTCACCGCGGCGAGCCCCTCGGAGAACTCGAACGCCCACCCGAATCGCGCCGGGATGGCGAACACCCCGGTGGTGTCGACGTAGCCGTAGCGGTCGTCGACCCGCACCAGCGCGAGTCCGTCGCGGATGGGCTCCGCCGCCGTAAAGTCGGGCTTCACTATGACCCTCCCAGCCAAGTCGACGTACCCGTAGCGCCAGACCTCCGGCTCCTGCACCCGCACCGCGGCGCGGTTGGCTGAGAACTCCCCGATCCAGTCGTAGCGGGGTTCGAGGACGAACTTGCCACGGCGGTTGATCAGCCCGGTCTTCTCACCCACCAGTACCCTCGCCCGGCCGCGGTCGAATTCCCCCGCGAACACGAAGCGCGGCTCGATCACCACCTTCCCCGACCGGTCGACATATCCCCACTTACCACGCCGTTGGACGGCGGCCAACCCCTCGGAGAAGGGGAGGGCGTGGTCGAACTTCGGCTCGATGATGAAGGCGCCGGTGCGGTCGATGTACCCCCAACCGCGCTGGGTCGAAACCGCGGCGAGCCCCTCGGAGAAGGGGAGCGCAGAGAAATAGGACGGGGCGACCACCTCCTTACCGGCAGTGTCGATGTACCCCCACAATCCATTGATCTTGACCGCGGCCAGCCCCTCGGAGAACAGCCTCACCTCCTGGAACTCCGCCGGGATCGCCAGCCGGCCGGACTCGTCGAGGAACCCGAACTTCAGCCCGAGCTGCGCCGCGGCACGAGCCGGGAAGGCCGGAAGCGACGCGGAGTCGGCGGCTCCCTTGACGTCGGCGGCGACGTCGTCTTCTACGAATTCCTTGGACTCGCCGCAGGCGAGCATGGCGGCGGCGAGGAGCGACGCAAAGACCGCGGTAGGGATGGAGGTTCGCATGAACGTGTTCAAGGGAGTCGGGTTAGGAGTCGATCCCTGCGATTCGGGATGATATATCAGTTAATCTTACCGCGGGCGGGGTGAGAGACAAGTAGTTGGTACCGAGGGATGGACGCCTGACGCCGGAGGACCCGCTCAGGACGACGTTTCGCCGGCCCCGGCGCGGCCCTCCGACGCTGCGCGCTCCGTGGCAAAGGGAATTAGCGAGGCGCGGTCCCTATCGCCGCTGAGCGGGTGGATCGAGAACTCCGGCGCTACCTTACTCGCCGCTCTCGATCTGTACGCGCTTCCCGCGCGAGAGCTCGCGCTTGGGCATCGTCACGCGGAGGATCCCGTTCTGGAAGTTAGCGCGCACCTGGTCCGGGTCGACCGACTGCGGGAGGGTCACCCTCCGCAGGAAGCTCCCGTACCGTCGCTCGTAGTAGTAACGCTCCCCTTCCTTCTCCTCGCGGTCCTCCTTCTTCTCCCCGCGCAGCGTGAGGACATCGCCGTCGATCTCCAGGTCGATGTCTTCAGGGCGTAGCCCCGGCAGCTCCGCGGTCAGGACGAACTCGTCGTCGCGCTCGTCCAGGTCGATCGGCGGGGCCCACTCCCCCGTGGAGACCCCGAACGTCGAGCCGAGTATATCATCCATCTGCTCGCGCAGCTGCTGCAACGCTTGCCAGGGCGAGATACCGGGACGAAACGGTAAACCAGGCATGGCTGACCTCCGTTCTCTTGATAGCTGGCGACGAACTCCGATTCCAACTCGGCCGGGTTGCCCGCGGCGCCGCCGGCGGCGCCGGGTTTCCCCGGCAGGATCGGGTTGGGCCGGGAGCAATTGGCGTGCCGCGATGGCGTGTACCCGAATCGAACTACCGCTCCCAGCTATTACGTCCATATCGGACTGAGCGTGAGGAACCAACCGCCCCGGAACCGGGGCTCAGACCAGCGACCCCTCCTCACGCAAGAGGTCGCCGACCGTGGTCTTGTTGAAGAAGAAGCGTACCCGCTGCGAGATACCTTTCCAGCGGTTGTGCGCGGGGCAGGGGTGGGAGTCGCTGCACTCCGCCCGACCCAGGATGCACGTCCGCTTGGGCGAGATCGGGTCGAACTGCTCTATCACGCGCGCGATCACTACCTCGTCCACCGGCTTGGAGAGCCGGAATCCGCCCTGGACCCCCCGGCTCGATTGCAGTATTCCAGTCCTCACCAGCTGGTGGAGGATCTTCGAGAGATAGTTGCGCGGCACGTCCAGGGCCTCAGCAACTTGGTCGGTTCGGACCATCTGCTCAGGTGACGCGTGCTGTGCAATGTAGAGCACGGCGCGCAGAGCGTATTCAGCCGTACAGGAAAGCATACTCCCTTCTTTACAATGTTCGATTCGGCAGCTAGTACCACCCGGACTCCATACCCATCCCGATCCGGAATCTCACCTCCTCGGCCCCAGCCCAATCGAGTTTTCGAGCCGCGGAGCGGATCAGCCGTCCTACCAGCTCCCCATGACCATTCTATTGATAAACCCGACCCCCAATAACGGTAAGCAGGGGAGCTACTAAACCGTTGTCGGGAACGCCCCACTCCGCAATCGGCAGGCAGTAGGGCGATCCCCTACAAGCTTTTCCTCCGACCGCTCACAAAGATTCCACCGATCACCGACACCCGCACCCCTACAGGCAAATTATCATATCATCATGATAAAATGAAGTCGGCCGCACGAGGCTGGCGAAACGGCACGGGAGAGACCGTGCGGGGCCGAGAGATCGGCTAATTGTCCAAGAGGGGAGGGACGAACCATGAGCGACATGATGAGGAAACGCGGAGCCCGGTGGGGGATCGCCGGGGTGTTGGTACTGATGGTCGTAGGGCTCTGGCTGGTGGTGACCGGCGCGCATCGTGGCGACTCGGTCTTCGAACATGTGGCGCTGCCTGGCGCGCCGAAGCTCCCGGAGCTGAAGGGGGTGGAGGTCGCCACGGTGACCGCGGCCCCGCGGGTCCCCCCGCCGATCACGAGGGATTATGCGACGAAAGTGATCGTCGAGTTGGAGACGGTCGAGAAGACGATGCGCCTGGCGGATGGCGTCGAGTACACCTTCTGGACGTTCAACGGCACGGTCCCCGGCTCGTTCATCAGAGTGCGCGAGGGTGACCTGGTCGAGTTCCACCTCAAGAATCATCACGGCAGCCAGTTCCCGCACAACATCGATCTACACGCGGTAACCGGTCCGGGTGGCGGTGCGAAGGCGTCGTTGACGCTCCCCGGGCACGAGACGGTCTTCGAGTTTCGTGCGCTGAACCCTGGGCTCTACGTCTACCACTGCGCGACCGCGCCGGTCCCGGTCCATATCGCCAACGGGATGTACGGGCTGATCCTGGTCGAGCCCAAGGAGGGGTTGGACCCGGTGGACCACGAGTTCTACGTGGTGCAGAGCGAGTTCTACACGAAGGGTAAGCATGGCGAGCAGGGGCTGCAGCCCTTCGACATGGCCAAGGCGGCCGATGAGAAGCCAGAGTACGTGGTCTTCAACGGGAGTGTCGGGTCGATGACCGGGGAGAACGCGCCTCGGATCAAGAAGGGTGAGACGGTCCGGATCTTCGTCGGCAACGGCGGGCCGAACCTGGCGAGCAGCTTCCATGTGATCGGCGAGGTCTTCGACAACGTCTACTATGAAGGAGGGAGCAGGGTCCAGCACAACGTGCAGACGACGCTGGTCCCGGCGGGTGGCTCGGCGATCGTCGAGTTCCGCGCCGACGTCCCCGGCGAGCTGGTCCTGGTCGACCACTCGATCTTCCGGGCCTTCAACAAGGGCGCCCTCGGGATCATCCACGTGGATGGCGACGCGGAGGCGGCGGTCTTCTCCGGCCAGATCGTCAACCGCCCCTACCTGAGCAAGCCGCTGGCGGAAAACTGAGCGGCGTGGCAGGCGGCCCGGCGAGCGCCGGGCCGCCCGAGCGGGTGCGGGGTGCCCGGCCCCACGATCGATAACCGAAACGCCGGGTCGATCGGTCACGAGATACTCTGACGACCGACGGCTGGCCAGCGAAACCCGAACATTGGAACCGAGGCCCGATCATGAACTCCCTGTGTCCCTTGGTCGTCCTGTCCCTCTCCCTGCCGCTGCTCGCCGGCTGCGTGCGCGGCGGGGTGGCTCCTGCCGTCGAAGGGGGCGGCGCGGCGCAGGGGGGTGCGGCGACGGGGGTGGCTGCGCCCGCAGCGCCGGCGCACCACGAGACGACGCCGGACGCGGCGGACGACGCGAACCAAGCCCCAGGCCACGACGCGGAGCCCGTCGCCTCGCCGCTCCCGCAGCCCCTCGTCGCTACGCGGCAGAACACCGAAATGGTCGTGATCCCCGGCGGGAGCTTCGTCCCGCTCTTCCTGCAGGAGGGAGAAGCGGCGACGGAGGTGGCTGCGTTCGAGCTCGATCGCCGGCAAGTAACCCGGGGCGAGTACCTCGAATTCGTGCGCGCCAACCCGCGTTGGCGGCGGAGCCAGGTCAAGCCGGTCTTCGCCGACCACGGTTACCTGGCGGACTGGCCCGGAGAGCTGGATGTCGGTGACGACGATGACGCCCGCCGACCCGTCACGCAGGTCTCGTGGTTCGCAGCGAAGGCGTACTGCGAGGCGCAGGGCGCGCGGCTTCCGACCGTCGCGGAGTGGGAGTACGTCGCCGCCGCGAGCGCGACCGCGCATGACGGCACCCGCGACCCCGAATTCACGCAGTGGCTCCTAGAGCTCTACACCCGCCCCGCCCCGCGCCCCCTCCCGCTTGCCGGGACCGGGTTCCGGAATGCGTACGGCGTCTACGACCTCCACGGTCCGGTGCGGGAGTGGCTGCTCGACTACAACACCGTCATGGTCTCGGATGACTCGCGCGGGGTCGGAGCCCGGGACCAGCAGCTCTACTGCGCCGCCGGCTCGGTCGGCTCGACCAGGACGGACGACTACGCCGCTTTCCTCCGTTACACCTTCCGCTCGGGGCTGAACGGGAGGTCGACCGTGGAGAATCTGGGGTTCCGTTGTGCGCGGGGGAGATGATTGGGGGGATTCGGGGGATGGGGGGCAGGGACCAGGGGCTAGGGGGATTCGTTTGGGTGTTGGGGGTCGACGACTTTGGGATAGGGATTCGGGGGAGGGAGAGGGGGAATATGAAAGGAGGTCTTGAGATGGTTCGGCATTTTCGGTTGGGTACCAAGATTTCGCCTCTGCTCCGTATCCTCCTAGTACTCGCTGCAGCGGTCCTCCTGGTCGGTACCCATTCCGGGTGCGGGGGTGAGTCCTGGAAGCGTGCCAACGATTCGTCCATGGGTACGTTGACGGCGCCGCACGGCGCCCAGGGTGCTCACAACGTTGCCGTGACCGCCCCCCACGACGTGCACGATTCCCACGGCAGCGCGGAGTCATTCGGCGCCCCGACCGACTATTCGATCTACCACCTCGACGCTCCCTGGACCGACCAGCGCGGCCAGGTCCGCCAACTCGCCTCGCTCGGCGGTCGAGTCCAGGTCGTGGCGCTGGTCTATACCACCTGTGGCTATGCCTGTCCGCGGATCGTGGCGGATATGAAGCAGATCGAGGCCGGGCTCGCGCCGGAGTACCGGGACCGGGTCGGGTTCGTCATGGTCTCGATCGACCCGGAGCGGGACACCCCCGACCGCCTCGCGGCGTACGCCGAATCGGTCCGTCTCGACCCGGCTCGCTGGACGCTGCTCACTGCCCCCGACCCCACCGTCCGCGAGCTGGCCGCGCTCCTCGGCGTGAAGTACCGCAGGATCGGCGAGAGCGATTTCTCGCACAGCAATGTGATCACGATCCTCGACCAACGGGGCGAGATCGCGCACCGCCAGGTAGGGTTGGGTACCGCGCCGGCAGAGACGCTGAGGGTGATCGCGGGGTTGTTGGGGACGGCGGAATAGCGGGATGGGAAGGGGGGGTGAGTGGTGGATACGAAGACCAGGAGCACGAGCATGAGATATCCAGTGCCTGAATCAGTACGGAAGGCCGCCCGGTACGCGCGAGAGAGCAGCGCCGAGCCTGCCTCCGCCAGGGGCGGTCGCGTGGCGACTATCACCGCCGGCGTAGCCTTCGCGGTCCTCGGGCTCGGGGTGGTCGGGGTGGCGCCGGCATCCGCCCAGGAACTCACGGTCGGCGGCCAGCTCCGCCCGCGCGTCGAGCACCAGACCGCCTCCCCCGTCGCTCCCACCCCCGACCCCTTCACCTCCCTGCGCACACGCGTTCACCTCCGAGCCGAGCTGACGCCCCGGCTGGGCGGTCTGATCCAGCTACAGGATGTACGCGGGTGGGGCACGGTGCCTGGGAACTTCCCCAACGGCGGCCACGGCCGTTTGGATCTGCACCAGGGTTATATAGAGGCGGGCGCCTGGGATACGGGCCCGGTCGCAATACGTCTCGGGCGGCAGGAGGTCGGGCTCGGGGAGGAGCGTCTGGTCGGCGCCGCCGACTGGGCGCAGCCGGCCCGTGCCCTGGACGGGCTCCGGACCCGCATACGTTTCGCCAGCGGTTGGCTCGACCTCTTCGGCTTCCGGGTCGACGACCGCGCCGCCGCCACCGCCGCCGACGGCGCCCTGGCCGGCGCCTACGCCACCCTCGCCGCGCGGAGCGGTCGCGCCTTGGACCTGTTCGGCCTCTACGATCACAACGACGCCGGGGGCGGGACCGACCAGGTCACACTCGGCGCGCGGGTGGCCGGGAGGGATCGCGTCGCCTACCGGGCGGAGGCCGCCTACCAGTTCGGCGAACGCGGCGGTCGCGAGGTCGGCGCCTTTCTCCTCGGCGCCCGCGTCGGGACCACCACGGCCGGCGGGCGCCTCGGCCTGACCCTCTGGTACGACTACCTCTCCGGCTCAGCCGACCCGTCTGAGGGTGAGGTGCGCGCCTTCGACACCCTCTTGGGCAGTAACCACAAGTACTACGGCCAGGCCGACTTCTTCACCGCCATCCCCACGCACACCGCGGGGCGCGGCCTGCAGGACTTGGCGCTCGAGAGCAGCTACAGAGTGAACGACGACGTCGCCTGCGCACTCGCCCTCCACTCCTTCCACCTCGCCCGCGCCGGCGGGCTCGCCTCGGGGCGGCTCGGCGAAGAGCTGGATCTCACGGCGAAGTGGCGGCTCGCCAAGGGGGTGGAGCTCGCCGGCGGGCTCCACTACCTGCGCGGCGGCCCAGCGCTCCGCGAGCTCGGGCGGTTGGATGGGAATCGGACCACTGGCTACCTGATGTTGAACACCACCTTCTGATACCGCGTTCGGCTATTCAGACATCGTTCCAGCACAGCACCACCCTGAATCCCGAATGCCGAATCCCGTACCTACGCTCCAGGCACGAAACAACCGTATTCGGTAGGACATATCCAGTGGTGCTGCGGAGTACGACCAAGAGAAAACCGCCGGACCGAATCGCTCGGTCCGGCGGTCCGCCTCGACTGCGGATCAGAGGTAGTTCGCTCAGAACGCGTAGCCGACCCCGACGGAGAAGGTCGTCGAGGAGCCCTCGATCGAGCTGAAGTTCAACCCGGCGTGGAGCATGAGCTGCTGCACCCGGTAGGTCGCACCGACATCGAGCCCGAACTCGGCGCTCGAGTCGTTGATGCTGACGCCGCTGTTGCTGATCGACGAGCGGATCCAGAGGAGGTGCGGCATCGCGAACGGCACCAGCTCGGCGTTGTTGCCGGCGGCGAAGCTCTTGCCGATCCCGACCCCGAGCGGAATCGCGAGATCGGAGAACTTGATGTCGCTGACGGTGATCTGGCTGTGCTCGACGCCCGCCACGGCGCAGACCGCGGCCGACTGCGTCACGGGGAGATCATACGAGCCGCTGACCCCGAAGCTGTGGGTCTTCGGATCGACGTTGTCGATCGAGGTGAACGAATAGCTAGCCCCCAACGAGAGCGGCCCATCGAGACGCATCCGCCCCGAGAAACCGAAGGTCTTGGCATCCTCGGGGAACGCCACGGTGAACGAGGCGGCGGCCTTCTGGTTCGCGATCGGCAGACCGATACAGTTCTGCGCGTTCGCGACCGCCGGCGCGGCCAGCGCGACCGTGAGAGCCATGATGCCAGTAGCGGACAGCTTGCCCAACTTCATAACGATTCCTCCTCGAGGATTGAACTAACGGTGACCAGCTGTTCTCCCTTGCGGTCACCACCTGCCAGTCATGGTTCGGTTGTTCACCACGAGCTGGCGTTATCCAACATATTAGCCGGAAACACGAACTTCCCCCTGCAGCACTATCGTCCCGAGAGGAATCAGACAGCTGGTCGCCACTGCCTCGTGGTTTGATCCTGTCCGGTGGAGTTGGTGGATACGGCTCAGACCTTGGGTGACGGTTGGATCCGCCTCCTGGGGAGATGACGATCCGGCACGAAGATAATGGTACGCCGACGCAGGTTTCGCAAGTGGGCCCGCATCGCGCCCGGTTGCCCACCCAGGCAGGGGCTTCTCGCACTACACCCTAGGCGCTTACATTCAATGATTAGCCGCCGCTTCTACGCGGTGGCCGCCGGGCGGAGCGGCTCGGCCGATCGGTCTTCGGTGTCGGCCGATGATTTCGATGCCACGGACCGCGTCTGGGTTGCCCGAGTAGGGCCGACGAGCGACTCGGCCCGTTCGAGGCCGATCTCGTGGCACCGCGCCCGAGCAACGATTGCGCTGACGAAGTTTTCCTGCGAGCCGGGATAGCTCCCCCGGGGATCGCGATCACCCGCCGAGCGGGCTGCATATGAGATCTTTCGACGTCGTGGTCATCGGCAGCGGTATCGCCGGGCTGAGCTTCGCGCTCCGCGCCGCGCGGTACGGCTCGGTCGCGCTCATCACCAAGCGCAGCCGCGGCGATTCCAATACCGCCTACGCGCAGGGCGGCGTGGCGTGTGTGACCAGCGACGACGACTCCTTCGACCTCCACGTAGCCGACACCCTCGTGACCGGCGCCGGCCTCTGCCACGAGGACGTGGTTCGCACGATCGTCTCGGAGGGGCCGGCCCGGATCCGCGAGCTCGTCGAGCTCGGGGTGCGCTTCGACGAGGACGTCGACTACGCGCGTCAGCCGGCCTACGCCATGGCGGGCGGAGCCGGCGGGGCACCGGCGACAGCCGCCGGGAGCTCCGTCGCGGGGCCTGCCGAGCCCGCGCCCTTCGCCCTCGCCCAGGAGGGCGGCCACTCACGGCGTCGTATACTGCACGCCAAGGACGCGACCGGCCGCGAGATCGAGCGCGCCCTCCTGCGCGCCCTGGCCGAAGCCCCGGAGATCCAGGTCTTCGAGAACCACATGGCCGTAGACCTGATCACCTCGGCCAAGCTCGGGCTCCCGGGCGAGAACCGCTGTGTCGGGGTCTACGTCCTGAACGAGGCGACAGGCGACGTCGTCACCTTCCGCACCGATCACGTCGTCCTGGCCACCGGCGGGTGCGGGCGCGTCTACCTCTACACGACCAACCCCGGGATCGCCACCGGTGATGGGGTCGCGATGGCGTGGCGAGCCGGCGCGAGCATCGCGAACATGGAGTTCATCCAGTTCCACCCCACCTGCCTCTACCACCCCGCCGCCCGCTCCTTCCTGATCTCGGAGGCGGTGCGCGGCGAGGGCGGGCGGTTGGTGGACGCCGGGGGTCGTCCCTTCATGGCTCAGTACCACCCCCTCGCCGAGCTCGCGCCGCGCGACATCGTCGCCCGGGCGATCGACGCGGAGATGAAGCGCACCGGCGCCCAGTGCGTCTACCTCGACATCACGCACCAGCCCGTCGACTTCCTGCGCGACCGTTTCCCCACGATCTACGAGAAGTGCCTCTCGCTCGGGATCGACATCTCCCGGGACCCGATCCCGGTCGTCCCCGCCGCGCACTACCAGTGCGGTGGGGTCCTGACCGACGTGAACGGCGCGACCACCCTCCCCGGGCTCTATGCCATCGGCGAGGTCGGTTGTACGGGGTTGCACGGCGCGAACCGGCTCGCCAGCAACTCGCTCCTCGAGGCGGTGGTCGTGGCCTACCGCGCGGCGACGGAGGTCGGGCGACGTCTGCAGGCAGGCCGCGGCAAGCCCGCTCCGACGGAGATTCCCGGGCCGGCCGCCGCGCGCGACGTCGTCCTCCCCGACTGGGTCAGCGGTGATGCCACCGACGTCGACGAGATGGTGGTCATCTACCACAACTGGGACGAGATCCGTCGCCTGATGTGGGATTATGTCGGGATCGTCCGCACCGACAAGCGCCTCCAACGCGCCCGCACCCGCCTCCAGAACCTGCTGCAGGAGATCCAGGAGTACTATTGGGGGTTCAAACTCAACACCGATCTCCTCGAGCTCCGCAACCTCGCGACCGTCGCGATGTTGATCGTCGAGTCGGCGCTGGCGCGCAAGGAGAGCCGCGGGTTGCACTACACCCTGGACTACCCGCAGCCGGACGAGCGGTATCGCCGGGATACGGTGCTGACCAGGACGACGTAGCCCGGGCCACGGCGATCCCGTCGCTTCAACCTGAGTCGGCTCCCCCAACCCGCCCGCCCGCTCACCCCGCCACCCGCTCGCCCCACCCCACAGCATCTCCCCCCCTAATCCCGGCCCCCCATCCCCCTGATCCCAGACCCCTGACCCCTGACCCCCAACCCCC
>Ga0180215_1003810_pt1 | contig 13866 bp, 18 predicted proteins | sample eDN3rd37CBELigBY_FD_128871 | JGI IMG/M metagenome (GOLD analysis project Ga0180215, IMG submission 128871) | Enriched backyard soil microbial communities from Emeryville, California, USA - eDNA 3rd pass 37_C BE-Lig BY (version 2) (version 2) | ecosystem: Environmental > Terrestrial > Soil >...
TAAACATCTGGTTCGTCGGTATTATCTAATTTCACAACAACAGATGGTGTAATACAGGCTAGGAAAATTTCTTTTTTACTTTTAAAATGCTTATACAGTGCTGCTTCCGAAACCCCCACTTGTCGAGCAATCTCAGCAGTTGTCGCTCCGTTGAAGCCTCTCTCAGCAAATAATTTACGTGCCTTCTCGATAATCTTTTTCTTTGTATCTGATTTAGCCCCCATCGTTCCCCCACTTTCAACTATGGTTAGTAAACACTTACTAACTAAATTTATACATTATTAAAAAAATTAAAACAATACTTTCCACTATGAAATTTGACAACAAAATCCGACAATCTTCTCATATTTTGCTGTTTTCTATCAATTTTTTACTGATGTCTGTTCCTATTCCCAGGAATATCCTTCCAAATTTACTGGACAGGCAAATATACAGGAGACGGAGCATACCTTTTCCTAACCTCCAACTTTTTCATAATATGTTTATACTAATTTAATTGTAAAAACATATCGGTGAGGAAGGATTTTCAGGAACTATGTCGAAATACTCTTAAATCAGGATAAATAGATCATCATGAATTGAAGGAGTTGCGTCACTATGGAATTAACGTTTAATGAGAGAACCTCAATTGCTGAGTTTATCAGAGAGAACAAACAACATTTTGAAAAGAAGCTATTATCCGAAGCCGTTAATGTTGCGTCAAAAATAAAAGACATCTTGCAAAAGGGAAATATCGATCTTTTAGTTAATGCCCAAAGGCTCGTGCTATATGTTGTCAAACAAAGAGAAGAGGAACTTGTTCAATTTGCGAATAAAGAAGGAATTGTTTGGGCCAAGCATTCTTTGACGTTGGCATTTAAACTAGAATGGGTCCAGGCAATTCGGAGAACTCTTTGGCATTTTCTTTATAAGTATGATCAGTTGAGTAACAACTCAAATGAACTCGACAGGTTCTATGATTTAGAAAAGCAAATTAATGACCAGCTAGATCAATTTCTTAATACTTTTTTCCTTAGCTACTCGAATTATAAAGATGAATTAATTAGTTCCCAACGAAAGTTGGTTGAGCATTTATCTGTACCAATTATTCCTGTTAGCCCGACTGTGGCTGTTTTACCATTGATTGGTATGATTGATTCCTACCGAATAAAAACTATTGAAGAAAAAGTTTTAATTGATATTGCCAATCTTAAAGTTCAAACATTGATCATTGACCTATCGGGAATTGTAAATATGGAAAAAGACATCCTTGACCATTTCCAAAAAGTACTTAGCGGAGTTTCATTAATGGGGTGCGAAGCTGTTATAACAGGGATTCGCCCAGAATTGGTCCGTAATATGATTCATTCTGGGATATCTTTTACTGAAAAGGCAGATACAAGAGGCACGTTGCAGCAAACCTTAAAAAAGTATTTAAACGTTGAACCTGTAGAAAATAGATAATGGATGGTGCCATGGAACTCTTTTCTTGCAACCTATTTTCAGGAAAGTTACGACTGGCGCCCCTATTATCGTAATAAAGAAGGAAAAATTGTTGAAAGAGCCCTTCGCAAAAGTCGATTAGATGTAGATGCTTAAACGCAATGCTTAGACAGAAATATATTCCCTCTAACAGATGTAGACTATTCGATTTTTGTAAGCAACGGGAACCTATCGGTTATGCCTAAGTTAGCAAAACATCCTGTGACTAAGAGTGACATGAACACCATGAGCCAAACAAAATAATATCCACTGCCAACCGAAGTCATTACAGATGGCAGAATTCTTTCAAACAATTTAACAAAACTAAATCATGGTGAAAAGTGGTTAGAATAGCAACTACAAAATGTAGGAGTAGACAACGTTTCCGATGTTTTTTTCGCTCAAGTCCAACCGGACGGCACTCTTTTCATTGACAGTAAAAACAATATGCTCCATAAAAAAAGGCAAGCTTCTCTTAGAAGCTTGCCTTTTTGTTAGAAGAAAATTACCAACCGTAACCTCTTCCATAACCACCAGCACCAACAATAATCAATAGGATAAACAATACCACAAGCAATGCAAAGCCTGCACCATATCCACCTTTACCGCTCATTTTTCCACCTCCACTTTTTTTCGGTCACTACTAAATTATGCATAACAGCTTCCTTATGATTGGGCTTTGATTAGATAGGAGGTGGACAACTCTGTATATCAAGGATCTCGTTTTGATTAAGAAGGGATACGTATATTATTTCTTACTAAACAGAAAGGAACTGCCCACTAATGAATTAGTTAGCAGTTCCTTTTTTTAATGCGGTTTCAATACCACCTTGATGCAATCCTCTGTCTTTGTATCAAAAACTTCGTACCCATGCTTGGCTTGTTCGAGCGGTAGAACATGGGTAATAATATCACCCATATCCACCTTTCCCTGATTTGCTAAATCGTAAAGAAGTGGCATATATGGGATAACAGGTGCTTGTCCAGTTTTCAAGTCTACATTACGCTGAAAGATATCCCCAAGTGGAAAGGCATTGTATCTGCCACCATACACCCCTGTAACTTGAATGGTTCCTCCTTTACGAACAGCTTGGCTAGCAATAACCAACGCGCCCATCGCTCCCCCTTGCATTTTCATCCCAGTTGCTAGAAACTCGATTGGCGTGAATTTTCCATCCATGCCGACTGCATCAATAACAATGTCCGCGCCACCTTGAGTGATTTCCTTAATATATTCACCTGTGTTTTGATGTTGCTCAAAGTTTATGATTTCGACTTTATTGGTTCTTTTAGCATGCTGTAAGCGATAATCAATGTAATCTACTGCGATGACTCTACTTGCCCCTTTTAACCAAGCAAATTTTTGTGCTAATAGCCCAACTGGGCCACATCCGAGGATCACCACCGTGTCTCCTTCTTTAACCCCAGAATGATCCACACTCCAGTAAGCGGTGCCTGCGGCATCTGCGAGCAATACTAATTTCTCGTCCTCTACTTCGCAATCCTCTGGAATTTTAAAAGGTGTGAAATTGCCATAAGGCACACGCAAATACTCAGCTTGTCCGCCTGCAATTCCACCGGTTAATTCTGAATAACCAAATAATCCACCCATCTCACCATGAGGATTAGAATTGTCACACTGGCTTGTTAAGTCATGATTACAGTACCAACAATGACCACAGGCTGCTTGGAAAGGAATAATGACCCGGTCCCCTTTTTTAACTTTTGTAACCTCAGGGCCAACCTCTTCTACAATGCCAAGTGGCTCATGCCCGATAACAAAATCTGTTGGTGAATTGGGAATCATTCCATGGATTAAATGTAAATCAGATCCACAAATCGCCGAAGTCGTTACTTTTACAATAATATCATCAGGATTCTTAATATCTGGAGTTTTAACTTCCCTTACTTCTATGTTTTTAATGCCCTGGTATGTCACTGCTTTCATTCGTAATGCCCCCCTTCCTTATTTATTAGGTGTCGCAAACATTCCTCTTCGGTCTGTATCCATTGGGAATAAATTCATCTGAGCAATCTGTACCGCTGTTTCAGCAGCTTTTAAGTCTACTTCATACTGTGTTTTAAAATCACTCGGATTCAGCCAACCTTTTTTTATCATAAAATCAGCAATTTCCGCATGTAAATCCATCGCAGCTTCCATTTGTTTAGTTAAAATACTTCTGAGCTCTGGACTGGCAGTCTCTGAAATTGCAAATCCGTAATTACGTATTCCATTTTTCACCGATAATAAAAAATCTAATGCAAAGGCAGAGTCAGCTAAATTAGGCATTCCCTCTGCATTTCGGGGGTCTAAATAGTCTTTCATCTTTTCACCTCAAGAATTAATGTAATAATTCATTATGTTTATAGTACCCAGTAAGCTCATTAATGGCAGTGATTGATTGCTGAACATCCTTTTCCATTAATTGCTTTAACTCGTTATCAAAACATAAACCCTGCATTAATTTAGACCTTAGTAAACAAACCGTTTTAAAGTTGAGTATTTCATGGGTTTCAAGGGTCTCATGTAGTGCCAACGTTTCCTTCGTCATACACCAACCTCCAGTTTCATTATTATCCTCCCTATTTTCCCCAACATCTTATTTCTATGGCGTGGAAGATTCTGACATCTATTATCCGGCATAATTTTCACTTGTATAGAGATGATAAAAGAGCAAAAAGCGATAATGGAGTGAAGTGGATGGTCAAGTATTTGGGACTACATGAGACACTAGATGTTCATGAGATTCTGACATTAAAACACCTTAGCCTAACGAAAACAAGTACGATGAGCAAGTTAGTACAAGACCCTGAACTAAAAGCGATTCTCGAGCAAGATGCCGATACTTGTTCTCAGCATATTAAACATATCCAGCAGTTCTTGACGAAGCGGGAGGAACTACAATGAACCAATTCATTCAGAACTTGATGGGGATAGGCGGTATGACTGATCAGGTTATCGCAACCGACTTCCTCATTTCAGTAAAGGCGTCTATTAAAGATTACTCAGCTGCGATTACGGAAACAGCTACACCAGAACTGAGAGCTGCCTTAAGAGAACAATTAAGAACTGCAATTGACACTCACGAAAAAATGACAAATTATATGATTGAAAAAGGCTACTATCACCCACATTTATTAGGAGAACAGCTCAATGCCGATTTAACCGCAGCTGATACTGCGTTAAACCTTGCAGAGAAAATGGATTAACCTTAAGGCACCATCCTGATGGTGCCTCTTCAATTTAAAGCAGACGACTTTGGGCTCTGTCATTTCTTGGAGAGCAAAAATGATATCCCTATTCCCCAAAAAAGGATAACATCTGGAAGCAAATTCCTTAAACGTCGTTCAATAAGGTCCAGAAAAACGTTTGGGTTTTCATTATATTGGCCAGGTGTCTTTTCAATAAACTGAATCATATGCCCATCATGATAAGTCATGATGATTTCTCGGTTTAACGATTGAGCGGCATAAATTATTTCTTCTTCAATATAACGAATCATACTCTGTAATCACTCTTCAAAGGATCCTGTCGGTTTCTTGTCTTTATCAAAAACCTTACGTGAATTTTCTAGATAACCAACTATACAAAAATACGACAACTTTAAATTGTATCCTAATAACCTTGACCCTTGAATTTGCCTGATTCCACGATAGGATATTCCCCTCTGCTAATTCTAAAACAAAATCACTACACAGGCGCATCTTCGTCTCCGCATTTCTACTAGAATACCAAAGGAATATTGTCGTTGTCGCGTGCTCTAATACAGCGACAACATAGTTTGTTAAAAAGGTATCAATGACTACAAGACAGAATGAAGGGTTATTATTTTACCCACGATAATGTCCTATCACTGAATTTAAAAACTATACTTAAACAGGTGTGCCAACTTTATTAACAGGATTAGCGTCGATTTTTATTTACTACTTGGTTCCAAACATGGCGATTTATTGTGTATAGACTATTATCTGTTGAGTTCTTTATACTTCTTCCCCTCTCTTAACCATTGACTATAGTACATATGTATTGTTTATCTACATATAATATGAGTTTCGGTCAAAGTAAGGAATATACACCTTCCCTTTTTAGATGGTGCATATTTTTCTAACTTGATATACTAATAGATATTAAAAAGAAGTGAGGCTTATTATCAATGACAACAAGAACAACAACTAGGCTTGGTAAAAAAGCAATCGTAATTGGAGGCAGCATCGCTGGGATTCTTGCGGCAAGGGTATTGTCAGATTTCTTTCATGAAGTGGTCATAATTGAAAAAGATACTGCTTCAGATTATCCCGCTATACGAAAAGGGGTCCCACAAGGGGCGCATGGACATGCCTTATTAAAAAGTGGTGAGGAAATACTCGAAAAGCTTTTCCCGGGGTTCATAGAGGAACTACTTGCAGCAGGATCAGTAGCTTCCGATTTTTCTCAAGATATCTCCTGGTATCATCATGGAAGCTGGAAAGTTAGCCATTATTCTGGAATTCGGACTGTTCAGCAAAGTAGACCCTTTTTAGAATATCACCTTCAGCGGAGGCTCAAGATGATTCATAATATTCAATATATAGATGGGGCCAAGGTCTTACAACTTCTTACCTCTGAGAATCATACAAAGGTCAGAGGAATTGCTTATCAAGATTTGGAAGGCGTTGTTACTGAATTGGAAGCAGACGTGGTTGTCGATTCTTCCGGGGCAGCCAGTTTAACTCCACAATGGCTAAGTAAACTGGGGTTACCCTCGCCAGAAAAAACTGAGGTCAATGTAGACCTTCACTATGCTAGTAGAATCTATCAATCTCTTTCACCGATCGAAAATAAGTGGAAAGGTCTACTCGTCTACCCAAATCCACCAAAGCAAACATTTGGGGGTGGGGTCTATCGCATTGAAGATAATAAGTGGATGGTCACATTATTCGGCTATGGCATGGAAAAACTCGTCACTACTGCTGAATCATTTCTGGAACACGCAGCGAGTCTTGACCACTTACCCATTTACGAGGCAATTAAGGATGGGATCCCCGCCTCAGATGTGAGTGTTTATCAATTCCCTAAATTAAGGAGGTTCCATTACGAAAAACATCGCAAACTTCCTAATGGGCTTGTCGTCATTGGCGATGCTTTCTGTCGGATTGACCCTGTTTTCGCTCAGGGAATGAGTCTTTCAGCCCTAGAAGCATCCACCTTTCAGGACGTCTTGGTACAATGTCAGCAAAATCAAAGTCTAAACAACATCTCGAAAATGGCGCACCGTGGGTTTAGCAAAGTATTAATGGTACCTTGGCTTATTGCATTAGTAGAGGATTTCCGATTCGTACATACAACGGGAAAAAAATTGTTCGGGCTTTCCGTGATGCAATCCTTTATTAAGAAAGTGGTATTAGCCTGTTCACACGATAAACAGGTATACGAGCAATTTATTTCTGTCCTGCATCTAAAAGCACACCCAGTCACATTATTTGCTCCGAGGGTATTAAAAGCAATATGGTTGAAAAATTCAATAAAGAAGAAATAACCTCACATAATCACTAAATCCTTCGGGAATTATAACGCTGAGGTGAAATGCATATGGACCTAGAACGTGTAAAGGAAATCTTAACTTCGGATGAGGAAATAGCCGTCCATTTCCATGGAATTCCTATCTGGATTGAGAGTGTTGATCAGACCTCTAGCATGGCTGTTATATCAGCTAGAGGAAGTCATGAAGAAAAACAACTTGTTAGTATCGATGGATTAGAAGAATAGCAAAAAGAGCCAGCCTCATTAGAATGATGGGACTGGCTCTTTGCTATTTTTGGAATATATAAATGGAAGCAAGCATCAGGAAGAGTGCGAGGCTTTTCTTCATATCTAAAGGGAACCTCTCACCCCCAAACAAACCAAAGTGATCAATTAAAGATCCAATCAGTAGTTGCCCTACAATCACGGATATGAGGGTTGCGGTCACACCAATTTTTGGTGTCGCTAACACAAGCACAAGGACAAAAAATGCTCCTAATAATCCCCCAATTAATTGGCCTTTTGGAACTTCAGAGATGGCAAGCATATTTCCTTTTCCAAAAAAGAGAACAAGAAAAAACAAAGCCGCCGTACCGACCAGAAACGATATAAACGATGCCTCAATGGCGCCAACTCTTTTCCCTAATCCACCATTTACAACTGCTTGAATCCCCATTGCTAATCCACCTGTTAACGCCAAAAGAGAAAATATCAACTTCACCTTAACAACTCCCTATCTGGTAAATCTCCATCGTTTGAATAATAGAAGTATTAAACAATGGAAAAGAAAATCCTTCTATTTATTAGTCGCATCTTTATTTTTACGATTCTTAACTTCGTCCATTTTGTCATAGAAGCTGTCTTCCGCATCTAGTTCAAAGTAATTGTAAAACTTCATTAAATAAGCGATACAGTCTGCTAGCTCTTTTCCAATTTCATCTTTCACTTTAGCCTTCGCTTCTTCAAAGGCTGTATCCTCATCTACGCCCGCTTCAATCGAACGATATGTAAGATTAAACATTTTCCGTAGTTCTTCAGCAACCTCAGCAACCTCCGTAGATAACAACATATAATTGTTTAATAATGACGCCCTGCTTTTATCAAATGAATCTTCACTAATCATCCAGCCCATTTCACTTTGAAATTCCTGAGAAAACGCTTGTACTTTTTTCATCCTCAAACCTCCGAAAAGCTATTATTGTGGAAAAGGACACCTTTTAGGACGTCTCTTAATTACGTAACTGGTCATTTACTTTATGTAATATAAACGGCTGCTTTGTTAGTGCTTTTCCCAACTTTAGGAAAATCCCCACCAAACAAAATTAATCATTCCAATCCAAGCATCGTCGACTCCGTTTTTAAACTTTATCTCCTTCCCCCTATTACTCTGTTTGCAAAATTTGTTCTCCTTTAACGATTCTAGCACCCTTGTATTTTAATATAAACCTGCATATTATAGTAATTATTTTATTCGAAACCTTCCAATTCTGTTGGTTTTAACATGGCTCTATCTATACGCTTTCAGAAGAGAATAATTGTTTGATCGTTCTCATCATAATGTAATGTCGCCTAAAGATTTTGTAGTTTTCACTTTCTTTCGTATTCCTAGGATGTTTCTAAAACCCTATATAAATTAGAATAAATAATCCCTTTTTTGCTCAATCTAACCGATGATAAACTTAAAAGATAGGAGCAGAATGATGAATAACACACAACAATCACCTATGCCGACACCTCCTCAAGTTATTACGACAAAGGACATGCTTTATTTAAAGGATGCTTTGTCTTGGGAACTACTTGCATTAAAAAAGTTTCACCACCTGGCTCAACAGGTTAATGATCCAGAAATGAAACAAGCCCTTGATAATGCGGGGAGAATGCATCAGAACCATTATCAGCGGTTACTATCCCATCTTCAAGTAAATAATAATGCAGCAATGGCGAATGTTCCTAGTCCAAGCCAAAGTCAAAATCAACAGCATTAAAATACGAGGTGAAATGTATGCAGAACCAACAATCGCAAAGCAGTAATACCATTAAAAATCCAAAGGGTCTTGATTTGCCACAGGTCAAAGGTCCGGAAATGAATGATCGTGATTTTATTAATGACGGATTAAGTACTTGTAAGTATTTAACCGATAGTTTGAACATTGCCGTTCGCGAAGCTAGTCACGAACAGTTATATAACGATATGGCGCAAATTCTCCAGGAAACACATGATAGTTGTCGTGTCCTTTTTAATTTAATGTTTAAAAATGGGGTTTATAAACTTGAGGCAGAAGAACAACAAAAAATTGACCAGGCCTACCAGCAGTTTAGCAACTATTCCTCTCAATTCCCTTATCAATAAATAAAGTGAACATTAATGACCAAAGGCTAAAGTTTAATGCTTAGCCTTTTTTGATGAAATCATATTTGAGGGAAAGGCAGTTAGTGTAAAAATTGTTGCAAAATCTCCATGATTAAAAACTACAATGGGTGAGAGTAAGCAAGATAAATCTTCCATTAATAAATTTATTTCCATGTCTATATCCTTTGATTGTACATGGAACATTGCTTGGGGACATGACCTTCACCACCTCCTCAGGCACGGTACAACTTACAGAATTTAAGAAAGAAATCCAAATCAATAGCAGCATTGTTTTCTTGAGAACGAGCCTTGAGGAAAGAAGTTTGCACATGTGTGTTACTTCTTTCCTTTTATGCTTAGGTGTGGCCATTAGCTATTAAGCATACATTTTCAGTTAACAAAACAAAAAATATGCAAACTATATCGTGATAATATGTTACATTAGAAATGGTATTTACCATGAAAGGAGTTTAGTTTAACTTATGACAAACCAAGAAGAGCAAAATAACCAGCTTCCCCCAAAAACGTGTTCAATTGAACGCCTCGTAACAATGCCGAGTGATGTGCAAAAAGTCCTTGAAGGTAAAAAAACAGCGACACGTCGGAATGGTCGGTACGCTGACGTAGGCGAGATAATGACCTTAGAAGGGAAGAAATTTGTTGTTGAGCGCGTTTATTCCCAGTCCTTAGGTGAATTGACAGATGAACATGCTCGACAAGAGGGATTCAATACAGTGGAGGAATACCGCGACTCTATTCTATCCTACCACCCTGGTATGCCCTGGCTACCTCAAATGCGTGTATGGGTCCATGAATTTAGCCCTGTTGAAGAGTAATATGAATAAAAATGAATAGTTCCTACCGCATCATAATTTTTATTCACGTTCTAAGTGCAATTGGTTCTATCGGTCCTTTCTTCATTCTATTGCCGATTATCAACCAGTTACAAAAAGCAACGGGAGAGGCTTTATCTGCCTATTTGAGTATTTTCCGGTTCGTTGTTCGCCTTACAAAGCATATGGGGCATATCCTTGTAGGGTCTGGGGTCCTATTAATTATCTTTGGTCCTTGGACATGGAGAACACCGTGGATTCTAATGACTCTCGCGGTGATGTTCTTATCGATTTTTTTCCTCGCACGTGCGTTTTCTCCTATACTAAAGAAATTTGAGGAAGAAAACCAAGACAAAATCAGATTAGCCGCCAAGTTAAAACGGACCCTATGGAATTACATACTGCTCTTATTAATGATGTTGTGGTTTATGGTCGTCAAACCCGCATTATGGTAAATAAAGGAAGGTGCCTGTCACCATAGAAAATGCGACTAGTGCTAACAATTGCTCTAGTCGCATTTTCTATGGTCTTATCACTACCACCCTGGGTACTTTTCTTGCCATGCCTGGCTTTCATCATACCGCTTAAACAAATCATCTGCCAGCTCTAAGAGTTCAGCTGATAACTCCACTTGTTTAACCCAATGCTTAGGGATGCCTTCCATTCCTAACAAAGCTCCTAAAATGTTTCCAGTGATGGCTCCGGTACTATCGCTATCCCCATTATGATTCACAGAGGTGATTAACGCAGTCTGAAAATCATTTTGATGTTTTAACGCACAGTAGATACTGATTGCCAATGCTTCTTCTCCGACCCACCCCTCGCCTAGAATTTCAATCGCTTTGGAGTCAGGAATATTCTCGGTTGCTAACTGAGCAGCCTTGGCAGCAGCAACCGCCATGCACTCTTCATGGTGCTGCCACCCTTTTAATTCGTCTAACATGCCCTCAACTACTTGAGTAAGGTCTGATGTTTCAATGATTGAAGCAATAAGATAACTTAGTGCGCCCGATGATAGATAACCGCTGGGGTGTCCGTGAGTAATCGCTGCAAGCTCACATCCATATTGAAATGCAGCTTTCTTATTATAGAATAAACCAACTGGTGCCGTCCTCATCACACCACCACAGCCTTTGCTTCCGTTAATCGGCTTCCTAATCTCATCCATGATCCCACTTGCTAAAGCACTCAAACATGTATTACCAGGGGCTCTTCTTGTATGAAGGGAATCTAATCCATAAACCCATCCATCTTTACTCACCTGACTATCAACATCTTGTGTAGCAAGCCATCGTGAATAACTTTGGTGAACCATTGATGGGATATGAACAATCCCTCGATTGATTCCGCGATTTTCAGCCCTTAACAGTCCTTCTACTGTAAAAATAGTCATTTGCGTATCATCAGTTATTTCAGCAAATCCATACTTTGAAACTATAAGATCCTTTATTCCTTGGTCACCAAAATTTTTCTTAATTTCTTTTAGATGCATAAATTCAACTGGCCACCCAAGAGCATCGCCTATAGCACCACCCATTAAACAGCCACGAAAGTAAGTATTCATTATGTTTCCTCGCAATTCCTTAGGATCTGCTTTGAACCAAAAAGATTTTCAATCTCCGCCCTTAGTTCCTTCAGTAAAGTAAATTCTGACTGATGGCTTAGACTATCGAGAACGCTACGGTAATACCATTCCTGTTGCTCTCTGCCCCGCTTAAAAATCGACCATACCCCTTCTCCCTCAAGAACATAACGATCAAGGATAGAACGAATATTATGTAGGTTATCAGCACAACTAACAATCCGAACCTCTTCAGAAGCATGTTCAAGGAATTGTATGGTGTGTTCCTTCCTTTCCTCCCAGGATAATGATTTATCTGGTTCTGAACAGCCTTCGACAATCTTTGCTATGCTATCACCAAACCATTGCTTAATTTCCATTAATGTAATCGATGTATCTTCAAGTGTATCATGTAGTATTCCTGCAGCAACCAGCTCATCAGGGTAACCCGCTTTCATTAAGATCATACCGACTGAAACAGGATGAGAGATGTAAGGAATGTTCGAGTTCTTTCGATATTGACCATCATGCGCTAAAGTCGCTACCTGAACTGCCTTTTCAATTAAATCCATTTGATTTTTCCCCCTTTGAAAAAGCTTAATTTCTTTATTTTATCACCTTTTTCATACTTATTGTTCGCATTGGGAATGATAAAAAATACAATAGTTAGAAAGGAAGATCATACATGAAAAGAATGTCATCCGTGGCCATTTCGTTCATCCTTTTCAGTATATTAACGGGTTGTAATGCAGATGATGAGGAAATTGTCGTTCTTGAAGACTTAAATAATCCTTCAAGAGAGGAAATTCGGGCAAAAACACAAAATCAACCAGAAGCTACTCCGCTTATTTCAAAGGAAGTTGGAATTGGAGCAGTGCGCCAGCAATTTGAACAAGCTTATGGTAGAAACGATGGCGATTTTGAGATTGCCAGATACCAGGGAGAGTTTATGATTGTTACCTTTGAGTCTCATCGCGCAGTGAACGTCCAGTATCAATTTGCTTATAAACCTGGCGAGTCCATGAGTGAAGAAGAAATGGATGCTTACATAAGAGATCGGATTCCTATGGACGCTGTAGAAATTAGACGAATTAATGGTGATACAGACCAAGAGGTTATTCAATACTATAGTGCGTCATTAAAGGAACACGTTTCGAAACAAAGTTTTAGAGGAGATGAACCTGGTAATTTTGTGGTCCTCCTTAATAAAAACGAGCAAGGAGAAGTAAGTATAACAGTAAGCCTGGGCGGAAAAGATACAAGATAGCAAGAGGGGAACATGAATTCCCCTTTTTATTTTTCAATAAAATTAGTTTACATAATAAAATTACCGTATAATTATAATTAAGATATAAAAAAATCCTAGGCTATGGCTTACCTAGGATGGAGATCATTCTTTGCTTAGGTGGCCTCATAAAACGGGAGACAAATTTCTACCTGAGTTCCCTGATCCACTTCACTTTTTATCTCGATACTACCTTTATGCTCTTTAATTAGATTAAAAATAATCATCAGACCAAGTCCAGTCCCCTTTTCCTTTGTACTATAAAATGGTTCACCAATTCTTTTTAGACGCTCTGGAGGAATTCCACATCCTTGGTCCTTAATGATAATCTGAACATGGCCTTCTTTTTTCTGAATAGTAAAGGTGATTGTCCCTCCGGATGGCATGGATTCCATTGAATTTTTAATTACATTCAAGAAGACCTGTTTAATCTGATTGGCATCACAAAAAATATCCGGAAGACCTTGCTCAATTTCCATAGTAAGATCAATATTACTCAGTTTTGCCTGAGTCTCTACAAGAGGGATAAATCCACTAAGAATCTCTTCAATTGATTTTTGACTATAGCTCTTTGCTTGTGGCTTGGCTAGGATAAGAAATTCATTCGTAATTAATTCAATCCGTTCTATTTCACGACGCATAATTTCATAATAATCTTGGTCGGTACTTTGCTCTTGCATAAACTGTAAAAAGCCCTTAACAGAAGTAAGTGGATTCCTAATTTCATGAGCAATTCCAGCTGCAAGTTGACCGATTGCGGCAATTCGATCAGACTTTCGCAAGAATTCCTCTGCCCTTTTTAGCTCTGAAACATCTTTCGCAATTCCGTACACCCCAACAATTTCTCCGTTTACGATAATGGGGATGTTAGTTACA
>Ga0180215_1003814_pt1 | contig 13858 bp, 14 predicted proteins | sample eDN3rd37CBELigBY_FD_128871 | JGI IMG/M metagenome (GOLD analysis project Ga0180215, IMG submission 128871) | Enriched backyard soil microbial communities from Emeryville, California, USA - eDNA 3rd pass 37_C BE-Lig BY (version 2) (version 2) | ecosystem: Environmental > Terrestrial > Soil >...
GACGGCGGAAGCGGAGTAGATCGACGCGCCCTGCTCGCTCACCGAGACGATCGGGATCTTCTTCTCGCCGAGCGCCTCCCGCACGAAGGCCTCGGCCTCCCGGCTTCCCGTGCCGTTTCCAACCGCGATCAGATCGGGGGCCCGCTTCGCGACGATCGCCGCGAGGAGCCTGGCGGCCTCCGCGCGCTTGGCTGCGCCGGTCTCGGCGTAGAGCGTCGCCGTCTCCACGACTTCTCCGGTGGTGTCGAGCATCGCGAGCTTGGTCCCGGTTCGCAGCCCGGGATCCAGCGCGAGGATCTTGCGGCTCCCTGCAGGAGGCGCAAGGAGCAGGTGCCGGAGGTTCTCGCCAAAGACCTCGATCGCCTCCCGATCGGCACGCTCCTTCAGCTCCTTGCGCAGCTCGCCAGCGAGGGACGGCTCCATCAACCGGCTCCATCCATCCTCGACCGCTGCGGAGAGCTCCCGCGAGGCGGCAGAGGATCCCTTGGTCACGACCCTGCTGCGCAGGCCTTGGACGATCGCCTCGTCCGGAAGCGCCATGCGAACCTTGAGCACCTCCTCCGCCTCGCCGCGAAAAACAGCCAACACGCGATGGGAGGGAGCCTTCGCCAGGCTCTCCGAGAAATCGTAGTACGACTCGAACTTGGTCTTCTCTCCCTTCTTCTTCGGCGCGAGCTGCGAGGCGAGCTCTCCCTTTTCCACCGAAAGACCACGGGCCAGCCTGCGCAAGGCGGCATCTTCGGCCACCCGTTCTGCGCAGATGTCCCGGGCCCCTGCCAGCGCCGTAGCTACGTCCGGAACACCCTTCTCAGGGTCGACGAAGCGCGTGGCGCTCGCAGCGGGATTCTCCGGGCCCTGCTTCCAGATCAGCTCGGCCAGGGGTTCGAGGCCGCGCTCGCGGGCGATGGTCGCCCGGGTCCGCCGCTTCGGCCTGTAGGGGAGGTAGAGATCCTCCACCTCCGCCCGCGTGGTCGCCCTGTCCAGCGCCGCAGCGAGCCCTGGCGTGAGCTACCCCTGCTCCTCGATCGACTTGCGCACCGCGGCCCGTCGATCATCGAGCTCCTTGCGGCGCTCGGCTCCCTCCAGGACCGCCTGGATCTGGACCTCGTCCATCCCCCCGGTCGCCTCCTTGCGGTAGCGGGCCATGAAGGGGATGGTGGCGCCCTTCTCGTGGAGGGCGAGGGTGCGATCCACCTGCTCTGGGCGAAGTCCGAGCTCTCTTGCGAGCTCCTGTGCGTACGGATTCATCGGCGCAATCTACCCGCACCTGCCGGGTCGCCGCACCCCGACTTCAGGCAGCCCCTGTGGGTGCCGCGGCAAAACGGCAGCCGATTGCATCCCTGAACGTCGCGTCAGCAACGATCGCTCGGAACGTCCGGGCCTGCTCGCGCGAGAATCTGGCAGGAAAGCGAGTCAGCCGAACATCAGGTGGGCCGGAGGCGGCTGCTATGGGATCTTCGTGCCCAAGCGACGCAGCCAATATCCTGGACGTCTGCGTTCGTGAGCGACTGCCAGGATCACAAGCCGGTCTGGCCCTGAGACATATGCGAGCACATACGGAAACCGGAGGAGTGGAAACCGGCGAACACCAGCAACGTTGATGCCGACCCAACTGGGCCAAGCCTCTGGATTCTCCACCAAGATGTCGAGGGCTCGGTGGATCTCCTCAGCGAGATCAATGCCCAGGCCAGGTCGCTGCGCCTCGTACCAATCACCAGCCGCTTGCAGCTCGGCCCTCGCCGCTGGATGAAGGACGATCTCCACTCATCAGGGCTTTCGCCAACGATCCTCGAGCCTCTGCCGGACGGTGCTCCAGGGCTCGGTCTCGACGCTGCCAGCTTCGACCTCACGGACGCGCTCCTCGATCTCGGTACGCCAGGCTTCGGTAGCGTCAGTGTCCCCCTCTGGATCGAGACTCGCGAGGAGCTCTCGCGCTAGACGAGCCCGCTCCCGGTTGGGAAGGGCGAGTGCGCTTGAGAATACGTTCTCATGGGGTTCCGATGCCATGAATCGAAGGATAGCGCCAATCTGTCAGGGTTGGAAGGTAGGGGGCCCGATCGGAAGTCGGTTGGGCGAGCGGCTGCTCGCCGTGAGGCTACGCCAGGCTTCAAGATCTACTCGCTGCGCGAAGCGAGCTCCAGCGCCCGGCGGTAGAGCTCCTTACGGGGCAGGCCGTAGGCTTCGGAGATCTCGCGGGCGGCGTCCTTGGTGGAGAGGCCTGCGTCGAGGCGGGCCTGGAGGAGCTGGTCCAGGTCGACCCCCTCCTCCGCCTTCGCGCGGCTGCCGCCTTCGATCACGATGGTGATCTCGCCGAGGATCTCGCCGGAGAAGTGCTCGATCAGCTCACTCAAGGTGCCGCGGGCGAACTCCTCGTGGACCTTGGTCAGCTCGCGTGCGACGCAGGCTCTGCGGTCGCCCAGCTCGTCGCGGAGATCCATGAGGGTCTCGCGCAGGCGCCTCGGGGATTCGAAGAGGAGCAAGGTGCCGATGGCGTGGTGCAGCTCCTCGATGGCCTCCTTGCGGCCGCCGCCCTTGCGGGGGAGGAAGCCGACGAAGGTGAAGCGCTCGGTGGGGAGGCCGCTGGCGGCGAGGGCAGCCAAAGGGGCGGAGGCGCCGGGGATGGGGACGACCCGGACGTCTGCCTCGACGGCGAGGCGGACGACCTCGCTGCCGGGGTCGGAGATGCCGGGCATCCCAGCGTCGGTGACGAGGGCGACGTCGTCTCCCGCGAGGAGGCGGTCGATGAAGCCCGCGGCGCGGCGCTTCTCGTCGAAGGCAGGCAGGGAGACGAGGGGGGTGTCGATGCCTGCGTGCTGGAGGAGGATGCGGCTGCGGCGGGTGTCCTCGCAGGCGATCACGGTGACGGCGCCGAGGGTGTCGATGGCGCGGCGGCTCAGATCTCCCAGGTTTCCGATGGGGGTTCCCACCAGGTACAGCGTTCCGCTCGTCTTCGACACGATCAGTCCTCTTCGTTTATCGAGTGCAGCTCGCCGATCTCGCTACGCGGGCGCTCCTGCTGCATGCGGGTGCGAACTGGGTCCCCGCTTTCGCGGGGACGACGCCGCCAGGTGAGCCATCAAGCTGCGCCGGTACCATCGAAGGCCCCTTCGATCCACTCGATCTCTTCTTCGCCGTCGCCGCGATCGAGGATCGCGATCACGTCGAAGCGCAGGGCGCGGCTCTCGAGGAGGCGGTTTCGCTGGGCGTAGTCGATGGCAGCCGCGATGATCCGCTGCCGCTTGCGGAAGGTGAGGCTCTCCAGGGGGTGGACCAGGCTGGTGGCGGAGCGGCTGCGGACCTCGACGAAGGCGAGGGTCTCGCCCTTGGACGCGATCAGGTCCACCTCGCCGCGGCGGGCGTGGTGGTTGCGGGCGACGATCTCCCAGCCGCGCTCCTCGAGGAAGGAAGCGGCCAGCCCTTCCGCCGCGAGGCCGCGATCGCGACGCTCCGAGGGGCGGGCGGGGGGCCGGCTCATGCGAGCTCGACGACGGTGGCGCCGGACGCCATCACGTCGAGCCGGGTCCGGTGCACGACCTGGGTCTTGGCGGCGATCCCCTTGAGCATCCGCGAGAGGAGCGCCTGCCGCTGCTCGCTCAAGGACGCGAAGGGATCCTCGAGGATCACCGGGAGGGGATAGCGCCCCACGTAGTGCTCGATCACCGTGAGCCGCAGCGCGAGCCAGGCCACGTCCTGGTGCCGCGGCTCCAGCTCCAGGAAGCGGGCGCTGCCCTCTTCTCCGGCGCAGTGGAGTCCGCCGCTGCTCCCCCAGCTCAAGGTGGTGTAGCGCCTGCCGGTGAGAGCCTCCAGGTACTTGGAGGCGCGGCTCCCGAAGGAAGCCAGGAGCCCGTCCCGGGAGGCGTGGAAGAGCTCCTCCATCCGCTCGAGGAGCAGGGCCGAGGGATCGGCCATCGCCGGCGCCCCTCCGAAGGGTCCGGCTGCGAGGCCGCCGAAGCCACCTGCCGCCGCCCCCCCTGCGACGGGCGCTGCCCCGTAGGCGCCGAACGCCTCCGCTGCCAAGGGAGCGCTCCCGGCCGTCGGCGCGGCGCCGTTCGCGGCGCCCTCCCCCTGGCTGCGCAGCAGCTCCAGCTCCCGCTGGATCTCGCCGGGCGATCGGTAGGCAGCGGCGGCCTTGGTGCTCAGCTCGGTCTCGAGGGCCGCCACCTCTGCGGCGATCCGCCTGCGCTCCTCCTGGGCCGCTGCGAGCTCGGGATCCGCCTCGACCTCCGCGAGACGACTGGCTGCATGTTCTGCGGCGGCCCTGGCCTCCCTGCGGGCGTTCACCCAGGCCTCGAGCTCCGCAGGGGTCTCGACGCCGACGAGCCGCATCGCATCCCGGATCACCTGGGTCTCCGCCTCGTGCTCCTTGACGACCTTGGTCTCGCGCTCGGAGAAGAGGGCCTTCCTGCGACCATATCGCTCCCGGCCCTGCAGCGCGCTCGTGTAGAGGTAGGCGAAGACGGCGACGGCGCCGAAGGACGGGATCGAGAGGAGGGAGAGGACCTTCCATCGGGTGAAGATCGCGGCGGCCAAGAAGACGACCCCCAGGAGGGCCGCTGCCCAGAAGCGTCGATCCTCCCAGACCGGCGTGGGCATCGGCCCCGCGCTCGCGTCCTCCAGGGCAGCCCGATCCTCTGCCAGCCTCGCCATCGCAGCGTCGCGCCGCGCCTCTGCCCGACGGAAGGCCTCCAGCTCCTCGCCCAGATCGCCCGGGATCGGAGGGTGGGTCACGAAGCGGCTCAGCTCCCGATCCGCCGCGGCGCTCGCCTCCTGCACCCGGGGGAGCACCTGGAGCTTCTCGTCCAGCTCGAAGAGGCGGGACTGGGCCTCGTCCAGGCGGCGCTGGACCTCCTCCAGCTCCAACGCTGCCTCGAGCTCCCTCTCCAGCTCCGGGATCAGCTCCGCCGCCGGTCGCTGGGCCGGCGCAGGTCCCGTCGGCTCCATCGCCAGGGCCGAGTGGATCCCGGACTGCACGGCTGGCTGCAGACCCCCTTGCAGCCCCCCCTGCATGGCGCCGCCCAGTCCACCGGGAAGGAGCCCCTGCAGCCCGCCGGTCGAACCCTGGAGGCCTCCTGTCGGGAACGGCCCCTGCAGCCCGCCGGCCGCAGGGGGGAAGCCGCCGAGGGTCCCCTTCTGCAGGCCGCCCGACGCAGCCCCCGGAAAGCCTGCGGGGATCTGCAGCCCCGCCGGGTGAGCGCCCGCTGCGTCCGCGCGAGCCGCGCGGGCGGTGGGAAAGTCCGACTCACCCAGCGTGAACATCTCCTCATACAGGCTTCGGCTCGGCAGACCGATCTGCGTCCGGAGGTAGGGTCCGATCTCCATCAGGCTCGAGGCGATCTTCTCGAACTTCCCGGAAGCGTCCAGGCGCTGGAGGGCGGTGGCGCCACGCAGATCCCGCACCACCCGCCAGATGGTACCGTCGGTGGCGCGGAGGGTGATCGCTGCCCTGCAGACCTCCTCGGTCTGGGAATCCAGCGAGAGCTCCGCAGGGCTCCTGCCGTCGACGAAGAGGAGCGCCTCGATCGCAGGCCAGAGCGAGACCTCCCGATCGGCGCGGAGCACGGTCTGGCCCGGCGCCAAGGCGATGCGGGTCTGCGAAGGGAAGCCCTTCACGCCCTGGAGGATCAGCTCGACCATCTGCATGATGGCGACAATCCTACCGCATCGAGCGGTCGTTGAAACACCTTGCGTCCATGGCTGTGAAACAATGGCGCCCGAACGCAAACGGGCCACACCCTCCGCGAGGATGTGGCCCGTTCTGCTTCACGCGGGTTCCGCCGCGGGGACTCAGCCCTTGACGTCGGCCTTGCGGACCTCGGTGGTCTGAAGGCGGGCCTTCTTCCCGTGCAGATCGCGGATGTAGTAGATGCGCGCCCTGCGGACCTTGCCGCCGTGCACCACCTCGATCTTGTCGATGCGCGGGGAGTGGACGGGGAAGGTGCGCTCCACGCCCACGCCGTAGGAGACCTTGCGGACGGTGAAGGCGGAGCGGAGACCGGCGTTCCTCGTCTTGAGGACGGTGCCCTCGAAGACCTGGATGCGCTCCTTCTCGTCCTCGCGGATCTTGGTGTGGACCCGGACGGTGTCGCCGGCGTTCAGGTTGGGGACATCGGAGCGAACCTGGCGGTTCTCGATCGACTGGATGATGGCGTTGCGCATGTCTCAGACCTCTGGCCCCTCGGGGCCTACTTCGTACGGGAGCTTGCGTCTTACTCCTGCCGCCCACCCTTGGGCGACCTCGCGCAGCGGCTCACGCCTCGTTCAACAGCTCCCGATCGGCCTCGTCCAGCTCCAGCCGGGCGATCAGATCGGGACGTGATTTCTTCGTCCGGAGAAGGGCTTGCTGCCTTCGCCACCGCGCGATCTTCGCGTGGTCGCCAGAGAGCAGGATCTCCGGAACCTGCATCCCTCGAAATTCGGGTGGTCTCGTATACTGGGGATACTCCAAAAGTCCAGCCTCGAAGCTCTCGACCCCTGCAGATTCTTCGTTCCCCAGGACCCCGGGGACCAGCCGGGCGCAGGCGTCGATCACGCTGAGCGCCGCCAGCTCGCCGCCGGTGAGGATGAAATCCCCCAGGGAGAGCTCCTCGTCCACGAAGGATCGGATCCGCTCGTCGTAGCCTTCGTAGCGGCCGCAGACCAGGACCAGCCTGCCGACCTGCTGGTATTCGCGGGCCACCGCCTGGGTGAACTTCCTGCCTGCAGGATCCAGCAGCACCACCCGGCACGGACCCTCCATCGCAGCGCGGGAGGCCTCGATCGCCTCGACCAGGGGCTCCGGCTTCATCACCATGCCCGCGCCGCCGCCGTAGGGCGTGTCGTCGGTGGTGCGGTGCTTGTCGTGGGCGTGATCACGGATGTCGCGGATCCGCACCTGCAGGTGCCCCCGCTCGATCGCCTTGCCGAGGATGCTCTCTTCGAGGGGGCCCTGGATCAGCCGGGGAAAGAGGGTGAGGACGTCGAAGATCACGACTCCAGCTCCTCGGGGGGCGCCACCCGGATCCGCCCCGCGTCCAGCTTCACCTCGATCACGAAGGGATCCGAGAAGGGGACGAATCGCTCGGCTTCTCCCCGCACCACGAGGACCGGGACCTCCGCCGTGTCGACCACCTCCACGACCTCGCCCAGCTCGGTGCCGTCCTCCGCCTCGGCGCGCAGGCCCAGCAGATCGCGGAACCAATACTCGCGCTCACCCAGCGGTGGGAGCTGCCCCTCCTCGAGGAGCACCTCCCAGCCGCGCAGGGCGTCCACCGCCTCCGGGGTGCTCACCCCTGCCAGGCTCACGATCTGCTGACCGCGCCTGCCGGGTCCGACCTGGCGGATCTCGTAGCGCACCGGCTCCTTCGCCGGCTGTCCCAGATGCAGGTAGCGTGCAGAGAAGAGGCTGTCGCTGGCAGGGTTGTCCAGGGTCACGACCACGCCCCCCCGCAGGCCGTGGGGCCGAGCCACGATGCCGATTCGGATCACGACGGCCCCTCAGTCCTCGATCTCGAGGAGGATCCGGCTGCCCGCGGCCTTCGATCCTGCTGCCACCAGGGTCCGGAGCGCCTTCGCGGTCCGTCCCTGGCGACCGATCATCCGGCCCAGATCCACCTCCGCCACGGAGAGCACGAGCGTGGTGGTCGCACCTTCCGCCCGCTCCTCGACCCGGACTTCATCCGGCTCGCTGGCGAGCGCCTTCGCGACGAACTCCACGAGATCGCGCATGGGATCCTGGGCCTCCTGCGGCGTCAGGCCGCCGGCGCGCTCTGGTGGCGCTTGATCAGGTTCCGCACGGTGTCGCTCGGGGTGGCGCCGTTCTTCAGCCACTTCTCCAGCTTCTCGCTGTCGAGCTCCACCTTGTCGATCCCGGGGTGGAACGAGCCGACCGCCTCCAGGAAGCGACCGTCGCGGGGGCTGCGCGAGTCGGCAGCGACGATGTGGTAATAAGGCGCCTTCTTTGCGCCGGCGCGGCTGAGCCGCAGGACGACCGCCATGTTGCGTACCTCTGAGGTCTAGCCTCTGGTGCCGGTGGATGCCTCAGGCACCACGAGCCGTTGCAGCGGGGAACCTTGGCGGTTCTCCCGTGAAAGCCGGGGCTTGTACCCTCTGTTCTTCGCCCCTGTCAAGCTGTGGATCCGCTTCCTGCCCCATCGGATCCCCACTTCGGGAGGGAGGCCGCTGCAGGAAGGCCCGGCGCCGGAGCCCTCGCTCGCCTGGCGGCCTGGCGCCAACCGCTGATCCGGGTGACCCGGGACCCGGTCTCGAGCCTGCCCCTGCCTCGCTTGTCGCCGACCCCTCAGGGGACCAGCCCGCTCGCGCCGAAGATCACCTTCAGGTCCTCGTCGGTGAAGACGATCCCGCCTCCCACGAAGGGATCCCGCCCCGCCCGGAGCCTGCCCGTGCCGGGCTCGTAGGCGGCGCGGTTCGCCAGATCGTCCATGCCTCCGGTGACGAAGATGTGCCGCAGGAAGCGGAGCTGGGCGTAGACCCGCAGCCGCGGGAAGGTGGTCTCCGGGTTCCCGAAGTCGAAGAGATCCATGCGGAGGAGGAGGTGGTCCCCCAGGAAGTGGAGATCCATCCCCGCCCCGCCGGTGGACTCGATCAGCCCGAAGCGGAAGGTGGCGAAGGAGTAGCGCTTGGCGAAGATCGCAGAGAACTTGAGGAGGTCGGTGGTGCGGCGGACCTCCTGGTTGGCAGCCTGCTCCTGGCCCGGCGGCGTCCGGATCACGGTCTCGCGGCTCTCGTAGCCCAGGGGATCGTCCACCACCTCGAACTGGAAGTACTTGTCCGGCGTCGGCGCCACCGCGATCCCGACGTAGGTCTTCGCCGCCGCAGCGCGGAAGAGATACTCGGATCGCAGGAGCAGCTCCACTTGCAGGGACTGCACCCGCTCCATGTAGTCGGTGGTGTTCTCGATCGCGTGCCCCACCCTGTCGCCCAGCTCCTTGTCCGAGACGAGCTTGCCGACGGCGCCCTCCCCCCGATCGATCCGCGCGGTGATCGACTCCAGGTTCGCCAGGGTCTTGTTCAGGTTCGCCAAGCTCCCCTGGATCCCCTCGGCTCCTTCGGCTAGGGCGCCCTCGTTGGCTCCGATCACCTCGCGGATCGACGCCACCACCTCCCTCGCCTGCTCGGAGATCACCCGGACGTTGGTGATGATCTCCGAGACGTCCCCGCTGTGGGCCTCTGTGAGGCCGCGCACCCTGGACGTGATCGCCTCTGCGTTCTGCAGCACCTGGTCGAGCTGGACCGAAGACCGGCCGATGGTCTCGTCGAGGGTCTCGGACGCGGAGGCGATGTTGCGGACGATCTCCTGGATCGTCCCCCGCTCCCCCTCCACCAACTCCCGCACCGCCTGGGTCATCGACTGGATGTCGGCGGCCACCTCCCCGAGCGTGTCGAAGAGCTGGTCGGCGGAGAGCGACTCGCGCACGTTGCGGATCTCGCTCCCCGGCGGCAGGGGCTGCTGTCCCGGCTGGGCGGGGGCACCCGGGCTGAGATCGATCAGGCTGTCCCCCAAGATCGAGGAGGATCGCTTGCGCACCACCGCGTCCGGAAAGATCGGGAATCGCTCGGGGACGCTGAGAAAGACCCGCGCCTTGCCCTCCACCAGCTCGATCCCGCTGATGAAGCCCACCGTCACCCCGGCGATCCGGACCTCGGACTTGGGCTCCAGCCCCGAGGCGTCGGAGAAGGCGGCCCAGTACTCCACCGTGTCTCCGGACTCGACCCGGTCCCGGATCAAGCCGAAGAAGATGAAGAAGGACACCACGCCCAGCACGACGAGGAGGCCAACCTTGACTGGGGTCAGGAAGTTACGCAAAGCCCCACAACCTATTCATTGGCGGGTCGTCCCAACCAGGCGCGCAGGAACGCCAGCACATGCGGATGGGTCGTGCGCCGCAGCTCTTCGGGGCTCCCCTTTTCGACGATCCGGCCCTGATGGAGGACGGCGACCTGGTCGGCGATCCGAAAGGCGCTGGCGATGTCGTGGCTGATCACCACGCTGGTCACCCCGAGCCTCTCCTGCATGTTCTCGATCATCTCGTTGACCGAGTCGGTGGTGATGGGGTCGAGCCCCGTGGTCGGCTCGTCGTAGAGGAGGATCTTGGGCTCCCTGGCGATGGCCCTGGCGAGGCCCACCCGCTTCCGCATACCGCCGGAGAGCTCGGCAGGGAGCTTCTCCTCCACGCCGGAGAGGCCCACGAGCTGGAGCTTCTGGCTGACGATCTCCTCGATGTCGTCCCGCCCGAGATCCTTGCGATGCTCGATGAGAGGAAAGGCGACGTTCTCGAAGATCGTCATCGAATCGAAGAGCGCCGAAAATTGAAACACCATCCCGAAGCGCTCTCGAAAAGTATCCAGCTCTCTCGACGAGAGCCGGCTCACCTCGAGCCCGTCGACGATGACCTTCCCCGAGTCCGGATGCATCAGCCCGATGATGTGTTTGAGGAGCACGGATTTCCCCGAGCCGGAGGCGCCGAGGATCACGCAGGTGGTGCCCTCCTCCACCTCTAGGTTCAGGCCCCGGAGCACCTGGTTGTCTCCAAACGACTTGTAGAGATCGATCACCTGGATGATGGGACCGGAGCGCCGTCCCGAACGGGGGCGCGAGGGTTCGCTGGCGCTCACGTTCCGTCCGCCTGCCACCAGCGCAGCATCAGGAGGGTGAGGCCGTAGTCCACCACCAGGATCAGGACCGAGCTCATCACCACCCCCTCCGTGGTTGCCTCGCCCACCCCCCGCGCGCCCCCCTTGGCGTTGTAGCCCTTGTAGCAGCAGGTCAAGGTGATGATCAGCCCGAAGGCGGCGGCCTTGATCATCCCTCCGAAGACATCCGCCAGATCCACCCAGGATCGGATGCGGCTCCAGAACTCCGCCTCCCCCACCCCCTGGAAGAGCACCGCGATCACGTAGGCGCCGCCCACCCCCACCAGGTCGAAGATCACCGTCAGGATCGGCAGGGTGAGGAGTCCCGCCAGGACCCGGGGCACCAGCAGGTAGTGGAGGGGGTTCACGGCCATGCTGGCGAGGGCGTCGATCTGCTCGGTGACCCGCATGGAGCCCAGCTCGGTGGCGATCGCCGAGCCGGCGCGCCCCGTGACCATCAGCCCCGTGAGCACCGGCGCAAGCTCGCGGGTGAGCGAGAGCGCCACCGCCGCGCCCACCAGGCTCTGGGCGTCGAAGAGGGAGAAGGCCAGGGCGGTCTGCACGCCGAAGACCGCCCCAGTGAAGATGGCGGTGAGCACCACCACCGCGATCGAGCCCACCCCGATCTCGGCGCAGGACTCGAGGAGGTTCCGCAGCCGGTAGGGGGGTCGGATGCTCTGGGCGGCGATCTCCAGCCCCAGGATCACCAGGCCGCCGATGTCGGCGAGGACCCGCAGCACCGTCGAGCCCATCGCCTCGAGGAGCGCGGCGATCGGGTGGAGGATGCGCTCCACCCGGCCGGACTTCGGTTTCTGCTTCGGCAGGGCGGGTCCCAGGGGCGCTTGCTCCTCGCCCCTTGAGGTCGGGGGGATGTCCCGGGTCCCTCCCGCCGCCAGGGCTCGAGCCGGCTCGGTCGGGAAACCAGGACGCCCCCTAGCCGATGAATCGGCGCGGCACTCTGGGGCCAATGCCGCAGAAGATCTCGTAGTGGATCGTGCCGCAGGCTCGGGCCAACTCCTCCGCCTGGATCTCGTCGTCGCCTTGGGCGCCGATCAGCACCGCTTCGTCACCGACCGAGACGCCCTCGACATCGGTCACGTCCACCATGATCTGATCCATGGTCACGGTCCCGGCGATCCGCACCCGCCTGCCGCGGATCAGGAGCTCGCCAACGTTGCTCAGCAATCGATCGTAGCCGTCGGCGTAGCCCACCGGGAGGGTGGCGATCCGCGAAGGACGGGCCGCGACCCACCTGGCGCCATAGGAGATCGGCGTGCCCTCCCGCACCTCCTTGAGGTGGGTGATCGCCGTGGTCCAGCGCAGGGCCGGGCGCAGGGAGATCCGGCTGCGGGAGGCCTCGGAGGGGTGGCAGCCGTAGAGGAGCATCCCGGCCCGCACCAGGGTTCCGTGGCTCTCCACCCGGTCGATCAGCGCCGCGCTGTTGGCGACGTGGAGCCAGCGCGGGTCGAGGCCCCTGGCGCGCATGGTCTCCGCCGCCTCCTGCAGCATCACGATCTGACGTCCGGTCTGGGCGTGGTCCGCGAGGTCTGCGGTGGCGAGGTGGGTGGCGAGCCCTTCGAGCTCGACCCCGGCGGAAGCTGCCGCATCCAGATAGGCCCCCAGCTCGTCCGGCTGGATCCCGAGCCGCCCCATCCCCGTGTCGATCTTCAGGTGGGCCACCGCCTGCATCCCGAGCCGGCGCGCCGCTGCCCCCAGGCCCTCGAGCTGCTCCTTGCGGAAGATCAGGGGAACCAGCCCGCCAGCGAGCATCAGGTCGTACCGCTCGGCGAAGGCCCCATCCACCACCAGGATCGGCGTGCGGATCCCCGCCTCGCGCAGCTCGAGCCCCTCCTCGATCAGGCCGACCCCGAGGAAGGCCGCCCCCTCCGCCTCCAGGACCTTGGAGCAGCCCACCGCCCCGTGGCCGTAGGCGTCCGCCTTGACCACGGCGAGGATCTGCGCGCTGCCGATGCGATCCCGGATCTGTCGGAAATTGTGTACGAGGGCGGCGCGATCGATCGTGGCCACCGTGGGGCGCAGCGGGCTCCCATCCCAAGAGGGATTCGCGCTCCCCGCCTCGTCCGGGCTCACCTGCCGACTCATCTCGTGTTGCCTTCCTCGGGTGGAGCTTGGGGGTACTCTGCTCAATGGTCGTACGTCAAGGGTGCCCCGGCGATTGAATGCTGGGGCCCAATGCCCTATGGTGCGCGCCCTTTCAAGACGACGGAGAACGCAGTGGATGAGAAGCAGGTCGGCGGCGATGTCGATGCGTATTGCACCAAGTGTAAGATGATGCTGGGCCACACCATCCTCGCGATGGTGGGCACCAAGATAGCGCGCGTGCGCTGCAACACGTGCATGGGCGAGCACGCCTACCGCGCCAACCCCCCGGGCACCCGGAAGACCGCCACCAAGAAGGCGGCGGGGACGAAGACCGCGGCGAAGAAGGTGGAGGCCAAGCCCTTCGACTCCCTCTTCACCGAGGAGAGCCTCGCCTCGGCCCAGCCCTACTCCCCCAAGGGCCGCTTCGCCAAGGGCGACGTCCTGAAGCACCCGACCTTCGGAATCGGGCTGGTGGACTCGATCCGCGACGACAAGATCGACGCCATCTTCCGGCAGGGTCCCAAGACCCTGATCCACACGTCGGGAGAGGCGCCGATCGTCTTCGAGAAGACCCCGCGCGGCGACGGCAGCAGGTCGAGCTCGAGCGCCGACAAGCCGCCCCCCGGCGAGCGGTCGGGGCTGCACGTGGTCAACGCCGAGCCGCTGACCGAGCTGCCGAAGGCAGCGGAGGAGTAAGCCTGCCCTCGTCGTTCCCGCGAACGCCGAACGCCGAACGCCGAACGCGGGAACGGGGAAAACGGATCGGCACACGCCGTTCGAGCATACGAGGTCCCCGCTTTCGCGGGGACGACCCGGTTAGTGGCAGGAGGAGCGGGTCCGGAGACCGCTCGCACGGGCGCTGGCGTCAGCTCCGGACCGTGCGGGGCGCCGGGACGGGAGCCTGGCGGGGCAGCTCCAGCACCTGGGCGTAGAGCCTGTCGAAGCCCCGGGCCATCACGCCGATCTCCAGGTTCCGCTCCACGAAGGTGCGGGCCCGCGCCCCCATCGCCCTGCTTCGGTCGGGGGCAGCGAGCAGGCCGTCGATCGCCTCTGCCAGGCGCGTAGGCGATCGAGGCGGCACCAGGACGCCGCTCTCGCCGTCGTCGACCAGCTCCGGCGTGCCGCC
>Ga0180215_1003819_pt1 | contig 13846 bp, 13 predicted proteins | sample eDN3rd37CBELigBY_FD_128871 | JGI IMG/M metagenome (GOLD analysis project Ga0180215, IMG submission 128871) | Enriched backyard soil microbial communities from Emeryville, California, USA - eDNA 3rd pass 37_C BE-Lig BY (version 2) (version 2) | ecosystem: Environmental > Terrestrial > Soil >...
GTCGAGTCGGAAGCGACCGCTCTTCTTTGGCTGTGACGGGCCAGACCCGTTCGGTTCTACTGGACGGGTGCCTGAGCACCCGTCGTTCTTCCGAAGACTCCCCGGTGATGGCCGGATCGACGCCTGTACTGCACTACTTTAGCCGACCTGGCGCTACCCGACGTGCGCACAGCCCTGCCATTCCGCTCGTCATCGCGACTCGGTGCCCGCCAATGCCGCCAGCAGGGATGCAGCGGTTCTCGCATCGTCTACGGTTACGACAAAGCGCTTGCCCGACGCCCGTGTCACCTGAAGCGCGGGACCACGGCGCATGATGATGCCGCTGCGGCCGGTTCCGTCGACCCTCCAGCCCCATCCGCCGAACTCCCCCGCAGGGTCGACCTCGACGTAGTGAACCTCGCGGACGTCGTCGAGAGGGATGGCGACTCGGGGCCAGCCGAGCATTCCGACAGCCCTGAGTCCCCGCCGGTCGATCGTGACATGCCACGAGGCGAAGAGAAGCGCGAGCAGAGCCAGCAGCGCGAAGCTGGCGATGGCGAAGCCGGCGGCCTCCGGTGCCGTGATCAACACCGCGATGGCAACTGCCCCCGACGCCAAAACGCCTGCACCGATGATGATGAGCGCCGCCCTGGCCAGGCGCGCCGTGCCGAACCAGCTCACCTGCTCGGAGTCCGACATCCGGATGGGCTGGGGTTGCTCTTCACCCGCGTCAGAGGTGCCGGCCGCTGGCAGCAGGAACCAGGCGGGAACGGCAACGACGAGGCCTACCACCGCACCCCAGAGCAGCAGCGGAGTCACGTCGCCCGCGTCACGCGCATCCTCGAGGCCCCTCTGGATCGCCATCGAACCTGCGACCGCCACGCTCAGCATGATGCTGAGCCACACGCCCGTGACGAGCACGAACTTCTGGCTCCAGTACGGTCGGCCGGAAGCGGTCGTCGCCCAGGCCGCTCCTATGGCGAACGCGGAGTACGCGAGCCCGATCACGAGCGGGAGGAAGACCATGGGAAGGGCAGGACCGTAGCCGTCCGGCGACGAGCCGCTCCAGTGGATGGCGATGGGATCCGGGAGATCGGGAAGCCAGCTGATCATGAGCGCGGTGGCGATGACCGTGAGCCCGACAGGCAACACACCGCCAATGAGCAACGCTCTTCGGCGAGTGGTCTGTTGCTGTCGTATCGCGGTGGCGCTGGTCATTGGTATGCCTCTCTGATGAGCGCTGTGAGTGTGGACGGCGAGACGTCGAGCGCACGCGCCTCGGCGATGACGGATGCGATTGCATCGCTGAGCCCGTTGTAGTCAGTCGCCCTGTCTGTGACGATGGCTCCGCGCCCGCGTCGCAATTCGATCAGACCCTCATCGCGCAACAGCTGGTACGCCCGCAGAACCGTGTGCACGTTCATGTCGAGCGATTCGCCGAGTTCTCTGGCGGCGGGCAGCCTCTGCCCTGGCTTCAACTGCCCGGAGATCGCTGACGCACGGATGCTCGCAGCCAGCTGTTGGAACAGCGGTGTCGATGCAGATGGGTCGACTCTGATGAGCATTGCCTAATCATATTGTTCTAGTTGAACTAGATCAACTTGGCGGCCTCGCTGGCACTTCCCGACAAACATCCGCCGCGACTTTGTTCCCTTCCCACCGAAACGCACCCTGTGTCGCCCCTACTATGAACTCATCCCAGAAATTCGACGCATGAAGCCGAACCCCGAAAGGAGAGTCGCGTGTCGACCCTCGCACTGACGCTTTCCCGCCCCACACTGGCGGATCGCCTCTTCTCCCGCAGCCTCGTCACCGACCTGGTGCTCGTCGCCGCGGGCGCCCTGCTCACCGCTGGTGCAGCACAGCTTGCCATTCCGCTGTACCCCGTGCCGCTCACGATGCAGACCCTTGCCGTGCTGCTCGTCGGCAGCAGCTTGGGTGCAGCCCGGGGCGCAGCATCCATGCTGCTCTACCTCGCACTCGGGGCTGTCGGCCTGCCCTTCTACAGTGACGGGGAGTCCGGCTTCGCCGTGCTGTTCGGCTCTACCGGTGGTTACATCATCGGGTTCGTTTTCGCAGCGGGTCTCACCGGCTGGCTGGCGCAGAGAAGCTGGGACAAGAAGTTCCTCGGCGCCGCCGTCTCGTTCCTTGCCGGAACCGTCGTCATCTTCGCGTTCGGACTTGTGGGGCTGGCGATCGCGCTCGGTGGAACGCTCGAGCAGACGCTCGCCTGGGGCCTCTACCCCTTCATCATCGGCGGCATCGTGAAGGCCGCGATCGCCGCTGCCCTGATTCCCGGCAGCTGGAAGCTGGTCGACTGGCTCGACAGCCGCAAGAAGTAGTTCCGTCCGAAAGCGGGTCGCCATCACCGGATTGCGGCCCGCTTTCGCGTTCATCCGGAAGTCTGGGCGCAATGAATTCGCGCAGCGCGATTAGTGCCATTAGGATTATTGGACTGAGTCAAACAACTCATTGATCCCCTTCCGCTTCCTCAGAAAGCCCACCCATGCCCCAGGCCGCAACCGCCCCCTCCCGCTTTCGCCCGCTCGCCGCGCTCGGAGCCATCGCCGCAATCGCCTTGGTGGCCGCCGGATGCAGCGGGCCGGCCCCCCAGTCGACAGAACCGGTGGCGGGCGGCACCCTCGTCTACGCGAGCGGTGACGCAGAGCCGACGTGCCTCGACCCTCACGTGGGCGGCAACTACCCGCAAGCACTCGTGGCTACGCAGTATCTCGAGTCACTCGTCTCTAAAGACACGGACGGCACGATCGTCCCGTGGCTGGCGACCGAGTGGGACGAGTCAGACGATGGCCTGACCTGGACATTCACCCTTCGCGGTGACGTTAACTTCACCGACGGAACCCCCTTCAACGCGGATGCGGTAGCGGCCAACGTCGCGCACGTGCTCGACCCCGAGACCGCATCCTCCACCGGGTACCTCGCGCTGGGCAAGGTGGCGTCGACCGAGGTCGTCGACGACACGACCGTCCGCTTCCACCTGAGCGCACCAGACAGTTCGCTGCTCGATTCCCTCTCGATGCCGTGGGTGGCGATCCAGTCCCCCACCGCGTTGGAGCGCGGAATGGACGAGAACTGCCAGAGCCCTGTGGGCACCGGGCCGTTCATCGTGACTGAGTGGGCCAAGCAGGACTCGATCACCCTGGTTCGCAACGACGACTACAACTCTCCCCCCGCAGACGCCGCGCACGAGGGTGCTGCCTGGCTCGACCAGATCACGTGGCGGTTCATCCCGGACTCCGCGTCTCGTTTCGCGGCGCTCCAGGCGGGTCAGGTGGATGTGATCGACAACGCCCAGCCGAGCGACATCGCTGCATCAGAGCAATCGGATGCCATCACAGACCTCGACGCTCCCAGGCCGGGAGCATCCAACCGCATCGAGCTCAACTCGGGTAAGGCACCGTTCGAGGACGTCCGCGTTCGCGAGGCCTTCATCCGTGCTGCCGACGTGAACGACGGAATCGAGTCGCTCTTCTTCGGCACCGCGAAGCGGTCGTACTCCGCCCTGTCGAGTATCGAGGCTCTCGGCCTCGCTGCCGAGGAGCACTTCTCGATCGACCCGGCCGAAGCCGACGCCCTGCTCGATGAGGCCGGGTGGACGGGGCGGGATGCCGACGGCTACCGCGTGAAGGATGGCCAGCGCCTGAGTCTCACCTTCCCGGTGAGCACCAACCAGTCGATCCCGGCCGAGCAGTCGCTGTTCGAGCAGATCCAGGCGCAGGTGAAGAACGTCGGCTTCGAGGTGATCCTGCAGCCCATGGACCTGTCGAGCTGGTACGGGGCCCTCGGCGCCAATGAGTACAACCTGGTGAGCGCGCCGTACACGAAGGTGGGACCAGACGTGCTGCGCATCCTGTTCCACTCTGACTCGATCATTCCCGCACCCAGCGGCTACTTCGCCAACCACTCGCAGGTCGATGACCCCGAGATCGACTCGCTGCTGACGGAGGCGAGCGAAGTTTCAGACCCCGAGCAGCGGGCCGCGCTCTACGCGGACGTGCAGGAGCGCATCCTCTCCGGTTACTACGTGCTGCCGCTCTACGACCAGCAGAACCACTTCCTGGTGGGTGGTGCGGTGAACGGCCTGCGTGCCATGCCCACCGTTTCGACGCCCACCTTCTACGACGTGTGGCTCACTCGCTAGCCGCCCGCGTGCTCCGCTGGGTGCTCACCAGGGCGCTCGGCGGAGCCTTCGTGCTCTGGGCCGTTGCGACGCTCATCTTCTTCGGACTGCGAGCGATCCCGGGTGACCCGGCTGAGGCGATCCTGGGAGGCCCTGGTTCGCAGGCGTCCCCTGAGGCGCTGGAGCGTGTGAGACAGGAGTACGGGCTCGACCAACCGCTGCCCGTGCAATACCTGACGGCCATGGGCAAACTGCTGCGCGGCGACCTCGGCACGTCGTATGCACTCAAGCTCGACGTTGCGAGTCTCATCGGCGAATTGTTCTGGAGCACCCTGGTATTGACACTGCTCTCTCTTGTGGTGGCGTGGCTGATCGCCCTCGGCCTCGCGGTCTGGGCCACCAGGGGCGGCAGGATCGCGCGCGCTGTTGGTTCCGGCATGGAGATCGTCGCTGCCGCCGTGCCCCACTTCTGGCTGGCGTCGATCTTCATCCTGATCTTCAGTTCCGCCCTGCACTGGCTCCCGCCCATCAGTACGCCTGGGCCCCTCGGGCTGGTTCTGCCCGTTCTCACGCTCGCGATTCCGCTGGCGGGATTCCTGGGGCAGGTGATGAGGGAGTCGCTGACGGATGCGCTTGAGTCGCCATTCGTGCTCTCGGCGCGTGCTCGCGGCGAGTCGGAGACGGGCGTGCGGCTTCGGCATGCGATCCGTCATGCCTCCCTTCCAGCCATCTCGCTGTCTGGCTGGGCTTTCGGTTCGCTCATCAGTGGTGCCGTGGTCGTCGAAACGGTTTTCGCCAGGCCGGGGCTCGGCCGCAGCCTGCTCAGCGCGGTGACCATCAGGGACGTTCCCATGGTCACGGGTGTCGCGCTGGTGTCTGCACTCGCCTTCGTGCTCGTGACGATCGCCACCGATGCCGTGGACCGCGTCGCCGACCCTCGGTTGAGGTCGACATGAGCCTGACGGATGCGGAGGCCCTCCAGGCTGGCACGCTGCCTCGCCGGCATGACGTGCGGGCGCGACCCGGCGCGCGCGTGACCCCTGGCGAGGTGGTCGCGGGTGCGGTGCTGCTGTTTCTCGCGCTGGCGGCCATTGTTCCTGAGCTCTTCACTTCGCTCGACCCGCTCGCGATCAGCCCTTCGGAGGCGTTCCAGTCTCCGTCTCCGTCCCACTGGTTCGGAACGGATGAGTCGGGTCGCGACGTCTTCGCCCGAACCATCCACGGCGCCCGGCCTTCGCTCACAATCGGGGTGGCGGCGACTGCGATCGGCATGGTTCTCGCACTGATCCTGGGTGTGCTCGGTGGTGTGGGGCCCAAGCCGGTCGACTATACGGTCACGCGGGTCGGTGAGGTGCTGTTCGCCCTGCCCGGGCTTCTGCTCGCCCTCGTGTTCATCGCCATCGTCGGCCCCGGCATCGTCACCTCGACGATCGCGGTGGGCATCTCGGCCGCACCGGGCTATGCCCGCATCATCCGGAGCCAGATTCGCGCGGTGAGGGGCGCGCCGTACGTTGAGGCCGCCGTGGTCTTGGGGCGCTCCCCCGCCGCCATCCTGGGGCGGCACATCCTGCCCAACGCCGTTGCCCCGGTGTTCGTGCTGGCGACGCTGGGCGTCGGCCAGGCAATCGTGTGGGCCTCGTCGCTCAGTTACCTCGGCCTGGGCGCGGTGCCGCCCGCCGCTGAGTGGGGCGCGATGCTGTCTGCAGGCAGGAGCTATATCAGTAACGCGTGGTGGCTCACCGTGTTCCCGGGAATCTTCATCGTGCTCGCGGCCGCCGCGGCCACCTCGCTGGGGCGTGCCATGCAGGCCAGAACGAGGCAGGTGGGCCGATGAGCGAGCCCATCGTGTCTGTTCGCAACCTGCGCGTGGCTTTCGGCCGGCCCCAGAACGAGAACGTTGCTGTCGACGGCGTGTCGTTTGAGCTGGCTGCGGGCGAATGCCTGGCCCTGGTGGGCGAGTCCGGCTCTGGCAAGAGCGTGACTGCGCGGTCGCTGATCGGTTTGGCTGGTGAGCACGCACGGGTCACCGCTGACGTGCTCAGCGTGGCGGGGCGACCCGTGCTCCGGATGCCCGAGCGTGGGCTCCGCTCGCTGAGGGGAAAGAGTGTCGGGCTGGTGCTTCAGGATGCGCTTGTGTCGCTCGACCCTCTTCGCCCGATCGGGAGGGAGATCGATGATTCCCTGCGGCTGCACAGTTCGCTCAGTGCTGCGGAGCGCAGGGAGCGAGTTCTCGAGCTTCTCGCCGCCGTGCGCATGCCCGAGCCGGAGCGCAGGGCGACGCAGCGTTCCGGGGAGCTGTCTGGGGGGTTGAGGCAGCGAGCGCTCATCGCCTCGGCGATCGCGCTCGATCCGCCGCTCCTCATCGCAGACGAGCCGACGACCGCTCTGGACGTGACTATTCAGGCGCAGATCCTTGACCTGCTGGCGGAACTGCGGGCATCCGGTACCGCCCTGCTGCTGATCAGTCACGACCTGGCCGTGGTTCGCGACATCGCCGACCGGGTGGCCGTGATGCAGAAGGGCCGCGTTGTCGAGTACGGCGAGACGGAACGGGTGCTGGGCGACCCGCAGCATCCGTACACGCAGACTCTCATCGACGCGGTGCCCGCTGCTCACCGTCGCGGTGAACGACTGTCGGCCGAGCCGCCTCGGGTGTCGACCTTCGAGCGGGCCGCCAGAGGGACCGATTCGCCCGTGGGCACCGTCGTCTTCGAGGCGGAGGGTTTGGCGAAGCAGTTCGCGCTGCGCGGTGGCTCCCCTCTGCGGGCCGTGGATGATGTCTCGATGCTGTTGGAGTCTGGTCGCACCCTGGGGCTGGTCGGTGAGTCGGGTTCTGGCAAGACCACTGTGGCCCGGCTCGTGCTCGGGCTGGAGCGGCCGGATTCGGGCAGCATGACGCTGCTGGGTGTGCGTTGGGATGGGGTGCCTGAGCGTGAGCGTCGCGGTCGGCGGTCTGCGCTCGGTGCGATCTACCAGGACACCCTGAGTTCGTTCGACCCGAGGTTCACGGTTGAGCAACTGCTGACGGATGCGATCAGCGGGGGACGCAGCGTTCGGAGCGCTGCCCACCGCGGCCGTGTTGGTGAGCTGCTCGACGCTGTTGGGCTGCCGGATGCTGTGCGTGGCCGTCGCCCGCTGCACCTTTCCGGTGGGCAGCGGCAGCGGGTGGCGATCGCCCGTGCGCTGGCCCCAAGCCCGAAGATTGTGGTGTGTGATGAGCCGGTGTCTGCGCTCGACGTGTCTGTGCAGGCCCAGGTGCTCGACCTGCTGGGCGACCTGCAGCGGGAGCTGGGCATCAGCTACCTGTTCATCTCGCACGACCTCGGTGTGGTGCAGCATATGAGTGACACCGTTTCGGTGATGCGCCACGGCCGCATTGTTGAGCACGGTGATGCTGCGGAGGTCTTCGCGTCACCGCAGCACGAATACACGAGGCAGCTGGTCGACGCCGCGCCTCGCCTCTGATGTGTGGGAAGGGATAGTGGATGACCTCGCCGAGTCCGCGTGGGCGCCCGCAGGCAGCGTCTCGGGAGATGCTTCAGGATGCCGCGTTCGAGCTTTTTCTGGAGAACGGTTTTGCGGGAACGACGGTGGAGCAGATCACAACCCGGGCCGGTGTCAGCAGGAACACGTTCTTCAACTACTTCACTGCGAAGGGTGATGTCTTCTGGGTGGAGCTGGATGATTCGCTCGACACCCTGACGGAGGCCCTTCGTGACGCACCGCCTGAGGTGCCGGCCATGCAGGCGCTGCTGGATGCGATCATCCGGTTCGGCAGGGAGTTCGGGCCTGCTCGGGTGCCGTTCGCGTTGACCCAGTATGAGCTGATCGGGAGTGTGCATGAGCTGCAGGCGTCTGCGCTGACGCGGTTCACGAGGCAGGCCGGCGTCTTTCGTGCGTTTCTGGTGTCGCGTGGCTTCGATCGGCTGCGTGCTGACACCGCTGCGTATGCCGCTATCGGTGCGATCGTTGCGGCGGGCACGGCGTGGGCGGATGCGGGTACTGGCCGGGGTGAGGTGGAACCGTACCTGAGGGAGGCGTTGGCTCCCGTGGTTGCGGGGTTCGGGGCGTGAGTTCTGGCGAGCTGCGAATGCGCGCATCCTGATTCAGTGGCTGTCTGTGGCGCGGGGTGGGAAGCGACGCTGCTCTGGCCGTGATGGGCTGCTGCGGTCCGAAACAACCCCGCTACAACCGATCGACCCGCATCACTTTGGACTTGGTGGCAACACGCCACGGACTGTCTCGCTCTATCCAGGGTGGAGGTTTGATCTTCGGAACCCCATCGTCCATCCGGATCAACCAGCCGGACGACTCGATACTTCGATGGTGGAACCAGCACAGGAGCACACCGTTGTCTGTATGAGTCGGGCCACCCTGCGCATCAGGAAGCACATGGTGGATTTCACACCATGAGGCCGGCACCTGACACCCGGGAATGATGCAGCCACCATCACGAAGGGTGATCGCTCGGCGCTGCGCCGAGGTGAAGCAACGCTGCGGGGAACCGAGCTCAACGATGCGGCCGGCCTCATCGAAACGGACTACTTGCGTACCGCCGGTGCAGCTGAATTGCTTCACCGTGTTCATCGAGACGGGAGTGTCGACCCCGTCGATCCACCCGGCACCGCTCCCGCGCGCCAAATCCGACCCCCGCACGCCCACCAGCACCGTCGGCGACGCTCCCCCGATAGTGGGCGCTTCACCATTGCGGGCAAACGCATCGACCATCGCCGCCACCACGTCGTGACGAAGCTGCTCCGGAGAGCGCGGGTCGGCCGCCAGTTCGAGTTCGGCCAACTCCTCCTCGCGAAGGAACGTCGGCGCAGTCCTCGGCGACTGGCAGGCATCGAACATCCGAATGAACTTGGCCCCAACCTCGGGCATTAGCGCATAGGTTCCGTAGAGCAGACCGTCACGCTCCCGCGGCAGACTGAACCCACGCCTGCGCATCAGCTGCTCCTCCGAGGGCTCCAAACCATCTGGGTCAAGCACAGCCCTCCACACCTGCGCCTGAACCCGAATCTCGTCAGCAGTGCAAGGCACCCCACGGTCTGGCCCGGTTCCGGTAGCGGACGCGACCAGCTCAGACTCCGCGGCCGCGACCTCATCGACCGCCGCCCTATCGAGTACCGGCAACAGCCCAGCCACGATCGCCTGCGCAGAATCGAAGCCGATCTCACCAGCGTTAAGGGCAGCCGCGACCCCGGGAAACCTGGCCGGGAACTCGACTCCCGACAACGACAACTGGACCCTGGTCTCCGCACCCAACTTCAGCCGGGCCCGGCAGGCCGAGCGAGAAGAACGCGTGACCCGCGTGAGCAACTCGGCACCGTTCGCGCAGCCCTTGCGCGCCGACAGGGACTCCCCACCAAGAGAGGAGCGCGAGCGATCGTCCACCTCCCCCGCGCACTCAACGCGCAGGGCGTCCACCGCCCGCCCGAGCCGCTCCACGGCGGCCGTTACGGCCAGAAGGTCGTCGTCGACGACGGCACGCAGACCCAGCGGACCTGCCTGACTCACGGCATCCGCAAGCGCGTCGACCAGCTCGGCGGGACCCGCCGAGGAGTCGAAGTCGAAGACGATTGTAGGCATACAGCTATTCTTCTAGATTCGCAACTTTGTTTGAGGTGGTGCCTCAAATCTGTGGGGAGATGCGGTGATTGCTGGCTGGGGAGGGGAAGGCGAGAGCTCGACTCGAAACCCGCCCCGGTAACATGGAAGCCAACCCACACTCAGGCACCTCAGCACAGGACACGGTGCCGCACATAGAACCGGAGAACTCCATGGCCGAAGCCATCCCAGACAAGCCCGCCCTCGAAGGGCTCGAAGCCAAGTGGGACGGAGCCTGGGAGAGCCAGGGAACGTACCGGTTCGACCGCGATGCTGCCGTGGCCCTCCGACAGGCTCAGGGACCGGAGAAAACTCAGGGAGGGCAGGCCGGGCGCAAGATCTTCTCCATCGACACACCGCCACCCACGGCATCCGGCACCCTGCACATCGGTCACGTCTTCAGCTACACCCACACCGACGTCGTCGCCCGCTACCAGCGCATGCGCGGCAAGACCGTCTTCTACCCGATGGGTTGGGACGACAACGGCCTCCCCACCGAGCGCCGCGTACAGAACTACTACGGCGTGCGCTGCGACCCCACGCTCCCCTACGACCCGGACTTCACCCCGCCGTTCGAGGGCGGCGACAACAAGTCGACCAAGGCCGCAGACCAGAAGCCGATCTCGCGCCGCAACTTCATCGAACTGTGCGAAAAGCTCACCGTCGAAGACGAGAAGCAGTTCGAGGATGTCTGGCGCAAGCTCGGCCTGAGCGTCGACTGGAAGCAGTCGTACCGCACCATCGGCGACGAAGCCCAGCGGGCATCCCAGCGCGCCTTCCTGCGCAACCTGGCCCGCGGCGAGGCCTACCAGGCTGACGCCCCCACGCTGTGGGACATCACCTTCCGCACCGCGGTCGCCCAAGCCGAACTGGAAGACAAGGAAATGCCCGCGGCATACCACCGAGTCTCCTTCCACAAGTCCGACGGCACCGACGTGCAGATCGAGACAACCCGGCCGGAACTGCTCGCAGCCTGCGTGGCCCTCGTCGCGCATCCGGATGACGAGCGCTACCAAGACCTCTTCGGCACCACCGTCACCACCCCGGTCTTCGGAGTCGAGGTGCCTGTGCTCCCCCACCACCTCGCCCAGAAAGACAAGGGCTCCGGCATCGCCATGATCTGCACCTTCGGCGACGTGACCGACGTCGTCTGGTGGCGCGAACTCAACCTGCCCAACCGCACCATCATCGGTCGCGACGGTCGCATCATCAGCGAAGCACCGGATGTGCTGGTCACCGACCAGGCGAAGAGCGCCTACGCACAATTGGCGGGCAAGACGGTGTTCTCAGCAAAGGCCGCCATGGTCGAACTGCTCAAGGAGAGCGGCGACCTCATCGGTGACCCGAAGCCGATCACACACCCGGTCAAGTTCTACGAGAAGGGCGAGAAGCCGCTCGAGATCGTCTCCACCCGGCAGTGGTACATCAGCAACGGGGCGCGCGACGAACAGCTGAAGGCGAAGATGCTGAAAGCCGGCACCGACATCAACTTCGTGCCCGAGTTCATGCGGGTGCGCTATGAGAACTGGGTGGGCGGCCTCACCGGCGACTGGCTGATCTCACGCCAGCGCTTCTTTGGCGTGCCCATCCCGCTCTGGTACCCCATCGACTCCGACGGCAACCCCGACTTCGACGCACCCATCGTTCCGTCGGAAGACTCCCTGCCAGTCGACCCGTCGTCCATGGCGGCGCCCGGCTACGACGAGGCACAGCGGGGGCAGCCCGGCGGCTTCATCGGCGAACTCGACGTCATGGACACCTGGGCCACCTCCTCCCTCACGCCGCAACTGGCGGGCGGTTGGGAGCGCGACCCCGAGCTGTTCGACACCGTCTTCCCCTACGACCTGCGCCCCCAGGGGCAGGACATCATCCGCACCTGGCTGTTCACGACCGCACTGCGCTCCGTGCTGGAGCACGACGTCGAGCCGTGGCGCAACGCCGCCCTCAGCGGGTTCATCGTTGACCCCGACCGCAAGAAGATGTCCAAGTCGAAGGGCAACGTGGTCACGCCAGCGGCGATGCTCGACCAGCACGGCTCGGATGCTGTTCGCTACTGGGCAGCATCGTCCCGCCTCGGCACCGACGCGGCATTCGACCCGCAGAACCCCAAGCAGATCAAGATCGGGCGCCGCCTCGCCATCAAGGTTCTCAACGCGGCGAAGTTCGTGTACTCGTTCGAGGTTTCGACCAGCTCAACCAGCGGGAACAGCTCAAACACTGCGATCACCAACCCGCTCGACCGCGACATGCTCGCAGTCCTGCACCGGGTCGTCGACACCGCCACCTCCGCCTTCGACGCGTACGACCACGCGCGGGCGCTCGAAGCGACGGAGCAGTTCTTCTGGACCTTCTGCGACGACTACCTCGAACTGGTGAAGGAGCGCGCGTACGACGCAAGCGCACCGGCAGCCCAGGCCTCAGCGGTATTGGCTCTTCGTACGGCCATCGACGTGATGCTGCGCCTGTTCGCACCCTTCCTGCCGTTCGCCACAGAAGAGGTCTGGTCGTGGACTCACGAAGGGTCCGTGCACACTGCGGAGTGGCCGACCGCACCACATGACGACGCATCCACCGGGCTCCTCGACGCCGTCAGCGCCGCCCTCATCGGCATCCGACGCGCCAAGACGGATGCGAAGGCGTCGCAGAAGACACCCGTCACCTCCGCGGTCATCGCCGCCCCGACCAACGTGCTCCGCCTGCTCGAACAGGCTGCGGACGACCTGAAGGCGGTGGGCAGAATCGAGACCCTCACCTTCGAGACCGGTGACGAGGTCGCAGTCACCGACATCACGCTCGCAGACGTGGAGGCATGATGATCGACATCCGCCCCATCGACTCCCGAGACGCCAAACGCTGGCGGGAGCTGTTCAGCGACTACGGCACCTTCTACAAGACCGAGTTCTCCGCCGAGGCACTCGACGGTGTCTGGGCGTGGCTGCTCGACCCTGCCCACCCGGTCACTGGCCTCGTGGCGACCAACGACGAGGGCGTAGTGGTGGGTTTCGCCATGTACCGCGAGCACCCGGACACCTTCAGCGCGGGGCCCACCATGTACCTCGATGACCTGTTCGTCGATCCGTCCGCCAGGCGCACCGGCGTCGCAGCAGCGCTGCTGACCGCACTTCGCGACGAAGCGAAGCGCAGGGGGGTTGGCCAGGTGCGCTGGATCACCGCCGCAGACAACGAGCGCGCCCAGGCCGTGTACAACCGAATCGCGCGCAAGACCGACTGGGTCACCTACGAGATGGACTGCTGATGCAGCTCGGAACACGGTGGGGCGTCGGAGCGGAACCCCCGAAGTCGCTGCCAGGAACTGTCGTGGATGCGATGCGTCAGGTCGAGAGCGAACTGGCCGGCATTGACACCAGCACTTGGCGCTGGACGCTCACGTGGCTGGAGGGTCGCCCCGTCGTCGAACTCGATGACGGCACCACCATCCGGCTCAACGCTGCCGGAGCCGCCGTGATCACGGCGTACTCCGACGACACCGAGGATGAAGCCTGACGCGGTCACTCGACTGCGTCACAGGCGCCTAGCCGATCACGTGCCAGCGAGCGCGGTCTGCGGATGCACCGTCGCGCAGAGCGGAAGCGTCACGATAGAGTTGCGCGACCTCCCAGTCGCTCAACCCCGCCAGCGGCGAGCGAGAACGCTTCATCGCTTTGAGGTCGGCCCGCTCGCGAGCCCACTCCGCGAGTGCCTCACCCACGAGCATGACGGCACGCTCGAAGCCCTCTGGACGTGATCCGCTGACGCTCGACACAGCCGCGGGGCACGGGATTGCGGTGGAAACAGCCATTGATCTCACCTCTTTCACGGGATACAAGTTACGGGTAACCACTGACATTCCTGCCCTTGTATTGCTTGGCAGAAATCCGTCGAAAGGTCGGCAGTTTTTGCCTCAGGATGCCCCGAGACGAGGCCGCGCAGCGCCGCGACTGCGTGGCGGACAACGCGACTGCGTGGCACACAACGCGAATAGGCTCGAACCATGTCGAACCCGTTCTTCAGCCCCAGCGCGCTCCCCTACCGTCTTCCCTCGTTCGCCCACATTCGAGACGAGCACTTCCTGCCCGCCTTCGAGCGCGGCATGGAGGAGCAGCGCGCGGAGGTCAC
>Ga0180215_1003823_pt1 | contig 13838 bp, 13 predicted proteins | sample eDN3rd37CBELigBY_FD_128871 | JGI IMG/M metagenome (GOLD analysis project Ga0180215, IMG submission 128871) | Enriched backyard soil microbial communities from Emeryville, California, USA - eDNA 3rd pass 37_C BE-Lig BY (version 2) (version 2) | ecosystem: Environmental > Terrestrial > Soil >...
GCGTCGGTGTCGATCCGGCAGATCGCGTCACACTTCTCGAGATCGTCGTCGGTGAGGCCGTGGTTCTCGGTGCCGAGCACCACGCAGACCGAGGCCCCCGCGGCGATGCGTCTCGCCGCCTCGGCGCCGAGCTCGCTGGGAGAGAGGGCCGCCCTGCGCCGGATCTTGCGGCTGGTGGTGCCGCAGACCCATGAGTAGGGGGCGATCGCCTCCTCCAGGTTCAACGCCATGTAGGCGTTGTCCAGGACGTGCTCCGCCTTGATCGCCGATCGCGGATCGAAGTGCCAGGTCGCCGGATCCGCGATGGCGAGGCGCGAGAAGCCGAAGTTGACCATGGCGCGGGCCACGCCGCCCACGTTGTCGGCCATCCGCGGCTTGTAGAGGACGAAGCCGACCTCCCCTTCCGTCTCCTGCTTCGTCGGCACGCCGCCGTCCTGGGGTCCCTTTTTCTGCATCGATTCTCCAACCTCGGATAAAAGGGGCACCTTCGCTCACGACCGACGCCTTTCGCGTGGACGGCGTGGCAGAGGAAGGAACGCCATGGTCTCCGTCTCAGACAGCACCCTGATAGCACAGCTCCAGCACCCCCTCCTGGATACCCGACTCCCGCTCCCCGGCAGGTACGCGGGGAAGGTCCGCGACACCTACGACCTCGAGGATCGGATGCTGCTCATCGCCACGGACCGGCTGTCGGCCTTCGACGTGATCCTGACCTCGGTCCCCTTCAAGGGACAGATCCTCAACCAGATCGCCGCCTTCTGGTTCGATGCCACCAAGGACATCGCCCCCAACCACGTGATCTCCCAGCCGGACCCCTGCGCGCTCCTGGCCCGCAAGTGCGAGGCGCTCCCGGTCGAGGTGGTGGTCCGCGGCTACATCACCGGCTCCCTCTGGCGCGACTACCAGGAGGGCAAGGCGGGGGTCTACGGGATCGATTTTCCCGCCGACCTGAAGAAGGATCAGCCCTTCGCGTCGCCGATCATCACCCCCTCCACCAAGGCGCCCATCGGCGAGCACGACGAGCCCCTCTCCTCGGCGGAGGTGGTCAGCCGCGGCCTGGTCCCCGGTCCCCTCTGGGAGGAGGTGCAGCGCAGGGCCCTGGCCCTCTTCGCCCGCGGCCAGGAGATCGCCGCGAAGCAGGGGCTGATCCTCGTGGACACCAAGTACGAGTTCGGGCTCTACGGCGACGAGCTCCTGGTGATCGACGAGATCCACACCCCGGACTCCTCGCGCTTCTGGGAGGCGGCGGAGTACGACGCCCGCTTCGCGGCGGGGCAGGAGCAGCGGATGCTCGACAAGGAGAACATCCGCCAGTGGCTGATCCAGGAGCGGGGCTACAAGGGGCAGGGTCCGGTCCCGGCGATCCCCGACGAGGTCCGGGTGGATCTCGCTCGCAAGTACGTGATGAACTTCGAGCGGCTCACCGGCAAATCGTTCGAGCCGGCGGTGGGCGACCCCAACGCGCGGCTGGAGAAGAACCTGCGGGAGGCGGGGCTCCTCGCGGACTGAGCGCCGAAGGCGAGCGGGCCGGCAGAGCAGAGCAGAGCAGAGCAGAGCGGGGCCTTCCAGCCGAGGAGGGTCCGACGAGGACGGCCCGGCCACGAGGGCCTGTCGAGTAGGGCCGGGCAGCCCGCCCTACTCGCCCGTCGAGTTGCCGGTTACCTTCAGGCCGATGATCGAGACGAGGAGCAGGCCCAGGAAGAGCAGCCGCAGCGGCGACGCGGATTCTCCGAAGAGGAGGATCCCCAGCACCGCCACGCCGAAGGCTCCGATCCCCACCCAGACGCCGTAGGCGGTCCCGATCGGCAGCCCCCGCACGGCGAGGCCCAGGAGGACCATGCTCGCGACCAGGGACGCTGCGGTGAGGAGGGTGGGGACGAGCCGGGTGAAGCCGTCGGTGTATTTGAGGCCCACCGCCCAGCCCATCTCCAGAAAACCAGCCACGACCAGCATCAACCAATACACCATGACGAAACGCTCGTAGGGCGGGAGCGCGAGGCTCCTCCCGGAATGGAGTGTCGATTCCATCTCCGCGCGGCAGCACAGGCAGACCGCGGGGAAACTGCGAGCGTCGTCTTGTCTTGACCGGGTACGGCGCGTCTCGTCCGGGGCCCGGGGGCGCCGGGCCTCTCAGGATCTAAGTCGGCGGGCGCCGCTACGCCGCACCGAAGACGCGCCGGAAGATCTCGTCCACGTGCTGGGTGTGATAGCCCAGGTCGAAGACCCCGCGGATCTCCTCCTCGGAGAGGTGCTTGCGCAGCTCCTCGTCTGCGAGGAGCGCCTCCAGGAAATCCGCGCCCTCCTCGTAGAACTTCATGGCATTGCGCTGCACGAAGACATAGGCGGTCTGCCGGGCGATGCCCCGCCTGGCCAGCTCGAGGAGCAGGCGCTGGGAGTAGATCAGCCCGCCGGTGAACTCGAGGTTCTCCTGCATGCGCTCGGGGTAGACCCGCATCTCCGCCACCAGCCGCGTAAATCGAAACAGCATGAAGTCGGCGAGGATCGTCGCGTCCGGCCCGATCACCCGCTCCACGCTGGAGTGGGAGATGTCCCGCTCGTGCCAGAGCGCCACGTTCTCCACGGAGGTGGCGGCGTCGCCACGCAGGAGCCGCGCGAGGCCGGTCATGTTCTCGGTGAGGATGGGGTTGCGCTTGTGCGGCATCGCCGACGAGCCCTTCTGCCCCGCCGTGAACGGCTCCTCCGCCTCCCGCACCTCCGTGCGCTGCAGGTGGCGGACCTCCACGGAGAAGCGCTCTAGGCTCGCGCCCAGGAGGCCGAGGGCCCCGAAGAACTCGGCGTGACGATCCCGCGAGATCACCTGGGTGGTGACGGGATCCGGCTGGAGGCCGAGCTTCTCGCAGACGTGCTTCTCCACGTCGGGGTGGACGTGGGCGAAGGTCCCCACCGCGCCGGAGATCATCCCGAACGAGACCCCCTTCGTCGCCCGCTCCAGCCGCTCCCGCACCCGGGAGAGCTCCGCGTACCAGCTCGCCATCTTGAGGCCGAAGGTGATCGGCTCTGCGTGGATGCCGTGGCTCCTCCCCATCATCGGCGTGAGCTTGTGCTCGAAGGCGCGCTCCTTGATCGCCTCCAGGGCCTTGTCCACCCCTGCCAGGATCCGCTCACCCGCCTCCTTGAGCTGCAGGGCGAAGGCCGTATCCAGCACGTCGCTCGAGGTCAGCCCCAGGTGCAGCCAGCGGGCCTCCGGCCCCACCCTCTCCTCGATGAAGGTCAGGAACGCGATCACGTCGTGCTTGACCGTCTTCTCGATCTCGTCGATCCGCGCCGCGTCCGCCGCCGTGATCTCCTTGGGAGCCTTGGCGACCAGGGCGTCGAAGTCCTCCTGCGGCACCTCTCCCCGCTTCGCCATGGCCTCGGCTGCTGCGAGCTCCACCGCGAGCCAGCGCTCGTAGCGCGCTTCGCTGGTCCAGAGGGCGGTCATCTCGGGGCGGGAGTATCGGGCGATCATCGAGGGCTCCTTGCAGGGTCGATGGAGGCGGGCCTAACGGATCCGGCCGAATCTCGCAAGGGTGACGTGGGCGCTGGCGCCGCGCCCCGGACGCCGCGGGGGTCAGCGCTGCGTCCGGGGCGTCCTCGGCGGAGGCTGGGCGGAGCCGTGCAGCTGGCCTCGCGGGCTCGGAGGCATGAACGGCCGGTGGCTCGCGGACGCTCCCTCGAGATGGAGGCTGTCCTGGATCGAGAACTCGAACAGGGTGATCTTCTCGGAGACCACCTCCAGCTCGGTCTCGAGGGCGCGCCAGAGCACGAGGTCATCGACCGCGGCGTCGATCATCAGGGCGTAGCGGCCTTCCTCCACCTGCTCATGTCCGCCAGTCCAGACGGAGAGGCGACCGTTCCACCTCAGGTCCATCGAGTAGAACCTGGCGTGGGGGGACTGGGAACGGAGTGAGACGACCATCCTGTCGACGCCAGGAGCGCCGGCGGCCCCTCTTACTGTGAATGAAACCTCTCCATACATACAGACATCTTCTCTCGTTGCGGGGGAGCCGACGGCTCCAAGTACAGACATTTCTCTTGGCCTCATGACGAGAACAGGCGCGGTCGAGCCGGCGCAGCGCGAATCGAAACGAATCGAGTCGCGCTCCGTCGTGAGGTCAAAAGGCTGATGAATCATGGGGCCGAGGTCGGCGTCCCTGGGCGAGGAGGCGCTTCCCACGCCTCGCCGAGCCGGCCGGAACCTTCAGCGGCTCTTTCGGGCGCGTCCTCCCATCGCGATCACGACCTCGCTGCTCCCGTTTCGCTGCTCCCACTCGGTGAGCATCCCCTTGGCGGGATCGGTGAGGTAGATGCGCTCCTGGTTGAACCACCTCTGGTCCAGCCGGATCTTGTCTTCGATGCGAAAAGAGACCTGGGTGTTCTGGCCGGGGAAGACCTCCATGGTCGTCGAGTCCGGCTCCCAGAGCCAGACCCCATCGACCTCGGCGTCGACGCTCACCGCGTACCTGCCAGGGGCCACATGCGACTCCACTCCGACCCAGCGGTTAGCCTTCTCCTCCCAGATCAGCTCCGGCGCGTAGAATGACGTAGTGGTGTCGAGTGGGATGACCGACGCGACGACCCTGTCGACGATCTTCGCACCTTCTATCCCAACCACTTCGATGACAAACGAACCAACTCCTAGTGTGTTCACCTTCTTCGTACCATCAGACTGCACGTATCGCTCCGCGATCTCCCCACCGCTCGGTTGTAAAAAACCTCCAACGCAAACCTACTTCTCATCTCTCAGCCGCCGAGGATGCATACCTCCGGCTTTGCCCCCATGTGGTTTGCGACCGATCGGTCACGACCAGCATCTGGTGGGTGAAGAGCTTCTCGTGCGAACGAAGCTTATCCTGAATCGAGAAATCAAACCTGGATGTGCGCCCCGCGACCACATCCACCTCTGTTTCATGCGGCTGCCAAAGCCAGAGGTCGTCGACCGCGGCGTCCACTACCAAGGAGTAGCGACCTTCGGCGACCCTTTCATGGACTCCCGTCCACGCGCTCCTCTTACCGTCCCAGCGCAGGTCCATGGAGTAGAACCTGGCGTGGGGCGGCTGACAGATGATGGAGACGACCACTCGGTCGACGATGGGTGAATTCTGAACACCTCTCACCTCGACCGAAACTACGCCATAGGAATACATTTCACCACCTCGTTGCAGGTGTTTAGATTCTGACAGACGCTGACGAGACAAATAGATTCCGAGCGTCTCCGCCAGCTACCCATCCTGAAGAGTGAGCGACGACAGGTTGCACGTCCTGGCATGCCAGAGACCTTCAGCCCAGCACTCCGAGCCGGAAGCTGGCTACGCCCGCGCTCAATCTCGGGGCGCCTGGTGCGGTTCTCGATCCCGTCGCTCGACTGCGCCCGGATCAGTCCTCCTCGGGGAAATAGGCCCGCCTCAGGTCGACCTTCACATTGCTGGTCGAAGACCCGCCATCAGGATGGGAGACCCTCAAATGGAGGTCACAGCTCTCCCGGTTCAATGTCTTGACTACGGTGAAATGAAAACTGAGCAGCTCATCACTCTCCATGGACCCCTCGGTCGGCGTGGGGCTCAGGAAGGTTGGGGCGATGCAGGACGTCGAGAACGCATAGTCCATCGCACCTGACCGGTCCAAGAGAGCCCTGGCCAAGAACTCAATCGTCGCCTCGTCATCGTCATGGATGACCTTGGCCGAGGTGGTCAGCTCCGGAACCAGGCTCCCGGTCTGGTCGAGAAGGATCACGATCGCCCGCTCAGAGCCGGCCGCCACGTCGAACGGTCCGGCCTCCGAGAAGAGCCCTGGCTCACCCGCCTCGTCGAACACGGTCGCCAGCACCAGGTATCGCCCTGGCCGGACACTGCTGAATCGAAGCTGCCAAGGCGCCTCTGTTACGCTGTCGTAATAAGAGGCCTCTGTCTCTCCCTCGACCCGCAACTCGACCTGGAGCCCACCGACGCCGACAAGGGCCTCGTCCGATCCACCGCGTACGGTGATGTCCAGGATGGCGTGGTTGTTCCCTTCGAGAAGGGGGCCGTCGCATGCAGTCAAGACCATCCCAAGTACGAACAAAGCCAGCATCAATCCAGCATTTCGAAACATCGTGGCTCCCTTGCCCGCGGCCTCGTCGCCGAGGCCGCGGACGAGGTAATTACTTCTCGACAACGACCGGTTCAATCTCGGCCGTGTTCATGTAGAGGGTCTTCGTCGTCCGGAGGCCGGTGGTGTCCTGGACGCTGAAGGTCATGTCGCAGGCACCTCGGTCCTCACCGAGGACCTCGAGGGTGAAGGTGACGTGGGCGCCGCTGGCGGTCGTGCCGGACTCCTCCGCGCCAGACCTCTTGGTGTAGGGGCAGGTGGAGACGAGTTCATAATCCATGGCGACAGCCCCGTCCGAGACTGGGGTGAACCGGAGGTAGACGCTGCCGGCGTCGCCGTCGTTCAGCACCCTCGCGCGGTAGTTCACGATCGGCGCCATCTGGAATGCCATCTGGAATTCGGTGGAGTCGAGGTAGGTGGGGCGGACGGGGACCGTGACGCCGAGCTCAGCGATGTTCTGCGCCGTGTCCTCGATGACGAGGACGAGCCAGATATCGGTGACGCCGGTGGTGGGGTTGACTGGGGGGAGGACCGACGGGGCGGTCCAGGTGAGGTTCATCCCGTCTGCAGCACCGAAGGAGCCGAACTCTGGGCGGGCGTTGATGCACTCCCAGTTGCCCCAGCTGTCCGTGGTCCTGTCCTCCAGGTTGCACGCGCCGCTCCAGAATCGACCGTGGAGCGAGAGCTCACCGATGCCGCCGGCGGCCGTCACCGCGATGTTGAGGGTCTCATTGAGGTAGACGGCGTTCTTGTCCAGCGTCACCGTCAGGAACTGGGGCAGCATATCCGTGGACGACTGGTCCTTCTGGTAGAGGATGATCTGGACGACCGGGTGGCCACCTTCCTCGACCAACACCTCGGTGCCGGCAGCCGTCTCGAAGAGCACGTTTTCGTGCTCGTCGAGGGCCGCTGCGTTCACGATGTAGGTGCCGAACTCGAGCTTCTCGACCGTGAGGCTCCAGGGAGCGGAGGTCAGCTCCTCCTCGAGGAGGTAACCGCCGCCCACCTTGGAGATCTCGACGTTGATCGAAGCGACGCCGTCGGCCAGTGCCTCGATTCCGCTGATCGTGACGCTGAGCGATCCGCTGTCTGCTGCAGGGGCCGTGTCATCTGCACCGCATGCGCCAAGGGTCAACACCGCGATGGCCAGTGCGGTCACCTTTCCAAACTTCTTCATTTCCATATCCTTTTGTGGGTGCTGCAGTTGAAGAGATCCGCTGAGTACGCGGTCTATGTTTTGTTTTCTATCCCACGATAAAGGAGACACGTATGTAATCAAACTGCATCAGAGGTACGCAACCGGTTGAACTATGGGAGCCCGATCCTGGGTTATTGTCGGACAAGGCGGGAGCACGGCGCACCTCTCCCGACGCTGAACCACCCGGATCGCCCGCAGTCGCCAACGCCGTTCCTAGGGGGAAAATGCGGGGGTTCGATGAGTCTGCGGGGATCTGGCCGAGGTCTTCGGCGCAGGGAGATGGCCCCATGGGTGAACGACCACCATGCATGGGATCCGACGAAGCCGGGCGAGGAAGGTCCCCTGAAAAAAATCTCCGGTCCCGGGAAAAAAAACCGAACGAAGGGACCTTGGACCCTCCGAAACGGCTCCTTCAAGAGCTCATCTGATGGGGCGACCGCTTCGGGCGCATCTGCAGCAGGAGCCAGGTCCCCGACACCAGGAAGCAGGCCATCGAGACATAGCCCGTGAGTGCGACGAGGCTGGCGAGCGACGCATCCCAGCTCAGGAGCCCCATCCTTCCCAAGAGGTAGTGCCAATCGTGCATCGGTTCACCGCCAAAGGGTGAGACCAGCATGAGGCTCCGCTCCCGGGCGTCTCCCAGGTAGCGGGCGATCCCGATGAGCACGGTCCCCTCCCAGAGGAGGCAGGTGGAGATCCCGAAATAGTCGCGCTGGCGGAGGAAGACGACGACGCCGATCAGGGGCGCCATTGCCTCGGCGATGGTCCCGCCGGCGAAGCCGAGGAACTGACCGAAGGGCATGAAGAGCAGATGCCCCAGCTCGTGCAGCCCCAGGTTCAGCCCGCCGAAGAGGCTCTGGTAGTCCTCCGATCGCAGGTGGTTCGCGAGGATCCACGCCCCCCAGGCGAGGAGGGGCAGACGAACGAGCCTGCTGCGGCCCACGCACCATTCCCGCGCGTCGTCGGAGAGGGCCTCGGCCACATCTCTCACCCGTTCCATCATCCCGTGCAGCTCCCTGGGGCCCCGCGGCCTTCGCCTCAGCGACCCGTATGACCGAAGCCGCCAGCCCCTCGCTCGCTCTCGGAGAGCGCGTCCACCATGACGAGCTCCACTCGCTCGTATCGCGCCACGACGAGCTGGGCGATCCGCTCACCCCGCTCCAACCGCACCGTCTCCTCGCCGTGGTTCACCAAGATCACCCCGATCTCTCCCCTGAAATCGGAATCAATCGTCCCCGGCGCGTTCACCATGCCGATCCCGTGGCGCAGCGCGAGGCCCGAGCGGGGGCGCACCTGTCCCTCGAAGCCAGGCGGCAGCTCGATGGCGATGCCGGTGGGCACCAGGGCCCGCTGCCCGGACGCGAGCGTCACCGCCTCGTCGGCCCGCAAATCGAGACCCGCGCTGCCCGCGGTCGCGTAGGACGGGAGCGGCAGCGCCTCACCGCGCCCCGCGATCTGTACGATGTGAATTTTCATGGCGGGAACCTTCCCCAACTCCCCGCCTCCCCGTCAAGCGCCACCTCACAAGAGGGACTGAATCACGCCGTGCCCCCTGCTGCTGCCGCGCTCCTATCACCACTCCGGGGCCCACTGTGCCCCATTCTCTCCAATCATCCAAGGCGCGGCGAGCACGTGCGAGTCCTGTCTCCTCCTTCCCTGTTCCGCCCTTGCCGACTGATCTTGAATTGGCAGACATTGCTTCGTTGCAGACCGAGGCCGTTGGATGGAGATCGAGCGCCCCAGCTGCAGCGCCGGTCTCGCCGCAAGCATGCAGGCGTCCCGTCCCCGCGGCACCTATCAATCTTGATTCGGCAGACATCCTTACCTCACCCACTCCGTGCGGGACTGATGTAGCGACGAACCAAGCTTCCCTTACAAACTCACACGCCCAGGACAGGCCCAGCTCGAATGTCCGACTCACCTGCTATGCTCGAATCATCGTCGCAAGGGGGACGACTCTGATTTCGGAGCTGGATACAGATGCGAAAGAAGCACATACAGAAGAAATTCAGGCTCTCCTGATGCTTTCGTGGGTCCCCCAGGAGGGAAGAACGTAGCGGACGCCACGTGAATCCCGCAGAATTGAGCTTGTCTAAGGTCCAATCAAGCGGTGAGGCAACGTGGCGTCCATCAACAGGGTATGGAAGAGGCTGCTCGGAGTCGAGCAGGTTGTTATCGAGGACTGGGGATTCGAGGATGAGGAGAACGCTTCGCCGGATCGGGATCGACGAACTGAGCCATCGAAAGGGCCATAAGTATGTCACCGTGGTCATCGATCACGACACCGGTCGGCTGGACTGGATGGAACCTGGTCGGGATGCCGACACAGTCCGACGCTTCTTCGATGCTTTGGGCCCAGAGCGTGCCGCAGAACTGAAGATCGTGAGTGCCGACGGTGCTGCGTGGATCGAGGAAGTCGTCCGGGAGCGGGCGCCCCAAGCCATCCGCTGCATCGATACCTTCCACGTCGTGCGTGGGCGACGAACGCCCTTGATGAGGTCCGTCGACAGGTCTGGAATGCCCTTCGAAGGTCCGAAGATCCCGAGCAGGCCAAGCATCTGAAGCGCGCGCGGTGGGCTCTCTGGCGCAACCCAGAGAACCTGAACGTGAGCCAGAGGGAGACACTCTCCTGGATCCCGAAGGTCAACGCACCGTTGTACAGGGCCTACCTGCTGATGGAAGCCCTCAGGACTATTTTCCAGGAGAGGTCTCCCCGTCTCGGAATGCGACGGCTCGAAGGGTGGCTGAGCTGGGCGAGCCGGAGCCGGCTCCCGGCCTTCGTGAAGCTCGCAAGAACGGTACGGAAGTTCAAGGATCGAATCCGAGCGACACTCACCCATGGCCTCACCAACGCGATCGTCGAAGGCAAGAACACACAGCTTCGGCTCCTTACTCGAGTCGCATTTGGGTTCCATAATGTCAGCTCCCTCATCAACCTCGCCATGCTCGAGCTTTCTGGGCTCTGTCCACCCCTGCCGGGACGCCTTCAGGCACCCATAAACATGTCATGAGAGCCGGTAAACTCCTGCTCCAAGCCTTCAACGCAAGCAGGTTGTCTCCGTGGATCAAGCGGTTGTCGAAGATATCCTCCTCCGATACGCGCTTTGCGTAGGACAGCTCCTCGTCCTCGAGGAGGATGCGCGGCTCCAGGCGAGGCGGTCCTCCCTGCCGATCCAGGTCAGCTCCAGTCGTTTCAGTCGCTTCGTCATGGCTTCTTCCCTGGCATCGTCGTCATGCGGCGGCCCCGTCGCCCAGCGTCCAGCGTAGCGCGAAAAGCGGCTCCATGCTGGTCTTCGTCCGGATTAGGTCCGTGTCCCCGCCGCGGTCCTCCTGCTCGAACACAGATGTCTGCCATTTCAAGGTGACCGGAAATCCTCCATGCCCGGCCGTGAGGTGGGCCTGGTGGGGATGGCGAAGCTTCCGGATCGATTCCACGGGGCGACTGCAGGGCGAAGAGACGCTTGGGGCCTCGAGGTACGCACAAAAAGCGGGCCCCCCGTCTCCAGGAGGCCCGCTCGTGAATCATTCAGCCTGTAGCGCGATCAGGCGTCGGCGGGAGGGGTCTCGCCACCTTCGCCGCCGCCCTCGCCTGCTGCGTCCTTGAGGGCCTCCTTGCGGGAGAGGCGGATCTTGCCCTGGCGGTCGACGGAGACGACCTTGACGAGGACCTCGTCGCCCTCGTTGAGGACGTCGGTGACCTGCTTCACGCGCTGGTCGGCGAGCTCGGAGATGTGGACGAGGCCGTCGGTGCCCGGGAAGATCTCGACGAAGGCGCCGAACTCGACGACCCGGCGGACGGTGCCGAGGTAGGTCTTGCCGATCTCGGCCTCCTGGGTGAGGTTGCGGATCATCTGGATGGCTGCGTCGACCTTGGCGGAGTCGGACGAGGCGATGTTGATGGTGCCGTCGTCGTTGATGTCCACGGAGCAGCCGGTCCGGGCGATGATGTCCTTCACCACCTTGCCGCCTGGCCCGATGACGTCCTTGATGCGCTCCGGCCGGATCTTGATGCTGGTGATCCGCGGGGCGTACTTGGAGATCTCGGGGCGCGGCGCGGGGAGGCTCTCGAGCATCTTGCCCAGGATGTGGTTGCGGCCGTCGCGGGCCTGGAAGAGGGCCCGCTCGAGGATGGAGCGATCCACGCCGGTGATCTTGATGTCCATCTGGATCGAGGTGATGCCGTCCTTGGTGCCGCAGACCTTGAAGTCCATGTCGCCGAGGTGGTCCTCGTCGCCGAGGATGTCGGAGAGGATGGCGACCTTCTCGCCCTCCTTGATCAGGCCCATGGCGATGCCAGCGACGGGCGCCTTGATCGGCACGCCGGCGTCCATCATCGCGAGGCAGCCGCCGCAGACGGTGGCCATCGAGGAGGAGCCGTTGGACTCGGTGATGTCCGAGGTGATCCGCACCACGTACTGGAACTGGTCCTCGGTGGGCATCACGTAGCGGAGGGCCCGCTCGGCGAGGGCGCCGTGGCCGATCTCCCGGCGACCGGGGGAGCGGAGGAACTTGGCCTCGCCGACGGAGTACGGCGGGAAGTTGTAGTGCAGCATGAACTTCTTGAAGGTCATGCCGGTCAGGGTCTCGATCCGCTGCTCGTCGTCGCCGGTGCCGAGGGTCGCGGTGCAGATCGACTGGGTCTCGCCGCGGGTGAAGACGGTGGAGCCGTGGCTGCGGGGGAGCACGCCGTTCTCGATCCAGATGTCCCGGACCTCGTCGTGCTTGCGACCTGCGATGCGGAGGCCGGTGTCGACGATCATCTGCCGCATGTACTCGTACTTGAGATCCTCGAAGTAGTTCTTGATCTCCTTCTCGCGGACGGCGAAGTCGTCACCGAGCTTCTCGCGCATGGTGGCGAGGACGGCCTTCTTCGACGCGGAGAGGGCTGCGTAGCGCTCGATCTTCTCGGCGATGGCGTAGCCTTCGCGGATCGGCTCCCAGGCGATCGCCTTGAGCTCCGCCTTGAGGGCCTCGTCCACCTGGGGCGGCTCGAAGCTGCGCTTGGTGGTCTTGCCCAGCTCCTGGGTGAGGGCGCGCTGCAGGTCGAGCAGCTCCTTCACCGCTGCCTGGCCGAAGAGCAGGGCCTCGACCATGATCTCTTCCGAGACCTCGGCGGCGCCGCCCTCCACCATCACGATGGCGTCCTCTGAGGCAGCCATCAGGATGTCGAGGTCGCTGCGCTCGCGCTCCTCGTGGGTGGGGTTGGCGACGAGGACGCCGTCGATCCTGCCCACCCGCACGCCGGCGATCGGCCCGTTGAACGGGATGTCCGAGCAGGCGAGGGCGGCGGAGGCGCCGGTGAGCCCGAGGACGTCGGCGTCCACCTGCGGATCGTTGGAGAAGACCGTGGCGATGACCTGGGTCTCGTTCTGGTAGCCATCCGGGAAGAGCGGCCGCAGCGAGCGGTCGATCACGCGGGAGGTGAGGGTCTCCTTCTCGGTGGGGCGACCCTCCCGGCGGAAGAACGAGCCGGGGATCATGCCAGCCGAGGCGAGCTTCTCCTGGTAGTCGACGGTGAGCGGGAAGAAGTCGAGGCCTTCCTTCTTCTCCTTCGCGCTGACGACGGTGACGAGGACGACCGCGTCGCCCTGGCGGACCCAGACGGATCCGTCCGCCTGCTTGGCGATCTTGCCGGTCTCGATCGTGATCTCTTTGCCGCCGACCGACGCGGACTTGACGATGTGGTTCATGGATTTGATTCCTCCTGCAGTGGCGCTCTCACGCCACGCAAGCAAAGGCCCCTCGGTCGATGCGCGTGGCGCGTCGACCGGCGGACCATCGTGGGTGGCTCGCTTGGGAGAGGCCGGGAGGAGGCTCTTGATCTCTGAGCGCAACGGCCGATTGCTCGGTCGCTCCAATCGGAAACCAAAAGACCCCGATGGCCCCGCGAAGTCCCTCGCGAGTTTCTTGCCGGAGCGCCCCACCGAAGAGAGGCGCTCCATGGTCGGGGCACCGATCCGTCCCGAGGGGGGATCGGCGCCGGGACGGCCCCGCCTGCTACTTGCGGATGCCGAGCTGCTCGATCACCGTCTTGTAGCGGGAGACATCCTTCCGCTTCAGGTAGTCGAGGAGACGCCGGCGCTGGCCGACGAGCTTGAGCAGACCGCGCCGGGAGTGGTGATCCTTGGCGTGGGTCTTGAAATGCTCCGTGAGGTAGACGATGCGAGCGGTGAGGATCGCGATCTGCACCTCGGGGGAGCCGGTGTCGCCTTCCTTGCGGGCAAACTTGGCGACGATCTCCTGCTTCGAGTCCTTGAGTAGAGCCATCTCGATTCGATTCCTTCCGCTCCCCGCCGCCCCGGGGGGCGGTCGAGCCGATGAACCCACGTCCGCGGAGCGGAGCAGACGAGGCAGCCCGAAGGTTCTGCAGAGCCCATTGGACCCGGCAAGGCGCGCAACTTAGGGGGAAAACCTCCGGGGGTCAACGAACAATCCGGATCCGGCCCCGGGTGCGAAAGGCCCCCGCCCCCCTCAGGGTCGATCCCCCGAGATGAGCACCCGCAGGTAGCGCAGGCGTCCCTCCCGCTGTTCCGCCACCGCCACCAGCCTCCCC
>Ga0180215_1003824_pt1 | contig 13837 bp, 9 predicted proteins | sample eDN3rd37CBELigBY_FD_128871 | JGI IMG/M metagenome (GOLD analysis project Ga0180215, IMG submission 128871) | Enriched backyard soil microbial communities from Emeryville, California, USA - eDNA 3rd pass 37_C BE-Lig BY (version 2) (version 2) | ecosystem: Environmental > Terrestrial > Soil >...
CAGCAGGCGCCCGCCCACTTTGAGCACGCCGCACGTATAGACGACGTTGGGGACGTAGCCCGACCGGTCCGCGTTCACCGCCGTCAGCACCGGCTCCGGGCTGCGGGCGATCACCTTGGAGGGGTCATCCCGGTCCAGCAGCGCGCAGCCGAGCGAATATTTGCGCATCGCTCCGACACCATGGGTGAACAGCAGCCAGCCGGCATCCGTCAGCACCGGGCTGCCGCAATTGCCGATCTGGATGAATTCCCAGGGGTACTTGGGCTCCATCAGCAGCGCGCCCTCGCTATCCCAGCGATCGAGCCGGTCGGATTTGAGCAGGAACAGGTTCTTGCCATCCTGCCGGCCTACCATCGCATATTGCCCGCCGACCTTTTCCGGGAACAGCGCCATGCCTTTGTTGCGCCCAGCCTTGCCTTCAATGGGTTCCAGCAGGAACCGGCGGAAGTCGCAGGTGCGTAGCAGCTCTGAGCGGATCGAATGACCCGAATAGGCCGTGTAGGTTCCGATCCATTCATAATCGCCGCCGCCATGGTCGAAGCGGACCATGCGGAGATCTTCCAAACCGTTGCGCTGCTGCTCCGTGATCGGAAAGATCACCGTGTTCGACAGGCTGCTTTCCGGGTGGCGGTGGACCGTCACGCCGGTGTCAGCATCCGTGAGAGAGGCGTTGTCCAGCTCCACCGACGTGGCGAAGGCGCTTTGCGGCCACAGCGTGAAGCCGCCGTCGGGCTCCGCAATTCCCTCTCGGAAAGCGATCGAGCTGATGTGCCCTTCGCCGACGGCACGCAATGTCATCACGAAACGGACCGCGCCGCCAGCCATCCCGCTCTGATCGGGGTGCGGCACGATCGACGGGTTCATCAGCGCCGCCGCGGCATAGGTGTATTCGTGGCAGAAGAACGCCCCCAGAAGGCGTTTGCGCGTCTCCGAAAAGGAGGAGCAATCGACATGAAGCGATTTCTCAACCTCGGCGAAGCGCTCCTCGAACATCAGCTCCGTCTGCCAGTGCCGTTCTTTGAAGTCGCGCAGCACGCGGGCATATTCTGTCTCGACCTGCTGCTCGGTCAGCCCGGCAATATCCTCGAACAGCTTGTATGCGCGTCCGCCTTGCGCGTTCTCGCCCGACCATCCGAGGTGGAAGGGCCGCAGCACCACGCGTGAGGGGTCCGCATGCAGCCGCTCATCAAGGATATGCAATGGACTGTGCGGCCAAACGCCCTCTACGCCCACATTGTTCTCCGTTCGAATCGACCCGTTTTTGCGACCGTGCGAGCGCTAGCACGGAATAGTGAGCGAGTTGAAAGGCGAGGATCGATTCTGCACCGCAATTGATGTTGGCGCCGCGTGGCGTGATGCCGTCACGGCAGCGGCCGCTGGCGAGATCCGCCAGCACGACGCCCCTGTCATTCGCGCCGAAAAACCAGTTCCACGCCGCCTGAGCGTGCTCGAACCACCGGGCGTCGCCGGTCGCCGCGAAGGCGGACCGCGCCGCTTCCACTGCCGCCTGGGCTTCAAGCGGCTGCTGGTCGAACGGCAGGTGCGCGTGCACCTTGCCGAAGCTGTCTGAGCCGATCGGCCGGAAATGCCCGCTCGCGGCGATCTGCTGCGCCGCGATCCATTCGAGGGTCTCGACGCCGGCAGCGGTGTAATCGGGCCGCCCCAGCGCCATACCGGCTTCAATCAACGCCTGCGACAGGCGAGGATTGTCATAGCCGAGCACCGCTTCGAACCAGGCCCAGTCCGGCCGCCGCGCGCCGCCCAGCAGGCGGAACAGAGTATCCGCGCCGTGCTCGAGCGCCTGACGGGAGGCCGCATGTTCGGCCGTGGCGCGCAGGACGGAGGCGGCGCCAAGCATGGTGAAGGCAATCGCACGCGGCGAACCGAGATCGGCGCAATGGGGAAGGGCGGTATCGTACCAGCGCCACGCCCACTCGGCAAAATCAGGATTGGGCGCGCACTCTATGGTCTGCCCCAGAGCCCACAGAGCGCGGCCGTTGGAATCCTCCGACCCCATGTCCTCGCACCAGCCCCGGTCGAAGCGCATGAAGTTCCGGAAGCCGCCACGCTCTTCATTCCAGGCGTGCTGGACGAAGCTCGCATAAGTCTGCGACCAGCGGGTGCGCTCCGTCTCCGAAAGTCCGGATGCAACGTTCATCAGCATCAACGCGCGGGCATTGTCGTCCAGGCAGTAGCCATGCCGCCGATCCGGAACGATTCCGATCGAATGCTGGATGATTCCGGTAGAGTCGCTCAGACCGAACACCGCTGACAGACCAGGCGTCGCGGTGATGGGCGCAATCCGGCCCGGTGGCGCGACCGACGCCTCGATCAGCGCCGCAGCCCCAGCGGCGAACCGCGGCCAGATGGTCTGTCGCCCGCGGGCATAGGCACGCCGCTGCAACGCCGCGAGTTCCTCCGGCTGGTCAAGCAAGTGATTGACCGCCTTTGCGATGCCCTCTGCGCTTTGGGGCTCGATCAGCACGCCGGCGCTGTCGGCCAGCAATTCGCGCGCATGGAGGTAGGGCGTGGAGATCACTGCCTTGCCCAACGCCACGGCATAGCTCAGCGTGCCGGAGGTCGATTGCTGCAGGTTCGGATAAGGCGTGAGATAAATGTCGCACGCCTCGATCTGGTCGAGCAGTTCCTCCGTATCGAGGAACCGGTTGTCCCATTGGACATGCTCTGCAACGCCAAGCTCCTGCGCCAGCGCCATCAGTCGGTCGCGATAGGCCTCGCCCTCCCGCGCGACCAAGTTCGGGTGCGTTGCGCCCACGATGCGGTAGAGGACCGACGGATGCCGCGAGACGATCGAAGGGAGAGCTTCGATCACCCGCTCCAGCCCCTTGCCGGGGCCGAGCAGGCCGAAGGTCATCATGACGTGCCGGCCGCCAAGGCCGAGCTGTTGCTTGAAACGGTCGCTGCGGCCGAAAGGCCGGTCGGGCGCACCGTGGGGGATGACTTGAAGAATGTCCTCCGGCGCGCCGTATAGGCTGGCGAGCAGGCCGCGCGAATGCTGCGACATGACCATGACGCGACTGGCGCGCCTGACCAGGTGGTCAAGGATCTGGCGCTGCCGCTCTGATGGAGCAATGAGCACGGTGTGCGGCGTCAGGATCAGCGGGGCGGCGATCCGATCGACGAAATCGCACACCATCTCGCCATCCGCGCCGCCAAAGATGCCGTATTCGTGCTGCAGCCAGACCGCGTCCACTCCGCTCTCATTGATGTGGCGCGCGGCGTGGAGGTAAGAGTCGAGATCATTAAAGGCGATCGTTCCCGCGACGCCTTCATAAGTCAGCGGATTTGCCGGATCGTCCAGCGCATACACGTCCACCATGATATTCGGGTGGAAGCGCGCGAGCTGCTCAAACGTATCGGTTGTGAAGGTGGCGATCCCGCACTTGCGAGGCGTGAAATTGCCGATGAGCGCGACGCGCCGCACCGGATTTTGCGCTCCCTTGCTCCCACTGAAGATGGGGCGGACATCCGCGTTGAGAGCGGCGTCCTGCATCATTGTCACAGCGTCGAGGTCCATGGCGATCCCTTGGAACAGCACTGGTTCTGCGTACCGCCCTTCCACCTGTGGAAGTGACGGCACCCAGTTCTGCATTGCAACATAAGATTTCGATTCTGGCAAGCGATTGGCGCCGGCCGAAAATTCTATTTAACTCAAGATGCTGACTTATGTAAGTTATTGCGACTGAAGGGCTGTTCTGATGCAGCGCACAAAGGTCCTAGCTGCAACTGCGCGGCAGCCGCTAGGTTCCCAAATTGTTAAGGGCTCCTGCCCGAACGCGCGTCGCTTCCGACCAGGCGTTGCTCGTTTCGGCTAAGGCGTCGCTCGCGGCCGCGAGCGCAGGCCCACGCGAGCCGCAAGGGCCGGTCCTTCGTGGGGCTGATCGCTTGCACTGCGCCTCGGTCGCTGCGTACCGGCGCAAGTGCAGGTTAGCCCGCTGCGGATCCTTTGCGCGCGGGACAGTCTGCAGCGGCGGAGCCGCTTGAAGGCACCCGGGGGCGCCTCATCTTCAGCCGCTTTGTGGAAAGAGCGAGCGGCTGGTCGGGTTGGCCTTGTGCCTTTGCGTTCAGAACGCCGCCTTCAGCCCTACCCGCAGCTGGCGCGGCTCCACGATGCGACTGTTGCGGCCCAGGACACCTTCGGGTGGCTCGCCCGGGAGGCGCGTCTCGTAATAGTAGTCGATGTCGTCCCCCTTGGAGTCGAACACGTTGAGAAGCTCTGCGTAGAGTTCCCACCTGGCCAGCCGGGTCGGCGTGTATGCGGCGCGCAGGTTCACCAGCAGCGTCTCGTCACCACGCTGGCTGTTATCCTCGATCAGTGGGTGCGGCCCCAGATATCGCAGGCGCGCTGCCGCGTTGAATTCGCGGAAGATGGCGGAGACGCCCAGCTCGCCGGAGCTTTCCAGCGCGCCGGGGACGTAATTCTCACCCTCCGGCAGCCCTTCATAGCGCGCCTCAGAGCCTGTCAGAACACCGTCAAAGGCGAGCCAGCTGTTGGGCTTGTAGAAGGCCGTGAGTTCATAGCCGTGGCGCCGGCCGGGATCGCTCGGCTCCACAGCGCCTGAGTCGCCGACATAGATCAGCTCGCTGTCGATCTGGCTCCACCAGTAGACGGCGGTGAGAATCGCGCCACCGCGTTCGAAGCGGGCACCGATTTCCTCCATCTCCCCCTTCACCAGGCCAGGAGCCTGGTCCTCAGGGTTGGTAACGCCGCGCGCGTCATTCGAATGGAAGCCCTGGCCGTAATTGGCGTAAAGGGCGATGCCATCGGCGACCTCGTAACTCACGCCGATCTTGGGGGCGAGGATATCGTCCTTCACCTTACCTGACCAACTGCTCTCGCCGGCGAGAGCGCGTGTCCGGAACCGGTAGAAATCGCCGCGAAGACCGCCGATCACCATCAGCCGCTCGACAGGACGCCATGTTGCTTCGGCGTAAAGTCCCAGCGAGCTTTCATGCACATCAAACGCGCCGACCGTGAACTCCGTTGCGGCGGCGATGGTCTCGTCCAGCCCCACCTCCGCGATCTGGTCCACCCGCGCCTCTGCGCCCAGCCGAAGCGTGAAGGCATCGTTCACCGCGAAAGTCCGCTCCGCCCGTCCGCCATAGATCCAGCGCCGGTCATACTGGCGCAGCTGGTCCCCATTCACCGGGTCTTCCAGGAAGAAGGTGAAGTTGGATAGCAGGCTCCAATCGTACTTCTGCACATAAGCGCTCAGGCGCCAATCGTCGGACTGATAGCCGATTGTACCAATCCACCGCCTGGTGCTGCCGCGCAGCGTCGGGTCGAGCGTGCCGTAGCGATCCTCCACCAGCGTACCGACGGCGCGCTCCGGCAACTGCTCGGTCGGGGCCCAGCTCGCATCATAATAGCTGAGGCTGGTCTGGAAGGTGCCATCGCCAAGCGGGCGAGAGTACTTCGCATACCCCATCACGCCGTCGAAATCTTCCGGCAGGTCCCAAGGCCCGTCATTATATTTGAGCTGGCCCACAAGCAGCAGGTCTCCGCCCGCCACCGGAACCGAGCCACCCGCGACGTAGCGGAGGTAATCGTAAGAGCCGACCTCGACCTGCGCGAAAGGCTCCATCCGGTCATGCGTGGTGATCGTGCTAGAGCCGACGAAGCTGAAGTCGCCCACGTCGGCGCGATAGGGCCCCTTGCGGTAATCGACCCGGCGCACGGTTTCCGGGATCAGGCCGTTGATGTCGAGATAGCCCTGTCCATGTCCGTGCGTGCGAAAGTTCAGCGGCACTCCGTCGAATGTGACGGAGAAATCCGTCCCGTGGTCCAGATTGAAGCCGCGCAGGAAGAACTGGTTCGCCTTTCCGCCACCCGAGTGCTGTGTGGCAATAAGCCCGGGCGTCGCCTCCAGAAGTTCGCCCGGCCGCAGCAATGGGCGCACCTCGATATCCGCACCGGCAACACCGCCCTCGCTTGCCGCACCCGCTTGGCCGATCCGCCGTTCTCCGCGACCATAGACATAGATGGGGTCGCCCCCTTCAGGGGCCGCTGCGTTGTCTGACTCCCTCTCATCTGTCGCGACTTGGTCCGCGACGGCCTCGCCCACCATCTGTGCGGCCGCAGCCGCAGGAATAGTCAGAGCGATGGCGCTGCTCAGCAGCGCAAGCCGAGCGCGCGTGGTTCGTCTCGTCATGTGCGTGGGGTTCTTTGTCCGCTGGTTTTCCGTGAACCAAAGCCCCTGCGCCCAGCCTTGATGAAACACACGCAAATTACCGTAATGCGCGCGTTACAGCGGCGTTTCATGCTTTTCATCAGGCCGTGAAACCATCATGGCAAAGGGGTGACGATCCAGCCTCCACAGCACGAGAATGCCTTCCTGGCCGAAGTCTCGCGGGTGCGGGTCAGCGGCGTGCTCGGGGAAGGGGGGCGCCTCTCAGACCTGTTCGAATATATGGCGGCGCGCGGCTACGCCGCCGAAGCCGCAACTCAGGCAGACATCGCCGAGGCGGTATTTGGCCAGACAGAGACGACGATCGATGACGCTACCGTGCGCGTCTATATCCATCGCCTGCGCAAACGGCTGGAGGAGTTCTATCGCTCCTCGGGCGAGGCAACTGCGCGGCTCACCGTCCCTGCGGGTACCTACGCACTTCGGCTTGTGCCGGAGGGTTTGTCTGAGCTCGCGCTGCCGCCGGAAATTGCGCCTGCCCCGCCGTCGGAATCGGCGCACATGCATCGGGTCTCCAAGCGGCGCTGGCTTCCTGCGATTGCCGCATTGGGCGTTTTGCTGCTGGTCGCCGCTTTCTTCCTGGGGAGGGCGGCCTCATCTGGCCGGGCCAATGAGTTCTGGGAGCCCTTCCTCGCCTCCGATCGCCCTACGCTGATCGTGCTGGGGGATTACTACATCTATGGAGAGATCGATCCCGTGCGGCCCGAGGAAGGGCGGCTGATCCGCGATTTTCGTGTGGATTCCCCGGCTGACCTCATGCGGATGCAGGAGCTGATGCCGGATCGGTTCGGGAATGCGGAGGACGTCGGACTCAACTACCTGCCCTTCTCCGCTGCCTACGGCATGCAGAAGATCGCGCCGATTCTCGCGCAAAGCGGGCGCGACCTCCGGGTGATCCCGGCCTCTCAGTTCGAGCCGAACATGCTGAACGAGTTCGACGTGGTCTATGTCGGGCTGTTCAGCGGAATGCGGCTGCTGGAAAATCTCAGCTTCATGAACTCCAGCTTCGAGCTGGGCGAAAGTTATGACGAACTGATCGACCGTGCCAGCGGCCGGACTTTCACCAGCGAGGAGGCGCGCAGCCTCACCTCACCCGTCTATTATCGCGACTATGGCTACGTCGCGCGGTTTCGCACCGTAAGCGGAGCTCTGGTCGCGATCGTCGCCGGCGCGCGTGACACCGGCCTGCGAGGGGTTGCGCCGATCATCGGAGGGGCCGACCTGCCGGAAGATCTGGCAGAGCAGGCCGACGGCGACGCTTTCGAGGCGCTGTACCAGATTACCGGCCAGCAGGGGGCTGACCTTTCCGAACGCCTGCTCGTCGCGCGTGCAAGGAATGCCGCCCGATAGGGCGTCGCCCGCGATCCGTTAGCTTGCCATTCAGTCGCTGAAACCTACATTGGCCGGCATATCAACAAGGAATCCCGATGAGCGAGAATCGCGAGCCGGACGGCAACGGCAATCCCTGGATCAAGAGCCTGATGATCTGGGGCGGAATCTTCCTGGCCCTGCTGCTGGTCGTCTCCATGTTCGGCGGCCCCCAGGAAGCCGCGGGCACGCAGCTGCGCTATTCCGACTTCCGTGAGCGGGTGGCGGAAGGCAGCGTGGAGGAGGTGCAGATCTCCCCTGACCGGATCAGCGGCAAGCTGCGCAACGGGTCGAGCTTCACCACCATTCCGGTGCCGAATGACACGGAGCTGACGGCGCTGCTCGATCAGAATGGCGTCCAGTATGCGGGGACCGCTCCGGAAGAGCCGAACCTTCTGCTCTACATCCTCATCCAGTCGCTGCCGTTCCTGCTGATCCTGGGTGTCGCGTTTTTCGCGCTGCGCCAGGTGCAGAAGGGTGGCGGTTCGGGGGCGATGGGCTTCGGCAAGTCCAAGGCCAAGATGCTCACCGAGAAGCAGGGCCGCGTCACCTTCGACGACGTTGCCGGCATCGACGAGGCGCGCGAGGAGCTGCAGGAGATTGTCGAGTTCCTGCGTGACCCGCAACGCTTCTCCAAGCTGGGCGGTCAGATCCCCAAGGGCGCCCTGCTGGTCGGCAGCCCCGGCACCGGCAAGACGCTGCTCGCCCGCGCGATCGCGGGTGAGGCGCGCGTGCCGTTCTTCACCATCTCCGGCTCGGACTTCGTCGAGATGTTCGTCGGCGTCGGCGCCAGCCGCGTACGTGACATGTTCGAGCAGGCGAAGAAGAACGCGCCCTGCATCGTCTTCATCGACGAGATCGACGCGGTGGGTCGCCATCGCGGCCACGGCCTCGGCAACTCGAATGACGAGCGCGAGCAGACACTGAACCAGCTGCTTGTCGAAATGGACGGCTTCGAGGCGAACGAGGGCATCATCATCATCGCCGCGACCAACCGGCCTGACGTGCTCGACCCTGCGCTGCTGCGTCCGGGCCGCTTCGACCGGCAGGTCGTGGTGCCCGTACCTGACATCGAGGGTCGCGAGAAGATCCTCGCCGTGCACATGAAGAAGGTGCCGCTGGCGCCCGACGTCAACGCGCGCACCATTGCTCGTGGCACGCCCGGCTTCTCCGGCGCCGATCTCGCCAACCTTGTCAACGAGGCCGCGCTGCTGGCCGCACGCCGGAACAAGCGGCTGGTGGCGATGCAGGAGTTCGAGGACGCCAAGGACAAGGTCATGATGGGGGCGGAGCGCCGCTCCATGGTTATGACCGACGACGAGAAGAAGATGACCGCCTATCATGAGGCGGGCCATGCGATCGTCGCGGTGCACGAGCCGGCATCGGACCCGATCCACAAGGCGACGATCATCCCGCGCGGCCGCGCGCTGGGCATGGTCATGCGCCTGCCGGAGCGGGACAATTACTCCTACCACCGCGACAAGATGCACGCGAACCTGGCCGTCAGCATGGGTGGCCGTGTGGCGGAAGAGATCATCTTCGGGCACGACAAGGTGTCCAGCGGTGCCTCGTCCGACATCCAGTACGCGACCGATCTCGCCCGCAACATGGTCACCAAGTGGGGCATGTCCGACAAGCTCGGCCCGCTCCAGTACGAGGCGAGTCATGAAGGCTATCTCGGCATGGGCCAGACCCAGCGAACCATGGCCTCGGATGAGACGAACAAGCTGATCGACGCGGAAATCCGTGGCTTGGTCGAAGGCGCTCATTCTCGCGCGACCCAGGTGCTCACGGAGCATGAGGACCAGCTCCAGCTGCTCGCGCAGGCGCTGCTCGAATATGAGACGCTGACCGGCGACGAAATCAAGCAGCTGCTGGACAATGGCCGCATTGACCGGCCCGATCAGCCCGCGGGCCCGGTGACGGTGCAGCCGGTGCACGGCTCTGCCATTCCCAAGGCGGGCAAGCGCTTCGGCGGCGGGACGGCTCCTCAGGGCGCCTGATCCGCAACGCCCACCGGCTTGCGCTGGTGCCCGGCTGCTCCGCTTTAGCCGAGCGCGCCGAGCACCAGCAGCAGGTCGATAAACACGAACAGGATCACGAAGATCAGCATGGTCAGCACGACCGTGCGCCACAGGGCCGAGAAGCGCGACAGGCCGTAAGCGCCCTTGAGTTGCTTGTAGATGTGCAGCAGCGGGACGCCGATGCCCAATGCGCTCAGCACTCCGGCTCCCACGCCCGCCATGCCGAGCAGCACCAGCAGCACGTAGAACAGCGTCATGAAGCTGAGCGAATAGGTCACGAATACGGCGTGATCGTATGCGCCGAACTTGCGGCGCCAGGCGAAAAGAAGTGCGACGAAGGGGATGGAGAGGGGGATCAGCAGCCAGGAGAACTTGTAGCTGTTCGCCTGCAGCTTATAGGCCATCAGGCTGGGATTCTTCTCCCATTTCTCAATCGCGTGATCGACAAACGGCACACCGATGTCGAGGTCGATCCGCCCCTCGCTTGCCACTGAGCGGATGCCGTTGATCTGCTGCTCAATCCCCTCGATGCGTCCATTGATCCCCGCGAGTTGAGGATCTCCCGCTGGAAGTGTGTCACGCTCTTGCCGCAAAGCTTGGGCCTGTGCCTCAAGCGCGGTCACCTGCTCGTCGACCTCTTCGTAGATCTGTCCTGGACCGGACAAATTCACCGGCGGCGAAATCCCCGCGATCTGGAAGACGGCGAACATCAGGAACACGCAGAACAGGAACAGCGCCATCGGCGAGACGAAGCGCGCCCGCTCGCCCGCGATGTAGCGGCGCGTCAATTCTCCAGGTCGCACGGCGAGCAGCGGCAGCGTGTGCCAGGTCTTGCCCTCGAAATGCAGCGCGCCGTGCAGCAGGTCATGCATGAAGGCGCCGATCGTGCGATGAATGTGGGCGTGCTGTCCGCATTCATGGCAATGCGAACCAACCAGCTCCGTGCCGCAATTGAGGCAGGCGCTTTCATGAGTATGGCCATCGTGAGCGTCCTGAGAGCGCTCGCCGTGTCTCGGCTCGATAGCGCGGCTCCAAAGCGACCCTTCGGCCATGCTGCCCGCCGCGTCCAGAATGTCGCTCATTGCCCCACCATGGCGGCCAGTTTACCGCGCCGATGCGCTCCGGTCGAGGAGGAACATGAAGGGAACAATGTCGTTGTCCCCTCGAAGGAGGCACGACATGCAAGCACACCATCCTGACGCGGATCCAAAGTCGCACCCGACGTCGAACGCCCAGAAGGATCCTGACCAGTGGACCACTGGCGAGGAGCCCATGACCGGCGCCCAGGCAAGCTATCTCAAGACGTTGAGCGAGGAAGCGGACCAGCCCGATGCCTATGACACCTCGCTCACCAAAGCCGAGGCGTCCAAGCGGATCGATGCGCTGCAGGAGGCTACTGGCCGAGGCGCCAGGTAAGTCAGGCATGCCCAACATGCGAAAGGGGCCGCACCATACGGCGCGGCCCCTTCATTGTCTCACAATCCGTCGCTGGGAAGATTAGCCCTCGTAATCGCCGCCCGCGGAGTTCGTACGGGCCGGGGCTGCGGCCGAGAGGCGCATTGCTTCCGCCGACTGGCTCAGCGAGCCGATCTCGTCAGCCTCATCCTCCTCATCGGGAAGGACGCGCTGCAGCGACTGCACCAGGCTCTCCTGCAATATCTTGGGCCGCACCGTCTGCTCCGCGATTTCGCGCAGCGCGACGACAGGGTTTTTGTCACGGTCACGATCGACCGTCAGCTCCGCCCCGCCGGAGATTTCGCGAGCACGCTGAGCGGCGAGCAGCACCAGATCGAAACGGTTAGGGATCTTGTCGACGCAATCTTCGACAGTGACGCGCGCCATCGGGCACTCCAGATCAGCAGTTTGTATGGGAAGCCCATCGAATAGGATGCTTCCCCTGAACAGTCAAGGTTTCGCGCCCGGTCCGCAGCGCCTAGGAGAGTGCATGCATCGAGGCGACGAGCTTGCAAGTCCGGCCGAGTTTCGTGCGCCGCCACCCTTCAGCGTGGAGGCGCACGGCCATCGTCTGGCCTTCTACCCGGACGGGGCAGACCGGCGGAAGGCACTGCTGGACCTGATCGGATCGGCGCAGGAGCGGCTGGATCTGGCCTTCTACATCTTTGCGCCGGACGAAAGTGGCCGCTTGGTGCGGGACGCGCTGACCCAGGCTGCCCGGCGTGGAGTCACCGTCACGCTGATCGTGGACGGCTTCGGCGCCGAGGCGGACGATGCGTTCTTCGAACCCCTGATCGCCGCCGGTGGGCGGTTCCGCTGCTTCATCGCCGCCTGGTCGTTCCGCTATCTGATCCGCAACCACCAGAAGATGGTGATCGCCGATAGGGCCCGAGCCATGCTCGGCGGCTTCAACGTGGCGGACGATTATTTCGCCTCCCCGCAGGAGAATGGGTGGAATGACCTCGCCTTCACCATCGAGGGCGAAGTGGTCGAAAGGATCGTGCGCTGGTTCAATCAGCTGGATAATTGGGCAGCCCATCCCAATGCGCAATTCGCCGATATCCGCCGCAAGGTGCGGCATTGGCGGAGTGGGGCTGGGCCTGTCCAGCTGCTCATCGGAGGGCCGACGCGCGGCCTTTCCAGCTGGGCGCGCTGCGTCAGCCAAGATCTGGTCGAGGGTGAGCGGCTCGACATGCTGATGGCCTACTTCTCGCCGCCGAGACGTCTGCTGCGTCGCATCTGCCGGATCGCGAAACGCGGAAAGACGCGGCTGGTGCTGGCGGGGAAGTCCGACAATGGGGCGACGATCGGCGCCTCACGCTCGCTCTATGCAAAGCTGCTTGGCTCAGGCGCACGCATTTGGGAGTTCGAGGCGTGCAAGCTGCACACCAAGCTGATCGTGCTGGACGATGTTGTCTATCTCGGCAGCGCCAACTTCGACATGCGCAGCCTCTACATCAATCTGGAGATCGTGCTGCGGATCGAAGACAAGGCCTTCGCCGAGACCATGCGCAACTTCGTCGCGCAGCACCTCCCGGCCTCGGTTGCGATCACGCCGGAGCTGCACCACCGCCGGGGAACCCTGTGGAACCGCCTGCGCTGGTGGACGAGCTGGTTCCTTGTCTCGGTGGTGGACTATACCGTCACGCGCAAGCTCAACCTCGGCCTGTAGTGCGCGGATGGGAAACTCTAAGGCCAGGCTCGCGTTGCAGGGCGAACTGGAGACCAAATGCGCGCCCATCTCATACTGCTGACCCTTCTGGCGCTCGCCGCCTGTTCCGCCGAACCTGATCCTCCCGCCGCTCCGCAGACGGAGCAAACGACTTCAGCTGTAGCTTCCGAGAGCGCCGCTCCTTCGAGGGAGGGCTCACCGATTCTCCTCGCGCCGCTGACGCCTGCGGACCGCGAAGCCTACCCGCTGGAGGGGGAGCTCGGCTGCGCATTCGACTCAGAAGAGGGCGCGCTCTTCATTGCGTTCGGCGATGTTGGGGATGAGGAACGTCGGGCGCAGGCGCTTGTAAAGGTCGCGGGCCAGCCCGAACGGCTCACTGCTCGTGAGACCGGCGGCTATGACGGATTGCCGGATGGCGGGGTGTTCGCCGGACCTGTCATGACCATCACCGTTGCCCGCACATCGGAAACCCCGCTGGCCGAAGGTGAATCGCCACCCTATCCGGCGAAATTGCTGCTCGAGCGCGAAGGCTCAGCGCAGACGATTCCCGGCCGCTGGACCTGCGGTCCCTAGCACTGCCCCCGAGCATGTGCTCAGTCGTGGGTCGGCCCGTAATCGCCCTCCGCCAGGTCGGAGAAGCGGGTGATTTTCGGCTCGAACCGCAGCCGCACCTTGCCGGTGGCGCCGTGGCGCTGCTTGGCGACGATCAGTTCGGCGAGGCCGTAGACCCGCTCCATCTCCGCCTGCCAGGCGGCATGCGCCTCGTGCCCCTTCATGTCCGTATCGCCGCCCGGCATCTTGGGTTCGCGCGCGGCGACGTAATAATCCTCGCGGAACACGAACCAGACCATGTCCGCGTCCTGCTCGATCGAGCCTGATTCGCGCAGGTCGGACAGCATCGGGCGCTTGTCCTCGCGCTGCTCCACCGCACGGCTAAGCTGCGACAGCGCGATCACCGGCACCTGCAGCTCCTTCGCCAACCCCTTCAGGCCACGGCTGATCTCGGAAATTTCGTTGACGCGGTTGTCCTGGCTGCGCCCGCTGCCCTGCATCAGCTGGAGGTAGTCGATGACGATCAGGCCGATGTCGTGCCGCCGCTTCAGCCGCCG
>Ga0180215_1003826_pt1 | contig 13834 bp, 12 predicted proteins | sample eDN3rd37CBELigBY_FD_128871 | JGI IMG/M metagenome (GOLD analysis project Ga0180215, IMG submission 128871) | Enriched backyard soil microbial communities from Emeryville, California, USA - eDNA 3rd pass 37_C BE-Lig BY (version 2) (version 2) | ecosystem: Environmental > Terrestrial > Soil >...
ACAACGCGACGGCATCGGCCTTGAATTCCGCCGAGTACGCCTTCATCACCATCGTGACATCACTCCCTCTGGGCCCTTCACGACCCAGTGTTCAGGATGTCCACACTCTGGGGGGAACCCCCAACTCTTCCATCAGCTCCGCCACCCGTGCGGGATTGCCGAGCTGCGGAACGTGCCCCGCCGGTAGAACTTCCAGGCGGACGTTCGGAATCAGGTCGGCCGCCGCCCGCGCGTCGGCCACCGGGACGACGGGATCGTGGTCACCCCAGATCATCAGGGTGGGAACGGACAGGCGACGCAGATCGTCCGAGCGGATCCGGCTCCCGGGCTGCCCACCGAACGGCGACAGGAGAGCCCGCAACTCGGCCACGTTGGCCGCGGCGGCGACAGGGTCGTGCGCTGCGTCCACGAGTGAGTCGAGCAGGTCCAGGTACCGCAGGATGGTGTCGGCCTCGCCCATCGACGACATCAGGCGGAGCAGCATCCGCCGGCCCGGCGCGACCGTGCGAGTGAGCAAGGGGCCCAGTATGGGTGTCGCCATCAACCGGATCCCCGGCGGAATCCGGGCACCGGGAAACAACGGGACGGATCCCAGCAGGATCAGACCGCGCACGCGCTCCGGGCGGTCCAGGGCGTACCAGACCGACCAGCTCCCACCCCCCGAGGCGCCGGCCAGCACCGCCGACCCGAGCCGGAATTCGTCGAGGACCTCGTCCACGAACCGGACCGCGCACTGCCGAAAGTTGTTGCGTGTGAACGGGTCGGGATCGCTGAGTCCGTATCCCGGCCGATCGACGAGGTAGGAGTGCGTTGTCGTCATGTGGTCGAGCAGCATCAGGTGGGACAACGACGAGGTGTTGTTTCCGTGCAGGTGCACGATCGGCGGCCCGTCACCGGACTCGATCACGTGGATCCGACCGGTCCGCCTCCGGACGAAGCGGCCCTCGGCACCGGCCGCCCGGACCATCCGGGTGTACCTGTCCCGCAGCAGGTCCGGGTGCTTCGGCACCCGCGGTTTGCTCGGCTGGGTAGCCATCGTGAACTCCTGGGAAGAACTTCGTGCTGTTGCCAGAATCCGTGCCCTCACCGGGGGAGGGCCAGTTCGAAGTCCGAACCGCCCGACGGTGCCCGACGGTGGGACACTCATGTCGTGGGCGCGAGCGAGTTCGTCGGATATTGCTCGTTCACCAAGGCCATCGAGCACCTCGGCGACCGATGGAGTCTGCTCATCGTGCGGGAGCTCGGGACGCTCGGGCCGCGGGGCTTCAACGACCTGGTCACCGGGCTGCCCGGCCGCATCTCGCGCTCGGTGCTCGCGGACCGCCTGCGCCGCCTGGAGACGCTCGGGCTGGTGTCGCGCTGTGCCGGACCGGATCCGCACCCGGCGTACCGTCTCACCGAGGTCGGTGAAGGTTTGACGGCGACACTCGGCTCGCTGCGGGCGTGGGCGGAGACCTGGCTCCCGGACGATCCCGACATGCTGGACCGTGACCCGGACATCGTGCTCGGCTGGTTGGCGCAGCGGGCGGATTCCGATCGTGCGCCGGCGCGGCCCGTCGTCCTGGAACTCTGGTTGCATCACCGGCACGACCGCAGATACTGGCTCGTGCTGCAGCGAGGCGTCGAGCCGTACGGGTGTCTCACCGACCCGCTCCTCGACGCGAGTCGCTATGTGTACCTGGAGTCCTCGATGCCGGCTTTGCTGGCGCTCGCCCGGGGCAGGCGCGACTGGTCGGACGCGTTCGGGGACGGCTCGGTCACGGCGGCCGGTGATCCCGACCTGATCGGCCGGGTGAGCGCGTGGTTCCGGCCCGCGTCGGCTCCCCGTGTGCCGTAATGGCGGTTCAGGCCGCCACAAAGGCACACGGGCGCGTCAGCGCACGAGGAGACGCTGGAGCACGTCCGAGATCGTGATCAGCCCGACGACCTGCCCACCGTCGGTGACGGTGGCGAGATGGTTGCGGGTTTCCCGCATGGTCCGCAACGCCTCGTACACCGGGACCACGGCCTCGACGGTCAGCGCGGGCCGCATCAGCTCACCCGCGCTCACCTCGGGTGCGTGGAGGCTGTCGCGTACGTGCACGACCCCGTCCACGTGACCGTTGCCGCGCACCAGCAACCGCAGGTGCCCGGTCCGGCGGGCGGTCTCCCGGATCTCGGCGCCCGACGCATCCGGCGGCACGCTGCTCGGCCGGTCGTTCGGGGCGACGATGTCGCCGACCGTCAGCGCTTCCAGCTCCAGGGCGCTCGTCAGATGGCCGTGGTAGCGCTCGTCGAGAGTGCCCACCGTGGCCGAATGCTCGACGAGGTGCCGCAACGCATCCGGATCCTGGCCGGTGGCCACCTGATCGACCGGCTCCACCCCGGCCCTGCGCAGGCACCAGTTCGCCATCCGGTTCAGCTGCACGATGACAGGTCGGGTGAACCACATGAACACCCGCATCGGGATCGCCAGCATCGTCGCCGACTTCTCCGGATGCGCGATCGCCCACGACTTCGGTGCCATCTCCCCGACCACCAGGTGCAGGAACGTCACGATGATCAGCGCGAGCACGAATCCGGCGACGTCGGCCAGCCACATCGGGGCACCCCAACCCGCGATGAGCGGGGTCAGCCAGTGATGCACGGCCGGTTTTGTCACCGCACCCAGCGCCAGGGTGCACACCGTGATGCCGAGCTGGGAGCCGGCGAGCAGGACCGACAGTTCCGTCGCGCTGCGCAACGCGGCCCGCGCGGCACGGCTGTGCGGGGCAGCGTCCTCGAGGCGGTGCCGTCGCGCGGCGATCAGCGCGAACTCGACGGCGACGAAGAACGCACTGGCCGCGATCAACGCGACCGTCACGGCCGCCACGATCCAGGGGTTACTCATCGATGTTCACCTCGGGCTCGGTACGGACGGTGACGTGCAGCGAGGACGGCACGTGCTTGTCGATGGCCCGCACCTCGGCGACCAGGGTGCGGCGGGGGAAGCGATCGTCGCTCACCAGGTCGGCGGGATCCGAGCCCAGGGCGATCTCGACCCGATCGCCGACGGCGGGCAGGCCGCCGAATTCGGCGATGACCAGCCCGGCGAGGGTCTCGTAGTCGCCGTCGGGCAGCGTTCGGCCGAGCGTTCGGCCGACCTCGTCGAGATGCGCGGTGCCGCGAACCGTCCAGCCGTCGCCGGCACGCACGATCACCGCGGTGTCGGACTCGGGATCGTGTTCGTCGGCGATCTCGCCGACCAGTTCCTCGGCGATGTCCTCGACGGTGACGACCCCGGCGAAACCGCCGTACTCGTCGATGACCAGCGCCATCTCCTCGTGGGCCTCGCCGAGGCGCGCGAGGACGTCCGGCAGCGGCAGCGTGGTCGGCACGATCACCGCGGACCGGTGCACGGAGCCGGCGGTGCCGCCGGTCCGGTCGAGTTCGAGCAGGTCGTGCAGGTGCACCACACCGTGCAGGTCGTCGGTGGAGGCACCCACGACCGGGTAGCGGGTGTGGCCGGTGCTCATCGTCGCGAGCACCCGATCGACGGGCTCGTCGACATGGACGACATCCACCCGGGCGCGCGGAATCATGGCGTGCTCGGCGGTGCGGGTGGGGAAGTCGAGAATGCGGTCGAGCAGGGTCGACAACTCCGGCGGCAGCTCTCCGGTGTCGCGGGACTCGGCGACGATGTGCTCGAGATCGCGGACGGTTGCCGAATGTTCCACGTCGTGAACGGGTTCGATCCGCAACAGCCGCAGCAGCAGATTCGACGCCGCGTCGAAGAGCGTGATGAGCCAGCCGAACAGTTTCAGGTAGACGGTCGTCGACAGCGCCAGCTTCCGCGCGACCGGCTCGGGACGGGCGATGGCCAGGTTCTTCGGGAACAGTTCCCCGAACACCATCTGCACGACGGTGGAGAACAGCACCGCAAGCACGGTGCCGACGGCCACCCCGACGGCGGTGGGAACACCGACGCCGCCGAACAACTCGCCGAGGCCGCTGCCGATGAGAGGTTCGGCGACATAGCCGACGAGCAGGCCGGTGACGGTGATACCGAGCTGTGCGCCGGACAGCATGAACGAGGTGCGGCGGGTGACGCCCAGGGCGCGGGCCGCGGTCGTGTCACCGGCCTCCGCGCGGGCCTTGAGGCGGGAACGATCCACCGCCATGAACGCGAATTCCTGGGCCACGAAGTAGCCGGTGAGGGCGGTGATCGCGAGGACTACGAGAATTCCGAGAAGGATTCCGAGGGCGGTCAGCATGTCGATGCCGATCCTGGGGTGGCGGGATGTCCGTCACCGTGGGGCGGGCGGGGTCTTCGAGGTTTGCGCTTGGCGCGTCGCATGGCTCTCTCTGTGATCGGTGACAAAGGGTCGTCACAGGATAGGACGAACCACGCCCGGCGAATGGTTCCCGCGGGGATGTAACGAAGGTCACGCACCCGTGGTCGCGCGGCGGGGCGTTCATCTCACCCGGTCACCATGATCTGCGCGGAACTCTCCTTGAGCTTCGCATTCGCCCAGCGCATCTGACGCAGGGTCTGTGGATGGCAGCGTTCTGCCGTGTCGAGCAGTTCGCGGTCCTGCAGCGCCTGCGCGGTCTGGGCGAGGATCTCCCAGTCCAGCGAGACCCCGGCTGCCGTGCGGTGGATCTCCCGCAGGTCCCGCAGCAACAGCAGCGAGGGATCGTGATGCCGGCCGACCAGCTCGCTGCCCTTCTGGCGGAGGGTAGCCAGGATGCTGTGGTCCTCCGCCGGCTCGGCATCGAGATCGAGGTCGTAGTCCCGTCCGACGCGGGCGAGTTCGCGGACGTGCTGCTGCGACCATCGCGCGAGATCCCGCCCCAGATGGAAGATCTCGTGATCGGCCTTGTGCCGGTCGGAGATCTGCAGCAGCCGGCCGGCCAGCTCGTTCTCCGAGCGGTGCAACTCCCGGATCGCAAGTCCCACCTTGTTGTTCACTGTGCACCTCCGGCGTTCGTTGCGCCTGTGGGGGATTCGACGAACGTCTCGGTCGCGGTGGCGTCCGGACCGCCGCCGGTCTCCGGGACCCCTGCGTCCTCCGGCTTCGAGGCGGTCGTCGTGGGCGCGGCGGACGGCGTGCCGTCGCCGGCTGCAACCCGTTCGACGCGGGCCGCGCCGCCCTTGAACAACGGCTGCTTGGACGCCGGGTCCCAGTCGGTGAGCGTCAGCTCGTTCGCTGCCCGGCCCTCGGCGCCACCGGGCTCGTGACCGCCCGGGGTGTCCCAGTAGCCGTAGTGGAACGGCAGGAACAACACCCCCGGACGGATCCCGCAGATCCGCAGCTTCGCGTCCACCCGGCCCCGAGGGGTGGTGATGCGCAACAGATCTCCCTCCGACCAGCCGTGTCGCCGGGCGTCGGAGACCGACATCTCCACCCACACCTCGGGGGCGGCCTGCTGCAGCTGCGGCGCGCGGCCCGTCTTCGTCCGGGTGTGGAAGTGATACAGCGTGCGCCCGGTGGTGAGGTGATAGGGAAACTCCTCGGACACGAGCTCGTGCGCAGGCAGGTATTCGCCCGCCTTGAGGATCGCCTTCCCCAGTGGGTTCATGGCCTTGTACTCGGTCGGTTCGAGCGGCGCACCGGTGACCATGTCGCGGCCGTAGCTCTCGCAATAGTCCGGTGAACTCCAGAACTTCCCGTCCTCGTAGAGGCGTTCGGTGCCGTCGGGATTGTCGCTGTTGCACGGCCATTGGATGCCGCTGCCGCCGCGCAGCCGGTTGTAGGTGATGCCGGTGTAGTCGCACGGCCGCCCCGCCGAGCACCGCTTCCACGCCTCGAACGCCTCCTCCGCGGTGGACCACTTCACCAGCGGTTGCCCGTCCTTGTCCTGCAACCCGATTCGACGGGCGTAGTCGACGAAGATGTCCAGGTCGGCGCGGGCCTGACCGGGCGGATCGACCGCCTTCTCCGACAGGTGCACGGTGCGGTCCACGTTGGTGAACGTGCCGGTCTTCTCGCCCCACGTCGCGGCCGGGAGCACCACGTCGGCCAGCTGCGCGGTCTCGGACAGGAAGATGTCCTGCACCACGAGGAACAGCCGCTCCTGGGCGAGGATCTCCCGGATGCGGCCCAGCTCCGGGAGCGACACCGCCGGGTTGGTGCCGCTGACGTAGAGGAACCGGATCGAGCCGTCCTCGACGTAACGCAGCATCTGCATCAGGTGCGTCGGCGCGGTGTAGTGCGGAATGCGCATCGGATCGATGTTCCACACCCGCCCCAGCTCCTGGACGTGCTCGTCGTTGGCCCAGTTCCGGAAGCCGGGCAGGTCCCCGTCGGCACCGCATTCGCGGGTGTTCTGCGCCGTCGGCTGGCCGTTCATCTGCAGCACCCCGCACCCCGGTTTGCCGAGCATGCCCCGGATCAGGTGGACGTTGTTCACCTGCACCGCCGCCGCGGTGGCCTGGTGGGACTGGTAGAAACCCTGCAACACGGTCGACACCAGACGTTCGGCGCCGCCGAGGATGCGGGCCGCCTCCAGCAGGTCGTCGAGCGGGACGTCGCACACCTCGGCGACCCGTGCGGGCGGATAGTCCTCGAGTTGTTTCTGCAGCTCCGCGAATCCGACGGTGTGCGCCTCGATGTAGTCCCGGTCGATCCAGCCGTTGCGCACGATCTCGTGCAGCAGCCCGTTCATCAGCATCACGTTCGTCCCCGGCCTGGGCGCAAGGTGAACGGTGGCGGCCCGCGCCACCGGTGTTTGCCGCGGGTCGACGCACACCACCGCCGGGGGATTCGGGCCCGCCAACCGGTCGAGCACCCGGCTCCACAGCACACTCTGGGTCTCGGCCATGTTGTGCCCGTAGAGGGCGATCACGTCGGCGTGATCGATGTCGGCGTAGGAGCCTGGCTGGCCGTCGCACGCGAAGGACTCCTTCAACGCGGCGGCCGCGGTCGCGGTGCACAGCCGGGTGTTGCCGTCCATGTGATTGGTGCCGATGCCCCCGTGTCCGATCAGCGCCAGCGTGTAGTACTCCTCGAGGAACAGCTGTCCGGTCGTGTAGAAGCCGATCGAACTCGGGCCACGTTCCGCCAGCAACTCGCGGGTGCGATCGGCGACGGCATCCATCGCGGTATCCCAGTCCGTCTCCACGAGCGTGCCGTCGCGGCGGATCAACGGAGTCGTCAGCCGGTCGGGGGAGTGATTGGCCTGCCACCCGAACAGATCCTTCGGCCCGAGCCGGCCGTGATTGACCCGATCCACCGCGCGCCCGCGCACCCCGACGATCCGGCCGTCCTTGACGGCAATGTCGAGCCCGTCGCCGTTCGAGTGCAGAATCGTCGCCGACTGCACCCAGGCATCGACGTCGCCCTCGTCCAGCCCGTCGGCCAGATAGCAGTCCACTCGGATCGGCCAGGGCTCGCCCGGCGCGTAGGGGGTGCGGGTGCCCCAGGGTTCGCGGATGCGGTCGATGTCGGTCATGCCTGCGGCGGTACCCGATAACGGGAGTTCGAAACGCGGTCCGTCACCCGCGGAAACCGGGTCGGCAGTGGCCATCCGCACAACCTCCGAGCCGAGCCGGTTCCCTCTACACTTTTCACAGGATTGCGCCGTCGCCGCGATGGCGAATCCCGACACGTCGAGCGGTCGGAAGGCGCGAACATGGGCGGCGGGCGACGAACCAGCGCAGTACTCGCGGCCGCGTGCGCCGCCCTGATCATCGCTGGTGGTTCCGCCACCGCCCAGCCGGGCGGATCCACCGCGAGCGTGCCCCGCGCCCCCGCACCCCCGGCTGCGAGTTCCGCCCAGGCAGCGGCCTATGCCGACGACCACCCGGACGCGGCTCCGCCGGGAGCCAACGACTTCGGCTGCGTCCCGTCCGCGCAGCACCCGCGACCCGTGGTGGTCGCGCACGGCACCGACTCGAACAGCTACACCGACTTCGCCGCGCTCGCGCCGCTGCTCGCCGACTCCGGATGGTGCGTGTATGCCCTGAACTTCGGGAAGGCAGCCGGAGCCGACGACTACGGCACCGGCGACATCCGGGTCAGCGCACGGCAATTCGGGGAATTCGTGGACACCGTGCGTGCCGCGACCGGCGCCGAGGAGGTCGACGTCGTCGGGTTCTCGCAGGGCGCGACCGTCTCTCGCTACTACATCAACCGGCTGGGGGGCGCGGCCGCGGTCCACCGGTGGGTCGGGGTGGCTTCACCGAGCTACGGCGGCACCTTCTACGGCCTGGGACCCATCGCCGAGCAGATCCCCGGCGCGTCCGACATCGTCGCCGAGGAGTTCTCGATCGCGCTCGTGCAGCAGGCGCAGGGCTCGGAACTGCTCACCGAGCTGAACAACCCCACCGACACCGTGCCCGGCGTCGACTACACCACCATCGGCACCAGCGTCGACGAAGTGATCCAGCCGTCGAGCAACGTCGCCCTGCACGGGCCCGGCGCGGTGAATCTGGTGGTCCAGGATCTGTGCCCGCAGAACCTGACCGGACACTTCAACATGCCCTACGACAACTTCACGCTCAGCCTGATCCGGCAGACCCTCGACCCGGACAGCTACGGTCTCGCCCCCTGTGTGCCGGTCGCGCTGGGCACCGGCATCCCCGAGGTCATCCTCGAGAGCAACTTCTGACCGACGGGCCGCGTGTCGGCCGGGGTGTCCGTTCCGGACCGTGACGGTCCCTAGACTGTGGGGCACCATCGTCGAATCCCGGGAGCAGCATTCGTGACAAGTTCGGTCGTCCCGTTCCTCACCTCACCGCGGCGCGGCCGCCCCGTCCGGCGCACCCCGGCGGTGCGCTGACATGCGCGTCGTCTTCGCGGGCACTCCCGAACCCGCCGTCCCGTCGCTGCGCCGGCTGATCGAATCGCCCCGGCACGAGGTCGTCGCCGTCGTCACCCGCCCCGACACGGTCGCCGGGCGCGGCCGCAAGGTCGTGCGATCGGCTGTCGGGCAACTCGCCGGCGAACACGGCATCGAGGTCCTCACCCCGGCCTCGCCGCGGGACCCGGAGTTCATGGCCCGCCTGACCGAACTGGCCCCGGCCTGCTGTCCGGTCGTCGCCTACGGGGCGCTGCTGCCGCAGCCCGTGCTCGACATCCCCGAACACGGCTGGGTGAACCTCCACTTCTCGTTGCTGCCGGCGTGGCGCGGCGCGGCCCCGGTACAGGCCGCGATCGCGGCCGGCGACGAGATCACCGGCGCCACCACCTTCCGCCTCGAGGCGGGCCTCGACACCGGCCCCGTGTACGGAGTGGTCACCGAGACGATCCGGCCGAGCGACACCGCCGGGGACCTGCTCGGCCGCCTCGCCGACTCCGGCGCCGGGCTGCTGGAATCGACGCTGGACGGTCTCGAGGACGGACTGCTCACCGCCGTCCCGCAATCCGCCGACGGCGTGTCCTACGCACCGAAGGTAACCGTCGAATCCGCCCGGATCACGTGGACGCATCCCGCGCACGTCGTCGACCGGCGCATCCGCGCGGTCACGCCCGCGCCGGGAGCCTGGACGATGATCGGTGAGCTGCGGGTGAAGGTCGGGCCGGTCACGGTCACCGACGAGATCCTCGAACCCGGCGAGATCGAGATCCGCAAGAACGGGGTGCTCGTCGGCACCGCCACCACCGCGGTGAAACTCGGGCAGGTGCAACCGCCCGGCAAGAAGGCGATGATCGCAGCCGACTGGGCCCGCGGTGCCCGACTCGACCCGAAGGTGCGTGCACAGTGACCGAATCCCGCAGACCGGCCCGCCGATCGCAGCGCGGTCCCGGCGACCGCAACAACAAGCCGCGGCAGGCCCGGCGGCCGTCGCAGTCCGCGGTCGACCCGGCGCGCCTGGCGGCCCGCGACGTGCTGCGCGCGGTGCGCGAACGTGACGCCTACGCCAACCTCGTGTTGCCCGGACTGCTGCGCGAGCGCCGCCTGGACACCCGCGACGCGGCGCTGGCCACGGAACTGACCTACGGCGCGGCCCGCGCGCAGGGTCTGCTCGACGCCGTCATCGCCGCCGCCGCGGATCGTCCCGTCGACGAGATCGACGGCCCGCTGCTCGACGCGCTGCGCCTCGGTGCCTACCAGTTGCTGCGGACCCGCATCGCCCCGCACGCCGCCGTCACGACCAGCGTCGACCTCGTCCGATCCGAATTCGGTTCCGGCAGAGCCGGGTTCGTCAACGCTGTACTCCGGCGGATTGGAGAGCGCACCGAGGACGAATGGGTCGCCGAGCTCGCCCCGGACCGGGAACGCGATCCTGTCGGATACCTCGCGTTCCGGTACCCGCACCCGGTGTGGATCGCCCAGGCGTTCGCGAACTCCCTCGGCGTCGACGCCGGAGAACTGGCGGAGGTCCTCGCCGCCGACGACGCCCGGCCGATCGTGCACCTGGTGGCGCGGCCCGGTGTCATCACCGCCGAGGAACTCGCCCTCGCGACCGGCGGCGAGATCGGTCCCTGGTCGCCCTACGCGGTACACCTCGAACACGGCGACCCCGGCCGGCTCGACGCGGTGCGCGAAGGCATGGCCGCGGTGCAGGACGAGGGCAGCCAGCTCGTGGCCCGCGCCCTCACGCTCGCGCCGCTCGAGGGGAACGACAACGGCCGCTGGCTCGACCTGTGCGCCGGACCCGGCGGGAAGGCGGCACTGCTCGGTGCCCTCGCCGACCTCGACGGCTTCACCGTCGACGCGGTCGAACCGGTCGAACACCGCGCCGACCTGGTCCGCAAGACCACCCGGGGCCTGCCCGTCACGGTGCACGTCGCCGACGGCCGCGATCCCGGTCTCGACGCCGGTTACGACCGGATCCTCGTCGACGCCCCGTGCACCGGTCTCGGGGCGCTGCGTCGCCGTCCCGAGGCCCGCTGGCGACGGCAGCCCGGCGATGTCGCCGAACTGGTGCGGCTGCAGAAGGAACTGTTGGCCTCGGCGATCGGGCTGCTGCGACCCGGCGGAGTCGTGTTGTACGCGACGTGTTCGCCGCACGTGTCCGAGACCGTCGCGATCGTCGCCGACGCGGTGCGCCGGCACGGCGTCGAACAACTCGACACCCGCGAACTCGTGCCGGGGGTGCCGCGGCTCGGACCCGGACCCGGTGTCCAGCTGTGGCCGCACCGGCACGGCACGGACGCCATGTTCATGGCCGCGCTCCGCAAGCCGCTGGGCTGACATCGACCACCGGGCTGACACCCGAGCCCGCCACCTCGGACGGAAGGACAGTTCGTGCCCGACATCGTCACCCTGACCCTCAACCCGGCGCTCGACGTCACCACGTTCGCCGACGAGGTCGTACCCACCCGGAAACTCCGGTGCGACGAACCGTTCTACGACGCGGGCGGGGGAGGGGTGAACGTCGCCAAGGTCGCCCGGGTGCTGGGCGCGTCCGCCGCGGCGGTGTACCCGGCCGGTGGGGCACGCGGCAAGCAGATGAGCGGGTTGCTCGACGACGACGACGTCGAAGAGCACATCGTGGAGATCGCCGACGACACCCGCGAGTGCTTCACCGCTATCGACCGCAGCACCGGGAAGGAATACCGGTTCGTCACCCCCGGTCCCGAGCTGACCCCCGACGAACAGGAACGCTGTCTCGAGGCGCTGGTGGCCGCCGCCTCCGGCGCCCGCTACGTCGTGGCCAGCGGCAGCTTCCCGCCGGGCGTGCCCGGCACGTTCGTGCGGCGCATCGCGGACGTCGCGCACAAGGTCGGCGCCCGCTTCGTGCTCGACTCCTCCGGCGACGCGCTGACCAGCATCGAATCGGGCGTCTTCCTCGTCAAGCCGAGCCTCGACGAACTGTGCGAGTGGGTCGGCCGGGACCTGCCGGACACCGAGACCCGGACCGCTGCGGCACGGGAACTCGTCGACGCCGGGGTCGCCGAGATCGTCGTGGTGTCCCTCGGCGCACAGGGCGCGATCATGGTGTCCGCCGACGACGCCGTGGAAGTACCGGCGCTGGACGTGCCGGTTCGCAGCGCCGTGGGCGCGGGCGACAGCATGGTCGCGGGCCTGGTCGTGGGTCTGCTGCAGGAACAGTCGCTGCGCGATGCACTCGCGCTCGGCATCGCCTGCGGATCGGCGGCGCTGCTGACCGCCGGCAGCCACGTGTGCCGGCGCGAGGACATCGACCGGTTCTACGAACTCGCCCGATCCCGCTGATCTAGGGGAGCCCGGGACCCGTCCACGCGAGTGCCTCCAGGTCGACCTCGGCCGCCTCGACGGGTGCCCGCAGTGCCGTCGCCGTCGCCCAGCCCTGCGCGACGAGACCCGCGTCGGTCTCGTCGCGCTCGTCGGCACGGATCTCCCGGAAGGTCACCGTCACGAACTCCTCGCCGATCTCCCCGATATCGGCCTGGACCGCACCGAACGCGGCCAGGGGAGCCAACCGGAGCCCGCGGAACTCGTCCGGAGGAACATCCGGAACGTTGATGTTGAGCACCGAACCGCGCTGCCCGGACTCCAGCACCCATTCCAGCGCGCGTCGGGCAACCTGTTCGGCGGTGTCCCAGTTCTGCGGATCCGCGGAGGCCACCGACACCGCCAGCGCGAGCGCGCCGTGCGTTGCCGCGGTCAGCGCCGCCCCGACGGTTCCCGAATGCAGAATCGCGTGGCCGGTGTTGGGACCGTGGTTGATCCCGGACAGCACCACGTCGGGCGCGGGACCGAACGCCCCGTGCGCGGCGACGAATCCGATCAGCGCCGGAGAGGCCTCCACCGCCCGGATCGGCACATCGGGCAGATCCGGCCACTGTCGTTCGACGACCGCCAGCCGGCCGTCCTCCGCGAGCGCGGTCAGCGATGCGCTCGCACCGCTGCGCTCGGTGTGCGGAGCCGCCAGCACCACGTCCAGTCCGGCCTCGACGGCGAGGCGAGCGAGAACACCGAGTCCTCGGCTGTCGATACCGTCGTCGTTGGTCACCAACGCCCGCATCAGGACTCCTCACCTTCGGCGCGCCGAACGCCGACCGACTCGACGAGACGGGTGGCCAGGTCGCGGCGTCCCGTCGCCAATCCCCGCCGGGTGATGTTCATCGCCCCCGCGGCGGCGCCCAACCGGAGCGCGTCGACCAGCGATTCGCCGCGCGCGAGAGCGGTCGCGATGCCCGCGGTCATCGAATCACCCGCACCGCGGTGATCGACACTGGTCAGCGGCGGCGACGTCACTTCCCACAGTCCGTCGTCGGCCAGTGCCAGCGCCGGGTCGCCGGCGCGCGAGACGACGACATTCTGCGCGCCCGCTTCGGCCAGCTTGCGCATGGACCTCACCAGCGTCGGCACATCGTCGGACGCTGCCCGGCCGTCCTCCATCAGATCGTCGTGCGCGACCTTCAGCACCGTCGGATTTCCGGTGAGCACACCGGTCAGCTGCGGCCCGGACAGATCCGCGACGACCGGGACGCCCATCGCGTGCAGGTCACCCGCCAATCGGCCGTACATCTCCGGCGGGACCGTGGTGTCGCTGTGGGCACCGCCGAGAACGGCCACGTCGGAGCGCAGCCCGGTCTCGAGGGACAGCGCGAACAGGTCGTCGACCTCGTGACGCGTGAGCACCGTGGGCGCGACGTGGGCGATCTCCTCACGTTCGCCACCCCGCCGATCGTGCACGTAGCCGCCGTTGGCGCCGGACGTGTCGATCCCGCGGACCGAGATGCCCTCGTATTCGAGCAGGTGACGCAGGATCCGGCCGGTCTCGCCGCCGAACACTCCGCACAGCGTGACGTCCGCACCCAGCGTCGCCGCCATCCGGGCGATCCAGACACCCTGCCCGCCGGCATGCACGTGCAGTTCGTCGCTGCCGTCCGGGGCGCACTCGACCGTGACCGTCAACAGCGGGGACGGGGCGAACACGAACACCGAGGGATTCGAGGGGGCGGGCGGGGTGGACTCGGCCATCGGGGCGGGCTCCTTC
>Ga0180215_1003830_pt1 | contig 13832 bp, 1 predicted proteins | sample eDN3rd37CBELigBY_FD_128871 | JGI IMG/M metagenome (GOLD analysis project Ga0180215, IMG submission 128871) | Enriched backyard soil microbial communities from Emeryville, California, USA - eDNA 3rd pass 37_C BE-Lig BY (version 2) (version 2) | ecosystem: Environmental > Terrestrial > Soil >...
GGCGCCCCCTTAGTTGCGCAACAAAGGATATTAGTTCGCGATGAGATGGGCGCGTGCCAAAAAGTTTTCTGTGTAAGAGTTGGTTTTTGGGTTAGGGTCATCTTTACTTTGGAAGTCACTGTACTTCCTTCGTCACCTTCATTGCATTCATCTGTGTGCACGGAGAGAGTTCCGCTCATGTTGGCGCTTGATGGGATTAATTGTGCGCCAGTGTGCGGTTTGCTCACGCAGGGAGGACGGCACGGAAAGACGTTCCGTGCACTCCGACTGCAGAAGAGCGCGAAGAAAAGCGCGCGGGTAGAGAGAAGAAAAGTTCGTGAAGAGGACGCAGAAGCGAAAGAGAGAGTGGAGTGAGAGAGGGAGTGAGGAAGAGCGCCCGGTGGACGACCCAGGAAGAAACGCCGGGTGGAGGCACTGGACGGCATTGGCCTCACTTGAGCATCGCGAGGGCGCGAGTCGATCGGCACGCCGCTTCCAGCGGTTTGGACGTTGTGGAGCGCTCAGAAGCAGCGACATCATCGAAGGCATCTAGTGCGAGCGGCGCCAAGGCCCTGCGGGAGTCGCGCGCGCTCGTGCTTGGACGCCTGCGTGTAGCATCACGGCGGCCAGAGTGAGCAGTAAGCCGGCGAGAAAGGCGGCACGGCTGCTGCTAGGAGCGTGACGGTGCGAGCGGTGCATCACGTGTCTTTCACGCAGCACGAGCTGGGTATCGCGGCTCCGTACGAGAGGGTACTGAAGTTGCAGCGGTCGCGCAGCGCCGCCCAGCGTTCCCAGCATCATGGCGCCCATTCAAGGCCGCGCACGCCCGTTGGCGCTTACCCTGCTGGCCGTCATCGGCACGGCACTGGTCACCTCCGTGACGGGACAGACTACCATCTACGCGGCCGAGCTCGCGACGGCTATGCGCTCTTGGGGCGATGCGACGACCGCGACGCGTTCGATTTCCAACTCCTGGGCCAGTTCGGGCAAGCCCACCCCCAGTGGCTACGGCGCTCTTCAACTGACGTACGCGTCGTCCAACTTTTACGGCTTAAGCTCGTTTCAAACCACCGCCAACGGATGTTTCCTGACAGGCGGCCGAGACTACGATTTGTATTGGAACTACCCAATTTGGGGCATTTACTTTGCTCCGTCTAACAATGTTGAGTACTTTTGCGCAACGGCTACAAGCGGATGCAACTACCTGCAGACGTTCAACCCTGCGCTATGTGCCAGTGACACCGCGGCAGTCAGCTTTGGCGGAAGCGAGTTTAAGATGTGCAATTCCTACTACTACTTCCGCAGCCCGGCCATTGCATATTTGACGAATAATAATCCGTGTCCGTACGGCTGGAACAATGTCGCCGGCACGCCCTGGCGTTTCATGTCGGCGCCTAGCGTTACAGGCAATTGTAACTCATACCAGTGGTCCTGCACTGCTCCTGGTTTGTTATTCTCGGCCACTTCTACAAACGCGGACGGAGCCGTGCCCTACTTCACGTTCAGCTTGGAAACTCTGGCCGGCTCTGGTAACCTGCGCTGCATCACGGCCCTCACGCTCAAGTTGACTCGGCGCGATGCCAGTGCGGGCGCCGGGTGTGCTCTGGCCAACTATCGGGCAACGATGGTTGGGCTGCAGGCGTCTTGGTCATCCGCCACGTTGACGTACAACAACATGAACAACTATGTCGCGTCCGGCCAGTCGGTGAGCCTCGGTGGGTTTTCGGTCAGCGGCACCGTCCTGTCGTACTCTACTTCCGGCGCGGCGAACGCCAATGAGGTGCTCAAGGTGATCAACGACAATATTGCCATCACCAACGTCGCTGGCAATAAGCTATCGTTTGGCCTCAAGCTCACTTGCAGCAGCCCGGCGTCGTCCTATCAATACATGTGGGGCGGAAACAGCGGCAATGGACCTAACATTCAGGTCACGTCCATTCGCTGCGCCAATCCTTGCTCCTACTCGTCTACTAGTGCACCGGCCTGCACTTGTGTTAACCGCAACCAATATGTGGACACAACAACATCTCCACAAACATGCAAGCAAATCACATGCAGCATTCCGGCGCAGGACCCTGGCAATACCATGTCCTTCCCGAGCGGCACACTCACTGCAGGCGACTCGACGGGCGTGGCAGGCTCGTGCAAGGACGGTTACCACGCTAGCACTCCTCGCATTCTGACATGCGACGGCTTGCCATCCGCACCGCACACCAGTACAAATCCGAGTGGCACACTCGTCTATCCCACACCGTGCGAGTCCTGCAGCACGTGCGGTGTTGGCAAGTTTTGTGCTGGGGGTTCATGCTCCGGTTGCCCGGTCGACACCTTTACGGACACCACCGGTCAAACTCAATGCGCTTCGTGCGATAGCGTCACCGGCGGTATCGGCAGTGGTGGCACTAACGGCCAAACCGGCCAGACGTCATGCACATGCAAGTCCGGTGGTTCGGAGACCGCTGCGGGTGGCTTCTACGGAAATGGCCAGACTGGCAGGAACTTGCGCTGCACCGCGTGCCCGTCGTCGAGTTACCAGCCGGGTTTCGCGGGCAATTCGGCTTCGCCCACATTCTGCCGCTGTCTTAAGAACTACTACTCCATCGATGGCACGACAGCCAACGGCGCATGCACGCAATGTCCCACTGGCGGTGTAACCAGTGCCGGAGGCTCTACAACCTGCACTTGTGCGGCCGGCGGCAGCCCATCCGTTGGAGGCGGCTACTTCAGCAACGGTCTGACCGGCAGTCAGCTAATTTGTACCTCCTGCCCGGCGAATAGCTACCAGCCTACGTCTGGCGCAACCACGTGCAAGTGCATGGCGGGCTACTACAGCAACGGCGGCAGCGGCGCATCCCTTGTCTGCACGCCTTGCCCAATTGGCAAGTACAAGGAGAGTGGCGCCGTCGTTGAGACCAGCTGCTCGTCCTGCCCCGCTGGCCAGGACACCAGCTCGGACGGCACCGGCCAGGACGGCGAGGCGGCCTCGTCAGCCAGCATGTGCAAACAGTGTGCCGTGGGCTATTTCCAGACCACGCCGGGCACTGCGTGCCAGGCGGCACCCGTCAATACGTACACCATTACCACTGGCACCGGCAACACTGGCGTTCTGCCGTGCCCCGCTGGCACCAGCACCAACACCCTCACAGCGCGGTCGCGGCCGTCCGACTGCTTATTCTGCCAGGGCGGCTACTTCAGCGAGCAGCAGAGCGACTGCCAGGCGTGCCCGGTGAACACGTTCAGCACAGTGGGCAGCCCGACGTGCTCGTCGTGCGACGCCGGCTCCGACACGCGCAGCCAAACTGCACAGGGCCACTGCAGCCTGTGCGCCGTTAACACGTACTCGCCTGGCAATGGGCAGTCCTGCAGCAAGTGCAGCGCCGGCACCAGCACCAACTCGGCTTCCGGCGCCTCGTTCTGCACGGACTGCTCGGCCGGCTTCTACAGCGAGGAGGGCGGCAACTGCACGCGGTGTCCTGAGGGCCAGTATGCGCCGTCTGGGTCGCCGCAGTGCTCGGTCTGCCCCGCGGGCAGCTCGACCTCCAACGGCGAGTACTGCACGTGCAACGACGGCTTTGCGTCGAACGGCGGCAGCGGCGCGGCCCTGGTGTGCACCAAGTGCGCCTCCGGCCACTACGTCCAGGGCCAGCGGCGGGAGGCGACGACGTGCACGCCGTGCCCGGTGAACACGTACTGCCCGGACGGCGCGGCGTTCCCGCTGCCATGCCCGGCCAACAGCAACGCCGACGAGGCCGAGGCGCTTTGCACCTGCCGTCCCGGCTACTATGCGACGATCGACGGCACGGTCCTCACCTGCTCGGCCTGCACCAACGGCACATACAACCCCGGCGGCGAAAACCTGGAGGCGTGCCTCCCCTGCCCGCCGGGCTCCGAGAGCGGCCCGGCGGCCACCAAGTGCCTCTGCTCGCCTGGCTTCGAGCCCGCCGGCGAGGGCTGCTCGCCATGCACGCCGGGCACGTACAGCCCGTCCGGCTCCAAGTGCCTGCCGTGCCCCGCCAACTGGTACTGCCCGGAGCACAACCAGACGGCGGCACTGCGGTGCCCCGCGGACGGCGTGAGCGAGGAGGGCTCGGCGGTGTGCTCGTGCAAGGGCGGCTACTGGAGCGACACGGGCGCGGCGCTGGAAGACGGCGACTGCTCGATCTGCCCGGAGAACACGTTCAGCGCGCCGGGCTCGACCAACTGCACGCAGTGCCCCGACAACAGCGAGAGCGCGCCGGGCTCTGCCGTGTGCTCGTGCGTCGCGGGCTCCGCCGTGCAGGACGGCGAGTGCGAGCTGTGCGAGCCGGGCAGCTACAGCGCGACGGGCGCGCAGTGTGTGCCGTGCCCGGCCAACACGTTCGCGGGCGACGATGGCGCGACCGGGTGCGATCCGTGCTCGGCGTTCGCCACGAGCCCGCTGGGCTCGGCGCATTGCACGTGCAAGGCGGGCTACCAGCAGACGACGGAGGACGGCTCGGTGTGCGTCGCGTGCGGCGTCGGCGAGTACAACGCCGTGCCGGGCTCGGCGACGTGCCAGCCGTGCCCCGCTGGCGCCAACAGCACGGGCGCCGCGACGACGTGCAAGTGCCTGGACGGCTACACGACGGCGGGTACGGGCGCGTTGCTGACGTGCACGGCGTGCCCGGGCGGCTGGGTGGCGACTGCCGGCGCGACGACGTGCACGCAGTGCCCGGCGGGCTTCTACAGCGACCCGGCGTTCCCGTCGGCGACGTGCACGCCGTGCCCCGACGGCAGCACGAGCACGGCTGGCGCGGAGACGTGCACGTGCCGCAACGGCTACGCGACGAGCGGCTTTGGCAAGACGCTGGTGTGCTCGGCGTGCCAGCCGGGCAGCTCCGCGCAGTCCGGCGCGGAGGCGTGCACGGGCTGCGCGGCGGGCACGTTCCAATCGGCCCCGGCGCAGGCGACGTGCGAGCTGTGCCCGGCGGGCTTCTACGGCACCAAGGCGAACGCGACGTCGTTCGCGGACTGCGCCTTCTGCCCGACGGGCACGTACCAGCCGGAGGCCGGCAAGGCGACGTGCATCACGTGCGGCGCCGGCACGTACAGCACGGGCCTGGGCCAGACCTCCGCGAGCACCTGCAAGGCGTGCCCCGCGGGCCAGTACCAGGACGACGAGGGCCAGGCGACGTGCAAGGCGTGCGGCACCAACACGTACAGCGCCGGGGGCGCAAGCGGGTGCTCGGCGTGCCAGGCCGGCAGCTCGAGCGCGGGCAGCGCGGCGTTCTGCACGTGCAACGCGGGCTACTACAGCGTGACCGGCGGCAGCACGACGGAGCCGTGCACGCAGTGCCCCGCCAACAGCACGAGCTCGGCCGGCAGCACCAAGTGCGCGTGCACGGCGGGCCACTACAGCGAGGACGGGTTTGCGGGCGTGGACGGGTGCCCGGTGTGCCCCGCCAACACGTACAGCGAGTTTGACGGCAGCGGCAGCACGCGGTGCGTGCCGTGCGCCGACGGCTACACGACGGAGGGCGAGACGGGCAAGTCGCGCGCCGACCAGTGCAAGGCGTGCCCGCGTGGCAACTACCGCAGCAGCGCGATGGCGGCTTGCGAGCTGTGCCCGAAGAACACGTACAGCTCGATCGTGGGCAGCGGCAGCTGCGCGCCGTGCCCGGCCGGCACGCACGTGGACGCGCTGGGCAGCCAGTCGATCTTTGCTTGCCAGCTGTGCCCGCCGGGCTCGGCGTCGACGGGTGGCCAGGACTGCGCGGTGTGCCCGGTCAACACGATGGCCAACCTGGGCACGTCCAGCGGCAGCACGGCGTGCGTCGCGTGCCCGAACAACACGGACACGCGCGGCTTTAGCAACAGCACGCAGTGCCTGACGTGCCCGGCCGGCCAGGCGACGACGGGCCCGAAGACGCCGTGCACCAACTGCCCGGCTGGCTACTACAGTTCCGGCGGCAGCAGCTGCCAAGAGTGCGGCGCCAACACGTTCAGCGGTGTCGGCCAGGCCTCGTGCACTTCCTGCCCGGCTGGCACGCACACCGACGGCGCCACGGGCCAGACATCTATCGATGCCTGCATCGCGTGCGCCGCGGGCCACTTCAGCCCTGGCGGCGGCGAGCCTTGCCAGCCGTGCCCCATCAACACGTATGCCAACGACAGCACCGTGTGCGTCGAGTGCCCGGGCGGAACTAGCACCGGCGGCTTGGACGGCCAGTCGAGCAAGGGCTCGTGCAAGCCGTGCGATAACGGCTACGTGAGCGTCGCCGGTGGCAGCTGCACGGCGTGCCCCGCCGGCAAGTACGCGTCGCCTTCGGCCGATGCGTGCCTGCCTTGTGCGCAGGGCACGTACTCGGACAGCGCGGCGTCGCAGTCGTGCAAGGCGTGCCCGACGTCGACGAACACGACGAGCGCCGGCGCGACGAGCGTGACGGCGTGCGTGTGCAAGGCCGGCTTCTTTGGCACGATCACGTCGGCGTCGGACAAGTGCACGGCGTGCGCGGGCAACTGCGACGAGAACGCGCTGTGCCCCGGCGGCGCGACGTGCGGCGGGTGCAAGGCTGGCTTCGTCGGCAGTGGCGAGAAGTTCACGTGCGTTCCCAGCATGAGCAAGATTGCCACGGTGGACCGCACGCTGCCATCGGCGTCGTGCCCCGGCGTGCCGCGCACCAACGCGACGTCGTGCTCGGCGTGCAGCAACTACGGCGCAAGCACGTCGCTGACGGGCGCCACGGTGACGACATGTGTGGTGGCGGCCAACAGCCCGTGCTGCAACTTCCCGGTCTTCTACATGGACTACGTCAACACGACGGCCGTGCGCTACCCGCTCCTCGAGTTCCGCGCGGTGCCGGAGAACGAGCCGAACCTCGCGCGTCAGTGCCTGCGGTCGCTGCGGCTCACTTTCCACGCGAGCAACGGCACCTTCGCGTGCTCGGGCGCGCTCGTCCACACCATCGAGACGCTGCCGGCCACGTGGGACCCGGTGGCGGTGACGTGGGCGACGGTGCCCGCTGCGGTTGACACGATTGTGCTGAACGGCACCGGCTACAGCGTCGGCCCGGGCTCCGAGCGCTACCTGGACATCACGGCGGCCGACGACCTGGACCGGCTGAACCGGAACCTGCTGGCGAACCAGGGCGTGCTTTCGATCGCCGTCAAGCGGACGTGCTCGACCGGGTCGACGCTGCAGTCGACGCTCTACCACGGCCTCGCGTTCGAGGGCAGCCGCACGCCGGCGGGCGTGTCGTACGCGACGCTCGGCCCGGCGCAGTCGGCGACGTTTGCCACGTGCCATCCGAACGCGGTGTGCGCGGGCGGCAGCTGCCAGTGCGCGGCCGGCTTTGTGGGCGACGGCGTGACCAAGTGCGAGCGGTGCGAGGACAAGTGCGCCGACAAGATCATGTGCCTGGGCGGCGAGTCGTGCGGCACGACGTGCATCCCCGGCTACGCGTACAACGGCACGGCGTGCGTGCCGTCGGAGGTCAAGATCGCGACCGTGCGCCAGAGCAAGCCGACGGCGGCGTGCGTGGGCACGCAGACCTACGGGGACTCGACGTCGGCGCTGTCGTGCGGCGAGTGCGCGTCGGGCCCGTCGAACGCGACGCAGCTGTGCGGCACGTCGCGCGGCCTGACGACCGCGTGCTGCTACGAGCCGGTCTACGAGTTGGCGGCCAACCCGCACAGCGCGTCGACGCCCAACGCGACGACGGTCACGGCGTTTGCGTTCATGTCGTTCGACGCGGTGCCGGCGGCGGACGCGACGAAGAACTTCTGCCTGACCGAGCTGCAGCTGAACGCGCCCGACCGCGAGGCGCCGGCGTGCACGACGTCGTTCTTCCAGCTGGGCCTGCTGGACGACGGCGCGTGGGAGAGCGACCTGACGTGGGAGGACGCCGGCGACATTACGCCAACGGCGAGCCTGGCGTTCACGGCGGCGCGCCTCGGCGACTACCACCCGTCGTCCGCCGACCTCGACAAGCTGTCGACCAACGTCAAGGCGAACGGCGGGCGCCTGTCGTTCTTCGTGAAGCGGTGGTGCGCGTCGGCGAGCCTGAGCGTGCGCAACATTGGCAACGACGACAACGCGCACCGCGCCGACAGCGTGCGCGTGGCGAGCGCGCCGTACGTCGTCTGCGACGCGAACGCGCAGTGCGAGAACGCGGCGTGCAAGTGCAAGGAGAACTACTACGGCCTGGGCACGCAGTGCCAGCCGATCACCTGCACGGGCTCGCCGGTGCCGGGCTACAGCTTTGACGTGACCGAGGTCGTGCAGGCAGGCCAGCAGCAGACGGCGCCGTGCCCGGCTGGCTACACGGGCCAGTACGTGCGCACGTGCAGCGCCAACGGCAACAACCCGACCGGCACGTTCTCGGCGCCGGTGGACGAGTGCGTGCCCATCACGTGCGCGGCGGCGGAGGCGTTCAACGCCAAGTTCAACGGCGGCACGCGCGTGGGCGAGTCGTCGGGCACGTGCGTGGCCGGCTACGCGGGCGCGATCTCGCGGACGTGCACGCTGGTGGACGGCGCCGGCGTGTGGTCGGCGCCGTCGGGCTCGTGCACGCAGATCAAGTGCCTGGCGCAGCCGAACGCGGGCCACGCGTCGTGGCCGGAGGTGGCGGCGCAGGCGGCAGCGTTCACGGTGGACGGCACGTGCCACGATGGCTACCGCGCGGCGACGGGCGTGGTGCCGCGGCGCGAGTGCCTGCCGACGGGCCTGTACGGCGAGATCACGACCGGGTGCGTGCGCATCATGTGCGAGGCCGAAGACGACTACGAGCACGCGTCGTGGCCGGCGACGGTCGGCGGCCAGCCGGCGACGGGCACGTGCGCGGCGGGCTACCGGGGCGCGCCGCTGCGCACGTGCGGCGACAGCGGCCAGTGGGAGACGGCGGTCGCCAACCCGTGCGAGCTGATCCAGTGCCCGGCGGTGACCGTCGGCGGCTCGGTGTTCACGGCGACGGCGGGCGGCGCGACGGGCACGGGCTCGTGCGCGCTGGGCTACGAGCTTGCGACGGGTGGCGAGGCGCCGCAGCGGCAGTGCGGCGCGGACGGCACGTGGTCGGGCGACGTGACGAACGCGTGCGTGCCAAAGACGTGCAAGGCCGGGGACGCGAACGACGGCACCGCCACCTGGACTGACGCGCCGGCCGGCAGCCCGGCGACGATTGTCACCGGCACGTGCAACGCCGGCTACTACGCGCGGTACGGCGCGCCGTACCGCGGGTGCAATGTGGACGGCGAGTGGCAGCTGGTGCAGAACCCGTGCGAGCGCGTGGTGTGCGCGGCGACGACGGAGGCGAACGCCGAGTGGGCCGCGACGGACGCGGGCGAGGCGGCGACCGGCGTGTGCGCGGAGGGCTACTACGGCGCGCCGACGCGCGGGTGCACGGCGGGCGCGGGCGACACGGTCGGCACGTGGGGCGCGGTGCAGGGCAGCTGCACGCAGGCGACGTGCGCCGCGGAGACGGTGGACAACGCCGCGTTTGAGGAGACGCCGACGGGCATGGTCGCCGAGGGCAAGTGCATCGACGGCACGTTCGGCCAGCCGCGGCGCGAGTGCGTCCTGAGCGGCACGACGGGCGCGTGGTCCGCGACGATCCTCAACCCGTGCAGCGCGACGGTCAAGTGCCCGGCGCTCGAGAGCGACGGCCACGCGCAGTGGCCGCAGGCGGACGAGGGCGACCACGACGTGATCGGCAACTGCGACGAAGCCAATGGGTGGGCCGGCAACCCGACGCGGAACTGTGGCGTCGAGGGCTGGGAGCCGATCAGCGGCTCGTGTCAGCTGCGCGTGTGCGCGGCGACGAACGCGGACAACGCGGTGTTTGGCTCGGCGAACGCGGGCGCCACGGTGGACGGCACGTGCGCGGAGAACTACGGCACCGGCAGCGGCGCGTCGCCGCAGCGGACGTGCGACGTGGCCACGGGCCTGTACTCGCCGCCCTCGCCGTCGTGCGTGCGCCTGTCGTGCGCGACGGAGACGACCGACGACGGCATCGAGTGGGCGGAGACGCTGGCGGGCGAGACGGCCACGTACGCGTGCCCGGCGGGCTTTGATGGCTCGATCACGCGCAAGTGCGCGGGCAATGGCCGGTGGCTGGCGCCGAGCGGGGCGTGCACGCAGCGGCAGTGCGCTGCGACGGAGGACGCGACGTCGACGTGGCCGACCGCCAAGGCCGGCACGGACGACGTCGTCGGCCTTTGCAAGGAGGGCTTCAGCACCGGCAACGCGTCGCCGCCGACGCGGCGGTGCCAGAACTCGGGCAACTACGGCAGCATCTCCAACCCGTGCACGCGGCTGCGGTGCCCCGCGATCACGTTCGGGAACGCGCAGTTCCCCTCGGCGGCGTCGGGCGAGCTGGCGACCGGCACGTGCGTGTCGGGCTACGTCTCGTCGGCGGCGGCCACGATGCAGTGCCTGCCGACGGGCAGCTGGTCCTTCGACGTCACCAACGCGTGCGAGCAGCGGCAGTGCCCCAACGGCGTCACCCAGGCCAACGCGCGGTGGCCCGATAACACGGTGGCCGGCCAGACGGTCGCCGGGCCGTTCTGCCTGCCGGGCTACTCGGGCTTTGTGAGCCGCGACTGCCTGGCGGACGGCAAGTGGTCGGAGACGATCACCGGCAGCTGCAGCAAGATCCAGTGCCCCGAGCGCCATGAGGACGACGCGACGTGGCGGACGACGGACACGTCGACGACGCCGGTGGATGTGAGCGGCATCTGCGACGAAGGGTACACGGGCGGTCCGACGCGTCAGTGCAACCCTGACCGCAGCTGGGGCGAGATCACGGGCACGTGCGAGCTCGAGACGTGCCCGCTGCTGGAGAACGACCAGAACGCGACGTGGTTCCCGGTGGGCCTTGGCCAGACGGCGACTGGCCGCTGCCTCGGCAACCTGATTGGCGCGCCGAAGCGGCAGTGCGGGACGGACAAGCAGTGGGGTCCTATCACCGGTCAGTGTGAGGAGCCGCCGACGCCGTGCCCGGCAACCACGTGCGGCGACGGTCGGTTGTCGGCGTGGCCTACGACGCTGCCTAGCGGGAGTGCGACCGGCACGTGCTGTCCGTTCTACACAAAGGCGGCCGGAACAGCTGGTCCCAGCCGAACCTGTGGCAGCGACAGCCTTTGGGGCGACATCGTGAATGACTGTGTGTTGAATCTGGTCGGACCGGATGGCGACCGTGTCCGTGGTCTCACCGCCGCGAACGTTCGCAATGCGGCTACCCCGGCCGTGCGGCTGACGTGGGAGTCGACGTCGCGCGACGCCAACCGGTTCAAGATCTACATGACGTCGGATGGGCTTACCCTGGAGCCATTGGTCGCGCAGTACATCACGACGACTTCGTACACCGTCACGGGCCTTCCCGAGCAATCGGCGTTCACTTTTGTGGTTGTGGCTGGCGACGACACCAACAAGTACGACGATGTTGGGGCCACGGTGAGTATCACCACATCGATCAACGCACCACTTGTCGACACGGAGACTGCCCTCCTAAACGCTACCCGGACGTCGATTCCCATCAAATGGAACTACAATTCCCTCTACACCACGGCGTTCTCCATCGAGGGCATTATTTTGGGCGGCGGGAAGCGAGCGCTTAACATCCAGAACTACACAGAACTTCTTCCAATGCAGCCCCCCTCGAACGAAACAGATCAAGTCTTCGTCGTCACGGATTTGGAGCCGGGCACCACCTACCGATTCCGTGTCTGGGCTTATAACGCAGACTTGCTGCCGTCGAGTTACTTCGAGCTGACTGCCAGCACTAGGTCGGCATCAGACAATGCGTTTGTGCCAAACCCTGGTGACATCGTGGCACCCATTGGAGTGGTAGTCGGTGTCGCTGTGGCAGTTGTGCTTTTGGTGGTCGGCCTGATTGTTGGTTTCATGGTTTATCGTCGCCGCACCATGGCCGAGCAGCGCAAGCTGTTGGAGGAGTACAGCTCGCAGCTGCAGATGCTGACGCTGAGCCGCGGTGGCGTGCTGCCCAACTCGTTCATGGGTGACACGATGAGCGCCGACGCACTTAAAGCCAATCTGGTTGTGCCGCGCACCAGCTTCACCGGCGTTGACGCGACCCTGCTCAACACGGTCATGGAGGTCGCGCTGCCGGGCTTTTTGGTTATGGATTACTCGGCGGACCTGCGGCCGGAAGCTCGGTTGACGGCAGGCGGCGCGGGCACCATTTTCCGCGGCGTCCTGTTGAACCCCGAAGCCATCCATCGCAACAACGGAACCGAGATTTGCGCAATCAAGGAAGTCATGGACTGGCCGAGTCTGAGCGACGAGGACAATGCGGAACGTTTCCACCAGGAGGTGTCGGTGATGTGGTCGCTCGCGTTCCACCCGAACATTATCAAGCTGCTGGGTTACACGGAGAGCCCGCGCACGATCGTGACGCGCTTGTACCCGACGGACCTGTTCCGCTACCTGCTCGCCCAGGACGACAAGGCGCCGTTGGAGTCGTTCCTGCTACTGCATATATGCTCTGGCATGGTAGCGGCCGTCGCGGCAGCGCACTCGATGGGCATCGCACAACGCGACATCATGTTGCCCAACTGTTGCTGGTCCTGCGATTGCAGTGGCACCGTCCGAAGGATGCGTGTCCATCCGGCCTAAGTTAGCGCAGATATGACAATACGCACTGGCACATGCGTTAGCTCCATGAAGACATCCGAGATGCCGCGTATTGGGATACGGATTATATCCTTAGTAAGGTGCGATCGATAAAATGTGCCATGGGCATCGATCGATCGCAATCAATTCACTATGTGTCATTCTCTTTGCAGGTCTGTATGACAAGTTGCCATTCACAGCTGTTCACGCGGCGCGTGTGTGCCTCGCTGCCTTCCCGCATTGCGGGCGTCTTTAATAGGCCCTGGCATGGCAACGTAGGCCAAAATAGGCCGTCTGGCGCATGCCTGCACTGCATGCATGCATGCATGCGGCGAATGGATGCATACGCCACGTGGCCGATGGCCATGCCACGTGGCGCCATGTGACGCACCGCATGGAAAAATTTTTTTTCCTGCGATGACGACAGCGAGTTCCTCCGCTGAGGCGCGGTGGCATCCGGTATTAGAGTCGTCCGTACCGTTCGCCAGACTGTATAGAAAGTGTCTATACCATGCACCATACGGGATACGGCGCGTTTGGCGTCTGTGCCGCATGGCGTATGGTATAAAAATCGACTGTGCCGTACGGGAAACGGTTCAGGGGCACTCTAGTGCCATTTCCCACTGGTATGTGGCACTGTGGCTCGGGTGCCGTGATAGGCGATAAAATGCACGTGAAATGCGCGCCGGCGTCTAGTCACACCTCGTGCCACCACGTGGTGCCTTCCCGCCGGCGATGAGATTGGCCACAGATTGGCATGAGATCGGCATCGGATCGGCATCGGATTGGAGTCAGAGTGCGTCCGGCAGTGGGCGAGCGTCTAAGCGGTCGGGCGGGGCAGTCCATGTGAAAGTACCAAGCGCACGACTATCGCAACATTCCGCGTGGGCGCGCCACTACGGCGAAGCGAGTGGAGAGAAGTTAGCGAAAAGACGTGTGCGAAGAGAGCGAAGGAGAGCGAAGAGAGTGGACAGAGTGAATCGAGTAGGTAGAGAGAGAAGTGAAGAAAGTAAGAAGAGAGAGAGAGGAGAAACGCCTGGTGGGAGCGTCCCGGTAGAAGCGCCTGGTGGATGCAATGGTCGGCATCGGCCCCACCTCAAGCATCGCAAAAACGTGTGGCGATCGGCTGTCCTCACGACTGCTTGGACGGTGCGGGGCGGCAGCAACGCCATCGAAGGCGAGCGCTTATTGTAGCGCGAGCGGCGGTGAGGCCCTGCGGGAGGCGCGCGCTCGTGTTTGGACGCCGCGTGTGGCATCACGGCGGGCA
>Ga0180215_1003833_pt1 | contig 13827 bp, 8 predicted proteins | sample eDN3rd37CBELigBY_FD_128871 | JGI IMG/M metagenome (GOLD analysis project Ga0180215, IMG submission 128871) | Enriched backyard soil microbial communities from Emeryville, California, USA - eDNA 3rd pass 37_C BE-Lig BY (version 2) (version 2) | ecosystem: Environmental > Terrestrial > Soil >...
TCGACGGTACATTTTGTAACGGAACGGATTTGTCTTGTGATAGCCTTGATGATAATCCTCCGCCGGGTAAAACGGTCCCGCCTGCTCGATTTCGGTTGCGATCGGCTTGTCAAACCGTCCGCTTGCCTCAAGCTCCGCCTTTGACTGCTCAGCCAGCCTGCGCTGCTCCTCGGTATAGTAGTAAATGGCAGTCCGGTACGACTCGCCGCGGTCGTGAAACTGTCCGCCCGCATCTGTCGGATCGATCTGCCTCCAAAATGTATCCAGCAGCTTCTCATACGGAAATACTGCCGGATCATACGTAATTTGCACCGCTTCCGCATGTCCGGTCGTTTCCGAGCATACCTCTTCATAAGTCGGGTTGTCCGTATGCCCTCCCGTATAGCCTGATACAACAGATACGATGCCCGGAAGCTCCTCGAACGGAGACACCATGCACCAGAAGCATCCTCCCGCAAACATCGCTTTTGCAAAATTATTATCCGCACTCATAGGTCAAACCTCCATTTATGTAGTAAAAAGCTATTGTAGTCACAATCATGATTGCCTTCTATTATACATGACTGCAGCGGCGAACATCAAAGCAGAGCGATCCACAATTTTCTACATCTCCCGCCGCAAAACTTTGTTACAATAAGGTAACGCAGCGCAACCATTTGTCGTATATTGCTGTCTAATATAACATGATCCTTTCTTCACGCTTCAACCTGCAGTCCGTTCACAACTCCTAAAAGCCAATTACTTAAGAGAGGTGAACGCCAATGAATGATATGACGCTTCAAACAAAATCCGCTGCCGGAGTCGGACAAGCATCCCGAAGGAAAAAAAGCAGCAAAGCATTTATCGTATTTCTGTTTATTTGGGTTGTACTAATAGGCTCTGGAATTTACGGCGCAAAATGGTATACCGAACGCATGCAGCAGTCGCTGGCGGCGCAGCTTGAGAGCCAGACCGCCGCTCAAATTTCGGACATGCAGAAGGCTTACGAGGCGCGAATCGCCGTTCTCGAGGAAAACTATACCGCAGACCTTGCCGAGCTGACGGCAAAAGTCAATGCGTTGAACGAGCTGCTAACCTTTACGAAGGACAATGCAGATACAAAAACCGATAACAGCAATCAGCTGTACACACAGCTGAATGAAGTGAAGAAGAAGCTGAACGAACTGCAAAAGAGCCTGGATGTGTTGAAATGAACCGATATGCCAAAGCAATGAATCGAACGATGCTGCTTGCCATTACTCCCTTTATCGGAATAATGGCTTGGCTGCTCATCAATGATAATGCCGTTTTTCAGCTGTCCGCCAGCGCTTTCCCGCCGGCCGTCACGGAGCAGAAGCTGCCTTCCGAGTCGCCGGTCGCGCATTTGGCGTCGGAGCTTGACGTTGCCAATGAAACAGCCGTACATACGAGAGAATCGATTCAGAAGGATATGGATCTTTACAACAAGACAAATACGGAAATGGCCTCCATCGTCAAGCTTGTCGCATCGCAAGCGCTGCAGCCGCTGTATATATACGACCGCAATATTACGCGCAAGCTCGGCACGCCGGCATCGACGATCAACTCCGACAAGCTGCGCGCCCAGCTGTTTTATTTGAAGGACGACAACTTCAAATATTATGCGCTTAAGGTGCAGCTGAAATCCGGCGACGCCATGACGATGGCGCTTGGCATGGATACCTATGGCAGGTCGGAAACGACGCTGGCGGCCGTCAATCGGCTCGGCGCCGTTGCAGGCGTCAATGCGGGCGGCTTCGCAGACAGCAAAAACGGGCGCTTTCCGTTAAGTACGACCATAGTGAACGGCAGTTATGTTGGCAGCTTTGAAGCCTCTTACAAGGATTTGTTTTTTGTGGGGCTTAGCGAGGACAATAAGCTAATCGGCGGCAACTTTGACAGCCAGGAGAAGCTGGACGCGCTCAAGCCGAAGTTCGGCGCCACCTTCGTGCCGATATTGTTGAAGAACGGCAAGGCGCAGACGATTCCGGACAAATGGCAGACGAGCCCTAAGCGCGCCCCGCGTACGGTCATTGCCAATTACAAGGACGATCAGCTGCTCTTCCTCGTTGTTGACGGCTACAATGAAGCCGGCAGCTCCGGCGCAACGCTCGCCGAGCTGCAAACGCTGCTCAAAGGATTCGGCGCGGTCGACGCTTACAATTTGGATGGCGGCGGCTCCTCTTCGCTCATTTTCAACGGCAAAATTATTAACAAGCCGTCTGACGGCTCGCTGCGGCGGCTGCCGACGAACTTTTTGTTTTTTAAGTAGAGAGAGAGTTTTGTAACAATTCATAGCCCGCAGCGCCTGTTCTAATAACGATTCAAGGCTACTAGCCTGAAAATGGATGCAAATGTACATCATTTCTTGTGAAAAACGGGCGATCTGGACAAAAAAGATGCGATAATGCAGGAATTCGTGTGCCAAATGCTCGATTCCTTATCCTTACAGCTAGAAAGCCTGCACCAGCGCAGGCTTTCTAGGAAATCTGCCCATAATGTTAAATAAAACTGTACTTATGCATCTTTTATCAACGCCGCCGCTATTCTTCTAAGTGAAAATGGATACAAAGAAAAATGACGCTACAAACTGTTGCCAGTTTGTGCGTCATTTTTTTGCTGCGCCCAGAAACGGAATCCGTTATAGGCACTGCCTTTTCGTTATTGTATTATTCGCCGCCCATGAATACATAACGTCCGACGATCAGGATCGCAAGCACCCACATGAGCCAGTGTACTTTGTATTTGCCTTTGCCGGATACGTTAGCAACCGATGCAAGCACAACATACGAAACGATACCGAAGGAGATGCCGTTAGCGATGTTGTAAGTGAAAGGCATAAGCGCCAGCGTGAAGAAAGCCGGAACTGCGTATACCATATCGGAGAAATCAATTTCTTTAACCGATTGCATCATAAGCACGCCTACGATGATCAGAGCAGCCGCCGTAGCAGCGCCAGGTACAAGCGCTACAAGCGGGGACAAGAAGATAGCAAGCAGGAAGCACACGCCTGTTGTTACGGCTGTAAGGCCTGTACGTCCGCCTTGCGCGATGCCTGAAGAGCTTTCAACAAATGCCGTTACAGTGCTTGTGCCAAGCACAGCGCCGCCGCTTACGCCGATTGCATCGACGAACATCGCTTTGCCGACGCGCTTCTTGCCTTCTTCAGGGTTTTTCATAATGCCTGCGCGGTTCGCTGTGCCGACAAGCGTACCGAATGTATCAAACAATTCTACGAAGGTGAATGTCAAAATAACGGTGATCAGGCCGACTTCCATAACGCCTGCGAAGTCAAAGTGCCAAATGTTCATTTCGCTGAAATCCGGAACCCAAGTTTGGTCCTTGAATGCTGCGGCAACGTCAACCACTCCCATTGCAATGCCGACGATCGTCGTGCCGAGAATACCGAACAGAATAGCGCCCGGTACGCGAAGCACCATCAGAATAGCGATCAGGAACAGGCCAATCACAGTTAGAACAACTGTGTCGTTATGGAAGCTGCCAAGGCCGATAACCGACTCGGAGCCGCCCAGCGGAACAAAGGAATTTGCAGGGATATCGCTAAAAGGCGTTGCGTTAATGGTCATCAAGCCGCTGTTTTTCAAGCCGATAACGGTAATGAACAAGCCAATGCCGACTGTAATCGCATGCTTCAAGCTGTCTGGCACTGCTGTAATAAGCATTTGGCGAATTTGTGTAACGGTCAAAATAATAAAGATAATACCGGAAATAAATACGGCCGTCAGCGCCATCGAAGGCGATATTGGCTTGCCTGTCGCAGCCGATGCAACGACTACCGATGCAAAGTAGGCGTTAAGGCCCATGCCTGGAGCAAGCGCTACTGGGAAGTTAACGAAAATACCCATAGCGATGGAGAAAATGCCCGCTGCCAATGCTGTTGCCAAAAATACGCCTGTCCAGCTTAGTCCTGCAGGAGTCAGGATGATTGGATTGACAGCGAGGATATACGCCATCGTCATGAATGTTGTCAAGCCCGCCATGATTTCTGTTCTAACATTTGTTCCGTTTTCTTTCAGACGAAAAAACTTTTCCATCTTAAACAATAACCTCCCAATAATGTGGTGGAACAAACAAAAAACCTAGAAAAAAATGCTTAGTCGCATTTATCCTAGGTTCTTCAAAAAGGAGAAAAATATGCCTGCTTGCGTCGCAAGACCTATTTTTCCTCGCTTTTCGTAGCCTAGTCATTTACGGTGACAGGTAGAGACTCTCAAGCCGATTCTTGAGATTATACGAAAAGATATGCTCTTGTTGTTATCCGTCTATCATTTTAATAAGGAACATGCAATTTTGTCAACAGATTTCACGAACATTAGCCAACCAAAATATTGTTAATATTCGTATTCAACAATTTATCCCTTTTTCCCGGCAATCGAACTGCCATAAATAGGTCTAAACGTATAGTTCTGTGAAGCTCCACAGACATTGAGCTCGGTCGTGCCGGGGCTTTATGGTTCGAGGAAGTTGTTGATCGACCTACTAATCTTTGGTAGTATCTAAAACATCTATCATATGCCGATGGTAAACATTGGTACTTACTTAGGTCATTAGGGGGATTACGCAACATGACGATTAAATCGAAAATGATTCTATTATCAGTATCGTTGGCAGCTGCGATTACGATGCTCTTATCGCTGTGCAGCGTTGCTGCCGCTGATGCTCAAAATGAAATTGCTTTTTCTGATATTTCCGGTCACTGGGCAGAGGCCCAAATCAAAGAGGCTGTATCCGCCGGATTTGTAACAGGCTATACTGACGGCACCTTCAAGCCAAATGCAACGATTACGGGCGCAGAATTTTTGTCAATGATGGTCAAAGCGCTGCAGTATCCGGTAGAGACCGCCGCTGTGGACGAATCCTGGTTCGCCCCTTTCCAGAAAGCCGCGACGAGCCGGGGGCTTTACAAGGACGATTATAGTTCCGGCTTGGACAAGCCGATTACTCGCAGCGAAATTTCCAGCACAATTGTAAGAGCCACCCATAACGCACTGTTTGAGACAATGATTAAAGAAGAAATGCAAAGAGCCTTTCCGGCAGATGCTTTTATAAATGACCCTGTTCGAAAAGCGATCGAAGCCGGTCCCGATTTTACTGGGGACTTCGATTTTATCTACGAGCATCCTGAGCAAGTTATTGCCGACCTCCAGCAAGCTTTAGCATCAGTGAAAAAGCGGATACCTCCTCAATTAATTACAGACGCAGAGGAATGCAAAAAAAATGAAAAGATGTGCGGATATTTTATATCCGTCGATCAATCCGACATTGAAGACTTGATGAAACGTTTGCAAAAAAGCTTAGATCCGCTTCTAAAGCTGAAAACCGACCAAATCATTTCTCAGAACCGAATGATCTATGAGGCGGCTTCGCGCGGACTATTGACAGGAACAACACCCGGTGAGCTTTCCCTTCATTCCAAAGTCACTCGCGCTCAGGCTGTAACCTTTATTAACCGCGTCGTAGCTTTCAATAGCGGTGAACGATACCAAACAAACAAGTATACGGTTGCAGCGGCGGAGGTCGCTTGGCATAAGACCAATATGATGACTGTGGTGCCTCGCTACTTTTCCGCTTACACGGGCAATGAGTTCGATGATCAAGGCTGGTCCTCTACTTCGATTAACAAGCTGGCATCATGCACAACCAAGTCTTTTATTGCTATCGATTTAGACGACCCTAACGATCCGAATCGCAAATGGCTGACCGATGACCTGAAATGGGGAGAATACCCTAATTTCTATTCTCTGAAGGGAGTAAACGGTTATGCCCTGCTCTCGATCAGCGAAATAAATTATAAACAGCAACCCGCTTCTTATCACAACTCATGCAGTATAGTGCTTGATAATCAGGATTGGTATGATATACGAAATTCGCCGGACACTATAATCGATGCAAAACAGCCTCAAACCCAATATGTCATTGGCGTTGTTGATAAAGAAGGCGTCAGGCTAAAGCCCAAGGAAATTGCCGGTTCACCTGCTATACAAGTGTCGGGTTATATCATTCCAAAAAGCTTTTCCTCGAAGAAACCGTTCAACCTGTATTATCAGCCTATCGACAATGTGACTGGAGGGACACCGCTTAAGCCTATTTATCATTCCTACATGAATGATAAGTTCGAATAAAATAATTGCTTCGGGGCGGCCGGCTCAGTTGGCCGTTTTTTTTTCATGAATCCGCAACGGCATCGCTCAAAAAAATACTCCCTTCTATTTGCTGAATATCGCAGATAAAAGAGAGTATTTTTAAAACACTTTATAATTATAGGTTAAATGGAAATCCTAGAATCCCATTTTATTCCCACTCGATTGTTGCTGGCGGCTTGGAAGTGACGTCGTAAACGATACGGTTGACGTTGTCGACCTCGTTGACGATACGAACTGAGATTTTCTCTAGCACGTCCCAAGGGATGCGCGCCCAGTCAGCCGTCATGCCGTCGATGGACGTAACCGCACGGATGCCTACAGTGTAGGAATACGTGCGTGCGTCGCCCATAACGCCTACGCTCTTCATGTTCGGCAGCGCAGTGAAATATTGCCAAATTTCGCGGTCAAGGCCGGCTTTTGCAATCTCATCGCGAAGAATAGCGTCCGACTCGCGAACGATTGTAAGCTTGTCCTCCGTTACTTCGCCAAGCACGCGAATCGCAAGGCCAGGCCCTGGGAATGGCTGACGCCAAACGATTTCGGCAGGAAGGCCGCATTCCTCGCCGACTTTGCGCACTTCGTCTTTGAACAGCGCTTTAAGCGGCTCAACTAGCTTGAATTTAATGTCTTCAGGCAATCCGCCGACATTGTGATGCGACTTGATCGTTTGCGCCGTCGCCGTTCCGCTCTCTACGATATCCGTATACAGCGTGCCCTGCGCCAAAAATTCAAAATCATCGAACTTCGCGGACTCTTCGTCGAATACGTAAATGAATTCGTTGCCGATAATTTTACGCTTTTTCTCTGGATCCTCGACGCCCTTCAGCTTGCCCAAGAAGCGCTCGCTCGCATCGATCTTCACAACCTTCATATCGAACTTGCCGACGAATGTTTCCATTACGCCTTCCGCCTCGCCCTTGCGGAGCAAGCCGTGATCGATGAACATGCATGTCAGTTGGTCGCCGATCGCTTTATGAAGCAGAATCGCAACAACAGAGGAGTCAACGCCGCCCGAAAGGGCACAAAGCACCTTTTTGTCGCCGACTTGGTTGCGGATATCCCGGATCGTGTCCTCAATGAACGATTCCATCGTCCAGTTGCCCTCGCATCCGCAAACGTTGTACAGGAAGTTGCGGATCATTTCATTGCCGTATACGGAATGGCGCACCTCCGGATGGAATTGCACCGCGAAAAATTTACGCTCTGCATGACTCATAGCCGCAATCGGCGCATGCTCCGTGCTTGCGTCAAGCTGGAAGCCCTTCGGCAGCTCAGCGACAAGGTCGCCATGGCTCATCCATACCGTCTGAACCTTGTCCAGCCCATGCGTCAAATGCGCGCCTTCTACGAACTCGACCTCCGCCTTGCCATACTCGCGCTTTCCGGCACGCTCCACCTTGCCCTCAAGCTGATGAGACATCAGCTGCATGCCATAGCAAATGCCGAAAATTGGAATGTTCAAATCATAAATAGCCGGATCGACGAGCGGCGAATTTTCCTCATACACGCTTGCCGGCCCTCCCGAGAACACGATACCCTTAGGCGCCAATTCACGGATCCGTTCCACCGGCGTATTATATGGCAGCAGCTCGCTGTACACCCCCAAATCGCGAATGCGGCGCGCGATCAGCTGATTGTATTGTCCCCCGAAATCAAGGACAACGATGATTTCATTATGCTTAGTCATTACCGAGCCTCCCTCAATTGATGTAGTAATTATATATAAGTGGCTTCCAGAGAGTCAAGGAGCGGAGATCATGTCCCGGCGGCGGTAAATGCCGAGCAGCAGCCCTATCATTGCGTATTGGATGAACTGCGCGCTTCCGCCGTGGCTTAGAAATGGAAAATCGATGTCCGAAAATGGTGCGTACCCGAAAATTTTGAGCAGCGGCCAAATAAATTGAATGGCTAACATTGCCGTTATGCCTGCAGCCATCCGCTTGCCGAAATCATCCTTAATAAATAGGACAGACAGCAGAAGTTTATAAACAAAGACTATGACGAGCAGAATGAGAGCATAGCCTGCCGCCCAGCCGAAGCTGTACATAAAGTAGGGAAGCACGCTGTCGCTGTAGGAAAACTTCATCGCATTGCCCGATGCTCCGAAGCCTTGTCCCAGCCAGCCTGCGCTGCTCATGGCATCCATGGATCTTGCTGCGAAGTAGCCTGCGCCTTGCTGATCATTTTGAAAAAATGCTGTCAATCTTATCAGCAAAGTACGCGAGTTTAGAACGACACATGCCAAAACGACCGTCATGCCCGATATAATCGCCAATGCTTGCAGCTTATTTCTTTTAGTCAACCAGACATGAACCATAAAAACAGCCGCATAAATGGCTGCCCATATATGCGCTTTGAGGCCCAACGACAGCAGCAGCGGCAGCGCTCCACGATAGGCAAGTTCTCCAATGGCGGATCTCCAGCTCCAGACCTTTGCCGCCCGTGCTCCGGCCAAGCCGATTATGAGCGGGAGGATCGCAATGCTGGGAGCATAAATAACAAAATATCCGCCAATTAAAAACCATCCTGCCTGTCCGTTAATTTCTGTGGTAAAAGCTGAAAGGCTGCCTAGCGCCAAAATGGCGATGCCGATTCCAAAGGAATGCTCAGCGTATTTTTTTAGCCGCTCGTAATCGGCCGCCCATAACGCTGCCATTATAGCCAAGCCTGCTAGCGTAAAAATGGCTTTAGCCGTAAATAAATTGGCATATTTCGGATTGCCTAACGAGATACCGTAATAGATGAGCGTGCCGGTGCCTGCAAAAAGAAGCAGCGGAATAAGCAGCGCCCAGTCGGTACGCGGCCGGTGGGCGTTATCGAACCCCTTCCCAATATGCGCCGGATCTCCCATGCCTGTAAGCGCGGCCTTCACAGCTTCTTCCTTGGACAGGCCAAGCTCGATATGTTCCTGCACTTGGGGCTCAATATGACTCAGCAGCTCCTCTTGTATATCGCTGTGCAGCTTTGTCGCGCGAACAGGCTGGCATACCGCTTGAAGAAAATGCTGCACCTGCGGATGCTGCTGGGGCCGATCCGGCCGGGCAAGCTGGTCTGAATGGCGTGGTTCATTCTCGTTCCGCTGCGTTTGCTGCTCGGCATGGCCTGGGCTGTCAACATAAACAAATGTCGGCCTCTTGCTCATAAGCCTCCCTCCCCCAGCACTTGATCGACTGCGCTGCGGAACAGTTTCCACTCGCGCTTGCGCTCCTGAAGTACAGCTCTCCCGTCTTCGGTCATTCGGTAATATTTCCGTTTTCGTCCGTCATGCGTCTGCCAATAAGCTTCCACCCAGCGCTCGGACTCCAGTGTGTGCAAAATCGGATAAAGCGTCCCTTCTTTAAAAAGGAAAACGCCTCCAGAGCGCTTCTCCATTTCTTTAATGATCTCATAGCCGTACATGTCATCGCTTTCAAGCAAGGTTAGTATAAGCGTTACCGTGCTGCCCTTCAGCAGTTCTTTATTCATTTGCACTAGACTGTCCTCCTTTATTACCTCGTACATCTATGTATCGGATTCCTAGGTATTAGAATAAAGAAATCAGGTAAATTTTGCAATAATTATTCCGATATGCGAGAAAAAAAGCAGCATGGAGCTAACTCGGCTGTTATGGAGGCATGAATTGCGCTATTGCGCCGATACTTATTTGGACTCCAATTCGAGCACCAACACTTCAGCCACATTGCCGCCTTTAAACTAACTTTAAGAGCCCCTCCCTCGCCGGCTGCTGTCTTGCGGCTCTAGATTCCGCTATTTCGCCCATTTCACCCAAAATCCGCCCATCAGCGGACTCAGGTTCCGTTATTTTATCAATATCGGGCTAAGATGCCTCTTTTCAACAAAATAACGGAACTACAGTCCGCAACTATAGTGAAATCACCTGTTTTACTTAAAATAACGGATTGTGAGTCCGCAGCATGCATACCAGCCTCGCCATATTGCGCTCATAAGTTCGATAGGTTTGATCATACAGGCCCTTACTTCCCTACCTCTCTTACTCTCCTAACCTCAACCTCTGTTACAGCTCGATTGTCCCCTCGATCCAGGCAGCACGCTGCGTTTTTAAAGCTTGAAGCTCTCTTTCGGCAGCCGCATGGCTTTGCTCAAGCTCGCGTACAACCATTCTCACTTGATGGATGGCCTCAAGCGTTTTCTCCTGCGCGTTATTAATCCTTCCTTGTACGATCCAATCGGTAATTAAGCCGTCAAACCAATAATCGGCCAGCTTGAGCGTATCGCTTATATCGACATTAATGTTAACCGTTCTTTTTAAATCAGCCAGCTCGTCCCGGAAGTCGCGAAGCAGTCTATTGGCATCATGGATAGCCTGTCTCGCATCGTCCACATGGTTATGCTTAATATGCGTGCTGATCAAGCCTCCGTTAGCCCACATATCCCATTTGCCCCAGTTTTCCGCTTTCTCCAAGCTAGCTGAACCGGCTGTCAATGAGGCCAGCACACGCCTTCCGGCCGTCCATGCTTCCTGCACTTCCTTCACAAATAGCCCTTTGTCCGTTATTTGCGTATCCAGCTCCAAAAGCTGCGAAGCATATTCCCAGGAATCGCGCAATGCGGCCTCCTTCTCAATCATCAGCCGGTTATACTCATATTCCGCGTCCCGAAACTCCGAAAGCTCCGATCCCACCTTAGCAAGCTCCTCTTTCGTTTCTTCAAGCGCTTGCTTCGCCTCCTGCAGCTTAAGCGCCGCTGCCAGCACCTGCTGGCGCTCCATTTCGAGCTGCTCCTCCTTGTTCCGAAGTATCGTCCGAAACAGGTTGGCAAGCGACATTCGGGTTAGCTGCTCGACATCCGCCTGCTCCGATTCAAGCTCTACCTCAAGCTTAACAATGAGCCGCTCCTGCTCCTTAAGCCGCTTTTGCAGCTCCTCTCTTCTCCGTTCCGCTCTGTTCAGCTGGTACTTGCGTTCCTTCAGTTCCGTTAACCGATCTGTAAAATGGTCGAGCATAGACGAACCTCCGTCACATGATAAAGTACAATGAAATTGATAGCAGCAAGCCACAGCCTCCAAGCCTTAACGCCGCTAACTGGATTTCATCCATCTAAATAATTGGGATTCGCACAAAATAACTACCGTAAATGGAAATCCTCCATCTATTTTCCGCTTAAACCTGCTCTTTCGAATGATTTCAAACAAACAACTGCAGGATTTCCATTTACTCGCCGCCAAAAGGCTTAATTCGCTGTAAATAACCGCATTAAATCCATTTAGCGAACATGTGCAGCCGGACCGCCAGCCCTCCCACTATACTACAACGATTAAAATGCGAACGAAGTTTCACTCGAACCTTCCCCATGCAAAAAAACACATTCCCGCGCAGCTCTCCAACCCTGGAGCGAGCCTGCGAGAATGTGCAAATGTCATTCGACATGACGAAATGCCCGCGAAGGCATAGAACGTCTTGGCGCAATCAGCCCAGCGACGGCTATTAAACACGCTGTTTTTTTACGGGCCAAGCGGCGCCTTTTTTGAAAACCGCTCCTTGATACAGGACGTTCATCACCGCTTTCAGCTCCTCCGGAGCCGGAGCCCCTGCCCAATTGCCGGGCGCGCTGAACGCAGCCTCCTCGAGCCAGCCCGTCAGCCGGCGCAGCGCCTCCCGCTGCTCCGGCGCGAGCGCCGCCTCAATCGCGGCGGCGTACTCGCGCGCCGTCTGCTTCGGCGAACGCTCGCCGAAGCGCCGGCCCAGCAGCGGCGAAATCGCCGCCGCTGCCGCCGCAAGGCTGGCCCGCAAGCGCAAATGCGCGCTTTGCGCGGCCAGCTGCTGCGCCCGCTCGCGCCCGCTGCGCGGCGCGAACGGCGCAGCCGCCTCCGGCGCGCGGTCCTCCTCGCGCGCCGACCCAGCGCCGCCGGGCATGGCCACGGCGGCATAGGCCGCGCCGTAGCGGCGCAGCGCCAGCGCAAGGCGCAGCCGCTGCCGCTGCGCCGCTGCGATGGCTGCGAGCGCCATCGCCAGCGCGGCCGCGCCTGCGGCGCTTGCAGCGGCGGGCGATGCCGCCGCCGCTGATTTCAGCTGCGCGAGGGCGGCTGCCCCGCGCGCGACGCTTTCGGCGGCCCAATCGATGGCCGCCGCGAGCCCGGCTGCGCTGCCGTCTGCCGGATTGGCAGCGGCAGCAGCCTCTTCGCCGCCGCCAGCCATAGCGGCGGCGGTCAGCGCATCGGCGGCGCCGGCGAAGCCCGGCGTCGGATCGAAGCTTACCCAGCCCGCTTCCGGAAAGTACACCTCTACCCATGCATGCGCGTCCGAAGCGCGAACCTCAAATCGCTTCAATTCAACGTTCTCGGTCTTTACGTTTAAAGCATCGTTCGCTTCGCCGGCCTCTGTGCCCGAAGCGAACCCTTTCACCCAGCGGGCAGGTATGCCCTGCGTACGAAGCATAATGACCATCGCCGTCGAGAAATGGACGCAATAGCCGCTCTGCTGCTCGAACAGGAAATGATCGACGAAATCGGCCCCTTCCGGCGGAACGGCGCTATTGTCAAGCGAATACGCGTAACTCTCGCGCAAATAGTCCTCGATGGCCTTCGTCTGGTCGAAACGGCTCGTAACGCCGCCGCCGGCCACCTCCGCAGCCAAAGCCGTTACTCTGCCGGGGAGGGAGTCGGGGAGCTGCAAATAGCGCTCAAGCTCCTCTTCGCTCAGGCTTCCGCCTTCTGCGCCGGCTTCACTTGCACTCGTCTCTCGCTCCGCGCTTGCAGAGGATGACTCCTCTCTTCCCCCCTCAAGACTTCCGCCAGCGCCCCCCGCTTCAACGGCCTCCAGCTCTCGCTCCTCCCACAAGGACGCGGCTCCTTCTCCGCCGCTTTCCTGCAACGCCTGAGCTAACTCATTCTCGGTTAGTGGCAGCTCGCTTTTTATCGTATAGCCGGCCGCTTTCGCTTTATCCGATGGCATATAGAGCGCCTCGGACATTGCGTTAACGGCGTAGCTGCCAAGCTTGCGGCGCGGGTCGGCCGCGATCAGCTCCGTCACTTCCGCGGACAAGCCGGAGGCGAACAGCGGCAAGGCGACAGGCGGCTTGCTCCATTCAACGGTTTGTACAATAACCCGTTCCTGTGAGGAGCTCCCTTCAGCGCTGGACGGCTTCGCCCCACCTGAGGCTGCGCCCTTCACCGGCCTGAGCGTCCGCACGCTCCACTCATTGCTCCAGCCGCGGCCGTCATATATGCTTTTCGATTCGCCTCGCCAATAAGCTTTTACAGGCGAAACGCCCGTAAACAGCACCGTATTATCCTTTGCCAGCGGCGCGCCCATTTCCCGGTCGTCAACCCCATAACCGCTTACAGCGCTGCGGCTTTGAGTCAAATCGGCAAGCATAACCGCTTCTGCGGAATGATTGCCCTCGCTTGCCGCCTTAATTGCCGCGTGAAGCCGGTCGGTCAGCGCGATTGACCAATTCGCCGGCGCCATCGACGTTTCTCGGCCTCCCGCGAGCAGCATGCTGCAGCCGATAACGATCATGACGGCGAACAGTCCGCCCGCGAGCCAGCTCGCATAGCGTCCACCTTCTCTGCTGACCGCGCTGCCCATTATGCGCTGCACGCGAGGAACGGCGACTACCGCCCCGAGCGCCAGCCCCTCCGCCGTCGTGCGCAGAAGCGCCCCCATTACATCCATGCCGAGCCATATATGAAGCGTCAGCAAATACA
>Ga0180215_1003835_pt1 | contig 13821 bp, 14 predicted proteins | sample eDN3rd37CBELigBY_FD_128871 | JGI IMG/M metagenome (GOLD analysis project Ga0180215, IMG submission 128871) | Enriched backyard soil microbial communities from Emeryville, California, USA - eDNA 3rd pass 37_C BE-Lig BY (version 2) (version 2) | ecosystem: Environmental > Terrestrial > Soil >...
CTGATACCGCGAACTTCTTGCGAAGGCCCCCACCGTGCAACGCACGGGCGGGGGCCTTCGTCATGCCGGGGATGCCGCGACGGGGATGCCGCCACTAGCCGGTGCTGCGGGCCCGGTACGCCCGCGCGGCCACGCGGTTGCCGCAGCGCGTCGAGCAGAACCGGCGGGAGCCGTTCTTCGAGAGGTCGAGGAAGATCCCCGTGCAGTCCTCGGCCGCGCACTCGCGCATGCGGTCCACCTCGTCGGCCCGGATCACGTCGACGAGCGCCATCGCCGCCTCGACGAGGATGCGCTCGGCGAGCGGGGCGTCGAGCGAGACGGCATGGATGTGCCAGTCGAGGGTGTCGTGCCGCACCAGGCGCGGCACCGCGTTCGCCTCCGCGAGGATCGCGTTCACCTCGACGACGGCGTCGTCGCGATCGAGCGCCCACAGGGCGCGCAGCCGCTCGCGTGCGGCGACCACCTCGGCGAGCTCGGCGGCGTCGTGGTCGCGCCGCCCGGAGTAGAGCCAGGTGTCGAGCAGGGCGTCGAGCCGGGCGGGCGTCGCCAGCTCGTCCTCGCCCGATTCGGAGGCCCCGGGCACGGTGTCGGCGAGCGCGGCCACGAAGTTGAGCGCCGCGGTCGTGTCATCAGTGAAAATCATTTGACTCCTGACGTCCGGGTCCGGTACCGTCATCAGCATAACGGCGTTCGGTCATGACGGCGCCGACGTCGACGGAGTTTCGGGGGTGGCGGCCGTGCGCGGGACGCGAGGACTGATCGGCATCGCACTCGGCCTCGCGGCGGGGCTGGCCTTCGGCGCCGGCGGCGTCTTCGTGAAGCCGCTCCTCGAGAGCGGCTGGTCGCCCGGCGCCGCCGTGCTCGCCCGCATCAGCGTGGCGGCCCTCATCCTCGCCGTGCCCGGGCTCATCGCCCTGCGCTTCGACCTGCGTCCGCTCTGGCGTGCGAAGTGGACGGTGCTCGTCTACGGCCTCGTCGCCGTGGCCGGCGTGCAGTTCTTCTTCTACGCGTCACTCGAGCGCATCCCCGTCTCCACGACGCTGCTCATCGAGTACCTCGCCCCGATCGCGCTGGTGCTCTTCGCCTGGGTGACGACGCGCCGGATGCCGCAGCGCATCGTGCTGGCCGGTTCGGTACTGGCCATCGCGGGACTCGTCCTCGTCATCGGGCCGGGCGGTGGTGCGCTCGATCCGCTCGGACTGCTCTTCGCCGCCTTCGCCATGATCGGCGTCTGCGTGTACTACGCGATCGGCGAGCGTGCGGCCGAGCAGCTTCCGCCCGTCGCCCTCATCGCCGCCGGGTTCCTGGTCGGCGCGGTGGCCCTCTCGCTCGCCGGCCTCGTCGGGCTGCTCCCGATGGACGTGTCGTTCGGCGAGGTGTCGTTCCTCGGGGGCACGGCGCCCTGGTGGGTGCCGCTGCTCACGGTCGGCGCGTTCTCCACGGCATTCGCGTATGTGGCCGGCCTCGCGGCCATCCGCATGCTGGGTTCGCGGCTGGCGGCGTTCCTCGGGCTCTCCGAGGTCGTGTTCGCGGGCATCGTCGGCTGGATCCTCATCGGCGAGGCACTCGGCCCGCTGCAGATCCTCGGCGGCGTGCTGATCCTCGCCGGCATCATCTGCGTGCGCCTCGAGCGCACGGCGCCCGAGCCGACCGGCGTCGCCGTCGAGCTGGGCGGCGAACCGGTGCCGACCACCGCGTCGACCGTCGTCCACGACGCTCGCTAGGCTCGGCCCATGCGGTTCGGCGTCGTCATCCTGCCCCAGTACGACTGGCCGGAGGCGGCGCGACGCTGGCGCGCGGCCGAGGAGTACGGCTTCGACCACGCGTGGACCTACGACCACCTCTCCTGGCGCGGCCTGGCGGGGGAGCGCTGGCACGCGACCGTGCCGACGCTGACGGCCGCGGCCACCGTCACGAGTCGCATCCGGCTCGGCACGTTCGTCGCGTCCCCGAACTTCCGCCATCCGGTGCCGTTCGCGAAGGACATCGCCACGGTCGACCAGGTCGCGGGCGGGCGGATGCTGCTCGGCCTCGGCTCCGGTGGAACCGGCTTCGACGCCTTCGTGCTCGGCCTGCCCGAGCTCACCCCGCGCGAGCGGCACACCCGGTTCGTGGAGTTCGTCGAGGCGCTCGACGCCCTGCTGCGCTTCGAGCCCGCCGGGTCGGGTGGGGTCTCGTTCGAGGGCTCCTGGTACACCGCGTCATCGGCGCGCATGGTCGGCGAGCCGTCGCAGCATCCGCGGATGCCGCTGCACCTCGCCGCGAACGGGCCGAAGGCCGTCGCGCTCGCCGCCCGCCTCGGCGACGGCTGGGTCACGACGTCTCGCGACGACGACCTCGAGGCGTCATGGCGCGCGGCCGCCGAGAACCTGCGCCGCCTCGACGACGCGTGCGAGGCGATCGGACGCGATCCGTCGACGATGGCGCGCACGCTCTCGCTCGATTCCGAGGCGTTCCACAGTCTCTCGAGCGTGGCGGCGTTCGAGGAGGCCGTCGGACGGGCCGCAGAACTCGGATTCACCGACGTCGTGTCGCACTGGCCGCGCGAGCACGGGCTCTACGCCGGCGACGAGACCGTGCTCGACGAGGTCGCGAGCCGGCTTCCGGCACTGCGCTGACGGTCATCGGCGACCGGGCCCCGCGGCACCTGGCGATAGCCTGAGAGGCATGCCCGCTCCCCGATCGAAGCCCCTGCTCGCCTGGGAGCCGCTGCCGTTCCTCGTGCTCATCGGCCTGCTGCTGCTCACCGGGGTCGTGCGACCCGAGGGTCCGCCCACGGTGTTCTGGCCGTTCATGGTCGCCATCGGCCTGGCCGTCGTGTGGCTCATCGTGTCGCTCGTGCGCGGGCTCCGCCCCGCCAACCCCGACCGATGGGGCGACCTCTCGACCCTCGAGGGGCTCGACGTGGTCGACGCACCGCACCGCGACCGCGAGGTGCGCACCGTCGTGCCGGTCGACGAGGTGAACCGCCACCAGCCCGCCATCGAACTGGCGAGGCTCTACGGCGGCACCGAGCAGCACGCCGTGCTCGTGCCGCGGGCGAGTCGCTGGCTGAAGCGCCGGTATCGCGTCGGGGTGCAGCTGGTCGGCGGCGGCCGACCGCGACACGCCGGATTCCTCGGGGCCGCCGCCGAGGACCGCTGGGTGGACCTGCTCGACGGGCTGCGGGAGCGCGGCACGTACGTGCGGGTGCCGGCGATCATCGTGGGCGCGGGACGGCCCTACGGCGTCGACCTCGACCTCAGCGGGCTCGAGGGCTTCGCCGCCTGATCCACGTTTCCCGGGAGATCAGGCCTCGGTCACCTGCGAGGACTCGACGGCCTGCTCGGTGTCGCGACGGGCGAGTTCCGCGCGCACGCGGTCCATGTCGAGGGCGCGCACCTGCGAGATGAGGTCGTCGAGCATGGGCCGGGGGAGCGCCCCCGCCTGCGCGAACACGCCGATGCCGTCCTTGAACGCCATGATCGTGGGGATCGAGGTGATGTTCATCGCCGCCGCGAGCTGCTGCTGGTCCTCGGTGTCGACCTTCGCGAAGACGAGGTCGGGGTTGGCCTCGGACGCCGCCTCGTAGTTCGGCGCGAACTGGCGGCACGGGCCGCACCACTCCGCCCAGAAGTCGACGAAGACGGTTCCGCCCTCGAGGATGGTCTTCTCGAAGTCGTCAAGGGTGAGCGCCACGGTAGCCATGCGTCCACCCTACGTCGGCTCACCCGAGCGTCGCCCCGTGTTCGCTGTGGGCGACGCCGTGCACCGGTATCCTCGTGGCGTGGTCGCATTCGGTGGGATGCTGGGTTCCTTCCGTCGGCGCGATCCGTCAGCCGACGGGGTCGCGTCGCCCGTCATGCCCGCCGACGAGGCCGCGGCGCTCGACGCGAAGATCCCCGACCTCGACTGGCAGGCCTTCCCGCCCGGCACCGAGCGCACCGTGTTCGATGCACCGAGCGGCCCGCTCGCCCGCGTCGCCCTCGGTCCGGCGGACGGACCGCGGGTCGTGCTCGTGCCCGGCGCCACCGGCTCGAAGGAGGACTTCGTCCTCATGATGCCGCTCCTGGCCGACGCCGGCTTCCGCGTCGAGTCGTACGACCTCGCGGGCCAGTACGAGTCGTGGAACGCGGGCCCCTGGAACCTCGACCCGCCGCGTGCCCACTACGACGAGCGGCTCTTCGTCGACGACCTGCTCGCGGTGCTCGATGACGGCGCCGGCGACGCGCACGTGCTCGGCTACAGCTTCGCGGCGACCGTCGCCGAGCTCGCGCTGCTCGAACGACCCGACCGGTTCGCGACGCTCACGCTGCTGAGCGCCCCGCCCGAGCCGGGCCAGGCGTTCCGCGGGGTCAAGCGCATCGGGCCGATCAGCGGGCTGACCTCACCACGCCAGGGCGCGGCCCTCATGCTGTGGGGCATCCGCCGCAACCTGAACCGCGTGCCCCCGGGGCGCCTGGCGTTCGTGCGCGAGCGGTTCGCGCTGACCCGTCGCGAGAGCGTCGACGACATCATCGGCCTCATGATGCGCACCCCCGACCTGCGCACCCGACTCGCGGCATCCCCGGTGCCGAAGCTCGTCGCGGTCGGCGAGCACGACCTGTGGCCGCGCGAGCTGCACGAGCGGTTCGCCCGGCAGATCGGGGCCCGCTTCGCGGTGTACCCGACCGGCCACAGCCCCTGCGAGACCGCGCCGCACCAGCTCGTGCGCGACATGCGGGCGCTCTTCGACGAGACCGGCGTGGTCCCGTAGCGCCTCAGGCCGGCAGCGGGCGTTCGCCGTCGGCGTCGGGATCGCTCGCCTCGGCGAGCATCGCGGGGGAGACGAGGTCGGGTTCGATCCGCCGGTCGGCGCGCCGCTCCAACGGCGGCCAGGCGCGCCACTCCACGGCGAGCGTGTGGAACGCCATGCGCACTCGGCGTGCGAGCTCGGCGAAGCTGTCGAACGGCCGAGCCGAGACGCCCACGACGAGCGAGCGGTCGTAGACCACCGTCATGCCCGGCTGCATCCACCACGCGAGGTCGAGGTCGTCGTGCAGGTCGCCACGATCGCGGTGCACGATCTCGCGCAGCACCAGCCAGGCATCGGCCCGCATCGCGTAGTTCGATCCGAAGATGGGCGGATGCCCGAGCAGCGCGCCGATCGCCAGGAAGTAGCCGCCCAGGTAGACGTGCCGGGCGATCCAGCGACGCGGCGCCGTCTGTCCGTAGAAGACCCCGGTGCCGGTGACGACCGTGGGGTGGTCGCGCCGGTTCATGCGCTGCTCGACGCGCTCGAGCCAGTCGGGCGCGGGGCGCGAATCGGCGTCCAGTCGGGCCAGCAGGTCGCCGGATGCCGCGTCGAACCCGGCCGCGGTCGCCGGCCAGATCCCGCGCAGGGGCTGCTCCACCACGCGGGCGCCTGCGGCGCGGGCGACCTCGATCGAGGCATCCGTCGACCCGTTGTCGACGACGATGATCTCGTCGGCCGGTCGGGTCTGCTTCGCGAGCGCCGCGAGGCATGCACGCAGGAACTCCGCGTCGTCCAGACACGGGACGATGACCGAAATCGTGCCCATCACGGCGAGTCTAGGCGAAGGGGGAGCGCGACCACGCAGCAATCGTGCGCGCGGCGCCGCCATTCCGCAGCTAGGGGTTCCATCGACGCGGGGGATCCGCATAGGCTCCCCCGGAACGGGGGTCGACGAGGATCCCCAGGGAAGGGAAGACGATGAAGTCATCTGCCACACGCTCCCGACGCGCCAAGGCGGTGGGGGTCGCCACCGCGACGATCGCCGCCCTGGCGCTCGCGCCCGCCGGGGCGGCCATCGCGGCTCCCGGCGCCAACGGTTGCGAGAACCGCAACAACAACACCATCGCGAGCCTCCTCGCCTGCGTCGACGCCGACGGGGCACGGGAGCACCTCGAGGCGTTCCAGCGGATCGCCGACGAGAACGGCGGCAACCGGGCCGCGGGCCTCGAGGGCTACGAGGCGAGCGTCGAGTACGTGAAGAGCACGCTCGAGGCCGCCGGCTGGAACGTGACGATCGAGGAGTTCGACTACAACTTCATCGGCCCGTCGACGCTCCAGCAGCTCACCCCGGTGCCGGGGGACTACCCGACGGGCGCGTTCTCCGGCAGCGGTGCCGGTGACGTGACGGGCAACGTGATCCCGGTCGACATCAACCTCGACGGCGACCGGGCCAGCGACAGCGGCTGCGAGGCGACCGACTTCGACGGCATCGACTGGTCGGGCGATACCGACATCGCGCTCATCCAGCGTGGGACGTGCAACTTCGGCGAGAAGGCGTACTGGGCCGAGCAGGCCGGAGCCGAGGCGGTCATCATCTTCAACCAGGGCAACACGCCCGACCGCGAGGCACTGATCGTCGCCGACGCGTCGTCGCGCAACGACGGTTCGACCGTGCAGCACGGCATCCCGGTCGTCGGCGCGAGCTTCCAGCAGGGTCAGGACCTCGCCGCCGAGGGCGCTACGGCGCGGGTGTTCGTGCCCGAGCCCGACCCCCGTCCGCAGAAGAACGTCATCGCCGAGCTTCCCGGCAAGAACGACGACAACGTCGTGATGGCCGGTGCGCACCTCGACTCGGTGCAGGACGGTCCCGGCATCAACGACAACGGCAGCGGCTCCGCGTCGCTGCTCGAGATCGCGCAGAACCTGTCGAAGCTCAAGCCGCAGAACACCATCCGCCTCGCGTGGTGGGGTGCTGAGGAGGACGGACTCCTGGGCTCGGCCGCCTACGTGAACGGACTCTCGCAGGCCGAGAAGGACCGCATCGCGCTCTATCTCAACTTCGACATGGTCGCGTCGCCGAACTACATCTTCATGGTCTACGACGGTGACGAGTCGAGCTTCGAGGCTCCGGTCGTCGTGCCCGAGGGATCGGTGCAGATCGAGGACCTGTTCGAGAGCTACTTCACGAGCGTGGGCCAGCCCTACGACGACGCCGAGTTCAGCGGTCGCAGCGACTACGAGGCGTTCATCCTGAACGACATCCCGGCCGGCGGCCTGTTCACGGGCGCCGAGGTGCCGAAGACGCAGGAGCAGCAGGCCATCTGGGGCGGTATCGCGGGCGAGTCGTACGACCAGTGCTACCACTCGGCGTGCGACACGATCGACAACATCAACATGGAGGCGCTCGACGTCAACATCGACGCGATCGCCCTGGCGGTGCTCGCCTACTCCTACTCCACGGAGTCGGTGAACGGCGTGCCCGGCAAGAACATCCCCGGCGGCCTCAAGCTGCCGGCGCCGGCCGGCCCCGAGCTGACGGTCGGCAGCGACGGCGGTCACACGCACGACAGCTGAGTCGGGCGGGAGCGCTGTTCAGCGGGGCGGGGGTGCCGATCGGCACCCCCGCCCTTCGCGTGCCCCGCTCGCTGAGCTCGTCGAAGCGGGCCCCCCGGGGTGCAGGTTCCCTTCGACGGGCTCAGGGAACGACGTGCGGCACACTGGGCGGATGGAGACGATCGTCAAGCGGCGGCCCGACGCCCCCGACGGCTTCTTCGAGGCCGAGGCCGCCGGGCTCGCCTGGCTGGCGGCGGCCGGCGGGGTGCGCACGGTCGGCGTCGTCGCCGTGGGTCCCGGATGGATCGAGCTCGAACGGGTCATCGAGACCCGGCCGGATCGGGCCGCCGCGCGGGCGTTCGGTGCGGCGCTCGCACGCACCCACGCGGCCGGCGCCCGGGCGTTCGGCGCTCGGCCCGACGGGTGGGAGGAGCCGATGTTCATCGGTCGGCGATCCCTGCCCGCGGCATCCGACCGCACCTGGGGCGCCTTCTACGCGCGCGACCGGGTGCTGCCCTACCTCGAGATCGCCGAGGAGATCGGCGACGTGACGCGGTCGGAGGGCCGGCTCGTGCGTGCCGCGCTCGAGTCGGTCGCGGCGGGCGCCTTCGACGACGACGAGCCGCCCGCACGCCTGCACGGCGACCTCTGGAACGGCAACGTGCTGTGGTCGACCGACGGTGTCGTGCTCATCGATCCCGCGGCGCACGGCGGGCACCGCGAGACGGACCTCGCCATGCTCGCCCTGTTCGGCTGCCCGCACCTCGAGGAGGTGCTCGCCGCCTACGACGCCACGTGGCCGTTGCGCGACGGCTGGCGCGACCGGGTCCCGTTGCACCAGTTGCATCCGCTGGCCGTGCACGCTGCGGGTCACGGACGGGGCTACGGCCTCGCCCTCGCCGAGGCGGCCGAGCAGGTGCTGGAACTGGCCGGAACAAGACGGGAATAGATTCGAGGGGGCGTCAGTTCCATACGATTGCATGCAAACGCATGAAGGAGCAGGAGAGCCCAGGAGGGCGAGATGCAGTTCGGAATCTTCACGGTCAGCGACATCACGCAGGACCCCACGACCGGTCGGACCCCGACCGAGGCCGAGCGGATCCAGGCGACGCTGACGATCGCCAAGCACGCGGAGGAGGTCGGACTCGACGTCTTCGCGCTCGGTGAGCACCACAACCCGCCGTTCTGGTCGTCGTCGCCCACCACCACGCTCGCGTACATCGCCGGCCAGACCTCGACGCTGCAGTTGTCGACCGCGACCACGCTGATCACCACGAACGACCCGGTGAAGCTCGCCGAGGACTACGCGATGCTGCAGCACGTGTCGGGCGGTCGCGCCGACCTCATGCTCGGTCGCGGCAACACCGGCCCCGTGTACCCGTGGTTCGGCAAGGACATCCGCCAGGGACTGCCCATCACGCTCGAGTCGTACGAGCTGCTGCACCGCCTCTGGCGCGAGGACGTCGTGGACTGGGAGGGCAAGTTCCGCACCCCGCTCCAGGGCTTCACCTCGACCCCGCGTCCGCTCGACGGCGTGCCGCCGTTCGTGTGGCACGGCTCGATCCGCAGCCCCGAGATCGCCGAGCAGGCCGCGTTCTACGGCGACGGCTTCTTCGCCAACCACATCTTCTGGCCCGCCTCGCACACCCAGCGCATGGTCGCCCTCTACCGTCAGCGCTACGAGCACCACGGCCACGGCACCGCCGCGCAGGCGATCGTGGGCCTTGGCGGCCAGGTCTTCATGCGCAAGAACTCGCAGGACGCGGTGCGCGACTTCCGTCCGTACTTCGACAACGCGCCCGTCTACGGCCACGGCCCGAGCCTCGAGGAGTTCACGCAGCAGACGCCGCTCACCGTGGGCAGCCCGCAGGAGGTCATCGACCGCACGCTCGGCTTCCGCGACTACGTGGGTGACTACCAGCGCCAGCTGTGGCTCCTCGACCACGCCGGCCTGCCGCTGAAGACCGTGCTCGAGCAGCTCGACCTGCTCGGCGAGGAGGTCGTGCCGGTGCTGCGCGAGGAGTTCGCGAAGAACCGCCCGGCCGAGGTGCCCGACGCCCCGACGCACGCCTCCCTCGTGCGTGCGACCTATGGCGACGAGGCCCCGCGCCAGGCCACGCCCAACGCCAACCGCGGCGACAACCTGACCCTCGGCTCGCCGTACCAGGACACCCAGGCGCCCGCCCAGGCGCCCTCGAACCCGCGCGGCTCGGCCTTCGGCCCCGCCGCCACCCGCAAGGAGGTCGTGCGATGAGCACCAAGAAGATCGTCGTCGTCTCGGCCGGGCTCTCGACCCCGAGCTCGACGCGCCAACTGGCCGATCGGCTCGCGGCCGACAGCGTCGAGATCCTGCGCGAGCGCGGGGTGGAGGTGGAGTTGCAGGTGTTCGAGCTGCGCGACCTCGCGCACGACATCACCAACCACCTGCTGATGGGCTTCGCGCCGCCGAAGCTGGAGGCGGCGCTCGACGCCGTGGCGTCGGCCGACGGGCTCATCGCCGTCACGCCGATCTTCACGACGAGCTACGCGGGCCTGTTCAAGTCGTTCATCGACGTGATCGACCCGCAGGCGCTCACCGACCTGCCCGTGCTCATCGGCGCGACCGGTGGCACCCCGCGGCACTCGCTCGCGATCGACTACGCGATCCGGCCGCTGTTCACGTACCTGCATGCCATCCCGGTGACGACCGGCGTCTTCGCCGCGACGAGCGACTGGGGCGGCACGGGCGAAACCGGCGACGGCGTGCGCTCCCTGCCCGACCGCGTCTTCCGCGGCGCGAGCGAGTTCGCCGACCTCGTCGAGCGCACCGACCGCTCGCAGCTCGTGAACGACCCGTTCGCGCTCGATCGTCCGATGGGCCACCTCGTCGGCGGGCTCGCGGGGGAGTAGCCACCGGAGCCACAGCAAACACGGATGCCGCGACGACTCGTCTCGTCGCGGCATCCGCGCTCTCGGCGAGGTGCCGTGCCCGGCCGGCTAGTCGAGCACGAAGCTGACCTCGAGCACCACCGACCATGCGGTGATCCTGCCCTCGGTCGCCTCGACCTTCTGCTCCTTCACCCAGGCGCCGCTGACGTGGCGCAGGGTCTGGGCGGCACGCTCGATGCCGACCGCGACGGCGTCCTCGAAGCTCTTGTCCGAACGGACGGTGATGGTGGTGACCCTTGCGACGGATGACATGACGTTCCTCCTCGAACAGTCGGGTTTCCCTCAGGCCCCATCATCCGCCGTCGGCGCGCGTGCCGCGAGGGGTTGCGCTCAGCCGCTCTTGCGGCGGAACTCGCGCTTGTGGTCTGCCGGGCCGTGCGTGTGCTGCGCGCCCGACGTGCCGTCGAGGTGCGACTCGCCCTCGCGAGCCTTCGCTGCGTTGTTCTTGCGCTCCAGCGCCTCCCGGAACTTGCGCTTGGTCTCCTCGGAGGGCCCGTTGCCCTGGTCTTCGTCGGCCGTCATGGGTTCGAGTCTGTCACGGATGCCGCGACGTACGCTCTGCTAGGCTGGGTGCGGTCGCCCGATGGGCCACCGCCGTCTGAGGTGCCGTGAACCGGCATCGTCATCCATCCGGATTCCGGCGGCACAACTGCACATCGAGCACGGTGCTCACCTCGAGCACACACGGAGCAGGCCGGCAGGAAGCTGGTCCCCTGTGGTGGATTACCAAGCCGAGCGGCTTGGTGGACTTCTACTGGTGGCCAGCGTGAGCACATCGCCTGATGCGTTTCGTAATGCCTGTTCCTGCTCCTGACGTATGAGTCGCGCCCACGACGGGGTGCGACGTAAAACAAAGGAGAAGACCTCTTGGAAGGTCCTGAGATCACGTTCGCCGAGACCGTCATCGACAACGGCCGTTTCGGCACCCGCACCATCCGCTTCGAGACGGGCCGCCTCGCCCAGCAGGCGCAGGGCTCCGCCGTCGCGTACATCGACGAGGAGACCATGCTCCTGTCGGCGACCTCGGTGTCGAAGCAGCCGAAGGAGCACTTCGACTTCTTCCCGCTGACGATCGACGTCGAGGAGCGCATGTACGCCGCGGGCCGCATCCCCGGCTCGTTCTTCCGCCGCGAGGGTCGCCCCTCGACCGAGGCGATCCTCACCTGCCGTCTCATCGACCGCCCCCTGCGCCCCTCGTTCGTCGAGGGCCTGCGCAACGAGGTGCAGGTCGTCGTGACGGTGCTCGCGATCGAGCCCGACGAGCTCTACGACGTGCTCGCCATCAACGCGGCATCCATGTCGACCCAGCTCGCCGGCCTGCCCTTCTCGGGCCCGATCGGCGGCGTGCGCGTCGCCCTCATCGACGGCCAGTGGGTCGCGTTCCCGAAGTTCCACCAGCTCGAGGAGGCCGTGTTCAGCATGGTCGTCGCGGGCCGCGTGGTCACCGAGGCCGACGGCTCGCAGGACGTCGCGATCATGATGATCGAGGCCGAGGCCACCGACAACGCGTGGAACCTCATCCAGGCCGGCGCGGTCAAGCCCGATGAGGCCGTCATCGCCGAGGGCATCGAGGCGTCGAAGCCGTTCATCCGCCAGCTCGTCGAGGCGCAGCAGCAGGTCGCGGCCACCGCGGCCAAGGAGACCGCCGAGTACCCGACGTTCCCGCCCTACCAGCAGTCGACCTACGACGTCGTCGCGGAGGTCGCGTACGAGGAGCTCAAGCGCGTCTACCAGATCGCCGGCAAGGTCGAGCGCCAGGACGCCGACGACGAGCTGAAGGCCCGCGTCAAGGCCGAGGTGGCCGCCAGGGTCGAGCGCGGCGAGCTGCCCGAGTCCGCCAACGCCGAGGTGTCGGCCGCCTACAAGTCGGTCACGAAGCTCGTCGTGCGCTCGCGCGTGCTCGAGGAGGGCGTCCGCATCGACGGCCGCGGCCTCACCGACATCCGCCCGCTCGACGCCGAGGTGCAGGTCGTGCCCCGCGTGCACGGCTCGGCCATCTTCCAGCGCGGCGAGACGCAGATCCTCGGCGTCACCACGCTGAACATGCTGAAGCTCGAGCAGCAGATCGACTCGCTGAGCCCGGTCACCAAGAAGCGCTACATGCACAACTACAACTTCCCGCCCTACTCGACCGGTGAGACCGGCCGGGTCGGGTCGCCGAAGCGTCGCGAGATCGGGCACGGCGCACTCGCCGAGCGCGCGCTCGTGCCGGTGCTGCCCACGCGCGAGGAGTTCCCCTACGCGATCCGCCAGGTGTCCGAGGCCCTCGGCTCCAACGGCTCGACGTCGATGGGCTCGGTCTGCGCGTCGACGCTCTCGCTGCTGAACGCGGGCGTGCCGCTGCGTGCGCCCGTGGCCGGCATCGCGATGGGCCTCATCTCCGACACGGTGAACGGCGAGACCCGCTACGCGGCGCTCACCGACATCCTCGGCGCGGAGGACGCGCTCGGCGACATGGACTTCAAGGTCGCCGGCACCGCCGACTTCGTCACCGCGATCCAGCTCGACACCAAGCTCGACGGCATCCCCGCCTCGGTGCTGGCCGGCGCGCTGACGCAGGCGAAGGACGCCCGCACCACGATCCTGTCGGTGCTCAACGCCGCGATCGACGGCCCCGACGAGATGGCCCCGACCGCGCCGCGCGTCATCAGCGTGCAGATCCCGGTCGACAAGATCGGCGAGCTCATCGGCCCGAAGGGCAAGACGATCAACGCGATCCAGGACGAGACCGGCGCCGAGATCTCCATCGAGGAGGACGGCACCGTCTACATCGGCGCGACCGACGGCCCCTCGGCCGAGGCCGCCCGCGCCCAGGTCAACGCGATCGCCAACCCGACGAACCCCGAGGTCGGCGAGCAGTTCCTCGGCACGGTCGTGAAGATCGCCGCGTTCGGCGCCTTCATCTCGCTGCTGCCCGGCAAGGACGGCCTGCTGCACATCTCCGAGGTGCGCAAGCTCGCCGGCGGCAAGCGCGTCGAGAACGTCGACGACGTGCTCGGCGTCGGCCAGAAGATCCTCGTCGAGATCACGAAGATCGACGACCGCGGCAAGCTCTCGCTCGCCCCGGTGCTGCAGGAGGACGCCGACACGAACGGTCGCGAGACCGAGCGCGTGCACACCGACGCGCCCGCCGAGGGCGCCGAGGTCTAGCCCGAGCATTGCGGATGCCCCGTCCGCCCCGATCCCTGAGCATCGTCGAAGGGCGGGGTGGGCGGGGCATCCGTCGTCTCGGGGAGCGGCGTCAGGTGGCCGCGACTCGCGCGATCGTGGCGTCGGCGAGCCGCGCGGCGCTGCCCGGCGCGAGGTCGAGGGAGAGCATCGGCTCGATGAGCTCGAGCTCGAGCACCGCGAGGCGACCCGCGAAGCGCACGACGTCGAACCGCGCGTAGAGCAGGTCGAAGGGGAGGCGACGCTGCATGTCGGCGACGGCCGCCTCGTCGGCCGGGTCGGGATCGACGCGCTCGACGGTGCCGCCGTAGATCCCGTGGGCGCGGAAGTCGCCCGAGGCCGGACGCTTGCGCAGCACGTGGCTCAGGTCGCCGCCGCCGACGAACACGAACGAGAGCTCGCCCTCGTCGAGGATCGCCTCGACGAAGGGCTGCACCATCACCTCGGCGTCGGGGGTC
>Ga0180215_1003839_pt1 | contig 13810 bp, 13 predicted proteins | sample eDN3rd37CBELigBY_FD_128871 | JGI IMG/M metagenome (GOLD analysis project Ga0180215, IMG submission 128871) | Enriched backyard soil microbial communities from Emeryville, California, USA - eDNA 3rd pass 37_C BE-Lig BY (version 2) (version 2) | ecosystem: Environmental > Terrestrial > Soil >...
AGTCCCGTATTTAGTCCAGAAAATTAAATCATTCTTTTAGAGTCAGTTTTTCTATGTAAAGGGAGGGAAGAAGTGCTTCACTGGGCTACTTTCCTCCTTTTATATACACGCTTAGTTTATGAACAAATATTGATTATACCCTGCTGTTGATTGTAGTGGAAGGCACGAAGACTCCTCGAAAATTCTATCGAATTTTCTCGTGCGTGGGCGGATTCAGGGGAGCAATACAGTGTCCTGCGGTCGCCCGCGGAAAGCGAAGTTTCTTGAACGGAAATCAACATCATTGTAATAACAGAGAAGAATTATGCTGTGATGGCAGGAATCCACCCTAGTATCAGTGAATATATACATAAAGTTAAGTGAAGCTGGGTGGTGGTTAGAATGGTAGATCAGATAAAAAGCTGGCTTAATGAAGTGAACCGAAAACAAGGAGTCAGTCTGCTTCTAAAGGATGTCTTTTTTTCTTTTGCGGTGAAAACGGAACAGGATGTTATCCTTGTAAACATTAAGAACGGCTCTATTGCCCTTGATGAAGAAAGTAATTATCGAACAAAGGTAAAAAGAATAGAATTGAAAAGTGAAATTTTGCATTCTCTTCTATCCGGTGAACGAAAACTAAGGGAAGCTGTGAAGCATAAAGCGGTTATATCTACATTTACTTTTCGAGAGCTGCTGCTTGTAGAATCTCTACTATTTCTAGCTAAATCTGACAAAACAAATATGTTTACTAAAATTTCGTGAAACTAATTGACGAATAATTGGTAATCATGGTAATATTTGAGTATCAACTAAATAGTTTCTTATCAAGAGAGGCGGAGGGACTGGCCCGATGAAGCCCAGCAACCGGGGAAACACGGTGCTAAATCCAGCAGAGTGTAAACTCTGACAGATAAGAAGATGACTAAAACCCTTCTTCCTGTGAAAAGAAGGTTTTTTTGTTTCTTCTAAAGGTATTTACGGCTTTTATCACGTTTGTATGTAAAACAAAAGGAGAGATAATGATGTCAGAAAAAAATTATCGTCTAGAAACATTAGGAGTACATGGCGGACTGCAGCCAGACCCAGTAACAGGAGCAAGAGCAGTACCAATTTATCAAAATAATGCGTATCAATTTAAAAGCACTGAGCATGCAGCAAATCTATTTGGTTTAGCTGAACCGGGCTATATTTACACTCGTATTCACAATCCAACAGTAACTGTTTTCGAGGAAAGAGTTGCCTTACTAGAAGGCGGAATCGGGTCTCTTGCGACAGCCAGCGGAATGGCAGCTATAACCCTTGCTATTTTAAATATAGCTGAAGCCGGTGATGAAATCGTTGCGGCTTCAAACCTGTACGGCGGTACATATAACTTATTTGCTGTCACACTTCCAAAATACGGAATCAACGTTACTTTTGTCGATCCAGAAGATCCGGAGAACTTCCGCTCTGCGATTACTGAAAAAACAAAGGCTGTTTTTGCTGAAACTATCGGGAATCCAAGTCTAAAGGTTCTTGATATTGAAAAAGTGGCTGAAATTGCTCATGAAGCAGGAGTTCCGCTTATTATCGATAATACATTTGCTACTCCATACCTCTGCCGTCCAATTGAATTTGGCGCAGATATTGTAGTCCATTCAGCAACAAAATGGTTATTGGGTAATGGAACGACTACCGGCGGTATCATCGTTGACGCAGGTAAATTTGATTGGAATTCACCGAAGTTTCCTGGTTTAACAGAGCCTGACGAAAGCTATCATGGGCTTGTATACAGTGAAGCAATCGGTGCTGCAGCATATATCACGAAAGCGCGTGTCCAGCTTCTACGCGATATGGGACCTGCTTTAAGTCCGCAAAATGCTTTCCAATTTGTGTTAGGTCTAGAAACACTTCATGTAAGAATGAAGGAACATGTTGCGAATGCTGTTAAAGTAGTAGAATACTTAGAAAAACATCCTTCTGTTAGCTGGGTTCTTTATCCTGGCAGTGAAAATAGCAAGGATAAAGCGCTGGTAGAAAAATATTTACCTAAAGGCGCTGGATCTATGATTGTATTTGGTATTACTGGCGGCAGGGAAGCTGGAGCAAAGCTAATCAATAATATTGAACTATGGGCACATGTTGCCAATGTTGGAGATGCGAAAAGTTTAATTATCCATCCGGCAAGCACAACACATCAGCAATTGGATGCTGAAGGCTTAATCGCTGCAGGAGTAACAGAGGATTTAATTCGTCTTTCTGTTGGAATTGAAAATGTTGAGGATTTAATCGAGGATTTAGAGCAGGCTATTTTTAAGGCAACAGGTGAGTCTTCTTTATAATTGGATTTAACTATGTTTACATAGTATCTTTTTGTCATCGGAATGACTGTGCTTGTTAAAATATTAAAATATTATTATCTCAAAATATAATTATTGTAATTGACACTCTTTTCTATCCATGATACGATATCATTCGTAACTATTAAATTCCTTAAAGTAAAAGTACTTGACACGATAAATTAAATATACATGTTTGCTCTTATCAAGAGAGGTGGAGGGATGTGCCCGATGAAACCCGGCAACCGTCAATATCAAATTGACACGGTGCCAATTCACACAAAGCGTTATGCTTTGATAGATGAGAGAAAGGTACACATTTTTATGCCTTTCTGCTCATATGCAGAAAGGCATTTATTTGTATAAACGTTAAACATTAACGTATTTTCAGTGGGATTTTATTGGATATCATATGGATAGTAAAGGGGTGAAATCACATGATTTCAATCAAAAGTGTAAAAAAGGTTTTCTCCACGAAACAGGGAAAAGTGACTGCCGTAACGGATGTAAACCTTGACGTAAAAGACGGCGAAATATTTGGTGTTATCGGATACAGTGGTGCGGGAAAAAGTACATTGATCAGAATGTTAAATGGTCTTGAGCTTCCTTCTGAAGGTTCCGTCACGGTAGCAGGTAAACAAGTCTCCCATATAAAAGGATCTAAATTAAGGGAAGCCCGTCAGGAAATCAGCATGATTTTTCAACATTTTAACTTGCTTTGGTCAAGAACAGTAAGAGAAAATATTTCCTTTCCGCTTGAAATCGCCGGTGTTCCGAAACAAAAGCGAATGAAACGAGTAGACGAGCTGATTCAGCTTGTTGGACTACAGGGAAGGGAAGATGCATACCCAGCACAGCTGAGCGGCGGTCAAAAGCAGCGGGTTGGAATTGCAAGAGCTCTAGCTAACAATCCAAAGGTACTATTATGTGATGAAGCAACCTCGGCACTTGATCCGCAAACGACGGATCAGATCTTAGAGCTGTTAGTTGATATTAATAAAAGACTGGGTTTAACGATTGTTCTTATCACGCATGAAATGCATGTAATTCGTAAGATTTGTCACCGTGTTGCTGTGATGGAAGCAGGGAAAATCGTTGAAATGGGTACGGTATTAGAGGTATTTAAAAACCCGCAGCAGCCGATTACAAAGCGATTTGTTCAACAGGTGACAGAGCCTGAAGAAACAAAGGAAACAATCGAACATCTGCTTAAAGAGTATCATTCAGGAAGAGTCGTCCAGCTCACCTTTATTGGCGATGGTGCTGAGAAGCCGCTGATTACGAATTTAATCCGTCATTTTGATATAACGATTAATATTCTGCAGGGGAAGGTATCGCAAACCCAAAATGGGGCCTATGGTACTTTATTTATTCACTTAGATGGGGAAGAAAACGAAATTCAAAAAGCAATTGACTACATTGATACACAACAGGTTGGCTTGGAGGTGATTTCGAATGCTTAATCAATGGTTCCCAAATGTTGATTGGGAAAAAATGTGGGAAGCAACGAATGAAACCTTATATATGACGGGGATTTCAACACTTGCAACATTTATTCTTGGTATTATTCTAGGTTTACTATTATTTTTAACTGCTAAAGGAAATCTGTGGCAAAACTATACAATTAATAAAGTAATCAGTGCTATTGTCAATATATTCCGTTCTATTCCGTTTATTATCCTGATTGTTCTTCTAATTCCATTTACGAAACTCATTTTTGGGACAATGATTGGCGAAAATGCAGCATTACCGGCATTAATAATCGGCTCAGCGCCATTTTATGCCCGTATGGTTGAAATTGGACTTCGGGAAATTGATAAAGGTGTGATTGAAGCTGCGAGATCAATGGGAGCTAAAACCAGCACCATCATTTGGAAGGTCTTGATTCCAGAATCTCTTCCCGCACTTGTTTCAGGAATTACAGTTACTGCTATTTCATTGGTAAGTTTTACCGCAATGGCAGGGGTAATCGGGGCAGGCGGTCTTGGTAACCTTGCCTATCTTGAAGGATTCCAGCGCAGCCGTTTTGATGTGACATTAATGGCCACTATAATGGTTTTAGTCATCGTATTTATCATCCAATTTATTGGAGATATTATAACTAATAAAATAGATAAAAGGTAAAGGGGTTGTCAAAATGAAAAAATGGTTAACAGCAATAGTTACATTGGTTTTTGTTCTTGTCCTTGCTGCATGCGGTGGCGGAACAGAGGAAAGTAAAAATGATTCAGCAGCAGATTCAAAAGATGATATGAAAAAAATAGTTATTGGTGCTTCAAACGTACCACATGCTGAGATTTTAGAGCAGGCAAAACCGATTTTAGAGGAAAAAGGAATTGAGCTTCAAATTGAAACATTCCAGGATTATGTTCTTCCAAACCAAGCGTTAGATTCAGGTGATCTGGATGCAAACTATTTCCAGCATATTCCTTATTTTGAACAGCAAATCAAAGAAAATGGTTATAAATTTGCAAATGCTGGCGGCATCCATATCGAACCAATCGGTATTTATTCAAAGAAATACAAGTCACTAAAGGATTTACCGGAAAATGCAAAGGTGATTATCAGTAACTCTGTGGCCGACCATGGCCGTGTTCTATCATTGCTTGAAAAAGAAGGCTTAATTAAATTAAAAGAGGGCATTGATAAAACGGCTGCAACGTTAGATGATATCGTAGAAAACCCAAGAAACTTAGAGTTTGATACAGAATATGCAGCAGAACTACTGCCACAAATTTTTAATAACAACGAAGGTGACATTGTTCTAATCAACTCAAACTTTGCGATTGATGCAGGTTTAAATCCGCTTAAAGATTCAATTGCTATCGAAGACAGTAAATCACCATATGTGAACATTATTGCTGTGCGCAAAGGTGACGAAAATAAAGAAGAAATTAAGACATTAGTTGAAGTATTACGTTCTAAGGAAATTCAAGATTTTATTTTAAAACAATATGATGGTGCTGTTGTACCAGTATCTGAATAAGATAGGTAACGTAAAGCCATAGCTCCCTATAAAGGGGCTATGGCTTTTTGTTTTATCACAATAATATTTTAATTTTTCCTGCTGTTGAAAGGTAGTTTAAATTGGAGAAAATAGTAGAGAAATTAAGAATATTGTCGAATGGATGGAATCAAACAGGAAAAAACGCTGAAAATGGGTAAATTTCGAGTTTGAGGAGTTTTAAAGAGGGATGGTAGCATATAAAAATAAAACATCATAGGCTACGTCAGACTCATATATTGGGAAAGGATTGAGGAACATTAGCAGCTTACATATGAACTATACACATGAAATGGAAAAGGCGATGCATCATGCACATGGAATTGGCTATGTTGTCTATTGCCAAAAGCGTGAGGAAAGAATGAAAGTCGAAAACCGACGCGAACAAGAATATAGTCAAAGCAGAAAAATAGCTGAAAATTTTGCTAAAAAGCAACACCATAACTAAACCAGACATATTTCTGTATTAAATATCCATACATAAACCAGTGCCACCCAAAAGCGCTGGTTTTTTTGGTGTCAGGCACCCCAAAAAGACAAACTATATGGAAGTGTCCATTTGCGGTGCCTGACACCAAATAAAACGGACTGAATGCAGCATACTAACATGAGAAGAAAATTAAAGTTTTCATTTTGCAATGGTGGTGTGCGTAGTGAGTTCGTGATTTTTAGAAGTTTTGTTATAAAAGAATTGTTGGGTGTGCCAATATAGCCGAAATTTTTAAAAAAATATTTCATGAAAATGCTAATTGAAAATAGCTTAAATCCATTCTCAATAGCGTTAAAACGGACTTTCTAAATAGTTTTGTTTGAAAAGCTTGTTAATACTACATAAATGTTGCTAACAAGTATGATTTAGTATAAGATTGTAATGAGAATAGATTGAGAATTGAGAAAGCCGGTTTCTAACCGACAAGATAAATTATTTTTCTGGAGGGTAATAAAATTATGGCAGGATCTGTACTAACCATTAAAGACTTACATGTCTCTATTGAAGGTAAAGAAATTTTGAAAGGTGTGAACCTTGAAATAAAAGGTGGAGAATTCCATGCGATCATGGGTCCGAATGGAACGGGTAAATCCACTTTATCTTCAGCCATTATGGGACATCCAAAATATGAAGTGACACAAGGAAGCATTACGCTTGATGGAGAAAACGTTCTGGAAATGGCGGTTGATGAACGTGCCCGTGCAGGTCTTTTTCTTGCCATGCAATATCCAAGTGAGATTAGCGGTGTAACAAACGCTGAGTTTCTTCGTTCAGCAATCAACAGCCGTCGCGGCGAAGGTAATGAAATCTCATTAATGAAATTTATCCGTTCAATGGACAGCAAAATGGAGTTCCTTGATATGGATCCAGATATGGCACAGCGTTATTTAAACGAAGGTTTTTCTGGCGGTGAAAAGAAGCGTAATGAAATTCTTCAATTAATGATGCTTCAGCCGAAAATTGCCATCCTTGATGAAATCGATTCAGGTCTTGATATCGACGCATTAAAAGTGGTTTCAAAGGGTATCAACGAAATGCGCGGCGAAGATTTCGGCTGCTTAGTAATTACTCACTATCAACGTCTTTTAAACTATATTACTCCTGACTTTGTTCATGTAATGATGCAAGGTCGTGTTGTTAAGTCAGGCGGTCCTGAGCTTGCACAACGTTTAGAAGCAGAAGGTTATGACTGGATTAAACAAGAGCTCGGAATTGAAGACGAAACAGTCGGTCAAGAAGCGTAAGTTAGGAGGATTTTATCATGACAACAGAAATGAAAAAGACTTTTGAAAAAGAGTACATCAACTCTTTTTCAAAGGAAATGGGTGAGCCTGTCTGGTTGACTGAGCTCCGCGTGAATGCCCTTGAACAGGCTGAGAATCTTCCAATGCCAAATCCGGACAAAACAAAAATTGACAAATGGAACTTTACTCAGTTTGACAAACATATAATAAAAAGTGAGGATTTCACTTCCTTTGACGAGCTGCCGGACAGCGTGAAGTCATTAATTAATGTCAATGAAAGTAATCAATCATTATATATTCAACGGAATAACCGTCCGACACTTATTTCGCTTTCTAAGGAATTACAAGAGAGTGGTGTTGTGTTTACAGACATTTTTACAGCAGCACGTGAGCATGGCGATCTGCTTCAAAAGTATTTCATGAAGGATGCCGTAAAGGTTGATGAACATAAACTAACTGCACTGCATGCAGCACTTTTAAACGGAGGAGCTTTCTTGTATGTTCCTAAAAATGTGGAACTAAAGGAGCCGGTTCAGGCTGTCTTCTTACATGATGATGCTGAGGCAAATGTATTTAACCATGTGTTAATCGTTGCTGAGGATAACAGCTCTGTTACGTATGTTGAAAATTACATTTCAACGGTTGAAGCGAAAGATAATGTTTTTAACATCATAACGGAAGTCATTGCGAACCAGAATGCAAATGTTCAGTATGGTTCAGTTGATACACTTGCAAAAGGAATCACTGCCTATGTAAACCGTCGCGGCGTTGCTGCAAAGGATGCACGAATTGGCTGGTCGCTTGGTTTAATGAATGATGGAAATACCATTTCTGAAACGACAACAAATTTAATTGGTGACGGTTCAAGCGGTGATACAAAATCAGTTGTTGTTGGACGAGGCGAACAAATTCAAAACTTTACAACGAAGATTGTTCATTTTGGCCGTAACACTGAAGCGAACATTCTGAAACGAGGCGTATTGAAGGAAAGTGCCACAACGATCTTTAATGGTATCGGTAAAATAGAACATGGTGCATCCAAATCAAACGCTGAGCAGGAATCTCGTATCCTTATGCTAAGCGAAAAAGCACGCGGTGATGCAAATCCAATCCTGCTTATTGATGAGGACGATGTAATGGCCGGACATGCTGCATCTGTCGGACGTGTAGATCCAACACAGCTTTATTATTTAATGAGCCGAGGAATTACACAGAAGGAAGCAGAGCGTCTTGTTATTCACGGATTCCTAGCACCTGTTGTAAATCAATTGCCGATTGAAGGGGTTAAAAAACAACTCGTCGAAGTCATCGAAAGGAAAGTTCAGTAATGAATATCAAAGAAATCAAACAATTATTTCCTATATTAAATCAAGAAGTGAACGGACATCCATTAGTCTATCTTGACAGTGCTGCAACTTCCCAAAAACCGATTCAGGTAATTGACGCGATTTCAAACTATTACCGTCTAGATAATTCCAACGTACACCGCGGTGTTCATACGCTTGGAACAAGAGCAACTGACGCTTATGAAGGTGCTCGTGAAAAGATACGAAAATTTATCAATGCCAAATCGATTGAAGAAATTGTTTTTACAAGAGGAACAACTACCGCTTTAAATTTGGTTGCTTCCAGCTATGGGAATGCGAATCTTCATGAAGGCGATGAAATTGTCATTACGTATATGGAGCATCACAGCAATTTAATTCCATGGCAGCAGGTGGCGAAAAATACCGGAGCGACATTAAAGTATTTTCCTCTACAGGAAGATGGTACATTATCATTAGATGATGTAAGAGCGACGATTACACCAAATACTAAGCTTGTTGCTGTTACAATGGTTTCTAACGTTCTTGGCGTTATGAATCCGATAAAGGAAATTGCAAAAATTGCCCATGAAAATGGTGCTGTAATGGTTGTTGACGCGGCGCAGGGAGCACCGCATTTGAAAATTGATGTACAGGATTTAGATTGTGATTTCCTTGGTTTTTCTGGACATAAAATGTGTGGACCAACTGGTATTGGCGCACTTTACGGTAAAAAGCATTTATTAGAAAAGATGGAGCCGATTGAATTTGGCGGAGAAATGATTGATTTTGTTGGACTTTACGAATCTTCATGGAAGGAGCTTCCATGGAAGTTTGAAGGTGGTACACCAATCATTGCAGGAGCAATTGGATTAGGTGCAGCCATCGATTTTCTACAGGAGATTGGGTTGGACAATATCCTCGAGCATGAACATAAGCTAGCAGCTTACACGCTTGAGAGAATGTCTGCAATTGAAGGAATTTCAATCTACGGCCCGAAAGAAGCAGAGAAACGTGCCGGGGTTGTTACTTTTAATATTTCTGATGTTCATCCACATGATGTTGCAACTGTCCTTGATGCAGAGGGGATTGCTGTAAGAGCAGGACATCACTGTGCACAGCCGTTAATGAAATGGCTTGATGTATCAGCTACTGCACGTGCTAGCTTCTATCTGTACAATTCTGAAGAGGATATCGATAGACTTGTGGAAGGACTCGTGAAAACAAAGGAGTATTTTAGCGATGTCTTCTAATAATTTAGATACACTCTATAGACAAGTAATAATGGATCATTATAAAAACCCTCGTAACAGAGGTGTTATAGAAGATGACAGTTTAACGATAAATATGAATAACCCGACATGTGGTGACCGGATTCAGCTTACACTTAAAATAGAAAATGACATCGTAACTGACGCAAAATTTGAAGGGGAAGGCTGTTCAATTTCCATGTCATCCGCATCGATGATGACAGATGCAATTAAGGGCAGACCCCGTGAAGAAGCATTGAAGCTTGCACATACGTTTTCAGATATGGTTCAAGGCAAAGACCTTGATTTTGATGAAGATGATGATTTGGGCGATATCGAAGCACTACAAGGGGTATGTAAGTTTCCGGCACGTATCAAATGTGCGACACTTGCGTGGAAAGCCATGGAGAAGGCTCTTCATGAAGAAGATAAATAAGTTTCTGTCCATAGAAGGATAGATTTGGATTTGGTTTAAATAGTAAGTGGAAGCAGTCAGTCTGCTTCCCTTATAAAGGAGGACTAAGGCGATGGCAAAAAAAGCACCTGAAATTGGTGATTACAAATATGGCTTTCATGATAAAGACGTCTCCATTTTCCGATCAAAGCGCGGTTTAACAAAGGAAATTGTTGAAGAAATTTCAAAGATGAAAAATGAACCACAATGGATGCTTGATTTCCGTTTGAAGTCATTGGATCTTTTCTACAGCAAGCCTATGCCGCAATGGGGTGGAGATTTAAATTCATTAAACTTTGATGAAATTACGTATTACGTAAAACCATCAGAGAAATCAGAGAAATCCTGGGATGAAGTTCCAGATGAAATCAAACAGACCTTCGATAAGCTAGGGATTCCTGAAGCAGAGCAGAAGTATTTAGCAGGGGTTTCTGCTCAATACGAATCAGAGGTTGTTTATCATAATATGAAGGAAGATCTTGAAGCGCTTGGAATCGTATTTAAGGATACAGATTCAGCTTTGCGTGAAAATGAAGATATTTTCCGTGAGCACTGGGCAAAGGTAATTCCGCCGACAGATAATAAGTTTGCAGCGCTAAACTCTGCTGTATGGTCTGGTGGATCTTTCATCTATGTACCAAAGGGTGTAAAGGTTGATACACCACTGCAGGCGTATTTCCGTATTAACTCAGAAAACATGGGTCAATTCGAGCGTACACTGATTATTGTTGATGAAGGTGCATCCGTGCACTACGTAGAAGGCTGTACAGCACCTGTGTACACAACCAATTCACTTCATAGTGCAGTTGTTGAAATCATTATTAAGAAGGATGCCTATTGTCGTTATACAACCATTCAAAACTGGGCAAACAACGTGTTTAACCTTGTAACAAAGCGTGCGGTTTGTGAAGCAAACGCGACAATGGAATGGATTGACGGAAACATCGGCTCTAAATTAACAATGAAATATCCTGCTGTTATCTTGAAAGGTGAAGGTGCGCGTGGTCTTACTCTATCTATCGCAATCGCCGGTAAAGGACAGCATCAGGATGCCGGTGCGAAAATGATTCATTTAGCGCCAAATACATCTTCAACGATAGTGTCTAAATCCATTTCAAAGCATGGTGGTAAAGTAACGTACCGCGGTCAGGTTCATTTTGGCCGTAAAGCGGACGGTGCTCGTGCGAATATTGAATGTGATACATTGATTATGGATAATCAATCAACATCAGATACGATTCCATACAATGAAATCTTAAATGATAATATTTCACTTGAGCATGAAGCGAAAGTATCAAAGGTTTCAGAAGAACAATTATTCTATTTAATGAGCCGCGGTGTTTCAGAGCAGGAAGCAACTGAAATGATCGTTATGGGCTTCATTGAACCATTTACAAAAGAATTACCAATGGAATATGCCGTTGAAATGAACCGCTTAATCAAGTTCGAGATGGAAGGTTCTATCGGCTAATCGTATGCAGACCGCTTGCCACTATGGTAGGCGGTTTTTCACTTCATTTACATTTACTTCATAATTAGCTATTCTTAACTCATTAAGTATCAGGCAGTGAACCTACTCGAGTCTGAGTGTTCATGCCAAATAGAAGGTGAATGTATGGAGTATATTATCCTTTTGATACTCGGATACTTGGCAGGTACAATTGGAAGCCTTGTTGGTCTGGGTGGGGGAATTGTTATTGTCCCTGCATTACTGTTTTTAGGCACGTCAACCTCACTGATTGGGGAAGTGTCACCGCAGGTTGCTGCAGGTACCTCATTATTGGTCATTATTTTTACTGGCTTATCCTCGACGATTGCATATTATAAGCAAAAAAGGGTCGATTATAAAAGCGGACTAATATTTTTTATCGGCAGCGGTCCAGCGGGGATTTTGGGAGCCTGGGTAAATAAGCAGCTAGATGTAGATGCCTTTTCGATTTGGTTTGGTTTTTTTATGATTTTTATTTCATTTGTCCTCATGTACAAGGACAAATTAAAGCCATTAAAAAGAAAGTCGGAAAAGGGTATTTGGAGGACTTATATGGATGAAGAAGGGAATGAGCACTCCTATGGCTTTCGTCCGAGCATTGGAATTGCGATTTCTGTTCTTGTAGGCTTTCTAGGGGGACTGCTCGGGATCGGCGGCGGTTCATTAATGGTTCCGGCCATGATTCTTTTATTCTTCTTTCCGCCACATATAGCTGTGGCTACCTCCATGCTCTTATTGTTTCTAACATCTATTACAAGCTCTTTGGCCCACATTGTAATGGGTAATATCAATTGGTTATTTGCGCTCGCCCTTATCCCAGGTGCCTGGTTTGGCGGGAAGACTGGTGCGTTATTAAATCAAAAACTGCCAGGAAAAACAATCGTAACATTATTAAGGATTGTATTAATCATTGTTGGAATCCGTTTAATTTACAGTGGTATTTAATCAAATTTCTCGCCGAATTTGCGCCCGGATTTTTATCCAGCTTGCTCGATAAAATACCTTAAAAAAATCCGAGGCATCCGCCGGAGGCTTAACTTCAGGATGAAGTTAAGGAGATTTTGGGTCTTTTGTGCTAAGATGAAGAAAAGGAAATTAATTTGTCTGATTACTTTATAGGGAAGGGAAGGTGATTGAATTTGGAAGTTATCCATATATATCATATAAATGATTTACATAGCCATTTTGAGCATTGGCCGCGAATGCAGCATTTTTTAGCAGAACGAAGAAAATGGCATATAGAAGCGGGCGAAGAATTCCTTTTATTTGATATTGGTGATCATGCAGACCGCTCTCATCCCTTAACGGAAGCTACACATGGAAAAGGGAATGTACAGCTTTTAAATGAAGCAGGCTTTCAGGCGGTAACAATAGGAAATAATGAGGGAATTACCTTCCCATATGATGATCTGGATCATTTATATGATCAAAGGCAGTTCGATGTATTAGTGGCTAATTTAGCATATAAAGACGGTCAGCGTCCAGGTTGGTTAAAGGAGCATGCCATTTATGAAACAAAAAAGGGTATGAAAATCGGACTCACTGGATTGACAGCAAATTATGCACATCTTTACGATCTTTTAGGCTGGCAGACACATGATCCGTTCGAAGCTCTTAAACAGCAAATCAGCCTTTTAAAAGGGAAGACAGATATGATCATTCTGCTTTCCCATTTAGGCATTCACGATGATGAGCGAATCGGCGAGGAATTCCCTGAGATTAATGTCGTGATTGGCGGACATACGCATCATATTCTTCATGAAGGAAAACTTGCCGGTAACACGCTGCTCGCCTGTGCAGGCAAGTATGGGATGTATGTCGGTCATATTCGGCTAATGGTTGATACAGCAACAGGCCGTATTGTTGAACAAAAGGCATGGCTATATGACACCAATGACCTGTCTCCGGTTGAGGATGAGGAGGAAAAGGTAAATCAGTTATACAAATGGGGGAAGGATATTCTTTCTGCTGACGCAGTTGCCACTGATTGTGCTGAAATTTCTAAGAAGGACCTAGCGCTCGTTCTTTGTAAAGCTATTCAGGATTGGTGCCATGCAGATTGTGCTTTTATTAATGAAGGATTAATCCTTGAAGGCCTATCCGGAGGGAAGGTTACCAGATATGATTTGCTGAAGCTGTGTCCTCATCCGATTAATCCAGCAGTTGTAGAGCTGACAGGGGCTGAGTTAAAGGAAGTACTTGTTCAGACGATGGATGAAAAGTGGAAGGATCTGCAAATATTCGGTTTAGGCTTTCGCGGGAAAATTATGGGGAAAAT
>Ga0180215_1003841_pt1 | contig 13809 bp, 16 predicted proteins | sample eDN3rd37CBELigBY_FD_128871 | JGI IMG/M metagenome (GOLD analysis project Ga0180215, IMG submission 128871) | Enriched backyard soil microbial communities from Emeryville, California, USA - eDNA 3rd pass 37_C BE-Lig BY (version 2) (version 2) | ecosystem: Environmental > Terrestrial > Soil >...
GCCCTAACTCTTTCAGCTTCGGCACGGGCCTGTGATTCAATCCGATATTGGTTTGCATCCGCTTCGGCAATCTGCTTTTTCTTTTCAGCCTCTGCTGCCTGCTCAACAGCGTACCTGTCTGCATCAGCTTTCTTTTTCACTTCGGAATCATATTGGCGTTCTCTTCTTAAGATTTCTTTTTCTTCAAGCTCAATTTGCTTTTGGCGTTCAATGATCCTGATCTGCATTTCATGCTCCGTAACTTCTTGCTTTGCCCTGGCCGTTTCAAGGTCATATGCCTGGTCAGCCCGGGCTTTGGCAATATCCTGCTCCCTTCTGTAATCAGCCATTTTCATTTGATTTTCCTTCTCAGCTTCTGCTATCTCTGTCGCTCTTTCAAGTTCTGCCTTTTGGGCATCCTTGGCTGCTTCCGCCCGTTTTATCCGGGTTTCCTTTTCAGCTTCAGCTGTGGCAATATCCGCATCCCGCTTAACCTGAGCAATTCTTGGCCTTCCCAGTGAGTCCAGGTAGCCATTTTTGTCGCGGACATCTTTGATTGTGAAAGAAACGATGATCAGGCCCATTTTAGCCAAATCCTGTGATGCAACCCTTTGAACCTCCTGGGAAAATTTATCCCTATTTTTGTATATTTCTTCGACTGTCATAGAACCCAGAATTGACCGTAAATGCCCCTCTAGAACTTCTTTCGCTTCATTTTCACGATCTTCCTTTGATTTACCAAGGAATTGTTCTGCAGCAGTAGCAATTTCTCCAATACTCCCGCCGATTTTTATGATTGCAGTACCATCTGCCATGACAGGGACTCCCTGTTCGGTATATACTTCCGGAGTGGTAACCTCCAGTTTGCTTGAAAGGAGACTCAATGGCTCTGCCTGCTGAAAGACCGGCAATACAAATGTTCCTCCGCCTCTAATTATTTTTATCTTATTTCCGGATTCGTCCACATGGACATTTTTGCTGCCCAAATAACTTCCTGTTACGATTAACGCTTCATCTGGCCCTGCAGTCCGATATTTTGTAATGAACACACCAAGAAGCGCAATTAGCAAAAATGCTGCAATTCCAATTACAACCCAAATCATTAGCATTATATGTCCCCCTGTCTATAATTCTTTATAATCGATAACTTTAATAACTCCATTTTCCACTTCAACGATCAGCACATTGCTGCCTTCTGCTATAAACGTATTTTCATAGCTTAGGGCAGGCTTGGAAATTCTCCCGCTTATATTTTCAATCAAAACCTCACCGAAACCATTCTCCGGTATAGGTATTAATACCGTACCTAATCTTCCCCTTAAGGATTCATCTGTGTAAACGAGAGATTCTTCAGCAGATGATAATGGAATAAGAACAAAGATATTCAGCAGTACATCCAGCAGTCCTGCAATTCCAGCTCCTATCAAGAGAATGACCACGCTATTAAGAGAGGTTGCCGTTTCAAAGATATAGCCTGCAGCGGAAAGAAAAGTGATAAATGCAAGAATCAGTACAGGATTTAGAAAACTTCCCTCCCCAATTCCGTCAGCAATATCTCCAAAAAACACATACAAAATAATTAAGATGCCCGAAAAAATAAGTGTGAAGAGATATATTGTCTGAATAGGAAAACCAAATAGTTCCATTACATCACCCTATCCATATTTTATTGTCCATCTATTCTATCCCATGCCTCCTTTCCCTTTTCCCTTAACGGATTAATTTATATACGGACAAAAACCTGTAATTGTTTCATTTTTCGCAGTTTTTTCCATATTCATACTTCTATCTGTTCAGCTTGTCTAACTTTCAGCCCATTTTTGTCATTTTCATCTCTATTTCTGCATACCTTATTTTGGGACTAAAATTCGCCACTGGGGATTAAATGCCGAAAATTGGTGGAATAGACGAATATATCTAGTTAGCGGAGGGATAGGGAACATGACAAGATCTGAATTGCATATGGGGAAGCCAAAGAGCAAATTTATGCTGATGTCAATTGTCCTATTGGGCTTTTTTGCTGCTGTCTTTACAGCATTATATTTTTATTCTCAAAGCCTCATTAATATAGAAGCCCCTAAAAAAGAACTAGGTGAGAAAATTATTATCCAGCTTCCTTCCGGAAAGAGTGTATTTACATATGAGAACCTGGTTGTTAAAGAAGAAGGAAAGCTTTTTTATAAGGGCGAAAGAAATACTCTGGATCTGACTGGCGGTACTATTGTTTATGAAGAATGGGAATAAACAGAGATAAGATACTCTGCTCCTTATCCCGGGGCAGAGTCATTTTATTTTGAAGAAATCCACTGGCAGTTGACAAAATGTTTTTAAATCCTTTAAGATGAGCAAAAAATGGCGAGGAGAAATGACTTTGAAGGTAATGAAAAATGTTTTTTTTACAGCTTTGGCTACAGTTATTTCATTTTTCGGCATAAAAAAAATGACAAGCACCACTCACAAAATGAAAAAAATCGGACATCGGGGAGCAGCCGGCTACTGTCCTGAAAATACATTCCCTTCATATGACCGTGCGATCGAAATGGGTGCAGATTATCTGGAAATTGATGTCCAATTAAGCAAGGATGGAAAGATTGTTGTGATTCACGATTCACTTGTCGACCGCACAACTGACCATAAAGGCAAGGTGTCCGATTTTACCTTTGACGAGCTCAGAAAGATGGATGCCGGAAGCTGGTTTTCCCAAAAATTCCGCGGTGCCTGCATCCCTTCTTTCGAAGAGGTTTTAGACAAATATGCAGATCGCGTCGGGCTTTTAATTGAATTAAAAAAACCGTCCCTATACCCTGGCATTGAAAAAATGATTGCAGAGGAACTAAAGAAAAGAAATTTTCACACAAAAGGGGACGACCATATTATTGTTCAGTCATTCGAAACCGAATCAATGAAAAGATTCCATGAATTGGTGCCGGAAATCCCTGTCGCCATCTTAATTAACTATCCGCCTGACACTGTTGAGATTAAAAATATTGCTGAATATGCCAGTTACCTGAACCCAAAATGGACTGTGGTTAATAAACGCGTGATCGATCTGATTCACTCAAATGGCATGAAAGCAATCGCCTGGACTGTGCGTTCCAGGAAAGAGGCAGAAAAGTTGAAGCATTATCCACTGGATGGGATTGTTGCCGATTATCTAGATCTTATTGAATAACAAAAGATGCAGACCAATAATGGTCTGCATCCTTTATTTTGAAAGATAAGGAAGTATAAAATTCCGAAGGCCGACAACTGTCTGTACAAACAGCCTCCCCCCTCGGGGTGAGGCCCCAGGACATGCGAGGACGTGGCGTTCTTAGTCTGCGTTCCTTCGCGGGCAAGGCGCTTCCGCTTTTCTTATAGCACCGCCTGTTTTCTCCCAGATTCCAGGAGCAGCTTCAGGGTTTCCAAATCACTTTCAGCCGGAAGAGCAAATGGCTTTTGATAAGCTTCCGGCCCCTTTCCGGTAATAAAAATCCAGTCACTCTCCCCAGCTTCCCGCCATGCCTTCTGAATAGCCAAAGTACGGTCGGGAATCACTTCCCCCTTACCGCATCCAAATTCTTTATTCAGCCGATGCAATTGGCTTATCATCTCATCCTCAGATTCATCGTTTAAATCATCAGCCGTTAAGTAAAATTTATGGCAGTATTTTGCAGATGCCTTAATCATGTCCATGCGCTTAGATTGATCTCTTCCTCCGCGGAATCCATAGATTTGAAAGATTCTTTCCGCTCCCTGTTGCCTCGCTGCTTCCAGGCAATATTCAAACGCATCCACAGTATGGGCATAATCCACAACGAACTTAGCTCCTGAAGGGTGGATTATAGTTTCAAAACGGCCCGGGATGCCCGGGAATCCAGCCAGGGCCTTAATAATATCTGCAGTGTCTATCCCCAGATCAACGCCTGTCAAAAAAGCCATTGCTGCATTATAGACATTATGGTGTCCCGGAAGAGGAAATTCAATTTCAAAAGACTGACCTTTCATCTCCAAAATAAATACTGTTCTCCCATTAATAGCAACGTCTTTTATTGAACAGCACTGATCATCACCAAGCAAAATCAAAGGAATCTTTTCTTTTTGCAGGTCCTCTGCCATTTTTTCTCCCCATGAATTATAGAGATTTATAACTCCTTTACCGCCGTCTTTTAGTAAGGTGAAGATTTTCTTTTTATCAAGAAAATACTGATCCATATTTTCATGATAATCAAGATGGTCATGAGCCAGATTAGTAAATAGTCCGTAATCTAATTCCAGACCTTCTGTTCTCGATTGTTCCAGCGCATGTGAAGAAATCTCCATAACGACAAACTCATCAAGGCTTTTACTCAGCATTTTTTGGATCTGTAAAGCATCTGGTGTAGTATTGCTGGTCTTATATTCCCTGTTATTAATAATATTGGATACAGTTCCCAAGAGGGAACATGTCCTGCCTGCAGTCTCCAAGATATGCTTTAAAATATAGGCAGTGGTCGTTTTCCCATTTGTTCCTGTTATGCCAATTATTTTATGTTTCCTTGATGGACGATCATAAAAACAGCTTGCCAGCTTCCCCAAACTGGTTCTGCTATCCGTTACTTTTATATAGGGCACATTCAATTCAAGGGCTTCTTCACCCACCACGGCAGCCGCCCCATTTTCAACAGCTTGTCCAATAAAATGATGTCCATCTGTCTGAAAGCCTTTAATCGCAACAAAAAGGCTTCCTTTCCTCACTTTGCGTGAATCCATTTCAATCCCTCTAATTTCAGGATCGTTTGTAAAAACATCCATCTCCCCACTATCCTTTAGGCACTTAATAACCTGGGATAATTTCATATTTCTGTCTCCTTTAATGTTTAAACATCAAGTAATTTGGTGTATAAGTCTATATTCATTATCTTTTGTTTTCCCATATTTACAGGAAATATGCCTCTAAAGGACACAAATAACGGGGGGATCGGAAAATCGTCTTAATATACTAGAATTGAGGATAAATTTGGGTGAATGGCTTCTGGAAAATAAGCGATTCACCCTATTGAAATACCAGCTTACTTGCGTTTTAGACTATAGACAATGGCCGCTTTGCAAACTGGGATAAATACTTCACATTCAACCGGCTGTGCTGTGAAATAAGATAAGCATCCCTTGTAGCACCTGGTTTCCTTAACGTATTAAGGGCTCTTATCATCCCTGCTTCACTTTCCATGCCAACCCCATGCCCAAAGAACATCCCTCCGCCCAAATATACGGAATTCTCACCTGTCCAAACTGGATGACCATAATCAGGATTATAAAAATAAACCACATCACCAGGTATGAAATTCCTGCCTCTTTTTGTAACAATCGATAGATCATGGTCATAATTCCAGTCCCAAACTAGAAGCCCCTGAAATAGTGTATTGAAGCGGCTGACAGAGATAGAGTCCAAGACAGCTTTATAAAAAATCAGCACAATGGCTGTTGTACATTCAAAAGCATATTCCCAGCTGTTCGTAAACACATCCATAATCGCATCTGACGGTAAAACGGATGGATCGAGCAGGTATCCATATTTTGTCCCTCTCCATATGCGCGGATTGAAACGCGATGTGTTAAAGGGTGCAAATTCAACTCGGCTGGCATAAAGCTGCCTGGCTGCTTTGATGATGTTCTCCCTTAGAAGGATATCAAACAGCAGTTCATGCATTGAATCATATTGATGAGTCTCCGGACTGCTCTCCAGGGCAAGATAAATTTCACGCTGAACACCAAAAAAGCTGGAAACCCCCGGTTTATTTTGATTATTCGAAAGGATAATCATTGTCTTCCCCCCTTCAAATGGACTTATAGTAGCTTATGGTTTCTTTTGCAGGAGGGTTCCTTCAATATTTTTCTTCTCTTTTTCTACTCTTCGGAAAATGGAAGCGTTATTTATTATCGGAAAATATCTTTTTTCTGAAATAGACTTGCTTTTCCTTCCATTTTACTTGTACAATATTCCACATATTCATAAGTTTCAGACTTTAACGATAATTCATTTTCAACAGGAGGCTTGTTTCATGGTGACTTTTTTAGGATCGATTGTTTTGCTGGTGGCAGGATACGCCACTTATTCGAAAGTAGTAGAGAAAATCTTTGGTATAAATGATAACATTCCTACACCGGCTTACACAGAAAATGACGGAATGGACTATGTTCCAATGAGCTGGTGGAAAGGCAGCCTGATCCAATTATTGAATATTGCAGGACTGGGTCCGATTTTCGGTGCTATCATGGGGGCTTTATATGGACCAGTTGCTTTTATCTGGATAGTGGCCGGTTCCATTTTTGCCGGCGCCGTTCACGATTATTTTTCAGGGATGCTCTCTTTAAGGCATAAAGGCGAGCAATTTCCCTCTATTGTTGGCAGATATTTAGGAAAACCGGCCAAAACAGCCATTAATATATTTTCTATTCTCTTAATGGTACTGGTTGCCGCTGCATTTACTGCTGGACCGGCACAGCTTATTTCCAGCATAACACCATTAAGTTTTATGGCTTCATTGTTCATTATTTTTGCTTACTTCATCCTGGCAGCTGTGTTGCCTGTAAACCGGATTATCGGAAAAATTTATCCTTTTCTCGGAGCTATTTTAATTTTTATGGCTGTATCCATTGCAGTCGCATTGCTATTCAGCGAAAAATCCATACCGAATGTAACGCTTTCTAACTTTCATCCCGGAGAGCTTCCTATCTGGCCTTTACTGATGGTCACCATTTCCTGCGGTGCCATTTCTGGATTTCATTCAACACAAAGTCCGATTGTCTCACGCACGCTGAAAAAGGAAAGCGACGGTAGAAAAGTTTTCTATGGAGCAATGATTGGAGAAGGAATAATCGCTTTAATATGGGCTGCAGCGGGCATGACCTTTTTCGGGGGAACAGGAGGTCTTCAGGAAGCTTTAGCAGCAGGAGGCCCAGCTGGAGTCGTTAATGAAATTTCGAGCAGCCTCCTAGGTACATTCGGAGGGATACTTGCTATCTTAGGCGTTATTATCCTTCCGATTACAACCGGTGATACAGCTCTCCGCTCTTCAAGAATGATGCTGGCTGAATCGCTGTCCTCTTTTATGAAAACGGATGGCAGATGGAAGGTTGTCATCACCACCTTACCAGTGGCTCTTCCAACTTTATACCTTGCAACAATCGATTACTCTTTCTTATGGAGATATGTTGGATGGACAAATCAGGTTACAGCTGCAGTCATGCTTTGGACCGCCACGATGTATCTTTTGAAAAATAAGAAATTCCACTGGATTTGCGGTGTGCCTGCCTTGTTTATGACAGGTGTAGTATCGACGTATATCTTCTATGCACCTGAAGGCTTTCAGATGGATTATCAATTGTCGATGATCATCGGTTCAGTCATTACGCTTGCTATTGCAGCATGGTATGTTTACCAGATTATAAAACATAGACAGCTTGGCAAAAATAGTACCAGCTTAACAGCAGCCTAACTGTAAATGCACCTCATTCACAAGAATGAAGGTGCATTTTTTTATTTGCTGATATCCTTCAGACCAATACCCTTTTTTCAAATTTAGTTGCTGTCTGTCTTTCTATTCTGTTAGTCCTGCACTCTGGATATCTGGCCCGTTGCGTTTTACTCTTCATGAAGCGGGTAATGAATACTAACAGTTAAAGGAGGTTTTACAATGTCAGATAAATACAACTCAGAAAAAAATAATTCTATAGAACAAGAAAAAAAGAAAGAAAACAACAAAGATATCGAGCCCCAAAGAGAGCCGGAAAAACCTCAGGAAGAGAAGCCGAATTAAGGAGGATGTCTAAAATGGCTGACAAAAACATTCAGGATGGAAAGATGGATAACCCCGAGCAATATAAAACCGAAAAAGAAAGTTTATTTGACAAGTATGAAAGTGAGAAGAATGTAGATCCTATTCCAGTGGAAGACTTAAAACAAGAAAAAGAAGAAGAAAAAAACGGCTCAAACATAAAGAGCAGTTCTTCTACAGAGGAAAAGTACAAAGCTGACTTTGAAACAATCAAAAAGAAAAAGCTGTTTGGCGATAAATATGACGATGGAACAAGGACATAAGAAAGGCTGGATACTATGAGTCAGAATAACCTAAAGGAAAAAATCATAAATATACTGGAAAACAGCAAAATAGGCATCCTTTCTACCGTGAAGAACAACAAACCCTATTCCCGCTACATGACATTTTTTAACGATAATCTTACCTTGTTTACACCCACCAGCATTCAGACAGATAAAGCAGATGAAATTAAAGCCAACCCAAACGTTCATATCTTAGCAGGATATGAAGGTGAAGGGTTTGGTGATTCCTATGTAGAAATTGAAGGAACAGCTTCTATTAATGATTCGGATGATTTAAAAGAAAAACTATGGAATGAAAATATGGAACCCTGGTTCGATGGTCCGAACGATTCCAATTTAATTGTTCTTGAAATTAAACCGGTTAAAATAACGCTGATGAACACAAAAGAAAATTCACCAAAAACACTTGATTTATAAACCAAGACGCCTGGCATCTAATGACGTGCCAGGCGTCTTGTATTGTATCTTCCATAATTTTAGCCAGGAGCGTATTTTCTATGAATGCTTTATTTTATTATCTTATTAAAATCTCTATAGTGACTCAAATAGTAATCTGCTCCTGGAGTATTATTCTGAAAGAGGCAAGTTTTTATGCCAAGCTCCTTTGCCGGCAAAATGTCTATTTCCCTATCTCCAATTGCTATATCCACTTTATGCTTCTCATGCAGAAATTCATATGAAGCGGTGTGAGGCTTGCGGGGATAGCCGTCGTCACCTGCTACCATATCGGTAAAGTATCCATCCAAATTATGGAACTCCAATATAGATAGAACATCATCTCTTTCCTTGTGAGTCATAATAACATTCTTATCAGCCTGCTTTAATACATGCTCAACCTCAGGAAAAGGCGTTAAATCTTTGGGCCGCAACTGTCTCGCCATGTTCCTGATTGCTTTAATTTGTTCATCATTTAAACCGAAATGTTCAAATGCATCACTGAATGATACCTTTAACTGCCAAAAAATCTCTTCTCCCGAGATCTTTTCATCTCCCATTACTTCCCTGACAATCGCTGTATAGGCTGGGTATGTATCAAACAAAGTGCCGTCAAAATCCCAAAGTAAATTCAACAGGCAAAGCTCCCTTCTAAATCCTTTTTCTCCCCTTTATTTTAGTAATTATACATGCAGCTAATCTATTAAACTGCTTTTCCATTGTAATTAAATTACTTTGACAAACCTATAGCACAATGCTAATTTAATAGCTATAAGACTAAAAAAATCTTGCCCTGATAAAAAATAGGGAGAATTTTCAAAGGATGAATTTGAATGAACAAAGAGATTATTAAGCTAATCAGAAAAAGCTATAACATGACACAGCGTGATTTCGCAAGAGTTGTCAGCTGCAGCTTCTCTCTAATAGCTCTGGTTGAGGTAGGCAAGAGAAGAGTAACAGCTGATCTTGAAAATAAAATTAAAATTGCTTTTGACCTCGATGACCAGCAGATGCAATCACTCACTTCCCTTGTTTCAGAAATCAGCAAAGGTGTTCCCCCCTTCATGTAAAGACAGATGCGGCTGTTTAAAGACCTTCCCTTCAGATGATACCGATCACAAATTAGCACCCGGCAATTAAAATAGGCATTTGCCGTGTCTCTCCGCCCACTTATGCATACCTTATAAGGAGTTATAGGATTTTTGCATAAAAGGAGAGTGCCCAATGTATCCATATGGCTATTATCAAGGTTATCTTCCTCAGCCAGCAGCCCACTTCACCCCTGAATATGATTATCAGCAGTACGAACAATATGATGACAGACAGCCCCAGCAGCTCGAAAGAAGGGTTACAGCTTTGGAAAGGCAAAATCAGGAGCAATCCCGAGAGATTACCCGGCTGAACAGGCAGCTGGTAAATTTGACTGACCAGGTTAAAATGCTGAACCAGACCGTTGACCGCCATACACGAAGGCTTAATCGGCTGAACCAAAGGCTAAGGGCAGTTGAGAATAGACTTAACATCCCTTTTACTCCTTTTGACGGGGAATTCTAAGGGAGAACTTTGTGCTTACTGCCGTGAGCCTTAGGAATAACAACTTTGCCCCAATCTCATAGTGATTGGGGCTTTAATTTACCTATTGGTTTATACGCAAACTTTGTAATTACTGTCCGGCCAGTGTTAGGGCATCTTCTGTTTAGCTAAACCTGGCTATTCGCTCGTAAACCTCTTTTAAGTTGGAGCATCCTAATTTATGAACCTCCTCGATCAAACGGCACCATAAGAGAGCAGTAAGCTTTGCATCTCCCAGGGCATGATGGCGGTCTTTAACAGGGATGCTATAAAATTCACAAAGGTCTTCTAATCTCCAGAATGATTTATTATGATCAGCTATCCTGTAAAGGAAGGAAGTATCTAATATCCTATTCTTGAATGGCGTACAGAATAGCTTCCAGCAGCTGTGCTGCATAAAGCTTTTCTCGTGGTTCGCATGATGGGCCACAAGCGGCATATCCTTCACAAATTCAAGGAAACTAATCAATACTTCCGAGAGAGGAGGGGCTTTTTCTAAATCTGCCTCAGATAAACCCGTCAGCTCCTTAATTTCGTTTGAAAGTGGCTTTTCAAATCGGGCGAGTGAATAAAAATTGTCTTCACTGACTTTCCCTTTAATAATTTTAACCGCACCAATCGATATAATCTGATCCCCTTTATCCGGATAAAATCCAGTTGTTTCAATATCAAAGACAGCCACATTCAAATTTCCGAATGGAATAGCCATTGAATCGGTATTCTCCAATTCCCTCTGCATTTGCCTTATAAATGCCATTTGCTGTGGATTTTGACCATTCATCCCACCAAACATATTAGTTTGAAGTTTTCCTTGAATACCTCTGACAAATTGGACAAAAGGATAGAATCCCATTAACCTGCACCCTTTTCAATGGCCCTGATTACAAATTGATGAAGCTTTTTGCCATCCTTTAAAATATTTTTCAATTCATTTCTTTCAGATTTTGATAAGGATTTCAGCTGAATGTAATGGGTATCATCATAGGTATCTGTTTGCCTGTAAGATTGAAGTCTCCATTTTAACAAAGCGGCAAAATTACTTTCATATTTACCCATTTCCTCATCATAGCCATTCATTTTTTTGAGCTTACCCATTCGGGCAATAGTGGATGTCTCCAATATCCCTTCTTTGACAGCAAGAATTCTAACCGCATTTACATAAGGTATAAATGCTGCATATTTTAGATCCAGCTCTCCTTGATGGCTCCCCTTTTCCTCTGTCAGAAGCTGGCCAAATGGACCAACTGATTTTTTTATATGCATACTGGTCTCCATCATCCTGGTCAGCAAATGAGGGCTTTTTTGAATGTTCGTGTGGATACTGGACTTCAATTCACCTATATATTCCTCCTGGCCCGCAAGAACTCTGCTGTCATAGAAAATGTGGAGATTTCTTATCGTCTGCAGACTCTCCTCCTGCATCCATGCTTGAATCTGTCTTTTCCATTTAGAAAGCGACTTGCACCACAGCGGATTTGAACTCATCACATTCCCTTCGCAATAGGGATATCCAGCTGCATGCAGACCTTTTGAAATTTCCTCCCCCAGCTGCAAAAAATACGCTTCTGCTTCTGCCTCACCCGGTTCAAACACCAAGCCATGGTCCTGGTCACTCAGAAAGCCCTGTTCCATTCTCCCGCCGCTTCCCATCGTAAACCAGGCAAACTTCCATGAAGGTGATCTTTCTATTTTCAATCGCTCCAAAGCTATGCTAATAACAGCATTCATGATAAGGTCGTGAAATTCATTCAGGGCACTGGTATCATAGCGATATATTATCTGTTCCTCTTTCCACTTTTTCAGGGATTGATAAGAATTAAATGATGATTCCATCCAGGCACTTCCTTTAAAGAAAGCTCGAGTCCTGCTTATGAGCTTAAACTTTTGTTTTCCTCAGCCATGAAGACTTCCGGATATCCGTAGCTTCCATGTTCACTTAAATCTAATCCCATAATTTCTTCTTCTTCTGTTACCCGAAGTCCTCCCAATACTTTCTTGGCAGCTGCCAAAATAATGAAGGATACAGCAAATGCATAAAGACCGGATACAGCTACACCCATGAACTGGACTCCCAGCTGTTCAAAACCGCCTCCATAAAACAATCCTGGCTTTCCGACTGCTGCCAATTCAGGTGTCGCAAAGAATCCAGTGGATAATGTTCCCCAAACCCCAGCTGCACCGTGAACAGATAGGGCAAAGATGGGATCATCGATTTTCCTCTTTTCAAAGAATCGCACACTGTAGAATACCAGTATTCCTGCTACAAACCCTATGACAACAGCCGCCCAAGTATCCACAAATGCACAGGAAGCTGTAATAGCGACCAAGCCCGCAAGAGCACCATTAAGCATTGTCGGCACATCGGATTTCCCCATAACCACCCAGGAAATAATCAGTGCTGATACTGCGCCTGCTCCCGCAGCAAGATTTGTATTAAGAGCTACAAATCCAAAGAACCCATCGTCAACAGTCAATGTACTCCCAGCGTTAAAACCGAACCAGCCAACCCACAGGATCAGCACACCCAAGGCTGTATATACTTGGTTATGACCATAGATATTGTTAGCCGAACCGTCCTTGTTAAACTTTCCAATTCGGGGCTTAAGTAAAATAGTAGCGGCCAAGGCTGCCATAGCACCTGTTAAGTGAACAACTGTTGAACCGGCAAAGTCCTGCTTGCCGTGTTCTGCAAGCCAGCCCCCTCCCCAAATCCAATGGGCAACAACAGGATATACAATTGCGGAAAATAATACGGTGAAAATGAGGTAAACGGATAGTTTTGCACGTTCAGCAAATCCGCCGAGTGCAATCGTGATGGCAATACCGGCAAATGCCAGCTGGAATACGAAGAATACCGAAGATGATAAGCCCATTCCCTCAAGTTCAGCACCTGAGTAAAAGAAATTGGTAAGCCCGACCAGGATATTTGCGTTACCGCCAAATATGAAGCCAAAGCCTACTGCCCAAAACACTAATGATGATAGACCAAAGGTAAAGATCGTTTTTCCTGCAATATGCCCCGCATTTTTCATCCTGGTAGAACCTGCTTCCAGCATAATAAAACCGCCAAGCATAAAAATGACTAAAATTGCTCCCAGCATAACCCACAGACTGTTCATTAAAAATGTGGCATCCAATTGTCATTCCTCCCTGTTATTTTTTTGATGTAAGAATTAATATAAATTTAATGTTATATTATCTAACATCATTTAATTTAATCCTTATTTTACTCTAAATTTTATAGAAGTCAATCTGTTTTTAGAAAATTTATAATTTTTGTGTTATATAATCTGACATGAATTTTATTATCAGATTATAACGATTGGCAATTTTATAGTTGCATCTGTTTTTCATTAATCGGATAAGTTAAAAACGAGCATTAATTTGCTCAAATAATCGTGGGGAGTGATGTATCATGGCAAGAAACAAACTATTGGTACCCGGTGCAGGAAATGTATTGGATCAAATGAAACAGGAAATCGCCAATGAGTTTGGAGTTCAGCTTGGTGCTGATACGACCGCACGAGCAAACGGTTCTGTCGGCGGGGAAATGACAAAACGCCTTGTTGCAATGGCAGAGCAGCAGCTTAAAAACCAGCAAAATCAGTAATAATGTTTGCTGGGCAACCGGTCCTGAAAAGGACCGGTCTTTCACTATACGTACACTTACCTAACGGGGGCAGACCTATGACCAACAAAAATGACAACCGCGAAAGAAAAAACAAATACCCCAACAATAAAAA
>Ga0180215_1003842_pt1 | contig 13808 bp, 17 predicted proteins | sample eDN3rd37CBELigBY_FD_128871 | JGI IMG/M metagenome (GOLD analysis project Ga0180215, IMG submission 128871) | Enriched backyard soil microbial communities from Emeryville, California, USA - eDNA 3rd pass 37_C BE-Lig BY (version 2) (version 2) | ecosystem: Environmental > Terrestrial > Soil >...
GCTGTTCGGAGAGCCGGTCAGCAAGTTCAAAGCGTGGAACAGGATCGGCTACGTGCCGCAAAAAAACGTCTTTAATCCGTTGTTTCCGGCAACGGTGCGCGAGGTCGTCCTTTCCGGCTTGTTCGGGAGGAACAAGCTGTTTCAGCGGCTGACGAAGGCAGATTATGTGAAGTGCGACGACGCGCTTCAAGCGATGGGAATCGAGGATATCGGCGGAAAAAGAATCGGGCAGCTGTCGGGCGGCCAGCAGCAGCGCGCCTTTCTCGCAAGGGCGCTCATCAACAATCCTTCACTGCTCATATTGGACGAGCCGACTGTCGGCATCGATATCGAAACGCAGCAAAGCTTTTTTCATATGATCAAGCATATGCATCAGCATCATAATATGACGTTTTTGATGGTTTCTCATGATATGGACATGGTTTCCTCCTACTTGGGCGAGCGGCCTGCCGGAGAAAGCGGCAAGCTGAAATTTTATATTAAGCATTCGCATGAAACGCAGCAATGTGTGGAAAGCGATATCGCCCATAGTTTGAAAGACTTGAGAAGGCAAATGGAGAGCGGGAAAGAGGTTGTTCGGGTTGGAGATTTTAACTAGCGAATTTTTTCAGCGCGCCTTGGCCGGCGGGCTGCTTATCGGCGTAACGGCGCCGCTTATGGGTTTGTTTTTGGTGCTGCGCAGATTGTCTATGATCGGGGATACGCTTTCTCATGTATCGATCGCGGGAGTCGCGCTCGGCTTTCTGATCGGCGTCTATCCGATCGTAATGGGTCTCATATTCGCCATTGCCGCATCCTTCGCGATCGAGAAGCTGCGCAAAGCCTACAAGACGTATGCGGAGCTGTCCATCGCCATCATTATGTCCGGCGGCGTCGCGCTCGCATCGCTGCTGTTCACGATAGGCAAAGGCTTTACGATGAACGTCAACAGCTATTTTTTCGGTTCCATCTACACGCTGGACAACACGGATTTATATGTCATCGCCGGTGTAACCGTTGTCGTGCTGGCAGCCATATGGACGCAGGTGAAGGAGTTGTTCCTGCTGACGTTCGACGAGGACGCCGCAGCGGTAAGCGGCCTTCCGGTCCGCTTTTACAATATTCTAATTAGCGTTCTTACCGCGCTCGTTATTAGCGTGTCGATTAAAATTGTAGGAGCTTTGCTCGTATCGGCACTGCTTACGATTCCTGCCGCATGCAGCCTGATCGTCGCGCGCAGCTTCCGTCAAAGCGTCATTACCGTTGTTATAATCGGCGAGCTTGCCATAATCGCCGGCCTGCTTATCGCAGGCATTTGGAATTTGGCGGCCGGAGGCACTATCGTGCTGCTGCTCATCGCCATCCTGCTTATGCTGCTCATCGTGCGCAAAGGGGTCAGAACGGGCAACTGACCGGACTAGAATGAATTCGAGGTGCTAACAATGACGGATCTTACAATATGGCTTGCATTCGGCGCAGGCTTTGCCTCCTTTATATCGCCTTGCTGCTTGCCTTTATATCCTTCTTATTTATCCTATATTACCGGCATTTCCGTCTCGGATATGCGGGAGAACTACAAGACGAAGGAAGTCAGGCTGCGGACGATGTCCCATACGCTGTTTTTTATACTTGGCTTTAGCGTAGTCTACTATACTTTAGGATACGGCACGAATGCTTTTGCAGAGTTTTTCAGCGACTACCGGCTGCTCATTCAGCAAATTTCCGGTATACTGATCGTTCTGATGGGACTGATTCTTGTGGGGCTGTTTCAGCCCCAACTGCTGATGAAGGAGAAGAGATTCAACCTGATTCCGAAGAAGGCGAACTATGTGAGCTCCTTCTTGTTCGGCATCGGATTTTCGGCAGGCTGGACGCCTTGCATGGGACCGGCATTGACTGCGATATTAGCGCTGGCCGCTTCTGAGCCGGGCAACTGGTTCAAGCTGACGACCGCTTACGCGCTTGGCTTTGCGATTCCTTTCTTTGTATTGGCCTTTTTTCTGGGGTCTTCGAAATGGATTATTAAATATTCCAATGCCGTAATGAAAATAGGCGGCGCTGTTATGATCCTAATGGGGATACTGCTCTTTACCGACCAGATGATCAAAATCACGGTATGGCTCAACGATATTACGCCGGAATGGATGCGGTTCTAAAGAGGGCGCTTGCGCTGTTAATGGGGCAATAGCTTCGTTTTAGGTTGCGATACGGGCAAAAATCGTTGTATGATACATAGAGCAACGCCGGGGAGATAAGGTGAAGACGCAACGTTAGGAGGTTCTTTGAGTGCCGACACCGAGCATGGAAGACTACTTGGAAAAAATATATAAGCTCATCGACGACAAAGGATACGCGAGAGTATCGGACATCGCTGAAGGGCTTGAGGTACATCCATCCTCGGTCACGAAGATGATTCAAAAGCTGGATAAAGACAATTATCTGATTTATGAGAAGTACCGCGGTCTGGTACTGACGAATAAAGGCAAAAAAATGGGAAAGCGCCTCGTAGACCGGCATCAGCTGCTTGAGGCATTTCTAACGACGATAGGTGTTCAGGAAGAGAATATCTATAAGGATGTGGAAGGGATCGAGCATCATTTGAGCTGGGACTCGATCACCTGCATTGAAACGCTAGTGGAATATTTCCGTAGCGATGAGAAGCGGCTGGACGAGCTTCGCGCGCTGCGGTCGCAAATGGACAGTGAATGAAGAAGAGGCTGCGAGAGCCGCAAGGTCATGAGTAATGACTTTACGGCTCTCGCAGCCTCTTTTGCAGAAGTAAGGATCAGTGATATCTTGGAATGTCGTCATCATCCTTGCCGCCTTCGATAACGCGGAACGGCATCGTTTTGGAACGGGGCTTCGTCCCCTTCATCTTAGCAGCGGTCGCGCGGCTCGGCTTTACCTGCGGCTGCCGGCTCTTAGGGCTGGCGCCGCCGCGTAGGAAGGAGGGCGGGAATTTGTAAAGCAGAAAAATTCCGCCTAGTACGACGACCGGTATGATGAATACGCTGGGATTGTTAATAATCCCGTAGACAAGACCGAATGCGATTAGCGCCAGCAGCACGATCATCCAGCCGTCTAATTTGAATGGGAGTCTTCTCATCGCCATTCTTCCTTTCTTCCTTATGCTGATTTTATAACCATTTGCTCATCGAGCTCGCGCATCCGATTGAAGGATGCGATCGATACCGCTACTTGCTCGTCCTTCGGCTCTTTGGTGGTAAGCAGCTGAAGCCACAGCCCAGGATAGCCGAGAAAACGAAGCACGGGCAAATCTCTCATCGCATTCGTGATACGGAGCACTTCATAGGATAAGCCAAGCACGACAGGCAGCAGGAGAATGCGTATATAGACACGCTCCCAAATCGTTTCCCAGTTGAAGATAGGCAGCGAATAGACAACTACGCCTACGATTACGGTAAACACGATAAAGCTGGAGCCGCAGCGATAGTGCAGTCTGCTGTACTTTTGCACGTTCTTGACGGTTAGCTCTTCTCCTGCTTCATAGGCGCTAATTACTTTATGCTCGGCTCCGTGATATTGGAACAGCCGCTTGATGAGCGGCGTCATCGAAATAAAGTACAAGTAGAGAAGCAATAGGACAATCTTGATAAGTCCTTCTAACAAATTATGGCCAACCTTGCTTTCGAATAGTCCTGCGAACAGCAATTCCTCGATCGCGGCAGGAGCGGCGGTAAAAATCAATTTGCCGAATACGAAAGAGAGAACGCCGGCAACTGCGACGCCAACCAGCATGCTAAGGCTCCAGCCGCCCGATTTCTTTTCTTCCTTATCGGTCTCGGGAGCGGGAGCTGCAGCGACAGGAGCGTCTTTGGCGCCGTCCTTCTTCTCTTCCTCGGCAGCTTCATCCTCCGCATAAGCCTCCATCGAAAAATTCAAATGCTGCGAGCCTTTGGCGCTGGATTCGACGATGCCGACAACGCCGCGCAGCAAAGGTATTTTTTTCAGCTTCTGTACCCAGGTTTGTGAAGTGCGGGGCACCTCGTAAAAGACAATTTCATCATTTTTACGCCGGACTGCCGTTACGTTGACGTGTTTGCCTGCGAACATTACGCCTTCAATAACCGCCTGTCCGCCATAAATATTGTTCGTATTTTGCGGCAAGAGGGGGTCACCTTCCTTGAAATCAATATACAATATATATCTCTATTGTACTTTATGCGGCGCCCAATTGCCAACGTCATCAGCAACTGCTTTGCACAAACCTGTCGCTGCGCCTCGCGTTTATTGGCGGGTCGTTTATCACATACTATGCCTATTGATTCATGGAGCGCGATCCCGCTGCATTATTCGCAGCTAGAGACGAAGCGCTCTAACTCGGAAGGAGGCATTAGTATTGAGCAAAAAAAGAGAGGAAAGCCGCGATCCCGAGGAACGGCGACATCCGACCAATCCATGGGCGTTCAGCTTGAAAATCGGCTTTTTTGCGGGGCTGATATGGGGGGCGCTGCGCTGGATTTGCTATTCATTGAAATTTACGACGGTTTTGCCGGGGTTTATTGCGGAGCCGTTTTTTCAAACCGCCTACTTGAAGACGGGCTGGGGCATGCTGACAGGATGGGCCTGCTACATCCTTTTTTCGCTCGCCGCCGCCGTCATTTATCAGTTTACGCTCAGCAGGCTAAAAGGGCCGTGGCCTGGCGTATTGTATGGCCTGCTTTGGTGGTGCATCATCTTTATATTTGCCGGCCCGATGCTGGGCATGATGAAGGGAGTTGGGCTGCAAGGCTGGAATACGCTCTATACCGAGCTGTCCATTTTTCTGCTTTGGGGCGTATTTATCGGTTATTCCATTGCGTTTGAATTTACAGATGAATCGTCGCGGGAGCCGGCGAAAGCAAAGTGAAGAGAACTTACTTCTCAAGGAGCGGCTTTTTGTGGTAAAATGTCAAGTGATCTTTGGCTGAAGATGGACTTACGCTCCTTTGGAGGTGCATGATGCACAAAATTTTAGTGTTGAACGGTCCGAACTTGAATATGCTTGGCTTGCGAGAGCCGGAAATTTACGGAACGGATACGCTGGCTTCGATTGAGGCGCAATTGAGAACGAGAGCGGAAGCGCTTGACGTGCAGCTTGAGTTTTTCCAAACGAATCATGAGGGAGCGATGATCGACCGCATACATAGCGCTTTCGGCGCAGCAGACGGAATCGTAATCAACCCGGGGGCTTGGACGCATTACAGCTATGCGCTCCGCGACGCGCTGAGCACGGTATCGCTGCCGGTCGTCGAAGTACATATGTCCAACATTCATAAGCGTGAGGCATTTCGGCATGTATCAGTCGTCGCTCCGATATCAGTCGGGCAAATTGCCGGCTTCGGGGCATACGGTTACGAGCTTGGCCTGATGGCGCTTGTGCGGCACATACAGGGCTAAGCCGAAGGGAAGCAGGAAGGGAGTAGTAACAATGGCGAATGAACGCATTAGGAAGCTTCGCGACGTGCTGCAGAAGCAAGGGATCGAAGCGATCTTGGTCGGAAGCGCCTATAACCGCCGCTATTTGAGCGGCTTTACAGGATCGTCCGGAATGGTGCTCGTAACCGCAGGCCAATGCTGGCTGCTTACAGATTTCCGCTACCGGACGCAGGCGCCGCAGCAAGCGCCGGGTTTCGAAATCGTCGAGCACGGCAGCTCGCCGCTGGCGGACGTATACAAGCTTCTGAAGCAGAACGGCATTACACAGCTGGCTTTCGAAGAAGAGCATGTAACGTACAGCCAATACACGGCCTGGAAGGGCATATTGCAAAATATCGCGCTGCAGCCGGTTAATGGCATCGTAGAAGGGCTTCGCGTCATCAAAGACGAAAGCGAGCTGCAGGTCATGCAAGAAGCGGCCGATTTGGCTGACCGGACGTTCAGCCATATTTTGCAGCATTTGCGTCCGGGTGTTTCGGAGAAAGAAATCGCACTGGAGATGGAGATGTTCATGCGCAAGCATGGAGCGACCTCATCGTCCTTTGATACGATTGTTGCTTCAGGAGAACGATCGGCTTTGCCGCATGGCGTGGCGAGCGACCGGATTATCGGCAGCAACGAATTTGTGAAGTTGGATTTTGGCGCTTACTACAACGGCTATTGCTCCGATTTGACGCGGACAGTCGTTGTCGGCCAACCGACGGACAAGCATAAAGAAATTTACAATATTGTGCTGGAGGCGCAGCTTCATGCTCTTGCGCATATTAAGCCCGGCATGACCGGCCGCGAGGCGGATGCGCTGGCGAGAGATGTCATTGCCAAATACGGCTATGGCGACTTGTTCGGCCATAGCACAGGCCACGGCTTGGGCATGGAAATTCACGAATCGCCGCGTTTGTCGGTGCAAAGCGACACGATTTTAACCCCCGGCATGACAGTAACGGTAGAACCCGGCATATATGTACCCGGCTTCGGCGGAGTGCGTATAGAGGATGACATCGTTATTACGGAATCCGGTATTAAAATATTGACCTCATCCCCGAAGGACTTGATCGTTCTGGGTTAGGCACTCTATTCATTCAGGAGGTATTTTCATTGATCTCAGTAAACGATTTTAAGACAGGCCTTACCGTGCAAGTTGATTCCGATATTTTTACGGTGCTTGACTTCCAGCACGTAAAACCGGGCAAAGGCGCAGCGTTCGTACGCTCCAAACTGAAAAATCTACGCAACGGCAACGTTGTTGAGAAAACGTTCCGCGCAGGCGAGACGATCGGCCGCGCTATCATTGAAAACCGCGAAGTGCAATATCTGTACAACTCGGGCAATGAATACACTTTTATGGACAATGAAACTTACGACCAGTTCACGCTGGACAAAGATCAACTGGAATGGGAACTTAACTTCCTGAAAGAGAACATGAACGTTAACATCTCCAGCTACCAAGGCGAAATTCTCGGCATTCAAATGCCGAACAGCGTTGAACTGGCGGTAACGGAAACAGAGCCGGGCGTCAAAGGCAATACGGCTCAAGGCGCGACGAAGAACGCAAAGGTTGAGACAGGCCTAAACGTTCAAGTGCCGCTCTTCATTAACGAAGGCGACGTGCTTCTAATCGATACGCGCGAAGGCAAGTATATTTCCCGCGCCTAGTACGAACGATAAACCGTCCGATTTGGGCGGTTTATTTTTTTGCGCATATACCCAGAATCCTGGGTCTTATGGTATAATCATATCTTGTATGTATATGTCAAGGTTGGGAGTGGATCAGCTTTGTCGTTGATTGTGATGAAGTTTGGCGGCAGCTCCGTTGGAACGCCGGAACGGATGCAGCGCGTCGCAAAGAGAATTATGGAGAGACAACAGGCAGGCAATGATATCGTTGTCGTTGTTTCAGCCATGGGAGATACTACTGATGATCTTATCGATCAATCCAAGCAGCTAACGAATAATCCGCCGGCGCGTGAGATGGATATGCTGCTTTCGGTGGGCGAGCAAATATCGATTGCACTGCTGTCTATGACCATTCAGGAGTTAGGCGGCAAGGCGACTTCGTTTACAGGTTGGCAAGCCGGCTTCGTTACGGAAGCGGTGCACGGCAAAGCGAAAATTACGAATATTTCGCCTGACCGCGTAGCAAAAGTGCTTAAGGCCGGTAACGTGGCAATCGTAGCCGGATTCCAAGGGATGACGGAAGAGGGCGAAATTACGACGCTGGGACGCGGCGGCTCGGATACGACTGCCGTTGCGCTCGCGGCCGCAATGAATGCGGACGTGTGCGAAATTTATACCGATGTAGACGGCGTCTACTCGACAGATCCGCGGGTCGTCAAAAACGCGCGCAAACTGAATGAAATTTCGTATGATGAAATGCTGGAGCTTGCTCATTTAGGTGCGGCTGTTCTTCATCCGCGCGCTGTTGAATATGCGAAGCATAACAATGTGCAACTGGTCGTTCGATCCAGCTTTACGCAAAATGAAGGCACAACTGTGAAGGAGGAAGCGGTCATGGAGCAGGGCGTTGTCGTCCGCGGTATCGCGTTTGATAAGAATGTAGCTAGAATAAGCATTATGGGCGTTAAAGATGAGCCGGGCGTCCTTGCCAACGTATTCGGCGCGCTTGCAGATAACGGCATCGATGTCGATATTATCGTACAAAGCGGCGTTCAGGACGGAGAGGCTGATTTCTCCTTCACCGTATCGGGCGAAGACAAGGACAAAGCGATCCAAGTCATCGAGAATACGCGCGCGAAAGTTCCTTACCGCGAAGCTTCTTTCGAAGCGGGGCTTGTAAAAATATCGATCGTCGGAGCGGGCATGGTAAGCAACCCTGGCGTTGCCGCGCAAATGTTCAAGACGCTCTCCTCGATCGGCGTCAGCATTAAAATGGTCAGCACGTCGGAAATTAAAGTTTCTTGCGTAATCGACGCTGAGCCTTTGAACGATGTCGTTCGCGCACTTCATACAGCATACGGATTGGATACGCAAGAGCAAGTATTCGTTGGCGGACCGCAAGAGCGTCGTTAATCGTCAGCGAAAAATAGGCCGCCCCAAGACATTCAACTGTCTTGGGGCGGCCTTTGTTTGCTAGGCCTCAAATCCCGCTAATTGTGAGCAGCGACCCGTTCAAACGCGGCACGGCTGCAATGCTGTCAACGGCTGAACAGGCTTCGATATCTTCGCCCATGCCCAGCTTTGCAAGCTTCCTACCGGTCATTCCGGCGTAAAGCGTTTCCTTCAAGCTGGCGGAGCTGTCTCGCCATAGCGCAAGCATTGCTGCGCCAAAGTCGTCGAACTCCACTTCTCCCTGGCTATAATCCAGTATGCGCTGAAGTATTAAGCCGGCGCCTAAGCCGTCCTCGATGACGAATTCGTCATGGCTGCCGGCGCAGACGATCATAACGTCCTTGCGCAGATCGACTGCGGTATGCGCGCAGGCGGTTGCGTTAATGAGCGCGCCGATGAGAATATGCTCGGCCCTTAACGATTTGTGAATGGCGCGGGTGCCGTTTGTCGTCGTTAAAACGATGTTTTTTCCGCTTACAGCCTGCCTGCTGTATTCTTGCGGAGAGTTGCCCAGATCGCATCCGACAATTTTACGGCAAAACCGTTCGCCGCCGAGCAATTCGCCGTCCCGCTGCAGCGTGCGGGCCTCCATGACGGTTTCCGTAGGCGTTATGCTCGCTGCGCCGGCAGACAGCGCGGTAATGATCGTGCTTGAAGCTCTCAACACGTCTATAACAATTGCGGTTTTATTCGCGAATCTGGCTGCGCTTGCTTCGCTGGCGCTGGAGATTACCGCTACCTGCATCCTTTTAGCCCCTCCCTTCTGCCCTGCAGCAGTGCTATGCTGCTTGTGCTTTAAATCATATAATCAAATACATCTGCTTTTATGCCAAATTTAAACGTATCGGATCGTAATCCCCGCCGCATCGCTTCAAGCGCCATCGCATCGGCAGGCGCAATGTTGCCCAGATGCACCTCGGCCCCTAACTGCTGCAGAAGCTCAACCTGCTGCCCCTTCAGCGGCGCTTCCCACATCAGCTTGCTGCTGTCCGGCACGCTCTTCAACACCTGCTGCAGCGATTGCTGCCTGCAATTCCCCAGCTCGTCAAACAGCCCAACGTTTATGCCGGATTCGCGCGCTTCCACCGTTACGAGAGCCGATCCCGCATCCAAATCGCAATGAGCGGTGAAGGCTAGCTCATCGGCGTCAATTGAAGCGCCGGCCTCCTTTTTCCCATACTCTGTTACGACATGCAGTCCGCGAGCAAGCCCCTCCTTAATTAATTCCGTTCTCCGCTTGCGGTTCAGCTCAATCGTGCCGTCAGACACCTCCAATCCGTTGAAGCCAAGCTCGCAAATCGTATCGAGATAGGATGCGACCGCATGCTGAGCGATGGCTGCTTCGAGCAATGTGCCGCCTGGCATAATGATCAGCCCGCTGCTTCTGGCAAGTTGCAGTTTGCTCTTCAGCAAATCTGTCGGATAAAGAACCGATGTGCCGAACGCGAGCTTTATTATATCGATATGAGCGCCGGCTGTTTGTAAGAAGTCGGCAAATGCATGCGGTCCCATGCCTTTATCGATGACCATAGTCAATCCAGTTTGCCCATTGCGGTTATCCGCTCTTGTTCCGCTTGGGTCGTATAAGGCAGGGTGCCAATCAGGGGGGGCGATAACTCTCATCACTTATGTCTCCTCACACATTTTGTATGGTACTGCAATAAGCGTCTTGAAATAACTCTATACTATATGCGGCATGAGCTGGGCTGGTGCCCGGCATGAAAGGCGGACAAGCAAGCATATATATGGATGAGGTGCTATTTGGGAGCCTTAATAAATGCGAGGCGGGGATTGATTTCAATAAATGAAAGGGAGGAATGTCTGTGCTGAACAAAATAGTGCTTAGTATGGCGTCGCTGCGACTGGCCTCGGGGACGATCGAAATTTGCGCCGCTCTGCTCATGCTGAGGCTGAATCAGATTGATAAAGCGCTCATTGTTAATTCGTCGCTTGCGCTTGTCGGCCCGATTATTCTGATTGCCACTACGACGATCGGACTGGTCGGACTATCAGACAAATTGTCGCCGGCGAAGTTTGCATGGGTTGCAGCAGGAATTATCTGTTTAATGATCGGTATTTTAAAAAAATAATAGATTGCGATTCTATCAGATTTGCATCTGGGAGACATATTTTCGCATGCCAAGCATACAAATGGAACTACGCAGGACAAACAGCCGGGAGTGATGATAATATGCTGTCGCGTATCGCACATCTGCTGCCGCTAGAGCTGAAGGCGCTGTTGGAGCGAATGCCGGAAAATGCGCGAGAAGGCTTGGAGGAAATTCGAATCCGCGAGGGCCGGCCGCTTGAGATCGGTTATTTGGGGCAATCGCGTTTCGCCTCGCCCGACGGCTCGCTGCGGGAGTCGGCAGACGGAGCGTACAAGCCTTCGGGAGATTTGTGCCGCAAGCTGCTAGAGAAATTGACCAATTATTCTTTATATGCAATGGAAGAAGAGCTGCGTCGCGGTTACATTACCGTAACTGGCGGTCATCGGGTCGGGCTCGCAGGCAGAACGATATTGGACGGCGGATCCGTTCGCGGCATTCGCGATATCGGTGCCTTCAATATACGCATCGCGCGCGAGGTTGTCGGATCGTCAAGCCTGCTTGTGCCGAAGCTTGTCGACCGTCAGCGCCAAACGCTGCACTCTACGCTTATTCTGGCTCCTCCCCAACAAGGAAAGACGACGCTTGTGCGCGATATGGCAAGGTCGGTCAGCTACGGCTTGTGGGGTTTGCCGGAAGGGGCGAAATGGCGCGGCCGCAAGGTAGGCATCGTAGACGAACGGTCGGAAATAGCCGCCTGTGTCAGAGGCGTACCGACGTTCGATGTCGGGCCGCGAACCGATGTGATGGACGCTTGCCCGAAGGCTGAAGGGATGATGATGCTGCTTCGATCTATGTCGCCTGAATTGCTGATCGCCGACGAAATCGGACGAGCAGAGGACGGCGAGGCCATCCGCGAAGCAAGTCATGCCGGCGTCAGCGTTATCGCTACCGCCCATGCATACGATTTGCAGGATGCAAGAGGAAGGCCTGTGCTTCGCAGCTTGATTGATGATGGAGCTTTCGAGTGCGTCGTCGAGCTGAAGCGGACGCCGTCTGGAATTATGCATCGCGTCGTCAAAGGAGGCGCCGCATCAACCGTCCACAGCCTGCCGGGAGCGGCAAGAGAGCCTGCTTCGCCGGTCTGGCGGCTGCCGGCTCCGGAGCAAGCTGCAGCGCTTGTCCGGATGAGAGATGATGATCCGTGATCAAGCTGCTGGGAGTCGTTCTCATCCTGTTCGCCGGAACGATGCTAGGCTTTCAGCAAGCGGCCAAGTACGCGGAGCGTCCGCGCCAGCTTAGGCAGCTGGCCCATGCGCTGCAACGGCTTGAAACCGAAATCGGTTACGGGCATACGCCTTTGCCGGAAGCGCTGAAGCGAACGGCGGCCGCATCGCCGGAGCCGATCTCGAGCATGCTGCTAAGCGCCGCTTCGGGCGTAGAGCGCGAGGAGGGGCTCGGCTTTCAAGAAAGCTGGAAGCAGGCCGTCCTGCGGCACTGGAGCGAAACCTCGATGCGAGGCAGCGAGCAAGCGGCGCTGCTTCGGCTTGGCTCGACGCTTGGCATAAGCGATAAAGAAGATCAAATGAAACATTTGCGGCTTGCGTTATTGCAGCTGAAAGCAGAGGAGGACGCAGCGAGAGACGATCAAGGGCGCTACGAGAAAATGTGGAAAAGTCTCGGGATATTAATCGCTGTGCTGATCGTCATTTTGATGGTGTAATGGGGTGCCGCAGGGATGAACATTGATGTGAGCGCTATTTTTCAAATTGCGGGCATCGGAATCATAATCGCGATGATTCATTCGGTGCTTAAGCAAATGGGCAAGGAAGATATGGCGCATTGGGTTACTGTTATCGGATTTGTCGTCGTGCTGTTCATGGTCGTTAGGCTGCTGAGTGAATTGTTCCAGGAAATCAAAACGATCTTTTTGTTCCAGTAGACGCTACTTCAGGAGACGAACGAGTAGGTGAACGCTGTGGAAATGATATCAATAGTTGGCCTTGGCTTGATCGCTACAGTGCTGATACTAGTCGTACGGGAACAGAAGCCGATGTTCGCTTTTCTGCTGGCAGCTTTTACGGGAATATTTATTTTTCTATATGTAATCGGCCGAATTGAAGCGATTATAACCGTGCTTGAGGATTTGGCGAACCGCTCCGGCGTACCGTCCATCTATCTCAAGACGATATTGAAAATTATCGGCATTGCCTATATCGCGGAATTTGGAGCGCAAATCGTGAGGGATGCCGGGCAGGAGAGCATCGCCTCGAAAATCGAGTTTGCCGGCAAAGTGTTCATCCTTGTAATGGCCATTCCAATTATTAGCGTCATCATAGAGACGGTCATTGGACTGCTGCCGGCTGGAGGCCAGCCATGATGCCGCCGCGTAACAACAAAACTGAGAATAGAGTCAAAGCTAGGCTGCTCGCTTTCATGCTTGCAATTGGGCTTCTGATCGGGCTGTCTCCAGCTCCTCTGCCAGCGCAGGCAGCTGCAAGCGAGCCGGCGGGAACCGGCTATCAGGATGCGGAGCGGATCGCAAACGATATGGCCAAGGAGCAGCTCGGTGGGCTCGAGACCGAGACGGTGGAGCAATATTGGAACCGGCTAAGGCAAAATTATGGAGGCTATTTTCCAGGCGGCAAGGTGCCTAGCTTTAAGGAAATGATATTGCCCGGCGGGGGCAGCCTGAAGCTAAACGATATGCTGAGCGGCCTGCTGAAATATTTCCTGCATGAGGTGCTGTACAACGGGAAGCTGCTCGTTACAATCGTCATGCTGACGATCTTCAGCATGGTGATGGAGTCGCTGCAAAACGCATTCGAGCGCAATGCAGTCAGCAAGGTGGCGTATTCCGTTGCCTATATGGTGTTAATCATCATCGCCGTCAACAGCTTCCATGTAGCGATCGGTTACGCCAGGAGCGCGATCGAAAGCATGATCCAATTTATGCTGGCGATGATTCCGCTGCTGCTGACGCTTCTCGCCTCTATGGGCAATGTCGTCACGGTTTCAGTCCTTCACCCGTTGATCATATTTATGATTCATGTGGTTGGGACTTTAATCTATACAGTCGTATTCCCGCTGCTCTTCTTCTCAGCCGTCCTTCATATCGTCAGCGCGCTGACGGACAAGTTCAAGGTGACGCAGTTGGCCAATTTGCTCAGGGTTATCGGCATCGGCCTGCTGGGCGTGCTGCTAACCATCTTTCTCGGCGTCATATCGGTGCAGGGAGCGACCGGGGCGGTAACGGACGGCGTAACGCTGCGGACA
>Ga0180215_1003843_pt1 | contig 13807 bp, 11 predicted proteins | sample eDN3rd37CBELigBY_FD_128871 | JGI IMG/M metagenome (GOLD analysis project Ga0180215, IMG submission 128871) | Enriched backyard soil microbial communities from Emeryville, California, USA - eDNA 3rd pass 37_C BE-Lig BY (version 2) (version 2) | ecosystem: Environmental > Terrestrial > Soil >...
AACGCCGAAGCGCAGGTGGATCCCGAGGACCTGTTCCGCTTCGTCTACACCGAGAAGACCGCCCAGCTGCGCGAGCAGGCAGCCAAGCTGCGCGACGAACTCGCCCGCGAATCCCTCTGACCCGGACCGGAATGACTGCCATGACTGCAACCGCAACCGCCACGACGCTGACGTTCGCCAAGGCGCTGAACACCGCCCTGGCCGACGAAATGGAAGCGGACCCCACCGTCGTCGTCTTCGGTGAAGACGTCGGCCCGCTCGGCGGGGTCTTCCGCGTCACCGACGGGCTGACCGCCCGCTTCGGCGCGGAGCGCTGCTTCGACACACCGCTGGCCGAGTCCGGCATCATGGGCATGGCCGTGGGCATGGCCATGAACGGCCTGCGCCCGGTGGTGGAGATGCAGTTCGACGCCTTCGCCTACCCGGCCTTCGAGCAGGTGGTCTCGCACGTGGCCAAGATGCCCAACCGCACCCGCGGCAAGGTCAAGCTGCCGCTGGTGATCCGGATTCCCTACGCCGGCGGGATCGGGGGCGTGGAGCACCACTGCGACTCCTCGGAGTCCTACTACGCGCACACCCCGGGCCTGACCGTGGTCGCCCCGGCCACCGTCCCGGATGCCTACACGCTGCTGCGCGAGGCGATCCGGCACCCGGATCCGGTGGTGTTCCTGGAACCGAAGAAGCTCTACTGGTCCACCGAGGAAATGGACCTGGACGTCCTGCGCACCGGAGCAGCGGGAATCGGCCAGGCCGCCGTCGCCCGTCCGGGCACCGACGCGACGCTGATCGCCTACGGGCCGTCGGTGCCGACGGCGCTGCGCGCGGCCGAGGCCGCCGCGGCGGAGGGCAGGTCCCTGGAGGTCATCGACGTCCGCTCGATTGTCCCGTTCGATGATGCGACCATCTGCGCCTCGGTCCGCCGGACCGGCCGCGCGGTGGTCATCGCCGAGGCCCCCGGCTTTGCCTCGGTCGCCTCCGAGATCGCGGCCCGGGTGCAGGAACGCTGCTTCCATTCGCTGGCAGCGCCGGTCCTGCGCGTGACCGGCTTCGACATTCCCTACCCGGCCCCGAAGCTGGAGCAGTACTACCTGCCCAGTGTGGACCGGATCCTGGACGCCGTGGACGAACTGCAGTGGGAGGAGGCCTAGCATGTCCCGACAGGTATTCATGCTGCCGGACCTGGGCGAGGGCCTGACCGGTGCCGAACTGGTGAACTGGCTGGTCAACGTCGGCGACCAGGTCCGGGTGGACCAGCCGGTCGCGGAGGTGGAAACCGCCAAGTCCCTGGTCGAGGTGCCCAGCCCCTACGCCGGCACCGTCGCCATGCTGCACGGCGCCGCCGGGGACGTGATCGACGTCGGCAAGCCCTTGATTTCGGTGGACGCCGCCGGTGCGCCGGCCGCCGAGACGCCGGCCGCCGAGGCCTACCGTACCGAGGAGCGCGCCGGCGCCAAGCCGCCGGCGGCCGAGGCGGGGGAGCCGGACGGCGGATCCGGCGGCTCCGGCAATGTGCTGATCGGCTACGGCACCCCGGGCGGACACGGCTCCGCCCGCCGCACCCGCAGGCCCAAGGCGGGCGGATCCGCGCCCGGCGCCGCGGCGCCCGCACCCGCCGCCGGACTGCCCGCGCCGGCCGCCGGAACGCCCCGGCCGGGCCGGGCACCGCTGGTCGTGTCGCCGCTGGTGCGCAAGCTGGCGCGCGAGGGCGGGCTGCGGATCGAGCAGATCGCCGGCACCGGTCCGGACGGCCTGGTGCTGCGCCGCGACGTGGAGGCAGCGCTCGCCGGCACCCCGGCAGCTCCGGCCGGCGGCGCCGCCGCGGCACCGGCCCCCGGGCCCGCGGCCGGCACTGACTCGCGGACCGGGCTGGGCATCGCGGACCGGACGCCGCTGCGCGGGGTGCGCAAGGCGGTGGCGGAGGCAATGTCCCGCAGCCGCACCGAGATTCCCGAGGCCACCGTGTGGGTGGATGTCGATGCCACCGCCCTGGTCGAACTGCGCCAGAGCCTGAAGGAACGGGACCCGGAGAACACCCCCGGACTGCTGGCCTTCATCGCGCGCTTCGTGCTGGCCGGCCTGGCCCGGTTCCCGGAACTGAATTCGCGGATCGAGGACGGGCAGATCATCCGGTTCGACGGCGTCAACCTCGGGTTCGCCGCCCAGACGGACCGAGGGCTGCTGGTGCCCAGCATCCGCGGGGCCCACGGGCTCAGTGCGCGCGGACTGGACGCCGAGATCCGGCGGCTCACCGCCGTCGCCCGGGCAGGCAAGGCGAGCCCGGCGGAACTGACCAGCGGCACCTTCACGCTGAACAACTACGGGGTGTTCGGGGTGGATGGGAGTGCTGCCATCATCAACTATCCGGAAGCGGCAATCCTCGGGGTCGGCCGGATCGTCGACCGGCCCTGGGTCGTCGACGGGCAGCTGGCGGTGCGCAAGGTGACCGAGCTGGTGCTGGTCTTCGACCACCGGATCTGCGACGGCGGCACCGCCGGCGGTTTCCTGCGCTACGTGGCGGACGCGATCGAAAACCCGGCCGCGGTGCTGGCCGACCTGTAGGCGGCCCGGCGGCGCACCTGCGGCCTCGGCCGGACCTCTGGCTGAGGCCGCAGGTACGCCGCTACGCTGGGACCATGACACAGCTGCCGGAAGCCTACCAGCGCTACCTGGACCGGATCGGAAGTGCCCATGCCGAGGCCCTGCGCCCGGTGTTCCTGGAATCCGTGGCCGAACGCGAGCACGGTGTGCTGATCCGCGGTGCGGGCACCCACTATGTGCAGGCCCTCGTCGACGAGCGCATTCCGTACGGCGAAGTCCGCGAAGAAGAGTGACGCCGCGCCGCAGGTGTGCGGCCCCGCCTGCCGGCACGGTAATTTAGGGAGCGGGGCAGGCCTTGCCGTGCCGTACCGCTGGTGCGCCGCGGGGCGGCCCGGCCGCCCCGCCGTGAGCAAGCGGCGGCAGTGCCGCCGAAGACAGACAGCGTGGAGGGGAGCCGGCCCGCATGAGCGATGCCGCACCAGCAGGACAAGCCGCAGACGCCCAGCCCAGGGCCGAGTACGTACAGGTGGCGCCGGGAAACTATGTGATCCGGACCGGGGACTACCGGCTCAACACCGGACTGGTGGTCGGCCGGGACAGGGCCATGGTGATCGACACCGGAGCCGGTCCGCGGCAGGCCCGCCGGATCTACGATACGGTGCGCACCCTGACGAAGCTTCCCCTGGTGGTGGTCAACACCCACTCGCACTTCGACCATGTCTTCGGCAACGCCTTCTTCGCCGACAACGGCGTGCACGAGTTCTACGCGCACCGCAACTGCGGCCACGATATGGCGGAGTCCGGCGCCGACCAGCGCACGCTGGCTGCCGATACCGAGCCGGAGATGGCCGCCGCCACCGGCCGCCACACCGGGATCCGGGTGCCCACCCGGCTGGTGGACGACGAACCGGTCACCGTGGACCTGGGCAACCTGCCGGTCAAGCTCTTCTACCTGGGCCGCGGCCACACCGACGGGGACCTGCTGGTCGGCACACCCTCCACCCTGTTCGCCGGGGACCTCGTCGAACAGGGCGGCTATCCGCAGTTCGAGGATTCCTACCCGCGGGACTGGGTGGACACCCTGCGCCGGGTATCGGCACTGCGGCACGAGTACGAGGTGCTGGTGCCCGGCCACGGGCAGACGGTCAGCTACGCCTTCGTCAAGAGCATGTGGGAGACCATGGCCCTGGCGGTCCGGATGGCCAGCGCCGCGAGCCGGGAGACGCCGGCGGATTCCACCAAGGCGATCCCGATCCTGCCCTACGGGCCGGTGCAGTCCCGGGTCCTGCTCCAGCGCCTGGTCCGGGCGCCCCGTTAGGGCCGTCCCGCCTGCAGGCTGAACAGCCAGGTCAGCAGCGCGCTGAGCAGCATGCCGGTGGCGGTGATCAGCGCCATCCCGGCCCAGAAGAACAGCGGCAGCAGCCCGGTGCCGGGCGTCGGTGCGGCCCCGGCCCGGGCGATGGACCAGTACAGCGCTGCCGCCGCGGCGGTGCCGAGCAGCGCCAGCAGCCAGCACAGCCGCGGCCACCAGCGGGAGGACGGCCAGGAACCGCCGTAGCCGCCGAACACGTTCCAGTCCCCGCCGGAGCGCAGCACCAGCGGCCCGGCCAGCAGGGTCCAGAAGCCTGCCACCAGGAAGGCTGCGACCACGTCCGCCGGACGGTGCCAGCCGTTGATCAGGGTGGCGGAGCCGCCCAGCACCGCATACAGCCCGCCGGCGGCGGCGGCGAAGGGCCGCCACTTGGGCGTGGCCACCAGGAACACGGCCAGCGCCGCCGCCGCCGCAATGGTGGTGTGCCCGGACGGCAGCGAGTTGTGCGCCAGCATGGACACACCGCGGTCCGGCCGTTCCAGCAGCAGGTTCTTCAGCAGCCAGCTGGTGGCCGCCGAGGCCGCCACGACCCCGGCTGCCGCCGCCGCGGCCTGCCAGCGCCGCCGCGCCAGCGCCACCCAGAGCAGCACCAGTGCGGCCAGCACGGCCGAGATGTCCGGCAGCAGGGCCAGGAACTCCAGGGACAGGCCGCGGCCCAGCGGCCAGCCGGCGCCGGCCTCGGCCCAGGCGGACTCGTCCACGAACTGCCCGGTGGTGGTGCGGACGAACACATAGTAGGTGCAGGCAAACGCGGCGGCACACAGCGCCGCCCCGAGCCAGAACAGCACGGGGGCCCGGCCGGCCCGCCGGGGCCGGGGCGAAGGTGCGGCGCCGGGGCGGACGCGGGGCTGTGGTCGCGGGGAGCTCATCAATTAACAGGTTGCCACAGCCGCCTGTGCCCAGGCTGTCCGGGCCCCGCCGGGCCGCCGTGTCGGCCCGGGCGTACAGTGGAGCCGTGAACGACGACTTCCCGGACCTGGACGAACTGCTGGCCACGGCACGGGTGGTGAGCCTGCCGATGAAGGTCAGGTTCCGCGGCGTGCTGCAGCGCGAGGTGATGCTCTTCCGCGGCCCGGCCGGCTGGGCGGAATTTTCCCCGTTCACCGAATACGACGACGCCGAGGCCGCGCCATGGCTGCGCGCGGCCATCGAGGCCGGCTGGCAGGGGTTCCCGGAGCCGCTGCGCGCCGCTGTGCCGGTGAACGCCACGGTGCCGGCGGTGGCACCCGGGGACGTGCCGGCGGTGCTGGCCCGCTATGACGGCACGCAGACGGTCAAGGTCAAGGTGGCCGAGCGCGGCCAGAGCGTGGACGAGGACGTGGCCCGGGTGGCGGCGGTGCGGGCGGAGCTGCCGGACGCCGCGCTGCGGGTGGACGCCAACGGCGGCTGGGACGTGCCCACGGCGGTCGAGGCGCTGGGCCGGTTGTCCGGGTACCGGCTGCAGTACGCCGAGCAGCCGGTCATGGGCATCTCCGGGCTGCGCAGCGTCCGCGAACAGCTGCGCGGGGCCGGGATCGCCGTGCCGGTGGCGGCGGACGAGAGCGTCCGCAAGGAGGAGGACCCGCTGCGGGTGGCCCGCGAGGACGCGGCAGACCTGATCGTGGTCAAGGTGCAGCCGCTGGGCGGGGTGCGCCGGGCGCTGCGGATCGTCGCCGAGGCGGGCCTGCCCGCCGTGGTGAGTTCGGCGCTGGATTCCTCGGTGGGCATCAGCGCCGGGGTGGCGCTGGCCGCGGCCCTGCCGGAACTGCCCTATGCCTGCGGGCTCGGAACCGTCTCGCTGATGGCCGGGGATGTGGCGGCGGAGCCGCTGGTGCCGGTCGGCGGGCAGCTGCGCGCCGGCCCGGTGGCCGCGGACGAGGACCTGCTCGAACGCTTCGCGGCCGGCGCGGAGCGCCGGCAGTGGTGGCTGCACCGGCTGCGGCGGACCTATGCCCGGCTGTCCGGTGAAACGATAAAAGTTTGACGGGAGTTCACCTCCGCCAGGGTTTCCGGACGGATTCCGCTGCGAGGCTGGGTGCGGCCGGTGCCGCGGGGCAAGCCCACCGGCCTACTCACTCGCAGATTTGGAAGGCAAACGACCCGTGACTGAATTGAAGAAGCACCTGCTGCCGATGCTGGGCCACACCAGGGGCAATCGCAGTGCCGTCACCTGCACACTCAAGTGCAGCAATGCCTGCACGCAGGAGGTCTGCAACACCTCCGCCAACAGCTATTTCCGGGATGTCGCGTCCGCCGGCTTCTCCCGCCGCTCCATGCTGGGCGCCGGCGGTGCCGGCGCGCTGGCGCTGATCTTCGGCGGCGCCATTGCCGGTGCCGCGCCGGCCGCTGCCGCCACGTCCGGAGGCCTGGCTCCGGCGGCCAAGATCCACGGCAACCGCAGCAAGCTGCAGTTCACCGGCATCAAGGCGGTGGATTCGGCGGTAGACAATGTGACCGTGCCGAAGGGGTTCAGCTGGGAGCCCATTATCCGCTGGGGCGACCCGCTGTTCACGGACTCGGCCGAGTTCGATCCGGAGCACCAGACCCCCGAATCCCAGGCCGGCCAGTTCGGCTACAACAACGACTACCTGGACATCATCGAAATCCCGGGCAGCAAAGGCCGCCGCGCGGTGCTCTTCTCCAACCACGAGTACACCAACGAACAGATCATGTTCCCGGACACGATGTCCGCGTCGGATATCCGCAGGACGGGTATGGCGGCCCATGGCCTGTCCGTCGTCGAACTCGGGCGCAAAGCCAAGGGGCAGCCGTGGCGGTACGTGCGCGGGGCGAAGCTGAACCGCCGCTTCCTGCTCGACACCGCCTACGAGCTGACCGGCCCGGCCGCCGGTTCGGACCTGGTCAGGACCCAGGCCGATCCGAGCGGCCGGAGGGTGCTGGGCACCCTCAACAACTGCTCCGGCGGCACCACCCCGTGGGGCACCGTGCTCTCCGGCGAAGAGAACTTCAACGGCTACTTCAAGGTCTCCTCGCCCACTGCCGAGCAGCGCCGCTACGGGATCACCTCGGCCACGACCGAGCGCGGCTGGGAAATCGAGGAAACCCGGCTGGACCTGGATATTGCCGGCAATGAGAACGAGGCCAACCGCTTCGGCTGGATCGTGGAGGTGGACCCGTTCGATCCGGACTCCACGCCGCGCAAGCACACCGCCCTGGGCCGCTTCAAGCATGAAGGCGCGAACGTCACCATCGCCGCCTCCGGCCACGCAGTCTCCTACCTGGGTGACGACGAGCGCTTCGACTACCTGTACAAGTTCGTGTCCAGGGACAAGTACATCGAGGGCGACAAGGCCCACAACATGACCCTGCTGACCGAGGGCGACCTGTTCGTGGCCAGGTTCGCCGGCGACGCACCGAAGAACCAGATCGACGGCTCCGGCACCCTGCCGTCCGACGGTAGCTTCGACGGCGTGGGCATGTGGCTGCCGTTGGTCCGGAACGGTGCGAGCATGGTCGAGGGCATGAGCGTCGAGCAGGTGCTCGTGTACACCCGGCTGGCTGCGGACATGGCAGGGGCCACCAAGATGGACCGGCCGGAGGACGTGGAGATCAGCCGCCGCACGGGCAAGGTGTACCTGGCCTGTACCAACAACACCAACCGCGCCAAGGGCACCCATCCCGGGGTGGACGAGGCCAACCCGCGCCGGGAAAACAGGAACGGCCACGTGATCGAGATCGAGGAGCTCGGCGAGCAGGACTCGCTGGCCTTCATCTGGAACATCCTGCTGCTGGCCGGGGACCCGGCGGTGGACAAGAACGTCTACTTCGCCGGCTACCCGGCGCACAAGGTCCAGCCGGTTTCCTGCCCGGACAACCTCGCGTTCGACGCCGCGGGCAATCTCTGGATCTCCACCGATGGCCAGCCGGGCACTATCGGACGCAATGACGGCCTGCACCGGGTCACGCTCGAAGGCCCGGATCGCGGCAAGGTGGAGCAGTTCATGGCGGTACCTGTCGAGGCTGAGACCTGCGGTCCGCTGATCCACGACGAGGACGGGCTGGTCTTCGTGGCCGTCCAGCACCCGGGCGAGGACGGCTCCTGGGCGGAGCAGCACTCGCGGTTCCCGGACTACGTGCCCGCCGGCGGCCGCCCGCAGAAGGGCCAGGCCGCGCTGCCCCGGCCGGCCGTGATCCAGATGTACAAAGGCAGCAACCGCTAAGCGGAGCGGGCAGCCGGAACCAACCCAGGAGCGGGGCAGGCGGGTCCCTGCGTGGCGCGCCAGCGGCACGAAAGGCCCCGCCCCGCTCGGTAGGATGGGACGGTGGCCGCCTTGCTTAGTTCGATGGAATCCGCACGTTCCGCCGTCGCCGTCCTGGTCCGCGAGGGGGTGCGGGACGTGGTGGTTGCCCCCGGCTCGCGCAGCGCGCCGCTGGCCTACGCGCTGGCCGAGGCGGAGGCCCGCGGCGAGCTGCGCCTGCATGTGCGCATCGATGAACGGGCGGCAGGATTCACCGCGCTCGGACTGTCGCTGGCCGCGCTCCGGCCGGTCCCGGTGGTGACCACCTCCGGCACCGCCGTCGGCGAGCTGCTGCCGGCCGTGATGGAGGCCAACCACGCCGGCGTGGAACTGGTGGTCCTGTCCGCGGACCGGCCCGAGGAACTGCGCGGCACCGGCGCCAACCAGACCACGGTCCAGCCCGGGCTTTTCGGCAGCCATGTCCGCTATGCGGCGGACGTGCCGGCCGGCCAGGACCCGGCCGGCTTCCTCAGCCGCGCCCTGCTCGCCGCACGCGGCAACCCGGGAGCCGCCGGGCCGGTGCACCTCAACCTGGCCTTCCGCGACCCGCTGTTCCCGGACTCCGACGACGACGCCGGCGCGGCCGGCGGGCGGGCTGCGGCCGCCGCCGGACCGGCCGGCGGCACTGCACCAGCGGTTCCCGCGCCGGTCGAGGTGCCGGAACCGGCGGCCGGGAGCTACCGCACGGTCGTCGTCGCCGGCCACGGCGCCGGCAACTATGCCGAAGCCTTCGCCCGTGCGCACTGCCTGCCCCTGCTGGCGGAGCCGTCCTCCAACGCGCGGTTCGGCCCCAACGCCGTGGGACCCTACCGGCTGCTGCTGGACACGGTCGGTGCCGGAATCGAGCGGGTGGTGGTCTTCGGCCGGCCCACCCTGTCCCGGCCGGTGGCGGCCCTGCTGGCACGGCCGCAGGTGCAGACCGCACTGTTCATGCCCGCGCCGGTCGCCTGGTTCCAGTCCGGCCGCCGGCGCGAACGGATCATCACCGGCGCCGCGGAGCTGTCCGGCTTCGCCGGCCGCGGCCCGGCCGGCTGGCTGCAGGACTGGCAGCGCGCGGACCGGGCTGCCGCCCAGGCCATCGACGCGGTGCTCGCCGGCGGCCCGGACCTGACCGGTTTCGAAGCTGCCGCGGCAGTCTGGCAGCACAGCCGCGGCCGGCTGGTGCTGGGCTCCTCGAATACCATCCGGGACGTGGACCTGGCCGGCCGGCCGCAGCCCGAAGCCCAGTGCATCGTCCATGCCAACCGGGGGCTGGCCGGCATCGACGGCACCACCGCCACTGCCACCGGGATCGCCCTGGGCTCGGGTGGGCGCACCCGGGCGCTGGTGGGGGACCTGACCTTCCTGCACGACGCCGGCGGGCTGCTGCTGGGCAGCGGGGAAGCGGAGCCGGACCTGCAGCTGGTCGTGCTCAATGATGCCGGCGGCGGGATCTTCTCGCTGCTCGAACACGGCGAGGTGGGCAGCCGGCCGCGCTACGCGGCCGCCGTCGAACGGCTTTTCGGGACCCCGCACCAGGTGGGCATCGCCCAGCTGGCCGCCGCCTACGGCCTGGGCTACCAGCTGGTGGAGGAGCGGGCACAGCTCGAACCGGTGCTCAAGGAGGAGTTCACCGGCCGCGGCATCGTGGAGGTACGCGCGGACCGCGCCGGGCTGCGCCGGCTGCATGCAGGCGTGCGCGAGGCGGTCCGGGCCGCGGTGGCCATATAGCCGGGCAGCCGGGCACAAAAAACCCCGTTCCGGGAAGTTCCTGCAGGAAAAATCCCGCAGCAGATTCCCGGAACGGGGTTTTCCGCCGGTGGTTCAGAGGACCTTGGAAAGGAACGCCTGGGTCCGCTCGTGCTGCGGGTTGCCCAGCACCTCGCGCGGGTCGCCCTGCTCGACCACGACGCCGCCGTCCATGAAGACCAGCCGGTCGCTGACCTCGCGGGCGAAGCCCATTTCGTGCGTGACCACCATCATGGTCATGCCCTCATCGGCCAGCTGGCGCATGACCTCGAGCACGTCGCCCACCAGTTCCGGATCCAGCGCGCTGGTGGGTTCGTCGAAGAGCATCATGTCCGGGTTCATCGACAGCGCCCGGGCGATGGCCACACGCTGCTGCTGGCCGCCGGAGAGCTGGCCGGGATAGGCATCCTCCCGGTGGGCCAGGCCCACCTTGGCCAGGTTCTTCCGGGCGATCTCGACGGCCTCGGCCTTGCCCCGCTTCTTCGCGCGCTGCTGGGCCAGGGTGAGGTTGCGCAGCACGCTCAGGTGCGGGAACAGGTTGAACTGCTGGAACACCATGCCGATGCGCGTCCGGATCGCGTCCAGGTCGGTCTCCGGGTCGGTGATGTCCACGCCTTCGACCAGCACCGTGCCGCTGGTCGGTTCCTCCAGCCGGTTCACGCAGCGCAGCAGCGTGGACTTGCCGGAGCCGGAGGGGCCGATGACGCAGACCACCTCGCCCTGGTCCACATGGAAGTCGATGCCCTTGAGGACCTCGTTGTCACCGAAGCTCTTGCAGAGGTTGCGTACTTCGATCGCCGGCACACCGGCCGGCCCCTTGGCCCGGGCGGCGGGCAGCGGCTGGTCGGCGGGAAATTCGGTGGACATGGCCTACCGGCCTCTCTTGTTGTGGCGCTCCAGCCAGGCGACCAGCCGGGTCAGCGGGAGGGTGATGATCAGGTACATCAGCGCGGCGACCACCAGCGGCGTGGAATTGGCCTGCTGCGACACGGAGTCCCGGGCGAAGGTGGTCAGCTCCCGGTCGGTCAGGGTCATGCCGGCGATGAACAGCAGCGAGGTGTCCTTGATCAGGATGACCAGCTCGTTGGTCAGCGGCGGGGTCACGATCCGGAAAGCCTGCGGCAGCACCACCGACACCATGGTCCACGCCGGGCCCATGCCCAGCGAACGCGCCGCTTCGACCTGTCCTGCCGGCACGGCCTGGATGCCGGCCCGGAGCGTCTCGGCAATGTAGGCGGCCGAGACGATGATCAGCGCGATCAGCCCGGCCCCGGCGCTGCCGCCGGGCGGACGCCAGTTGAAGGCAATCGGCGCGGCGAAGGCGAAACCGAAGATCACCAGCAGCGCCGGCAGCCCGCGGAACAGCTCGATGTAGGCGGTGGCCACCCAGCGGTAGGGCCCTACCGGCGACAGTTTCATCAGGGCCAGGATCAGCCCCAGGATGAGGCCTCCGATGAAGGCGATCACCGTGTAGATGATGGTGTTCTTGGTGGCCGTGATGAGGATGTCCGGGAACATCTCCTTCGCCACGTCCAGGTTCAGGAAGTTGATCCGGATGGCCGACCAGTCGGCCAGGAAAACCACCAGCAGGACGGCGAGGATGAAGACGGCATACAGGATGCCGCGCGTCAGCCGCCGGCGGGTCGAGGCCTTCAGCCTCGGCCGGCCGGCGGCTGCTCCCGGCTTGGTGTCGGGCTCGGTGCCGGGAGCGACGCCGCTGTCAGTGCGCATGGATTACTCCGTGAAGTACTTGTCGTAGATTTCCTTGTACTTGCCGTTGTCCTTGAGCTCGGCCAGCTGGCTGTTGACTGCCTTCAGGAGTTCCTCGCCACCGTTCTTCTTCACGGCGAATCCGTAGTGCTCGTCCGTCTCGTACTTCTCCACGATGTCGAACTTGCCGCCCTCGGTGTGGCCGAGGTTGACCGGGTAGTCCTGCAGCACGGCGTCCACGCCCTTGGACTGCAGGGCCGGGAACAGTTCGGCGTCGGAGGGGTAGGCCAGGATCTGGGCGTCCTTGGGCAGGTTCTCGCGGGCGTAGGCCTCGCCGGTGGTGCCCTGCTGCACGCCGACCTTCTTGCCGGCCAGGTCGGCCTTGGTCTTGATCGGCGATCCGGCCGGCACCAGCAGCGACTGCAGCGAATCGTAGTACGGGTCCGAGAGCCCGATGTTCTTCTTGCGTGCATCGGTGATGGTGATCGCGCTGGCGCCGAGGTCGCACTGGCCGGCGGCCAGCGACGCGCCGGACTGCAGGCCGTCGAAGCCGACGTCCTTGATATCGGTCTTCAGGCCCAGCCCGGTGGCGATCTCGCGGATCAGGTCCATGTCGAACCCGGTGTACTCGCCGCCCTTTTCGAACTCGAACGGCGGGTAGGGGACGTCCGAGCACACAGTCAGGGTCCCGGGCGTGATCAAGCCCAGCTCATTGCCCGCGGCCGGGCTGCTGCCGTCGGTGGAGGATCCGCTGCCGCAGGCGGTCAGGGACAGGGCGCCGGCGGCCAGGACAGCCAGGATCCTGGCGGCAGGGGAAACGCGGACTCGCATGGATTGCTACCTCTTCTCGCGGGTGAAAATCAGGCTTAAGTGTAGCTGTAACAATAGGTCACAGGAGATATGCACCACAGGCTACAGGAATTGCATATTGGGCAACAGGGGTGCCTTACCGGTGCAGGCCGAGGGCCTCGAGCATGGGCCGGAACTTGGCCCATGTTTCGGCCAGCTCCGCCTCCGGAGTGGACGCTTCGACGATGCCGCAGCCGGCATACAGGCGCGCCCGGGTGGGGGACTCCACCACCGCTCCGCGCAGGGCGATGCCCCACTCGCCGTTGCCGGCGGCGTCGGTCCAGCCGACCGGGCCGGCGTAGGGTCCGCGGTCCATGCCTTCCAGCTCCCGGATCAGGGCTCCGGCCACCTCGGTAGGCGAACCGCACACGGCGGCGGTGGGATGCACGGCCTCGGCCAGCTCCAGCGAGGTCGGGGCCGGCCCCGGACCGGCGGCCAGTTCCGCGGCCACGTCCGAGGCCAGATGCCAGACATTGGGCAACTGCAGCACGAAGGGCTCGCTGTGCGAGGTCATCGCCGAGGTGTAGGGCTCCAGCTTGCGGGTGAGCGAGTCGATGGCGATCTGGTGCTCGTGCCGCTGCTTTTCCGAGCCGGCCAGCACCCGCTGCGCATAGGCGGCGTCGCTTTCACCGTCGAGCTTGCGGGTATTGTCGCGGTCCAGGGTGCCGGCGAGCACCCGGGCACGGGCCACATTGTCCTGGACCTTGATCAGCATTTCCGGAGTGGAGCCGATCAAACCGTCCACCCCGTAGGTCCAGCAGTCCTGGTAGCGCACCGCCAGCTCGCGCAGCACCTGGGCGGTGGCGATCGGCGAGCCCAGTTCGGCGACGACGTCGCGGGCCAGCACCAGCTTGCTCAGGTCGCCGCGCTCGATGCGTTCGACGCCGGCCGCCACGGCCGCCCGGTAGTCCTGCTCCGAGACCTGGCCGGAGACCAGCCGGTCGGCGCCGTCGGAATCGCGGTCGGGGGAGGGCGCTGCCAGCCAGCGGCCCAGCGCCGCCTCGGCTGCGGCGGCGTCCGGTTCGACGTCAGGGTCGCAGCTGAGGTAGGTCAGCCAGCCGCGGTCCCCGTCCAGGCCGACCAGGACCGACGGCACGATCAGCCGGGACTGGTGGCCGGAAGTCCTGGAGAAGGCGAAGGAGCCGAAGGCCATGGCACCGGTGCCGGGGCCGCCGACCAGGTTGCGGATCCGGGCCCGGGCGCTGAGCCCGCGCCACCAGGCTGCGGCCTCGCGGAAGCGCCCGGGGCCGGTGGTGGCAAAGCGCGCGGCCTCCCCGAAGCCCACGAGCCCGCCGTCCCGCCGCACCCAGCAGAGCACGTCGTCGCGCATCAGGTACTCCAGCAGTCCGGAGGCATCCGGCAGCTCCGGCCA